>Ga0194112_10007967_pt1 | contig 13705 bp, 9 predicted proteins | sample TA2MahC400mmetaG_FD_146191 | JGI IMG/M metagenome (GOLD analysis project Ga0194112, IMG submission 146191) | Freshwater microbial communities from Lake Tanganyika, Tanzania - TA2015016 Mahale Deep Cast 400m | ecosystem: Environmental > Aquatic > Freshwater > Lake | place: Tanzania: Lake...
ATGTACTTCACTTTCAGGAGCTTATCGCTGATGAAGTTAGTCTCCTTTTCTGCCTCAGCTTCTTCGAAGTATCGCTCCCAATCCCAGCCATACTCATCGCGAAGTATCCTTACTACACCTTCGATGACCTGTACCCCTTTTGGAATTCCCCACCTGTAGCTAGCTTTCTCAAGTACCTGTTGATATACATCAGTTCTCAAGTCTGAATCTTCTTTGATATGTTAGACATTATCGGAAATAAGAATTTCGTGTATACTGTCTACTCCTGTGACAACTCTTTGCGAGGGAGTAGACAATGTTCACGTACGATAAGGTTAAGAACAAGCCCAGGCTCTTGTTGGCTATGACCGGCTTAGTTCGGACGGAGTTTGAGGAGCTATTGATACCCTTTCAGGTCACCTGGGAAGCCTATGTCAAAGCACATTCCCTTCCTGAACAAGACCGTCAGCGTCGGACAGGGGCTGGTCGCAAACCAGCCTTGTGTACCACTGCCGACAAGTTGTTGTTCATCTTGTTCTATGTCAAAACCTATCCTCTGCAAGAGATTATTGCGTTTTCATTTGGGATGTCTCAAGGGCAGGCCTGCTATTGGATTCATGTGTTGAGCGAAGTTCTGCGACAGACATTGGCCTCGTTGGAGCAGTTACCCGAACGCAATCCAGCCCAGCTCGGAGCCAACTTGGCTGAGAATGGTGAAACCGTACTCGGGATTGACGGGACTGAGCGTAGAATCCAGCGCCCCAAGGACGATCTGGAACAACAGACATATTACAGTGGCAAGAAAAGAGCCCATACGGTCAAGAATAACGTAGTGGTGAACCTCGTCAGCCGCCAAGTCAAGTATCTCAGTGGCACGTACGAGGGCAAAAAGCACGACAAGAAGATCTGTGACGAAGAGGAGCCCACCTTCCCTGAAGGCAGCACCCTGTACAAGGACACAGGATTCCAGGGTTATGAACCGAGCGGTGTCAACACCATGCAACCTAAGAAGAAACCACGCGGCCAAGACCTCTCACCTGAAGACCGGCAACGCAACAGCGAGATTTCCAAGGTGCGGATCGTCGTTGAGCATGTGATTTCGAGTATCAAACGTTGCCGTATTGTCAAAGACGTTTTCCGCAACACCAAGGACGGGTTTGACGATGTAGTGATGGAAATCGCCTGTGGCTTGCACAACTTCAGAACCGCGTGCCGCTCGAATCCAGAAGCAGTAGATCCTTATTTCCAATAATGTCTATTACGTCTCCAGAAGTTTCCCAATATAGGCCAAAAAGTCATTTCGCTGAGTTTCATCTCCCAGAAGAATTGTGAGGTTGAACACCTGCTGCACTGTCGTGTCTTCAGCCAGCCTTCTTTCGACCTCCTCGGTAATGCAACTGGCCAGGTAGATGGTGATCGCATCCAGGTTATCTTCGAGGGTCTTCTCGAAAGACTTCTTGGCCGCGCCATATTGTTCCAGCGCTCCGGCTGGATCTTTGCCGCCTTTGACCTCAATGACAGCTATCGTCTGTCCAGTAGGCGCTAACAGAGCGATGTCCGGCTCCGCGCCGAATACCATCGAAGTGCCGTTGCACAAACGCATGGCCCGAATGTCAGCCAAAATCCGGATCAGGTCCTCCACCTCGTCCAGGGTCAAACTGTGCCCCTTCTTGTCCAGCAGCCCGACCACTAACCCGCGCTTGACCAAAAAACTGCTCAACAGCCGTTTGACCACCATCTCCGCCTCGCTGCCGATGGCATTGAGCCAGGAGCCGTTGATCTGAGCCCCCGCCGAGGCAAACAGAAGGGCATCCAAATCCCGCTGGGAGAAAGTAAGGGTGCTTTCGATGATGGTGCTGACGTGGGTATTGAACAACTGGCAGAGGAGCAATGCCCTTTCGTAGGACAAGTCCTCTCGATTTCGCCCCAACTCAAAGGGCTTCACGTTGAAAGCCAAAGTCTGTACCGCTTTCTGCGAAAGGGCGGCGATGTTGCGATAGTAGGCGATGAGGCGGGGTTGTTCAATAATCACGCGAGGATGACAAAAGACCCGCAATGGCGACAACTGCGACCCCGCAACGTATTCCCAGGCTCCTTGCGAAATGCCCCATTGGCCTCTCTCCGTCCATTTGCAGCTCTCGCCAATCTTCACCAAAGCATCAAGCTCATGAGCAAAATCCATAAAGCCCAACTCGTGAAGCTTTCGGTAGAAAAAGGTGGAGCGAAGACGGTAGTCTATGCGTCGAGCCTCTTTTAGCAGATCATCGTTCATTTCCTATCCCCTAGACCAGACGAGAACGCTCTCACGAACCGGGACACGGCCGTATTTGCCCATCTGCTGCGAGCTATTGCCCTTATATCGCGTGATTATAACTTGGTCAATCTTGAAACCTACGTCGCTGGCTAACTCAGATAACAGCAAGTCCACCGGGATCAACTCTCCTTCAAGGCGGACATTGCCCACCACCAAGGCTATCCTGGCTCCCGGCCGACATACTTTGTATAGCTCCTGAAGCACCAGGTTCATGTCCTCAAAGTAGCCCTTGATCATGACGGGAATGCGGGGATTGTTGAGCTTCTTTCCGGCCAGGTTGGACAGCACCTCTAAAAGGGCGGGATGGTTCACTTCATCGGTAGGAGCAGGGCGGGATTCGATGTGCGAGCGTAGAAGGCTGTGCCGGATCGCTTTGAGGCTGTCGAAATCCTCCACAAAGGCCAGAGACAGCTCCAGGCCGTAAATGCGGCTGTAGTCATAGCGGTTAAGATACGGGGGAGAGGTTATAATGACGTCGGCATAGTCATCAATTGTAGAGGTAAAGTCTCTGGCATCAGCCAGGAGCACATAGATTCTCGAGGAAGGCACTATGTACTTGACGGGCTTCTCGAAAAGGCGCATCTGATATCCTATGGTTGTCAAATCCCTGTACATCAAACGCAGTTGCCGGGCCAACGTCGCACGTACAGGGGGGATATTCTTTTCGGGTTTCAAGCGTAGAAATTGTCCGTCCTTGCTGGTATAACTCACCTTTTCCAGAATGCTCAACAGACCCAGAAGCAAGAATTCACGAATAGATTCGTCCTCCTCCTTCAAAACTTCCTCTTTGAAAAACAGGATTTCGTTCAAGACATCTTCCGAGAAAGCCAGTTCAATGATACGGACATCCTGAGGAGCTGAGATAGATGGTTCGTGGTAGGGACTTGCCAACAAGCGATCTATTCCCGCTTTAAGCCGCAGCAGATCATAATCTTCCGCGCTGCGTAATTTCACCCCAGCCACAAAAATGGCTACCGGCAGGATGTCAATGCCCCAGGCCCCATATCCAGCTTGTTTGGCGGCGATGACTGTTGTGCCGCACCCGACGAAAGGATCGAAAACACGCGATTTCCCCGGTTGACCCCCAAATTCCCGCAAGAAGACATCCACCAGCGCAGCCGAGAACCCCTCTTTGTAAGAAAACCAACGATGAATGGGCACTGTCTTGTTGGGCACGTAAGTCACCAACTGACGCATGCTGAGACGCTCCTCTATCAGAGGAAGGAACCCTTTTTCCAGCTTGACTCTCTCATCGGTTTGGCTGCCGCCGATTGCTTGCGCTCTCATCTTCTCTCACCAATTGCCCAAGGTTTGTTGTCCGCTCCGTATCTATGATACCTCATTTCGGCATATAAAGCAAGTTGTTGCATTCAGTGCGGTCCACTTGGTCCAGATTTTGGCAGGTTCAGCAATGACCCCACCCGTGAATCCCTATGACACTTACGCCCGTTTGTCAATCGCGGCTTTTACTGCTATAATGAGGGTGCCTTATCAGGAGCGAGGGGTTTCGATGGAAGTCATACTCACCCACGAAAACACCGACTTCGACGCTCTGGCATCACTACTGGGAGCGTCGAAGCTATATCCGGAAGCTATACCGGTTCTGCCACGGCGGCCCAACCGCAACTTGCGCCATTTCCTGACCCTCTACTGGGACGAGCTACCCTTCGTGCGGGCCGATGATCTGCCACGCCGCCCTATCGGGCGAGTCATCCTGGTGGACACCCAGGCCCTCACCCAATTGAAGGGCATGAGCTCACAAACCAAGGTGCGGATCATTGATCACCATGCCCTCGCTCAGGAACTCGCGCCAGGCACGACTTACTCCGGCGGGGAGACAGGAGCTACCACCACCATACTGGTTGAGCAGATCAGCCAGGATCGCCTGCCTCTCTCACCCATCGAGGCGACGTTGTTACTTCTCGGTATTTACGAGGACACAGGCTCACTTTCCTACCCCAGCACCACCCCCAGGGATGTGCGCTGCGCTGCCTGGCTCCTGGAGCAAGGAGCCAACCTGGAAGTGGTCAACAAGTTCCTTCACCACCCCCTCTCAGAGGAACAACGCCAGCTCTACGATCAACTTCTGGAGAATAGCCAGACCCATGAATTCGACGGCCAATCGGTGGTCATCGCCATCGCCAGCGCCAAGGGTTACGTCGAGGAAATCTCCCCCCTGGCCCACAAGCTGCGCGACCTATTCGAGCCAGCCGCCCTCTTCGTCCTGGTGGAGTTGGACGAATACACCCAAATGGTGGCTCGCTCTTCCAGCGAGACAATTGACGTGGCCGAGATAGCCGCTCACTTCGACGGTGGAGGGCACGGCCAGGCCGCCGCCGCCCGAATCCAGGGGCAGCCTTTGGCCCAGGTCCAGGCCAAGCTCCTGGAGCTTCTAAAAACCCACATCAAGCCAGCAGTGACCGTCGGCCAGATCATGTCCTACGGCGTTCACACTCTCCCGCCCGACACGACGGTAGCCGAGGCTGCGGAGATGATGCGCCGCTACGGTCACGAGGGTTTCCCCGTTGAAGAGAAGGGGCAGATCGTGGGCATCCTGACCCGGGGCCAGATAGACAGGGCTCTTCAGCTTGGCTTCGATAACGCCTCTGTCAACTTTTACATGTACAAGGGAGAGGTCAGCGTCTGTCCCGATGACTCGGTGCAGAAACTGCAGGACGTGATGATGGAACACGGTTTGGGACAGGTGCCTGTAGTCGAGGGAGGCGAGGTCATCGGCATCGTCACCCGCACCGACCTGATCAAGCTCTGGAGCGCTCCCCCCCCACGTCCCCGCAGGGCGGAGATCGCCCAATTGATCGAGGACGCCCTGCCTGCGCCCCTCCTGGAACTGATCCAGAAAGCCAGTCAAACGGCGGCCCAGATGGGCTATTCCCTCTACGTAGTGGGCGGCTTCGTGCGCGACCTCCTCCTGAGGACACCTACGCTGGATCTGGACTTAGTGGTGGAGGGAGATGCCATAGCCTTAGCCAGGCGTTTGCGGAGGAGGGTCGGGGGGCGGGTGACGAGCCACGCCCGCTTCGGCACGGCCAAGTTAATCCTGGATGAGCGAGCCTTCCCCATTCCCTACCTGGACTTTGTAACCGCCCGCACCGAATTTTACGAGCACCCCACGGCCCTGCCTCAAGTGGAGCGCAGCTCCATCAAGCAGGACTTGCACCGCCGCGATTTCACTATCAACACCCTGGCCATCTGCCTGGACCCGGACCGTTACGGCGAGCTTCTGGACTTCTACGGGGGTGAGCAAGACTTGAAGAAGGGGCTAATCCGTGTGCTGCATAGCCTTAGCTTTGTGGAAGATCCAACCAGGATGCTCAGGGCAGCCCGCCTGGAGCAGCGTCTGGGTTTCCACATCGAAGAGCGCACCGAGGAACTCATCGGCAACGCCCTGGACCTGCTGGATCGCACGACAGGAGAACGCATCCGCCACGAGCTCTACCTGATCCTGGAGGAGGAGAAGCCAGAGGAGGCCCTGTGTCGCCTGGATGAGCTGGGGGTGCTGGCTCAGATACGTCCCGGCCTCAAGTGCGACGACTGGTTGAGAGAGAGGTTTCGAAGACTGCGGGCATCCCTGGAAGCTGGAAGCTGGGAACTAGCAACCAGTAACCAGCAAACTCATATCCTGTACCTGGCCCTGTTGACCTATCGCTTGAGTGCCTCGGATTTAGAAAGCCTCATCAATCGGCTCAAGATCGCCAGTGAGGAGGCCACATTGTTACGCCAGGTCAACGAGCTGCGATCTTCGACCAGCGAACTGGCCGAGAAGCATCGCTCCAGCGCTATCTATCGCTTGCTGAAACACTACTCGGAGCCAGCCATCTTCGTCTTGTGGATAGCCACCGATGCGGAGCCAGTGAGGGAGAAGTTGGAGTTGTATCATCGGACGCTGCGTTTTGTCGAGCCTGAGATAGACGGCGACTATCTCAAGGCCATGGGCCTCAAGCCCGCCCCTCTATTCGGTCACATTCTATCCGCCCTCCGCGATGCCCGCCTCGATGGGGAGGTCGGCAACTTAGCGGAAGAAGAGGCGTTTGTGGAGAAATTGTTGGCTAAGGGGGGAACAAATCGTTTTTGACATCTAGCGAATCATGCTCTACAATATACTGGCAGGTTGTCTACCCTCTCGCCAAGGGGGGCTTGTACCAATTGCTGTGGAGGTAAGAGAATGGCACGAATCATCAAGTCCATTGAGATTGAGGATCAGCCGGCGGTGGCCCTGTTCGATACAGGGGCGGTGTACACGTATGTTTGCGCCGCCCTGGTGCAGGGTGTTCCCAAGCGAACAATGGTTCCCCCGGCTCGAGTTGGTCTGGGGGGGAAGGAGATTGAGATTCGCGAATATTGCATCTTGGAAGGGAAGATCGAGGGACTGCCATTTCTGACAGACGCTGTATCTGTGGAGGAAATTGGGCACGCCGACGGCCACGAGTTGGACGCGCTCATCGGTGCTCGCACCATGGAGCAGTGGGAGATCAGGCTCGACCCCAGAACGGGAGCACTGGATCTGGAGGGGCTGCGGCGGCGAGAGTTCACCGAATTCTGAATTGACGTTTTCTTTGAAGCCATGATCGGCTTGAACGAATAGGGATAAGAAACCAGGTTTTTGGTTGATATGACACTTTATCGCGTCCTAGGGAATCCAAAGAACGATCTGCTTGCCCAGACAGGGGAAAAAACCTGGTTTCTCCACAAAATAAGGAGGAACTAATGAAGGAATACCAAACTGAGCAACTCAGGAATATCGCTCTTTTGTCTCACGGCAGTGCCGGAAAGACCTCTCTGGCAGAGGCCATGCTGTTTAACACCGGGGCTATTACCCGCCTGGGGAGAGTGGATGAAGGGACGACAGTCTCCGACTACGACGAAGAGGAGATCCGACGCCACATCTCGCTCAGCACCTCGGTTGTGCCCTGCGAGTGGAATGGCCACAAGATCAACGCCCTCGACACCCCTGGCTATCTGGACTTCGTGGGCGAGGTCAAAGGAGCCGTCAGGGTGGCCAATGGGGCGCTGATTCTTCTCGACGCCGTGGCGGGCGTGGAGGTGGGCACAGATCTGGTCTGGGGCTACGCCGACGAGCAAAACCTGCCCCGCCTGATTTTCATCAACAAGATGGACCGGGAAAACGCCAACTTCAAGCGCTGCCTGGACGCTCTGAGGGAGAAATTCGAGGCCAGTTTTATCCCCATCCAGTTACCCGTCGGCAGCCAGGCGGATTTTGAGGGCGTGGTGGATCTGATTGCCATGAAAGCCCAGCAGGGGTCGAAGGCCGAGGAGAGGGAGATTCCTGCCTCTCTGCAGGATGAAATAGACGATTATCGCCTGCAACTAATCGAGGCCGTAGCCGAGAGCGAGGATGAATTAATCCTGAAATACTTGGAGGGGGAAGAACTGACTGAGGAGGAGATCCGGCGCGGCCTCAAGGTGAGGATCGCCGACCGTAGTGTGGTGCCTGTACTCTGCGGCTCAGCTACCGCCAACATTGGGATTCAGCCGCTCTTGCAGGCCATCATCGAGTACCTTCCCTCCCCTGCCGAGGTCGGGGAGATAGTGGGCACCAATCCGGCCACAGGCGAGGAGGAAACCCTGGAGCCCAATGAGCTAGGGCCTCTGGCTGTCCTGGCCTTTAAGACCCTGGCTGACCCCTACGTTGGCAAACTAACCTATTTCCGGGTCTACTCGGGCCTGATGGAATCGGATTCGCGGGTTTTCAACTCCAGGAGCGGTGAGATGGAAAGGATCGGCCAGCTCTACATCCTGCGCGGCAAAGATCAAATACCCACCGACAGAGTACGCAGTGGTGACATCGGGGCAGTGGCCAAGCTGGGGAATACCTCCACAGGTGATACCCTCTGCGATAAGGGACATCCCATCGTCCTCACTCCTCCCACTTTCCCTAAGCCGGTTTTCTCGGTGGCCGTCCACCCCAAGACCAAGTCCGACCTGGATAAGATGAGCACCACGCTGGCTCGCCTGGCGGAAGAGGATCCCACCCTGCACGTGGATCGTGAGCCCTCCACGAATGAAACCATCCTCTCAGGGATGGGCGAGTCCCACGTTGACATCGCCGCCAGGCGTCTCCATCAGAAGTTCGGGGTGAACATCACCACCAGTGTGCCCAAGGTGCCCTACCGGGAGACCATAACCAAAACGACCTCGGCCCAGGGCCGCCACAAGAAGCAGACCGGTGGACGAGGCCAATTTGGTGACGTGTTTATCAGATTCGAGCCTCTGCCCCGAGGCTCAGGCTTCGAGTTCGTGGACGAGATCCGTGGCGGAGCGGTGCCCAATCAATACATCCCCGCTGTGGAGAAGGGCCTCAGGGAGATCATGGAGAAAGGCATCCTGGCCGGCTATCCCACCGCCGACTTTCGGGCTGCGCTGTACGATGGCTCCTTCCACACGGTGGATTCTTCTGAGATTGCCTTCAAGCTCGCTGCGCACCTGGCCTTCAAGAAAGCCATTCCAGAGGCCGGCCCGGTGCTGCTGGAGCCCATCATGAACTTCACCATCACCATCCCCGAGGGGTTCACGGGCGACGTTTTAGGCGACCTCAACAGCAAACGGGGACGAGTGCAGGGCATGGATCAGCAGCGAGGCATGGCTGTGATTACCGCCCAGGTACCCCTGGCCGAAATGCAGCGCTATGCCACCGACCTGAGATCCATCACTCAGGGGCGGGGAATCTACACCATGGAGTTCTCTCACTACGAGGAAGTGCCGAGCCACATCGCGCAGAAGATCATTGGGGAAGCCAAACGGGAAATGGAATAGTCTTCTCCTCGTGAATTAGCTTCCTGGTCCATAAGTGAGCACTGCTAGCAATGTCCGATCAATCTGCGGTCTCGAAGAATAACCTGGCATCGGCCGCCCCCCCTTTCATCCCCCCCACCTGGGAGGGAGTTGAAGGGGGGGCAGAAGCTCAAACAGCGAACAAGGATCAGAGGCTGTTGACCGTCTTCGAGATAGTGAAGATCCTGGCCACTGAGCAGAGTCTGGAGACCATGCTGCCGAAGTTCCTGGCTTGTCTCATAGAAACGCTAGAAGCGGCTGACGCTGGTAGCCTGTGGCTTTACGACTCTGCCGACGGTCGGCTGGTAGCAAAGGGGGCACAAGGCTACGATTTCGCCGTCTTGAAGCAGCTTCGGCTAGCTCCTGGTGAAGCGATGAGTGGCAAGGTGTTTCAAACCGGTCAGGCCGAGTTATACCCTACTCCAGAGGCTACTGCTGCGGCAATGGCAAACATGACGCCAGCGAACGGCGATATCTTCAGAGCAGCGACCACTGGTCTGAAGCATCCATTGAGCGCCATCTGTGTACCGCTAATCAAGGGGCAGACAAAAGTAGGGGTCCTGGCGCTCTTGAACCTGCGTCAGCCGGCTAGCTTTACTCATGACGACGTGGCCTTTTTACAGCGTGTGGCTGACCTTATCACCGTGGCCATCGAAAATGCCCGCTTGAGAGAGGAACTGGAAGCTGCCAAGACTCTCACCGAGGCCAATCGCCTCAAGGCAGAGTTGATCTCCACCCTGGCCCACGAGATGCGCACCCCGCTGACTTCGATCAAAGGCTACTCCACAGCTCTATTGATGGAAGAAGTCACCTTCGATCCTGAGACCCATCGGGAGTTCCTGCAGATCATAGATGAGGAGTGTGATGTCCTGCAAGAGCTCATCCGCGACCTGCTGGAGTCGTCCATCATTGACGCTGGCCTCCTGAGACTCGAGCCCCAGCCGGTGAGGCTGCCACGCCTGGCCAAGGGGGTGGTTGACGACATAGCGAACCGTAACCAGAAGTACCGCTTCCTGATTGATTTCTCCAGGGATTTCCCTATCGTGGATGCTGATCCTAACCGCATTGAGCAAGTGTTCCGCAACCTGCTGGACAATGCCGTGAAATACTCACCGCAAGAGGGGCTGGTAGTGGTGCGGGGCGAGGTGCGCGAGGATGATGTCCTGATCAGTGTGGCCGACCAGGGAGTGGGCATCGCCCCTGAGCACCTGAACCGGCTATTTGAGAGGTTCTTCCGGGTGAGGTCAGGCCTGGGTCGCCACGTCGTTGGGTCAGGATTGGGGCTGCCCATCGCCCGCACCATCGTGGAGGCCCACGGTGGTCGCATCTGGGCCGAGAGCAAGGTAGGACAGGGCAGCACGTTTTACTTCACGCTTCCTCTGAGGGGTCTGAACCAGAGACCATCCGAAGGAGGGGCAGAATGAGTGAGAAGATCCTGGTCGTGGACGACGAGCCACGGGTAGTGCGGCTGGTCAGTGAGGTGCTGAAGTCAGTGGGCTACCAGATGATCGCCGCTGCCAGCGGAAAGTCTGCCATTGAGATGGTGGCCTTGGAGCAGCCCGTCCTGGTGTTGCTAGACATCCTGCTTCCCCATGGCCTGGATGGTTATGAGGTATGCCGACACATTCGGGAGTTCTCCGACGTTCCGGTGATCATGCTCACCGCTAAGGCCCAGGAGACTGATATGTTGCGCGGCTTCGACGTGGGAGCCGACGATTACCTGACCAAGCCTTTCAGCGCTAAAGAACTCGTGGCCCGGGTTCAGGCGGTCCTGCGGCGCGCCCAACGACCTGAAGAGATGATCACCACCTCCTTCCAATGCGGCGAACTGGAGATCAATTTCGCTCGACGCACCGTCAAAGTGCGTGGCGAGCAGGTATCGCTTACCCCCACTGAATACACCCTATTGCGTGAATTGGCCCTCAACGCCAATCGGGTCATGTTGCATCGAGACTTGCTGGCCAACGTATGGGGGCAGGAGTATCGAGACGACATTGACTATCTGCGAGCCTACATTCGTTACCTGCGACGCAAACTAGAAGCGGATCCCTCGAATCCGCGGTATATCCTCACCTCACCAGGGGTGGGCTACATGCTGGCCTGCCCCGATGGTGGTGGCGATTAAACTTTCCCCTGCTGGATTTCCTCGGCTCCTCAGAATGGGCGGGTTTCGCTGAAGGCGAAACCCGCCCGTCTTTTTTCATGGAGTTTTCATTTTTTCCCTCCCCCTTTTTATGAGAATCCAGTGGCTTTTGTGTTATACTGCACAGTAGAGAAACCAGGTTTTTCGCTTCACAGCGCTTCCTGATTATCGAGAGTTCCTGCAGTTGCGCGTTTTTTAGGTACAGAGAGGTTAAAAAAACCTGGTTTTTTGCAGCTCATTAGAATACAAGCCCACCCTCTGAGACAGCAATTTGCCCCAGGAGGTAAGGTGATGGATTTCGAACCGATCGAACTGGCACAGACGATAGAAAAGAATGGGACAGGTGATTCTCTCATATCCGTACTGGAAGAGATCCAGGCCCGATATCGCTACCTGCCCCGGCAGGCGATGATCCTGGTCAGCGAAAGGATGGGGGTGCCTCTGAGTCAGGTCTACAGCGTCGCCACCTTCTACAATGCGTTCAGCCTGGAGCGGCGCGGACGGCACGAGATATGCGTCTGCGTGGGCACAGCCTGCCACGTGCGCGGCGCCCAGCGGGTGCTCACCTGGTTGGAGGAGAGTCTGGGCACTAAGCCCGGTGAGACCACGTCCGACTGGAACTACTCACTGGACACCGTTCACTGCCTGGGTGCGTGCGCCCTCGGTCCGATTGTCGTCGTTGACGGGGAGTACCTGGGCCAGATGCATGTCAGGAAAGTAGCCGAGTTGCTGGCGCGAATCGAGCAGGCGGACATGGCGGAGGCATAAGCAATGACAAAGGCGTCAGGCAAACGGGTGAACACCCCATCTGACCTGGAGGCAAGACGGAAAGCCATCGTCGCCAGCCGTGACTCCAAACGTACCTGTGTCACGATCTGCGGGGGCACCGGCTGTCGTGTCTACGGCAGCGAGAAAGTGATTGACGTCCTGCAAGCCGAGATTTCCAAGAATGGCATCGAGGCAGATGTGCGGATGACCGGCTGTCACGGCTTCTGCGAGCAGGGGCCGGTAGTGGTCATACAACCGCAGGGCATCTTCTACAAGTCCGTCAAGCTAGAGGACGTGCCCGACATCATCCGTAAGACTGTGGCGCGGGGTGAGGTCATCGAACGTTTGCTCTACACCGACCCCATCACAGGCGAGAAGATCGTACACGAGCACGAGGTTCCCTTTTACGCCAGACAGACCCGCCACCTGCTGAACCTCAACGGCCTGATTGATCCCACCAGCATTGAGGACTATATCGCGATTGGCGGCTATGGAGCACTGGCCAAGGTGTTGGGCGGGATGTCGGCCGAGGAGGTAATTGAAGAAGTCAGCAAAGCCGGGTTACGGGGGCGGGGTGGGGCAGGATTTCCCACCGGACTCAAGTGGAAATTCTGCCACGCCGCTCCCGGCGACGTCAAGTACGTCGTCTGTAACGCCGATGAGGGTGACCCCGGCGCTTATATGGACCGCAGCATCGTAGAGGGTAACCCTCACCGGGTGTTGGAGGGAATGATCATCGGCGCTTACGCTATCGGTGCAGCGCGTGGCTTCATTTACATCCGAGCTGAGTACCCGCTGGCGGTCAAACACCTGAGAATTGCCCTGGAGCAGATGCACGAATATGGCCTGCTGGGTGAGAATATCCTGGGATCGGGCTTTGACTTTGACATCGAAATTCGGATGGGGGCCGGGGCCTTCGTCTGCGGCGAGGAGACGGCGCTGATGGCCTCCATCGAGGGCCGAGTCGGCGAGCCGCGTCCACGCCCGCCTTTCCCCGCTCAGAGCGGGTTGTGGGGCAAGCCTACCAATATCAACAACGTCAAGAGTTGGGCCAACGTGCCATTGATCATCGAGAAGGGAGCCGACTGGTATGCCAACATCGGCACGAAGGACAGCAAAGGCACTAAGATCTTCTCTATGGTGGGCAAGATCAACAACACCGGACTGGTCGAAGTGCCAATGGGCATCAGCCTGCGAGAACTGATCTACGAGATTGGCGGCGGCATCCCCGGTGGGAAGGCCTTCAAAGCGGCACAGATCGGCGGCCCGTCGGGTGGCTGCATTCCTGCCGAGCACCTGGACGTACCGATTGACTATGAGTCGTTGACCAGCCTGGGGGCCATCATGGGCTCCGGCGGCCTGGTCGTCACCGACGAGGACACCTGCATGGTGGACCTGGCTCGTTACTTCATGAGTTTCACGCAGGAAGAGTCGTGCGGCAAGTGCGTGCCCTGCCGCGTGGGGACGAAGGCCATGCTGTCCACGCTGGAACGTATCTGCGCCGGGCAGGGCCAGCCGGGTGACATCGAATACCTGGAAGAACTGGCGGCGGAGGTCAAAGCCTCCTCCCTGTGCGGCCTGGGGCAGACGGCGCCCAACCCGGTGTTGACCACGATCCGCTACTTTGGTGACGAGTACGAGGCCCACATCTGGGAGCATCGCTGTCCGGCTGGCGTCTGCAAGGGATTGGT
>Ga0194112_10007969_pt1 | contig 13704 bp, 7 predicted proteins | sample TA2MahC400mmetaG_FD_146191 | JGI IMG/M metagenome (GOLD analysis project Ga0194112, IMG submission 146191) | Freshwater microbial communities from Lake Tanganyika, Tanzania - TA2015016 Mahale Deep Cast 400m | ecosystem: Environmental > Aquatic > Freshwater > Lake | place: Tanzania: Lake...
CGTGGGTGTGCCTGCGGCCGGTGCGTCGGGGGCTTTGCCCCCGAACCCCCAGGATTTTCCGCCTTCGGGCCGCCGGCACCCCAACAGGAAAATGGCCGCGCTGGCCTCCAGGAGACGTGCCGGTGGCTGTAGAGCGGGAAATCCTGGGGGCCTGCCCTGAGCGGAGCGAAGGGTGCCAGGATTGGGGGCAGTGGTCATTCATTCCCGTTTGACTTGCCGATGGGATTCCATATCATGTCATGCCGGCTATGATGTGAGCAGTATGGGCCATCGCTGTACGAGGAATAGCATGGGGTTGCTCCTCCGGCGCTGTGCTGCGGCCGTTGTGGCCGCGGCCATCCTCGCCTCTCCCGCCCCGGGCGCCGAGCCGGCGCCCGCCCGCCCACAGGCCGCCGACCTGATGAAGCGCGGCCTCTACCAGGACGCCATCCGCGTGCTCCAGGAGGAGGTGAAGGGCCAGCCGGAGGAGGCCTGCGGCGAGAAGTTCCTCATGCTCGGCGAGGCCCACTACCTCCTCAGAATGTACAACGAAGCCAGGCCGTACTTCGTCAAGGCCAAGCGGCTGGTGAAGGACGACGCGGGCCAGCTCCTGGCCGAATACCGCCTGGCCTGCGTGGCCTACCGCATGGGCGACAACGAGAGCGCCCTCGAGAAGATAACCGCCTTCGTGGCCAAGCACCCGAAGGACCGCCGGAGCGGGACGCTGCTGCTCTTCAAGATGAAGCTCCTGGCCGCGAGGGGCAAGGGCGCGATGCCCGAAATCGAGGCCATCCACAAGCAGATACGGGCCAACGAGCGGACCTATCAGGACGCGGTGGGCGTGGCGGCGGACAAAGCGTTGACCGACTTCTACGTGGAGCACGGCGAGGAGGAGAAGGCCCGCCAGCGCTACATCAGCACCGTGCACAACTTCCGAAACGTCATCGCGGAGTATGCGAAGGACAAGCGCCCCGTCCCCGAGGGCCTCGAGCAGGCCCACGACCAGGCCGCCATGCAGCTCGGCATCATCAGCCTCAAGGCCAAGAAGCTCGAAGAGGCCGCACGCTGGCTGGAAAACGTCCGCTACTCGCCCGACCTGAAGCGCGAGGCCAAGCTCCTCCTCGCACAGGCCGCCTACCAGAAGCGCGACTTCGACAAGGCGATCTGGTTCCTCACCCACGACGCCTTCATCGAGACGGTGCCGCCGGGAACGCTGCGGTCGGACATGTATCTCCTCCTCGGCCTCGCGGAGAAGAGCCGGCAGAACCCGAACCTCAACAAGGTGGTGGAGTGGCTCACGCGGGTGGAGCGGGCGTCGGCCGGCTTCCCCCAGGCCCAGCTCGCCCTCGGCGAGCTCTTCCGCGAGAAGGCGCTGGTGGACCGCGCCGTGAGCGCATACGAGAACGCGGTCGCCTCGCCGAAATACGAGGCACAGTCCCTCCTCGCCCTCGGCGAGCTCTACGTCGAGCAGGCAAACGCCACGAAGGAGAAAGCAAGGCAGGACGCCCTGTTCCGCAAGGCGGCCGAGGCGCTCAACACCCTCACCACCAAGTACCCCGCCTCGCAGCTCGCCAAGGACGCGAGCAAGGCGGTGGACGCCCTCCTCGCCAGGGGCTTCAGCGTGAGCGTGGCCCTCAGCGACCAGGAGATGATCCGCCGGTGGGACCAGACGGCCCGCGAGAAGCCAGGGAGCGCCGAGGCCGCACGCTCCCTCATCAACATCATCCGCCTCCACCACAAGACCGTGCTGGACGCGAAGAACGAGAAGATGGTGAAGGCGCCGAACTACGCGGCCTGCGCCGCCGCCTGCGAGAAGCTCCTCGACGAGCGGGTCTACAAGGGCCAGGACCTCACGCCCGAGCAGGCGAAGGACCTTCGCGTGGAGGCCCTCTACTACCGCGCGCTGTGCCACCTGGCCAGCGCCACGGCCAAGGAGGCCACGGGCGCAATCACCCCGGCTTTCCTCAAGCCGGCGAGCCTGGACGTCGCCCTCGCCGACCTCGCCCAGGCCAAGGGCCTCGTGAACCCCAAGCACCTCGACATCGTGAAGGGGATCGAGCTGGCCCTGCTCGAGGCGCAGTTCAAGAGCGGCAAGCCGGACCTCCGCAAGCAGGCCGAGGCACGCTTCGCCGAGCTTGTCAACGAATACGGCACCGACGTGCGGTTCCAGAAGCTGGCCCTCGACCTCGCCGAGTGGTATCGGGAGCAGGGGCAGTTCGCCCTCGCCGCACGCGAGTACAAGGGCATCGCCGACCGCGGCGCAAGCCTCACCCAGGACGACCGCCTCAAGGCCCTCTACGAATCGGGCAGGCTCTACAGCAAGGCGGCCTTCGAGATCAAGAACAAGCCGGGCGAGATGCGCTACGGCATCTACATCTGCCCCAAGGAGGTCCTCAGGCTCCCCGAGCTCCTGAAGACCCATCGGCCGTTCCAGCGGAAGGTGCAGGTCAAGTGGCCGCCGCAGGCGAAGGAGCTCAGCGGCGAGGAGGCCCTGCGGCTCGTCTCCGCCGCCGCCGAAATCCCGTTCGTCTGGTCCCCGGAAGGGGGCCGCGATTCGGTGGCTGACTACCTCAAGCGCAAGCGGGTCCGCTTCGAGAGCCTCCAGGGCACCGCCGAGGAGTTCATCCGCCAGATTCTCGACGTGCAGACCCATCGGCTGGAGTTCGACATCGGCCTGACGGGCGGCAAGCCGACCATCGAGCCGAAGCCGCCGAGCGCCGACGACCCCGATGCTGAGCCGATGCAAGTGATTGAGATATACGACGCCCGCCTCTGGGCCAAGCGCTTCAGACCCCTCGCCAGGGACTACGGCAACTGGCGCCACGCCCACCCCAAGGCCGCCATGCTCTTCCACGTCGTCCAGAGGGTCGAGGAGCTCAGCGACACGAAGGTGCTCTACGCGGAGGCGATGGAGAAGGAGCACGCCCTGGGCGCAGAGTTCGCCGAGCGCGCCGGCAAGCTCTACATCGTGGGCGGGGCGTCCCTGCCCCGCGGGGGACAGAGCCCCCGCCCACAGGACGGGGGCCTCGTGGCCGACCTCCACCCGGACCGCAACGCCTCGTGCGCCGAGGTCCTCGCCGCGCTCCTGGCCTCGCTCGACCTCCGCTTCCGCATCGTCCCCCGCGACCGCTCGGCCGAGCTCTACGAGGACGCCAAGGGCTCCTTCAACCTCATCCGGCAGATTGACCCCAAGAGCCGCTACGGCGAGCGCGCCCTTTTCCAGGCCGCAATCAACTTCTACCACCAGGAAGACTTCGAGCGCATGAAGCTCGTCCTGACCGACTACCTGCGCCTCTTCGACTCGCCCGCCCACGAGCACTACCACGAGGCCTGCTTCTGGGTCGGCTGGGTCTTCGAGCGCGAGAAGCGCTACCGGGACGCGACCCGCTACTACAACCGCGCCGCCGAGGAGTGCCTCGTCCTCTTCAAGCCCCCGTCCAAAGAGGGGCCTGCCGGTGGCACAGGCGTCCCGCCTGTGGCCCCACCCAGCCCCGACACAGGCAAGATGCCTCTGCCACCAAAGCCCTCCCGCGACGAGTTGAAGGCCCAGCTCTCCTACGACACCCGCTTCGCTCTCGACGAACCCATCAACGGCGCTTTCAAGAACCACACACTCGAAAAGGAGTTCGTGGACTTCCTGCGCCTGAGCGCGAACGTTACGGTTCGCCTCGACCCCTCGGCCCTGGGCATCCAGACCCCCATCAACCGCGCACCCTTCAAGCAGGTGCCCGTCTTCACCGTCCTGTGCGACACCCTGGACGAGCTGGGCCTGAGCTTCCGCGTCGAGAACGCCAACAAGGAGCAGGCCGAGCGGGCCTACCACCGCATGGCATCGGCCTACAAGAAGGACGGCCTGATGGACCAGGCCCTCGCCTCGTGCAACGTCCTCCTCGCCCGCTACCCCAAAACGTCCCGCAAGCGCGACGCCCTCAAGCTCAAGCTCGACATCTACAAGGGCCTGAAGGACTACCGAAACGTACTCGCCACCCTCGAGGTCTTCAAGAAGGAGCTCGGCGACGAGATCGAGGCGTACAAGATCGATTTCGAGATGGCGTGCATCTACTTCGACCTGTGCCGCTACGGGGAGGCGGCGGAGCACTTCAAGCGGTCGCTCGCCGCGGCCAAGGACCCGCGCGAGCGGGTGAACATCCGCGAGGGCTACGCCCGCGCGCTCTTCCGCAAGGGCGACAATGCGGAGGCCCTCGCTCAGTTTCAGGCTCTCACCAAAGAGGAATCCGAGCCGCTGCGGCTCTTCGTGGACAGGATGATGGCCTGGTATCTTGCGGCGGCGGTGGCCAAGCCGCCCGACGCGGCGCTGCCCGCGGAGGCCACGCCGCTCATCCGCACCTACGAGGCGCTCCCCGAAGCCCAGCGCGGACAGGTGCCCAACAACACGCTCGCCAAAGTAACCTGGGTCTACTACGTCTCCGCGCTCCTCGACCTGGAGCAGGGCCAGACCGCGCGGGCGCTGCGGAAGCTGGAGGCGGCGGGCAACTCGCCCGACGACTGGCTCGCCGCCGACGCCATCCTGCGCGCCGGCGAGCTCTACATGACCGCCAAGGACTTCAAGAAGGCGAAGGAGACCCTCGAGTACCTGCTTTTCACCACGAAGTCCGCCGAGGCGGAGGTCAAGGCCACCTACGCCCTCGCCCTCTGCCACCAGGAGCTCGGCGAAGCCGAACGTGCAAAGGAGCGCTTCGAGCGCATCCTCCAGCACTTCCCGGACTCCGCAGTGGCCGAGAAAGTCCGTGCCGCGTCCCGCGTCCCGCGTGCCGAGCAGAAGGAAAAGAAGTGACGCGTGACCCCCATTCCTCGTTCCCAAGCTCCTGCTTGGGAACGGGATGTCGGAAGCTCCTGCTTCCGCGCGCCAGCAGGAGCTGGCAGGGCGGCGTTGCGAAGCAGGAGCTTCGCAACGAGAGGGAGGACAGGAAATGATGCGTGATGCATGTGACCGACGGAAGAGGCGAAACATGAAGAGAGGCCTGCCGTTCCTTGCTTTTCTTGTCGGGCACGCGGCACGCGGCACGCGGCACGCGGCATTCGTCCTCGTCCTTGCCGCGGTCAGTTGGGCCGCCGAGAGCCCTGAGGACATCCTCAAGCAGGCGCAACAGCTCGAAGACGAGAACAAGACGTCCCGTGCCGCCGACCTCTACCGCGGCTTCCTGAAGAGCTACCCCGACCACTCGGGCGTGCTTGAGGCCAGGTATCGGCTGGCCAAGTGCCTCGACGCCCTGGGGCTGGTGGACGAGGCGCTCCTCCAGCTCGACACGGTGGCGAAGGGGAGCGACAAGCGCTTCCGCCACCGCGCCGACGCGCTCCTCATCCTCGGCAAGCTCCACGGCTCGCTCAAGAGCTACGACGCCGCCACGAAGGTCCTCGAAGTCCTCCTCTCCGAGGGCGCCGGCCTCAACGAGGAGGAAGCCCTCAACCTCGCCGCCGGCTACTACGGCGTCCAGAAGAAGTACGACGAGGCCGCCGCCAAGCTCAACCTCCTCAAGCGGCGCGAGGGCTCGCGCTTCGCCGAGGAGGCCGCCTTCAAGCTCGCTGTCCTCTGGCTCAAGGCCGAGAACCTCGACCTCGCAATCGAGGCGGTTGGCGACCTCGCGGCCCGCTTCCCCCAGAACAAGCAGGCGCGCGGCCTGATGCTCCAGATAGCCGACCTTTGCCGCCGCCAGAAGAGCCTCGCACGCGCCGTCGCCGCCTGCGAGCAGCTCGTCGGCCGATTCCCCAAGTCCCGCGAGGCCGAAGAGGTCGGCTACATCCTCGGCCTCTGCCACCGCGACCGCAAGGACTACGACAAGGCCATCGCCACCCTCGATGCGGTCGCGCGCGTGCCCGGCAACCGCGCCTCCGGCCTCGCGGCCGAGGCACTCCTCGAGGCCGCCGACATCATCTTCGCCGAGCTCAACCAGCCCGACAAGGCGATGCCCCGCTACGAGGAGGCGGCAAAGACGGCGCGCGACTCCAACAACGAGCGCCGCGACCTCATCATGGAACGCTGCTACTTCCAGCTCGCCGAATACCACTTCATGAAGAAGAACTGGAGCGTCGCACTCGAATACTACGTCCTCCTCCGCAAGACGGGCTCGAAGCTCAACGTCCTGGGCCGCATAATGAAATGCCAGTCGGAGCTGGGCAGTGACGCGGACACGCCGATCGGGACGGCGGCCGACCTGGCGGTGCTGCGGAAGAAGATCGAGGAGAACCCCGGCACGCTGATCGCGGCCGAGGCCGAGGTGTTCCTGGCCGACCGGGCCTACAACCAGGCGCTCGTGGCCCAGGGCGGCTTCGACGCCGTCATCGAGCAGTTCGAGGGCATCCTCAAGCGCTACCCCAAGGAAATCCTCGGCCAGGGCAGCCTGGAATCCTACGTCCTCATGCAGCTCGGCCTCTCCTACGGCCAGGGCGAGTCCAAGCCCGAGCTCAAGAAGGCCATGGCCGTCCTCGAAAAGGCCATCGCGGTGGAGCCGGAGACGCCCTACAAGAAGGACATCCTTGAGGGCCTTGCCCGCGTGGCCGACGACGCTGGCGACAAGCAGAAGGCCTTCGAGGTCTACGAGCGCCTCTTCGCCTCCGCCGCCCAGAAGGTGGAGGCCGGCAAGGCCGACGAGGCGGAACGCTCCCGCATGTCCGACTACATCCGCGCCATCCTCACCCGCGCCGAGCGCAAGGACAACATCGAGGAGGCGCTCCGCATCGCCCAGCAGATCGCCCAGAAGTCCGGCCCATTCTCCGAGGCCGCACGCCACGCCATGTTCTACATGGGCGAGCTCTACTACCTCAAGAAGGACTTCGCCACCGCAGCCAAGACCTTCAAGTCCTTCATCAAGGCCTACGGCCCGAAGCAGGACGCCGAGGAGAACGTCGTCGGCGCGCCCTGGAAGCCCGCCAAGGTGGACGACCAGGCCGCCCAGGTCTACGAGGCCGCCGTCCGCGTCGCTCACTCCTGGTTCATGCAGGGCCACTTCGGCAATATGCTCAAAGCCTACCAATGGATGGTCGCCAACGTCCCGCACCAGAACAAGTATTGCGCCGAGGCCCAATACTGGCTGGCAATGGACATGCTCAAGGCCAGGAAGGGCGAGGAGAAGGAGGCACGCACCAGGGTCGCCGAGGCCCTCTGGACGAAGGTCGTCAACCCCTCCTTCGACTTCGACGACCGCGACTTCGGGAAGAAGTGCTACTTCTGGGTCCACGACCCGGACGTTCAGGACTACGTGAAGACGGCGATCCTGAAGGCCGGGCAGTTCTTCACGGAGTCGGGCGACCACGAGCGCGCCGCCGAGGTCTTCCGCGCTTACCTCCGCCTCTATCCCGAGCAATTCAAGCGGAAGGGGAAGCGCGCCACGTCCGAGCCAGACCCCAAGTACCGCATCGCCCGCTACGCCCTCGGACGCGAATACATCGCCCTCGGCCAGACCAGCAAACTGGTCGAGTGCTACAAGGTCTACCTCGATTCCATGCGCGACGACGAGCTCCGCGTCTCAGCACTCCAGCTCCTCGCCTACAACGCCAACAAGAGCGGCATGGTGGAGCCGGCCATCGAAGCCTACGCCACGCTCCTCGACGAGTTCGGCCAGAACGACAAGGACGCCAAGGGCGAGCCGGTCCCCGTGCCCCAGAAGGAGCGCATCCGCTCTGGCAAGTACAACTGGGACGGCATCCGGCAGCCGGTGCCGAAGGGGCTCGACCTCGGCGAGGTGCGCTTCGCGCTCGGCTTCCTTTACTGGAAGAAGGAGAAGTGGGCCGAGTGCGTGAAGACCCTGGCCCCCTTCGCCGAGAACCCGCGGCTCTTCGAGAACAAGGCCCGGCCAAAGGCCCTCTTCATGGCCGGCCAGAGCTACTACCGCGGCTACGACTTCGAGCGCGGCCTCGCCCTCCTCCTCCGCCTCATCCGCGACCACCCCACGTACGAAGCCATCGAGGAGGTCCACGTCCACGCCGCACGCGGCGCAGTCGAGGCCAGGAAGTGGTCCGACGTTGACCGCCTCTACCAGTGGTTCATCAAGGAGCGCCCGAGGTCGGCCAACCGCCCGCACATGGACCTCTATGTGGCGCTGGCGCTCGTAGGCTCGGGCAAGGCCGACGAAGGGCTGCCCCGCCTCCGCAGCATCGCGATGAGCGACACATATCAGGACGTTAAGGCCGACGCTTACTACCACTGGGCCGTCGCCCTGCTCGCCCAGGAGCCGCCGAAGACCAACGCCGCGCTCGAATGCCTCGAGAAGAGCGTGGCGCTCTACCCGCGCGAGGCCTCCTGCCTTGCCGCGGGCAAGGCCGCCATCGCGCTGAAGGACTGGGAGAAGGCCCAGGGCTACCTCGCCCGCGCCTCCCGCGAGTTCCCCGCCGGGCGCCGTGAGGCCGTCGAGGAGGCACGGCGCCTCCTGCCCGAGGTCCTGAAGAACGTCCCGACTAAGGAGAAGTAGGGGTGGCCTTTGTGGCCGCCCACGACGGGCCACTGTCGCGTGACGCGTGATGCGTGACGCGTGAGAAGAAGGAACGAAGGAGACTGGCATGCGAGGAAGGTGTGTGATTGCGCTCTGGGCGCTCATGTTGGCAATGGCCTCGCGCGGCGTGCGCGCGGCCGAGGCCGAGCCTGACTTCGACCTCGAGGACAAGGGCAAGGTCCTCCTCGGCGAGATGGAGAAGGAGACGCCGGGCGACAAGAAGGTCTTCTCTGTCGTGACCGACGACGACATCTCCGCCCTGGAGGTCGGCGACATCTACAAGAGCAACGGCTCGTACTTCAAGGTCACGGCCATCGCGTCCAAGGGCAGCACGGGCGGGCGGTTCAGCGCCGAACGCACCGCGGGCCGCTTCGACCCAGGCCGCTCCTGGGGGCGCGTGAGCGGACTCGGACCCCTCACCATCATGACCCGCGAGACCCTCTTCAGCCTCTACATGAGCGGCGGCTGGGTCATGCACACCATCTCGTTCGTCCTCCTGGTCGCCATCGTGCTCGCGCTCAACAGCCTCTGGGTCTACCGGCGGCGGAAGCAGTGCCCGCCGCGGTTCGTGGATGACGCGCGCAAGGCCATCGTGAAGGGCGACATCGGCCAGTTCGAGGAGATGGCCCTCCGCGAGAAGGGCTTCTTCCCAGCCGTCTGCCAGGCGATGGCGGTGGACTTCAGGATTTCGACGATAGACGACATCAAGGCGCGCTGCGAGTCGCGCGCCTCGCAGCAGCTCACGCTCCTGCGGATGCCGCTCCGCGCGCTCAACCTCGCAACCGTCATCTCGCCCCTCCTGGGCCTCCTCGGCACGGTCATCGGCCTGGTCATGTGCTTCGAGAGCCTCCAGTACGAGGCCGCCAGCGCCGCCAAGAGCCAGCTCCTCGCCGCGGGCGTCCGCGTCGCCCTCTTCACCACCGTCTACGGCCTCACCGTCGCCATCCCCGCGCTCGCCGTCTACTTCCTCTTCAACCAGAAGCTCAATCTCATCGCCTCCTACTGCGAAGGGGTGGCGACCGAGTTCGTGGAGCAGCTCGCGGTGCTCAAGCGCGTGGCCGCCGAGCCCGCGGCAGCGAGCGCCAGCCCCACCGCCACGGAGAAGCAGCCATGAAGTTCCGCGGAATCGAGGAAGAGGAAGACCTGCGGATCAACATGGACCCCATGATTGACTGCGTCTTCCAGCTCATCCTCTTCTTCCTGGTCACGACGTCGTTCATCCGCCTCGAGCAGGACCTCTCGATCAACCTGCCGATCCACAGCAAGGAGTTGAAGATCAAGACGCCGCCCGCGCGGCCAATCGTGGTCAACGTCAAGCACCTCCCCGGCGGCAAGGCCTACTACCACGTCGAGAACGAGCGCATCACGCCCGCCGCCCTCACGATCAACCTCAGCCGCGCAAGGGTCCGCAACAAGGACCAGGCCGTCGTCATACGCGGCGACCGCAGCGTCCTCTGGCAGCACGTGGCCGACGTGATGCACTGCTGCGCACAGGCCGGGATCACGAAGGTCTCCGCAACCGTCGAGATAAGGGAGCAGCGTTGATGGCCGGAGTGGATGAATGGATGGATGGATGGATGGGTGGATGGATGGATGGATGAATGAATGAAAGAGAGGGCCTCTCTTGGCTTCTCCATTCATCCAATCATCCAGTCATCCATTCATCCCCTCCGAGAACGGTTGACACACCCGTTTCGAGGTCAGAGCCATGGCAGAAGAAGCCCATCCCCAGGTTGTGGCGATCCGGTACGGCACGCACCACAAGGAGGAGCTGGCCAAGACCGCCCATGTCCAGATCATCAGCCCGCGCGCCGTCGTCCTCGGCCTTCTCATCTTCCTTCTCCTCGGCCTCGGGGCCTTCTTCTGGCGCCTCGCCGCCACGCGCGGCGCTCAGGCCGTCCTCAAGGAGTTCGAGTTCTCCATCGAGGAGCCGGCCGCCGACGACTTCCAGCTCAAGGACCCCATCCGCGACATCCTCCGCGAGACCCCCGAAGAAATGCCCAAGGAGAAAGAGGAGGAGCGCCCCGACATCCAGATGGCCGTCGTCCCGCAAGAGGTCAGAGTCCCCGAAGAACACATCAAGAGCGAGAACATCGAGGTCGAGACCCCCGAGATAGAGCCTACGGCGACCGAGATAGACCTCGACGCCCCCGAGCAGATCACCGAGGTGGCAGAGACCGTGACCTATGCCGTTGACCCCATCTCGGCCTCGGCCCTCGGGCCGGCCGACATCTTCAAGTACAAGGAGCCCAGCCCGCGCGACAAGCCGCTACTCCACTGGCTCAACCGCGCGCCCAAGCCCAGCCGCGTGCCTGAAATCCTCCCCAAGGCGTTCGGGGACAAGGACGCCCCCTCCCTCGGCAAGCTCGGCCCAGCCAACGTCAACCTCTTCGGCACCGGCGACTTCTTCCGCACCATGACCGCCTACGGCGGCGTCAAGGCCAAGTCCGCCGTCGACTCCGCCCTCTACTGGCTCGCCACCCACCAGGAGAGCGACGGCCACTGGGACTCCAAGAAGTACGAGGGGGCGGAGACCTCCGATTCGGCAGTGACCGGCCTCGCGGTGATGGCCTTCATGGGCGGCGGCCACACCATCCGCAAGGGCGAGTACCGCCGAAACGTCCTCCGCGGCCTCGAATGGCTCATCCGCCGCCAGGCCGAGGACGGCGCGGTGGACAGGAACATCTACTGCCAGAGCATCGCCACCATCGCCCTCTGCGAGGCGTATGGCCGCGCGCGCGACGAACGAGTCGGCCTCGCCGCACGAAAGGCCGTCGCATACCTCGAAAAAGCCGTCAACCCCGACGGCGGCTGGCGCTACACCGCCAACTGCGGACTCTCCGACATGTCCGTCACCGGCTGGGCAATCATGGCTCTCAAGACCGCCAAGCTCGCCGACATCAAGTTCGACCACGCCGTCTACTCCCAGTCCCTCTCCTTCGTCGACAGCGTGACCGACCGCGGCGCGAGCCAGCAATCCAACGGCGTAGTCACCTACATGTACGACGCCGAGCAGAGCTACGAGACCAACGCCCATCCCGCCCTCACCGTTGCGGGGATGATGGTCCGCCAGTTCAGCGGCGTCGGCGTCAAGAGCCACATCCTCGTCAAGGGCGCCGAGCTCACCAAGAAGCTCCCGCCCGACTGGGGCCAGAAGGACTTCTACCTCTGGTACTACGCCACCTACGCCATGCACAACATGGGCGGCGAATACCGCGTCTGGTGGAACCGCCGCATGCGCGACGTCCTCCTCGAGAACCAGTGCCACGAGGGCGACAACGCGGGCTCCTGGGACCCGAAGAACGACCGCTGGGCCGCCCGCGCCGGGCGCGTCTACACCACCGCCCTCGGCGCCCTGTGCCTCGAGGTCTACTACCGCTACTCCGAGGCCCTCAACTCCTTCGGCGTGGCCCCTGACCTCGACGACCTGTTTCTCCAGTAGCGCTTGACAAGCCAGCCGTGCTTCGGCGATAATGCATGGCGGCAGGGAACACCATTCAGGAAGCCAGCCATGTTCGCGCGAATCACGGTCAACCCCAGGCAGATGAGCGGGGTCCCGTGCATTCGAGGGCTTCGCATCCCCGTGGCGACCGTGGTTGGCATGGTCGCTGATGGGATGAGCTCCGCAGAGATTCTCAACGCCTACCCCGACCTTGAGCGAGAGGACATCCAAGAGGCCCTTCGCTTCGCCGCGGAAGCGCTCCAAGAGCGCGTCCTTCCCCTGGTGCCAGCCTTGTGAGATTCCTCGTAGACAACCCCTTGTCCCCTCTCGTCGCGCAGGGCCTTCGCGCCGCCGGACACGATGCCCGCCACGTGCGCGACTATGCCATGCAGGCTGCGGATGACGAGGATATCTTCGATCGAGCGGCGTCCGAAGACCGCGTAGTCGTCTCCGCAGACACCGACTTCGGGCTACTCCTTGTCCTGCGCGAGGCAACCAAGCCGTCAGTAGTGCTCTTTCGTCGAGTCTCTCAGAGGCGTCCTGAGGTCCAGGCCGCCTTGCTTCTCGCCCGTCTGCCGAGCATCGAGGGCGCCCTACAGCAAGGCTCAGTCGTTGTCATCGAGGAGTTCAGGGTTCGTGTTCACCGCCTGCCTATCTTCGGCGGGGTGCCACGCCGGCCGAACGGGGTCACGAGCTGAGGGACGCTTGACGCGTTCGGTGGTCCTATCCGTCCTATCGGTCCTATTCGTGCAAGGGGCGGGGCGCGCCGCCTCACCTACCGTCTGGCCAGGCTGGCGCGGCCTCGAGCGCGAGGGGCGGGCCGAACCCGGCAATTACCCCACCCACTGGTCGCCCGACAAGAACATCCGCTGGAAGACCCCCATCCCCGGCAAAGGCCACTCCTCGCCCATCGTGGTCGGCAATAACGTGTTCCTCACGGCTGCCTATGTCACCGGCCGGGGCGAGGGACTCAAGAGAGCGGCCGGCATCGCTGTCCTGGCCGCGACGGGGCTGCTGGCTCTCCTGGCGCTCGCGGTCGCGGTGCGCGCTCTGTGGCGCGAGCGGCCAGTGGTCAAGGGTGCAGCCCTCGGCGTGTGCCTGCTTCTCGCCGCCCTGGCCTTCTCCACGTTCGCAGCCTTCTCGCACTATGGGCAAGGAGAGATGAACACCGAGCGGCGCATGGAGCTGTGGCTTCTCTCCAGCGCAGCGGCATCGCTGTGTCTCGCCCTCGCGGCCTTCGGCAGCCGATGGGTGCGCCTGGTGGTTGGCTTGGCCGCTCTCCTCTTCGCTGCCCTTGTCATCTTCGGCCGTCCCGAGCCGCGCTACTTCGACATGGCCACCCCAGGTCGCTACGCAGGGGAGATTCTGCTTGCGACTGCCCTTCCCGCCGCTCTGGGTCTGGCGCTACTGGGCGGACACGCCGCAGGAGTCTGGAAGAAGCGGGCACTCCTGAGCAACTGGCTTGCCACCGCCGCCGTGTGCGTCGGGGCCGCAGGCTTCGTCGAGCGGAATCACCTGCTCACTACGAGGGAGTTCGTCCGCGCCATCGTGTGCCTCGACCGCGACACGGGCGCGGTCAAGTGGACGCGGGAGTGGCTCCGCGGCCCGCAGCCGCCCATGAGCCATCGCAACTCGCCCGCCACGCCCACGCCGCTGTGCGACGACACCCGCGTGTTCGCCTGGTTCGGTTCGGCCGGCTGCGTGTGCGCTTAGGAGCCGCGATGAAATAACTGTTCCATCTCAGTTCTTCCCCCGGGGTTGGATGGTGTAGTTCCAGTCCCCGTGGAAGTCGTCTGGGACCAGGGCGATGGTCGCCATCTGTTCTTCGGTCACCCT
>Ga0194112_10007981_pt1 | contig 13697 bp, 11 predicted proteins | sample TA2MahC400mmetaG_FD_146191 | JGI IMG/M metagenome (GOLD analysis project Ga0194112, IMG submission 146191) | Freshwater microbial communities from Lake Tanganyika, Tanzania - TA2015016 Mahale Deep Cast 400m | ecosystem: Environmental > Aquatic > Freshwater > Lake | place: Tanzania: Lake...
CCGATGTCAGCTCGCCCTCGGCGCCTGTAGGTGTCTCCGATGGGACCGATGGCAACCCCGAAGGCACGCCACTCGACGCGGCTGGGAATGTCTGGAAGCCCGAAGACCCTGTGCATTTGATGCCAGAACTGGCCCCGGGTGCCTATGTCCCCGTGGCTCCTGGCTACAAGGTCAATGCGGCCCTGCCGAAAGAGGTCGGACAGACCTATGACGTTTTCGTGCGCCGCCAGTTGCAGCGCATCTGTGCGACGGTCGGGGCCCCCTACGAGCTGGTCACGGGCGACACGCCTCCGGGCGCCAACGAGCGGATGATGCGGATTCGGATCATGGATTTCTTTGCCCAGGTGCTCATCTGGCGCCGGGTGATGATCCGCCAGTTCTGCAACCCCGCCTGGCGTGCCTTTGTGCTGGCTGCCTATGCCTCGGGAAAATGGACCCCGAAGGCCGGCACGACGCTGCAGGATTACCTGCGGGTGGAATGGCGTGGCGCGCCGATGCCGATTGTTAACCCGTTCCAGGAAAACCAGGCTGATACCCTGGCCATCCGGAGCGGCTACAAAACCTGGTCGGAAGTGGTTCGGGATCGTGGGGGCGATCCCGATCTGGTCCTGGCAGAGCGGGTGGCCGAACTGAAAAAGATCAAGTCCCTCGGCATCGTCATGGATAGCGATCCCCGCTACACCACGCGGTCGGGCGGTTCGCAGGCGCGAAACAGCGAGTTCGATTTTGTCCTGCCCAATGACGGCGGGGACGGTGACCCTGACGAGAATATCGACCTCTGATCCACCCCCGGGCGCGCCTGTGTCCGGGGGACTCATATCTGCCCAAACAAGGATTGTGAGGACGGTATGTCGGACCAGATCGAAGCGCCATCGAATGTGGTGCCATTCCGCACCCAGGGCGCGAAACTCGCCAATGCCCTGGTCGTCAAGAATGACGCCAACGAAATCTCCATCAATGGAGAAGTCGGCTGGGATGTGCGCGCCAGCGACATCATCAAAGCCATGAAAGCCATGGATGGCGAAGGCAAGACCATCACCATCGATACCTTGGACAGCCCGGGCGGCGATGTCTTTGAAGGCTACGCTATCGGCAATGCCCTGGCCTCGATGAAGGCCACTGTTGTGGTGCGTGTCGGCGCCCTTGCTGGCTCCATCGCCTCCTATATCGCCGTCTGCGCCAACAAGGTCGTGATGCCCAAGAACTCCTTCATGATGATCCATGAGGCCTGGGCTTTCTCGATGGGCAGCGCCGCGGAAATCCGCAAGACGGCCGAGCTCCTGGACAAGATGAACAACCAACTGGCGGCTGCCTATACCGCAAAGCGGCAACGCACCCTGGGTGATGTCGAGGGTGGCGAAGACTTCCGGGCCATGATGGCCGAAGGGGATGTCTGGCTGACCTCCGATGAGGCGCTGGCCCTGGGGCTGTGTGATGAAGTTGTCGATGCCGTGGCCATGGTTGCCTGTGTGCGCCCTGACCTGGCGAAAATGATCAAGGCCCCTGCGGCCCTGGTGATTGCCGAGACCGACGAGGCCCCCGCCGAGGATGATGAGGCTGCAAAAGCGGCCGCTGAAGCCGAGGCCAAGGCGAAAGAAGAGGCCGAGGCCAAGGCCAAGGAAGAAGCGGAGGCCGCCGCTGCGGCTGAGGCGGAAGCCAAGGCCAAGGAAGAGGCCGATGCGGCCGCGGCCGCAGTCCAGGCCCAGCACGAGGCCGACATTCGTTCCGCCTGCCGCGTCTTCGATGCCTCCGACAAAGCCGATGGCTTTATCGCGGCCAAGGCCGACCTGGCCGAGGTCCGCAAGGCGCTCTGGAAGGCCAAGGCAGAAGCCGACGAGAAAATTGAGACCGACAACACCCCTCCCGCGGCAAGCGGTGGAAATGGGGACTCATATTCCAGCCGAGCGGACGAAATCCGCAACGCCTACAACGCAGCGCTGCGGCGCTAATCCCAAAGGAACCAGAAATGGCTAACTCGATCGTCCATTCCGATAACGCCTTTAGCACGCTCGAGCTGACGCTGCGTGCCAATGAAGTGACGCGTTTCCCCGCGGTCCGCACCCCGCTTTCGACCCTGTTCGAGGTCGAGAACATCTCCGACCGCAACGCGTCGATCGATGTCGAGTCCGCCACCCTGCCGGCGCTCACCGACGGGACCTGGGGCACGGTCATCACCCTGTCGCAAGTTAGCCGCGAGCGGAAGAACTTCGCCCTGGCGGCGCCGAAGGTCGGCAAGACCTTTGATGTTGGCCCTGCTGAAATCCAGTCCATCCGTCGGACCGGTGAGGTGACCCGCGAGTCCCTGCAATCCGTGCAGGACCGCAAGCTGGGGCAGGTCTTCGTTTCGCTGGATGACTACCACGAGCGCGCGCGCCTGGCCGGCATCCTGGGTCGCGTCATCAACAACGCCGGCGCCACCGTGGCCGACCTGCGCGGTTCGGCTTACTACAACACCCCTGCCAACCCCGTGCTGGGTCTGGAACTGGATGCGGCCAACCCTGCACCCGGCGCCCTGCGGATGAAGTTTGCGGCGTTGAAGCGACTGATCGATGACCGCCTGCAAATCGGCAACGCGCTGCCCAGCGCCTATGAGATCCAGGCCAACAGCGAGCTGTTCGACCAGCTGCGCTGGCACCCCGAGACCATGGAGGCCTTCAAGCGCTGGGAAGACCTGGCCCGTCCGGAAGGCTCGCCTGTCACGCCCTTCCGCTTTGCCGGCTTCGACATCTACGACTACAACCGTTCGGGCCTGGCGTCCGGCCGCGGTGTGGTCATTCCGCGCGGTGTTGCCGGGATGTACAAGACGATCGTCACCCCTGGCGACTTCGTGGATGTGCTGAACGAGCCGGGCTTCATGCGCTATGTCAGCGTCGAACCCAAGGACCACAAGAAGGGCTTCGAGTACGAAGTCTCGACCAACACCCTCCACATCTGCAGCCGCCCCGAGGCGATCTTCGAGGTCGATATCGGCGCCGGCGACAACGACACCAACCCGTAAGACACCCGGCCGCCCTTCGGGGCGGCCTTCTTCTTTGGATAACCCATGACACCCCACGCCCGCGCCTTCCTGCACAGCCCGGTGTCAAGACCGGCCTCCTACCGTCCCGCGGGCGGCGGGGCCGAAGTGGCCTGCCGTGTCGTCATCAACGATGTTCCTGGCGAGGTGCGCCGCGAGGGTGGCGAGCAATACTATTCCGACAACGCGCAACTGGTCGTCTCGAAGGCTGTCCCTGTTTCTGCCAAGGGAATCTTTGTCGTGGCAGGCAGTACTTATCATATCGTCGCGGTGGAGCCGTGCCCGCTCCCCGGCCTCATGGAATGCGAGGTGTACCGGAAATCCGGGGCGGGGGTGGGTATCCACGACCTGTCCGGCCCCATCCTGGCCTCCTCCGTTGTCGAGCCGGTCGTGATCAACGGCCGCGTCCATCGGGCCATCGTCTCCCGCAAGGCCGAGACCCTGGAAGTGGATGACAGTGGCACCGAGGCCATCGTCCAGCGCAACCGTGTCGCTATCAGGGAAAAGGACGCCGCGGGCATCGAGGCTGGTTCTGTCGTGCAGTTCGACGGCCAGTCGTTCCGTGTCCTGACCCAGCCCCGCCGCACCGGCGCCGGCATGCTCACCCTTATCTGCTGAGGGGTGGAAATGTCGAACATTCTGCGCACCAGGGCCGGCAAGCCGTTCAAGCCAGACTATGCCAAGACCTTCAAGCGGGAGGTTGTGCGGGCGGCCAAGAAGGCCGGCCGTGTCATCGGTCGCTCTGTGGTCAAGGAGCGGGTCAAGGGGCTTGTCGAAGACGAAAAGACAAACGGGCATGGCGACAGTGATGGTCTGTCGTCGCGCCGGAAGAAGGCCGTTCGGTATGTCGTCGGCCGGGACGGCACACTTGTCGTCCTCGATCACGCGCCCATGGCGGTCATTCAGGAAACCGGCGGCATTATCCGCGCCAAGGACAAGAAGCTCCGCATCCACGACCGCAAGAAGGTAATCCCTGGCGCGAAGACCTTCGTGACCAAGACGGGCCTTGTTTTCCAGCGCCCCGCTTATGTGAAGACGGGAACGCGGTCCAGCGCCCCCAAAGTGCAGCCGAAGCCTGAGCTTGTCGGCGTGCTGCGGGACCAGGTGGAGATCCCACAACTCCCCGATGACGCGCAGCTCAAGTCCATTTCCGAGCGCCACCTCGAGCGGTTTGGCGACCTCCTCCAAGAATACATCGTCGAAGGATTCAAGTGATGACTGACCGTGCCGAAGAGATCATGCAGTGCCTCATCGAAGTTGCCTCCACGCTGGGGCTGCCCGTCGAGGTGGATCGCCGCTATCCGCTGTCCATAGACGGACAGACCGAGGGCACGCCCTCCGATCTTCCCCTCGTGATCGTGCGGAGCGGTTCGCAATCGGCCGAGAACCCGGATTACAAGCAGTGGACCACCAAGTGGCGGATGAAGCCCTACATCGTAGTGGCGCTGCAGGACCACGATGACCCGGACGCGCTGCGTGTCGAGGCCAACCGGATCTGGCTGGACTTCCTGCGCGCCTTGAAAGCCTCCCGTCTGCCCCGACTGCTCGCCGATCGCGAAGTGCCGAACCTGGCGTGCGACATCAAACCCCAGCCCGGCCGGCCCGATGTGACGATGATGGTGATGTCGGTGGAGGTCGTGTTTAACCGCGACTTGTGAGCGGCAAGCCCGCGCGCGCGGGACTCATATTCCCCGCAAGATGATCAGATGAACCCAAGGAGAGCCTTCGATGGCCACTAACTTCCTTCCCAATGGCGAGAACGCCACCGTCCTTTTCGCCGAGGCCTATTTCAAGGCTGATGGCGATACTCGTTTCCGCCACATGGGCATTGTGGACCAGGTGTCCTGGACTCCCGAGGTCGAAGTGGCCGAGAAGTCCTGGAAGAACGAAATCGTGGCCACCATGACCACGACCAAATCGGCAACCCTGGCGGTGACGCTGGGCGAAGCGCGCTGGGAGACCTTCCGGGCCTCGTTCATGTCCAGCGAAACCACGCTGACCCAGACGGCCGGCACGATCGACATCACCGCCTCCAATATCCTGCCTGGCGAGATCGTCGAGATCCACAAGTTCGATGTGGCCAACCTGGAAGTCGAAGCGGCTGGCGTGGCCCTGATTGCGGGCGTGGATTATGTCTATGACCCCAAGACCGACTATGTGAAGTTCTACACCGCCCAGACCTCGGTGACCATCTCCGGCACTGCGGCGGCCTCTTCGACCCGCAAGGCGCTGTCGCTGATGAGCGAAGACAACGGCATCAAGGGCGAGTTCAAGTTCGAGGGCGTCAACAGCCGCGGCATCAAGCTGCTCCTGGCCGGCATCCGTGCCGAACTGCGCCCCGATGGGGATGTGGTCATCTCGGCCGAAAGCGGCGGGGAGTTCCAGTCCTTTAACCTCACCGGCAAGGTGATCCGCAACCCGGCCAGCCAGGCGCACCCCTTCGGCTACGCGGTCGAAATCTAATCCTCTTCGAGGGGCCTTCGGGCCCCTCCTTTCCTTGTGCGAGGTGAGCCATGATACATCTTCAAGCCCCTTCCGTCGGCTTCTCCGCAGACGCGTTGCAGATCCCCGAGCTGGATTTCGTGAATGCGTCCCACTACGGCATCTTTGTTGAGGAATCGCAAACCGCAGAGATCGACCTGGCGCCGGGCGTGTATTTCATCGCTTGCGATGTTGACTTCGTCTTTGCGCATACCCCGGCCGGTGTGTATCCTGTTACCATGGCTCCCTGGCCGAAGAAGGCCTATCTCACGCTCTATGTGAGCACGCCGCAGAAGCTTGTCATCGAGACGAGGCAGTCTGGCGATGTCGTCGTCATCCCCACGAAGGTCTACTGACATGCGGATCGGTGGATTTGGCCTGAGCGGAATGGCAGCCGCTTCCGAATCTGGTGGTGCAGGGTCCGGACTGGTGTTCGACCAGGTGCCGCCCATTGTCTCGAACTTGGACACGAGCACCTTCGAGTTCGACCTGTCCCCCTATATCCGGGGCGCGGATGATCCATTTGCCCTCTACTACGAGGTGGAGATCCTCCAAAAGCCTGGGCGCGAGCAAGAATACTGGGCGTGGTGCAACGGCCCCATCCTGATATATTCCGGCGTATATAGCGGCATCCACACATTGCGGGTGTCCGTCTATGATCTGAACAAGCCGGACACTTCGGCCCATCAAGACATCCTCCTCATGGCCGATGTCGGCGACGCCTCGATCATGAGCGACACGAGCTTTGAGGTCTGGGCTGGCTTCTCCACGCGGCCAGGCGTTGGCGTGCTTCAAGGGCGCGTTTGCGTCTTTGAAGACGATGGCTTTCTCGATGTTTTGCAACCCGGCTGGGTCCGCGCCATTGGCGCCGCAGCAGGTGGTGATGGTGGCAATGGCGTGGCGGGAGGTTCTGGCGGTCAAGGTGGTACGGCCGGGCAGATCGTTGATGGCGAGTTCTATCTGGCGGCCGGCCGCTACATCGTGACCATCGGAAAAGTGGATGCCAACGGCTACGGCGAGAGCACGACTCTTATGCGGTCGGGAGGGGACGGTTACACCATCTACCTCAATGGCGGCGGCCGCGGAGAAGATGGAGTGCGTGGCGTGGGTGTTGGCGGGATGTGGCAGGCGAATGAAGGCGATGCTTACCCTGACTATTACGGGTTCTATGAGGATGCCGTTATGCAAAACTGGCTTGCGTTTGGCCTGTTCGTGATGGTGCCGGACCCCGGCCAATGGGGATATGATGGAATGCCAAAGCCCTTGTTCCTGGGCTTTGGCGGCCGACCGGGTATCGGCGTCGGCGAGTTGGATTACCTTCCATCGACCCATCCACAAGCCACTGAAGGGCGTGGCGGAATCGATGAGCCGGGCTATCTCACCTTCCCGGCTGGCGACGCGGCGCCGATGTCAGGCAGTGGCGGTGGTGGCGGTGGCGCATCGGATACGGTTGGGCATCCGGGCGGCAAGGGCGGCAGCGGCTTTTTGATGATTATCTCGAAAAGCTTGTTCTGATTTTTTGGATCTCCCGCAACAGACCTATCTGCTTTCCAGGCAAACCCCGAGCGGCTTTTCGGTCGGGGACCCATATTCAGGGCAGCAACAAAGGTTCTCCACATGTCCACACTTGCGCAAATCGCAAAACCCGTCAGCCGTAAGATTACGCTCGATGACGATCGTGAGTTCGCGGTCTATCCGCTCCGCCTGGGCACGATTGCTCAGCTTTTGATCAGCCACCCCATCCTGATCGGCGCGTTCAAATCCTCGGACGCCGCACAGATCACCGCCGCCGTCCTGCATTCCGGACAGGACGCGGTCAACTCGCTCATCGAGGCCGCCTGCCGCCTGGACGAAGGTGGCGCAGAAGAGGCTGGCTTCACGGCCTTTGACGAGGCGGAAATCCTGACCACCTGCCTGTCGGCTACGCTCCCCAAGAGCAAGGAGCGGCTGGGAAAGTTCAAGGCCGAGCTGCTGGCTCTGGTGGAGCGCCTCGGCTTCGAGAAGGCCGAGGAGGCCACACCGGAGGCATAAACTTCTCCCTATCGGAGAGTTATGCCGCGCTCATCGAGCGCCTGATTGCCGCTGGGCATCCTGATCCCTTCGACTACACCCCACAACAGGCCTTGGCGTTTGACACACTCGCCAGGGCCCGGCGTCGGCACGAGATGCGGGACGCATATATGATAGCGAGGATTGCGGCGAACCCTGACAAGAAGTCGGAAGAAAAGCTCCTCAAATCTTTGGATGAGGACTGATCATGGCGAGTCAAAAAGAAACTCTGTTGATGAAGTTTCTGGTTTCCAAAAAGGAAGCCCTGCAAGCCTTTTCGTCCATCGACCGGGCTCTGGTCGCGTTGAAGGACGCGGCCAAATGGGCACAGGAGAACCTCAGCGAGATCGGGCCCGAGGCCGCCAAGGCGTCCGTCGAGGTGAAAAAGGCCTTGGCGGAACAGGAGCGTGCCTTTCGTCGCCTGGGTATCCGTAGCGACCTGACTGCCCGCGAGATCAAGGAAAGCGCATGGGAGGCCCACAAGGCCATCCTGGCCAGCACCACCGCATCCGAGCGCGAGGTCAAGGCGTCCTGGGAGAATGTCCGCCGCGTCATCAAGAAGACCAACGAATCCATCGGTCGCTACAATGACGCGACTTGGAGAAAGGCGCAGGCGGCCGTCCAGAAGTTCGGCATCATCACGGAGAAGCAGGCCGAAGAGCTGAAGCGCGAGTGGACGGAGGCGTTCATGCAGATGCGCAACTCCGGCCTCTATACCCTGACCGACCTCCAAAACGCGCACACCGAATACGCCGCCCAGATCGAGGCGCTGAACAAGCGTGTCTATGGCAAGATGGAGACCGAGGGGCAGAAGGCTGCTCGGGAACTGGCGGAGGCTTTCGAGAAGCTCGGGGTCAAGCAGGAGTCTTGGGCCGAGAACCAGCGCCGCGAATACATCGAGGCCTACAAGAAGATCCAGACGAGCGGCAAGGCGTCTGCGGACGAGATCGAACGCGCCTATCTGGAAATGAACGCCGGCATCCAGCGCGTCAATGCGCAGATGAGGAACGGCACCGTGTCAGCCGCAGAGCGGATGGAGAAGGAGGTCGCGGCCGCCTTCCAGCGCCTGGGCGTGGTCCAGGAGCGCACCGGTGAGGCTGCCAAACTGGCCCTCATCAACGACTTCAAGATGATCCGTGCTGCCGGCATCGCCACCCCGGCCGAGATCGCGATTGCCTGGAAGAAGCTCAAATCCCAGATCGCCGATGTCAATCAGTCGATGGGACGCGACACGAAAAAGGAACTTACTGAGGTCGAGAAAGCCGTCAAGAAGCTTGGCATCATCACCGAGGCGCAGGCCACGAAGATGAAACAGGCATGGACCAAAGAGTTCATGAAGGTGGCCAACAGCGCCGACAGCACCACGCAGGACATCGCCAACGCACACGCGGTGATGTCGAAGAAGATCGAGGAGCTGAACGAGCGCGTCTATGGAAAAATGGAGACCGAGGGTCAAAAAGCCGCGCGCGAAATCGCCGAGGCCTTCAAGCGCCTGGGGGTCGTCCAGTCGAAGACGGCACAGGACACCAAGAACCAGCTCATCAAGGACTTCAAACTGATGAAGGCCTCGGGCACTGCGACGCCCAAGCAGATCGCGCTGGCCTGGAAGAACCTGAAAGCGGAGATCAAATCCGTCAACAAGTCCATCGGTCGCGACAGCAAGAAGGAACTGACGGAGGTCGAGAAGGCCGTCAAGAAGCTTGGTATCATCACCGAGGCGCAAGCCACGAAGATGAAGCAAAAGTGGACGGCTGAGTTCATGGAGATCCGGAACGACGCCTCCAAATCCCTGCAAGATGTTGCCAACGCCCACGCCGCGATGGCCAAGAAAATCGACGAGCTGAACCGGAAGGTCTATGGCGACATGGAAACTGATGCGCAGCGGGCTGCGCGTGAGGTCCAAGAAGCCTGGAAGAAGATGGGCATTGCCTCGGACCGGTCCGCGCGCGAACAGCGCCAGAGCATGAAAGAGGCTTTTGAGCGCATCAAGGCGGACAGCGACTCCACACATCTGGACATCCAGCGCGCCCGTGCCGCGCTGAACGCCTTCATGCGACGCCAGGACGAGGAGATGGGGCGGTCATTCCGTCAAGAGCTGCGTGAGATGCTGACCGCGGCTGTGCGGTTTGCAACCCTGGCCTCTACCGCCCTGCGGCGGGTCACACGGGGGAGCTCCCGCTTCCTCTTCGGCGACATCCAGTCCTTCAACCTCCTGGGGCGCTCGGCAAGCATCGCCTCCTCCCTGGTAAAGGGCGCCGGCAGCGTCATCTCGGGCGTGGTTAGTGGCATCACCGCCACCATCGGAAAGCTGCTGGCGGCAACCCGCCGGATTGCGATCGTGACCACCGCGTCCTGGGGCATCTTCACGGCCTCGGCCGCCGCCGCTGCGACGGCGCTGGCACGGCATGTGGGCACCATCGCCGGCGACTTCGAGCGCATCGACACCGCGTTGAAAAATGTGGTGAAGGAAGACTACGGCCGCGCCAAAGGCTTCATCCGCGACTATGCCAAGGAAGTGGCTTTCTCCGAACAGGAGCTGACAGAGACCTTCCTGCGGCTTCGCAACTTCGGCTTCAACCAGGAAGACGCCGAGATGGCGACCCGGGCTGTTGTCGAACAAACGGCGATGATCGGCGGAAACGCGGACGCCATGGAAGGCATCGCGACGGCTATCGGCCAGGCTTATACGAAGCACAAGCTGATGGCCGAAGAAGGCCTCCAGCTTGCCGAACGAAATGTGGCCGTCTGGGACCTGGCTGGAAAAGTGATGGGGCTGAGCGGCAAGGAGCTGCAAAAGGCCATCAAGGACGGTAAGTTTGGCCGCAAGGAGATCCTTCTGTTCCTCAAAGAGATGCAGAAGGCTGCGGCTGGCTCTGCCGCGGCGCAGATGGAGACTTTCAACGGCGCCATCATCAAGCTTGACAAGGCCTGGAAGACCCTGATCCGGACCATCGGGGAAAAGGGCCTGCTGGAGACCATGGAAAAGGTCATCGAGCGCCTCATCAAGTATCTGGAAGACCCGAAGACCCTGGCACTTATCGAGCGCTTCGCCAAGATCGGCGCCGATGCCCTGGATACCCTGGTGTCCGGGCTCATCAAGCTGTCGGATGTCTTTGGCGACAGGATTGCCGATTATCTCGGCAGCTCGATGCAGAAGATGACCGGCTTCGCCAAGGACCTGTTCAACGCCGTTGATCAGAACTGGGACCGCATCACCAAGGCCGTTGATACGGTTGTGGATGGCTTCTGGGAGTTTGTGAAGTTTGTGGGCCGGGCCGTGCCCAAGGCCATCGATATCGTCAAGGATGCCTTTACCAGCCTGCGCAACGGACTGGCCGCACTCGACGGCGCTACAAAGACGCCCAAGTTCCAACGCTATGTCGAGCTGCTGGAGCTGCTGTTCCGTCGCGTCCTGAAATCGGTCGGCGCGTTCATTGGCAACCTCGACCCCGACAAGGTGGTCGGTGGCCTGATGAACATCGGCACCTCCGTGATGACCGTCATCAACGCGATCTCAAACCTTGTCAGCGGCAAGGAAGGAGAGTCCTGGGCCAAGGGCCTTGGCGCTGTCTTTGCTTGGCTGGGCGAGCAGTCCAAGGTGCTGTCGATGGATATTGCCGAAGTGATGCGGAATGGGTTTGGTGGCGCGAAACTGGAAATGCCGATGATGCAGGCCATCCAGAACTTCGTGAAAAATGACCTGCCGGTTCTCCAAGAGCGCATGGTCTTCGTGAAGGATGCGGTGGTTGGTGTGGTGGATGCGCTGATATCTGCGGCCAAGTGGTTCTCGGAACTCGGCAGTGTCAGCCAGTTTTTCTTGGTGTCTCTCGCGGCGCTGCCATTCGTCTTTCCGTATATCCTGACGATTGTGAAGCTGGTGGGGGCGGCTATCGCTGTATTCAAGGGCCTCGGCTTGATCGTCGCGGGTGTATGGGCCTTGATGGGGAGCAGTGCCTTGGCCGCGGCGTCTGCAATCCCGCTCGCTATTGCGGCCATGGTAGCAGCCATCGCAGCCATCATCTGGGCAACCTGGGATGACATAATGGCGCTCCTCCCTAGCATTGGTGATTTTCTCACTGGTGTCAGCGACGCGGTGGCCGGGACCGTTCTCGCAGGCATGAAAAAGATCGGTGATTTCCTCACTGGCGTCAGCGATGCGGTGGCCGGCACTGTTCTCGCCGGAATGCAAAAGATTGGTGATTTTCTCACCTGGGTCCATAAGAGCGTCAACAAGGGCTACGATTGGATTGGCGGCCTGTTTGGCGGTGGGGATGCCAACATCACCGTCAAGGATGAGCGCAACGGCAAAGGCTTCGCCGATGGCGGCTATACCGGCCATGGCGCTCGCAACCAGCCTGCTGGGACGGTCCACAAGGGCGAGTTCGTCTTCAGCCAGGAAGCAGTTCGTCATTGGGGTATCCCGGCCCTGGAATCGCTGGCCGAGGGCATCGCGCCGCGCTCCATCATCCCCGCCGCAGGTGTGCTGTCCGAGGGCCCCATATCCGGGCCAAGCGGACGGATGGGCATCGATCTCAAAGGCCTCCTGGGCGGCGAGTCCATGCGGCTGGAAGGAAATGCCAGCCAGGTGTCCAAGCTTAAGCGGGAACTGGCGCACCGGAAATCTGCGCAGATCGGACGGAAGCCCCGGGGAGCCAATCCATGACCTACGACCCGACACTCGAAACCCAGATGCGGCTCTGGGTCAATGAAGAGGAAATCGTCTTTCCAGACAAGTCTGCGCTCTTCATCAAGACCTCCATCGCGCCCATCGAAGGCGCGGTGAAGTTCAGGCGCACGGTCAATGGCACCCTGGTGAATATGTCAAACCCGGCGTTCAACAAATGGATCGTCTCGGTATCCGGGACAGACAAGATCCTGCCGGCCTTGGCAGATGTTCCTCCTGGCGCGCAAGCCATGCTCTATCTGCCGACGGTCGTGCGGGAAGCCGGGCCTTTGCCGCGGCGCCAGCCGGTCCCCGGGAGCCTGATCAGCAGCCCGCAAGGCATCGAATACCGACCGATTGTCTACGGCGCGATCATCATCAACCCCATGTCGGACACGGAATGGATGTCCGATGTCGAGTGGTCGTTTGATGTCGAGGAGTGGTGATGTCGAAACTTTTTACTGCATTTTGCGACTATAACGACGCCTTCTCTCCGGAAGCGCACAGCCGGGAAGACCTGGCCGTTTTTGACGCCAGCCTGGCGCTGCGGGAGGGCGAAGCGGCGCAGCTGACGCTGGAAGTCAAGAGGACGCCGGCAATCCAGACCGGGAAATGGCTGTTCGTGTCGTATGGCGGCATCCCGTTGATGAAGGGCGTGATCACCTCCTACATCGGCCTCTATGAAGACACGGTGACGCTCGACATCGTGGCGCGCCCGAACGAGGGTGCGTTGCAGGACCTGGCGCCCGAGCTTCGCACGCCCCCATTCTACAACCACATCAGCATGCCGAAAGAAAATCGTGATGATGTGAATGAGCTGTTAGCCGGGCACACCAAGGTCATAGAATGGGACCCCATCACCCACACGCCCAAGCTGGTCTCGATCTTTGGCCCTATGACCCAGCCTATCCAGGTTATTCCTTTCGAGGGCACGCTGGACAGGGGGTTTGTGATGCCGCCCGCCGGCGTGCGCCTGAAGGCCACGGCCGAGTGGGAGCAAAGCGTCGTTTATGAGGACGAGGTGGTGTCTGGCCGCCCCGAAGTGTCGGGGCTTCTCACCATGTCTGCAGAGGACCTGGTGAATAGCTGGCCCAAGAAGGGCGATGAGGTCGGCGGCGAGATGACGGTCCTGTCTTCGGTGGCGGCCGAGCGCTCCTCGATAGATGGCACGCCATGGCGGAAACTCGTCACCTCGAACATGCGAACCGGTCGCTTGAAAGCCCCCAATGGGACCATCATCGACCTGTCCGACGATGAGGATTTCACCTTTGGGTGGGACGATCGGTTTGACCTGGGCGGGCCCGATGACGAAGAACAGCCTCCGGCCGAGGAACCGCCGGCAGAGGAACCGCCGGCAGAGGAGCCTCCGGCCGAGGAACCGCCGGCAGAGGAGCCTGGTAGCGGCAAGGAGGGCGAGAAGCCCAACCCGGCCCTGTGGGAGGTTGACCCGTCCTGGGAACAGGAAGGAGAGCCCGTGAGCGGCTTCAT
>Ga0194112_10007984_pt1 | contig 13694 bp, 11 predicted proteins | sample TA2MahC400mmetaG_FD_146191 | JGI IMG/M metagenome (GOLD analysis project Ga0194112, IMG submission 146191) | Freshwater microbial communities from Lake Tanganyika, Tanzania - TA2015016 Mahale Deep Cast 400m | ecosystem: Environmental > Aquatic > Freshwater > Lake | place: Tanzania: Lake...
CCGGTAAGTCACCCCCGGCGTCAGACCCGTCCACACATACGGAGACGACGTCACCGACCGCATCGTCGTCAAGTCAGTGTCCACGTTATAAGAAGTGATCGGCGACCCCCCCGTCGACGGAGCCGACCACGACACCGTCACCTGCCCCGCCCCCGCCACCACCGACGGCGCCGCCGGAGTCCCCGGCACCGTCGCCGTCGCGGTGGGAGTAGCTTCAGCAATCGCCGACCAGGCACCCGTCCCCACCGAGTTCTTCGCCGCCACCCGGAACTGATACGTTCTCCCGTTCGTCAGCCCGGTAACCGTCGCCGACCGGGTGGTCGACACCCCATCAGGGAACGTGGACCAAGCGGTCGTTCCCTTAAGCCGGTACTGCACCACGTAGTCGGTGATTGCCCTTCCCCCGTTCAGAGCGGGGGCTGACCACGACAGCAGCACTCGGGCGTTGCCGGGCGCAGCGGTGAGACTCTGAGGGGCGGTCGGAGGGGCGGGCGTGATTCTGCTCTTTATGAACGGAGCCAACCACGTGGCCACGGGCTTCAGTTCTGTCAGTCCATAGGTACCGTGGGCGCTCTCGCCTATTGTTTTCCAAGGGGGAACTGCCCATGTCAGGAAACTGTGCTTCGAGAACTGACAAACGATATCGTTCTCGTTACACACCGAAACCGCCCGACCTGCCACCCACTGCCGGATTGGCCCACCTAGCAGGGGGGTCCGAATACCCCAGTAGCGCGAGTCAAAGGAACCCATGAGCTTCGGAGAAGGCGAAGCCGAAGGGTCAAACTGGGGATCGGAGATCAGCGCAACCGCCCCTACATACTCGCCTGAAGGGACCTCTTTCTGCTGTACTGCTCGATGCACCACCTCTGCGCCCTGGGAGTAGCCGACCAGTACCAGCACGGTGTCGTTGCATTGATTGCGTATGCTCCGCACAAGCTCACCAAGCCGCTCAATGCCCTTCTTCACCGAGGTGTTGAAGGCGTACATCACGCCTTCTTCCCGTTCCCAGGGGATGACAAAGACAGCCGGATAAGGAACGGAAACGGCTTGAACCGAAATGCCCGCGCTAGTCAGGAGGGGCGCCAACTCGTAGTAGAAGGACCAAACCTGCTGGCCCAACCCCTGGTAGTCGTAGGAGTCGCCCAGATCCGTGAACTCCTTCGGACCCTTCTGCCCACTTCCCCGAGCACCGACAACCAGCACCTGAGGGCAGGCCTCCCCAGGCTTCCAAGGTGGGGGAAACGCCGCGCGCTCCAGGAGATCACTGCTCTGCCGCCCCTCCAGGGCCACTACCGACGGCGCTGACGCTACCGCCAGCGGCGAATCCTCAGCAGCAGCCGGGATCCTCCCCTCGGCCGTCTCTGCGATGCCAGAACTGCTCAGGATCAGCAGGGCCAGGATCGACACGACGACGAGACGACGGCCCACCTGTGACACGGCAACCTCCCCCGTGAGCGACTAACGCAGCATACCGATCGCCATCTCCCGTTGCCGCCCAGAAGCCCCCCTTCTTCGGCCGGACGCCCACTCCAGGTCCGGCCGTCCGCACTCTCAGGGCGCCCCGGAAGACAGCCTCCGAGCCGAGCCACCACGACTGCGACCGCGCTGCGCTGCGTCGCACCTTGCCTTGCGTGCGCGGCTTTCCCACGGCGGTCGGCAGCACCGTCACGATGGAGTTGTGACTTCGAGCGGCCTACTTCTGCTCTTCACGATGATTGGCTCCGGCCAGTCTCATCACCGACCTCGGGCACCGTCTGCTCGGCGGCCGAACGAATCGCCCTCAACAGAGCACGCAAGTACCGGGCGTCGGCTCCCGTCGGTATCTCGCCAAAGTGGTGAAAGCGGCGCTGCTCGAAGAACAGGCAGCCCCTCAGCTCCCTCAGACTGGTCGGAAGTGACCGGTCGGCCAGCCAGCGCTCCTTCCACCCGTTGGCGACCTCGGCCAGAGGTTCAGAGCCCCCGAACACCTCATAGCCATCGAAGGCGTAGGCAAACTCGAAGACCTCCGGCCAAGAGGCATGCGGACCCGGCACCTGGCCGGGATCGAGACCCGCGTTGTCTGCTGGCATAACGCTACCTCCGGGGAGGCCATCTGCGGCGTTCCGGGATGCGACAGAACCGGACCCAGCGGCCCAGGGCGGCCTCGTCCACCTGCCACCCGACATCCAGCCACGCCCTGGCCTGTGCATGATGGGCTGGATCGTTGGCCCACCACGCCCGGTACTTGTGCGCCGACGGGGGAAGGTCGGCTCCGATGATGGCCCTGATCTCGTCGAAGCTCAGCTTCGCCCGCGCCACCGTCTGGCTCTTCAGGTACTCACCAAGCGGGCTGTACTTGCCCATCAATCCCCCGCATGCCCAACTTCGGCCTCAACCGGCTTCGGTAGTCCCGTCCTACGTTCCCCACGGTGCATCTGGCGTGCCTGTCGGTCTGGCATCCTTCAGGGCATCGACGAGTTTCCTCCAAGACAGCCAGGTCACTCCCTCGAAGGCGTCCTGCTCCACATAGAGCGCTTGGTAGATGTGGCCCGAGTCGGCTGCGGTGGCGTCGGCGCACCACTGCTCAAGTCGTTCCCACTTAGGAAGCACGTTGACATCCTCACGTCCTTTGGTCTCGACGATCCAGACACGCGAGGCGTCTTCCTTGACAATGAAGTCCGGGCGGTAGTTCCCGATGTCGCCGTCGGCCTTGACGTACTCGATGTGAAAGCGGATGTGGGCGTCGTTCTTGGCGAACGACACGATGTCGGTGCACTGATCCAGCCAGGCAGCGAACGCCAGTTCGAACCTGCTGTCCCCCACCACTCTGCTGAAGACGGTCTTCCTGAGCTTGACATTGGGTCGATTGTTCGTGACGAACGGCCGAACCTTGGACAGCTTGATACGGTGGCGTACCTCGGTGATCCCGACATCGCTGACGGTGAGGCTGTTGATCGCCTGCACAAAGGTCTCGTGGATCTTGCGCGCTGCTGCGGGTTCACTCAGGTTGCGCAATGTGTTCGCATCACCAACGGAGACGGTTCTGGTGAACAGACGGGTTTCGATGTACTCCTTGATGCGCCCGTAGAGCAGGTCGTGGCCCCCGACCAGGTGCAACGCCCGGATGATCCCGTTGGTGAAGTAGGCAACAACCGCCGAAGCCGAGGGAGTGACGTCCCTGCCGACGTCGGTGGTCCAGGTGATCTCCCCGGTGTCGAGATCCCGGAAGACGATCTCCCGCTGTTCGGCCTCGCTGAACTCGACCGGCTCGATGCCGCCTGCGGGCAGGGCCGCAACGTCGATGAGGTCGAGGTTCTTGTACTGCCTCTGGATGCGGGGGGTGAGGATCGGGAGTTCAATGTCAAGGGCGTCGATGTCCTTGCTCTTGTCGCTGTGGTCGACCTCGACCACCAGGGGCCCCGTCGGCGTGGTCTGCTTGCCCATCTCCACGTACTGGAGTTCCACCCCTTCGGTTCTGATGCCTTCAACGAAGTCGATGAAGGCATCGGTGCCGACCACCGACAGGTACTCGGTGACGTCGGCATCCCCCCTGAACATGCGCCGCAAACCTCGACCGAGGGTCTGCTCGGGCAGGATGCGAGCCTCAGCGGTGTAGGGGCGGAGACCGACCATCGACACCACGTTCTCGACGTCCCATCCTTCCCGTAGCATCAGCACCGACACCACCGCCCGGTACGGGTTGTCGCCCCGGTCGATCTTGCGGCTGGCTTCGCGCAGCACGTCGAGTTCGCTCTTGTTGCCCGCCGCTTCTGAGATGGTCCCGTCCTTCTTGGTGTGAATGGTGAGCACCGCACCTTCGAGTTCGGGATAGGTGCTTTCTAGGTACTCGGCGATCTCGTCGCACTCGGAGGTGTCGGCAGTCATGACGAACAACACCGACTTCTTTCCGGTCGGCTCCAGGAACTTGAAGCGTTTCTCCCACTCCAGGTAGCCGAGATGGAGGTAGTCGCGGTAGCGCACCGTCGGGTCGTCCGACGGCTCCTCCTTGAGCTTGGCCCGAGAAGCCTCATCAGGCAGGACCGGCGTCTTGACCACATTCTGGCGGATGGCCTCTACCAGCGGGTAGTCGCTGACCGTCTGGGGGAAGATCCCACCCCTGGCATCCTTGGGGGTAGCAGTAACGTCGAACTGCGCTGCCAGCTGCCCACCCTTCTGGATCAACCTGGCGTTCATCCGCTGGATCGACTTGAACCACTCGCTCCCCGGATCGTGGATGTGGTGGGCCTCGTCGTTGAGCACCACCAGGTCGTCGATGTCCCGGATGACATCGGTGAGATCGACCTGGCCCGCTGTGGTCGGCCCGGTGGGCCGCTTGCCCAGGAAGAATTCGGTGCGGTCGTCGTCGTCGGCAGAAGAGTCGGCGGGCCCTTCGTAGACCCGGTGGATGTTGGTGAGGAACAGGTTCCCCGACGTCGACACAGTCCCGATGTTGTCTTGGATGTGCACCTGCAACTGGAAGTCGTTCACCCAGTCGCGGCCCTCGTAGCCGTTCGGCGGCAGTACCGGGTCCTGGTGGAAGATGCGCAGTCCGTCGAAGTCGAGCCGGAGGCGTTCCAGCACGATGATGTTGGGCGCGATCAGAAGCAGGTTGCGCGATAGCGGGGAGTCCTTCTCGTACCGGCTGTGGAAGTACGACCAGGCCATCAGCAGCGACAGCAGCTTGGTCTTGCCCGAGCCGGTAGCCATCTTCGCCACATAGCGGGGCCAGGTCTCCGGGAACATGCCCTTGGCGAGGCGGCCCGAAGAGTCGTAGCGAATCAGCGAGTACGGATCGCGGGCCCCTTCGGCTTCGAACAGCCAGATCACCGACTCCACAGCCTCCCGCTGGGCGAAGAAGTACCGGAACAGATACTGCGAACCGTCGGGCGTCTCCCGCAGATGCGGACCCCCGAACCAGTGGGTGAGCAGCGCCCTGGTTGTCGGCGACACCTTCCTGTAGCCCCCGTCCCGCCACTTCTTCACCCCATCCCGCACCTTGTGCACCAGAGGCGGCAGCAGCCGCTCGTACACGTCCTCGGTGACCTCCTCTCCCGGAAACCAGCGCACGTGCGGCTGGAGCACCACATACGGATCGGTTGGGAAGTCAATGGGAATCGCCATCTCAGCGCACCTCGACGTCGACGACCTTGGTGGTGTCGTTCCCGAAGATGTCGATCACCTTGACCGCCACCCTGTAACGACCCGGCCGGTCGTAGGTATGTGGCGCCGAACGCAACTCCAGCGTGCGGTCCCGGCGAGTGCGGAACGATTGCCACTCATTCTCGAACACGAACCGACCCGTCCACACCTGCCGTTCCTCGCCTTCCTCCAAGACGCGGATGATCTCCTTGCGGGACTCGAAGTCGAAATCCACTGCCCAGTAGTCGATCCAATCCGACCACTCCTTCGTCAGCACCTCCGTCTTCGTCCTCCCTCCGTCGTTGCTCACCTTGACGATCATCCCCTTGTCGATCGCCACCCGCGACTTGCCCCTGCCAAGAGACGCGGCCACCGAGTTGAGATCCTCCTGCCGGTAGAACACCCCGAAGTCGACCAGCGACACCGAGACCGACCGCCTCGACACCTCCGCGTTCACCTCGACGTAGGCGACGTCGTAGAAGCGGACATCACCCTTGGCAATCGCCCGCTTGTCGAACACGTCATTCGGGATGTACTTGAGCGACAACTGAACCCCGCGCTCCGCCGCCTCGTCCTTCACCGCCGGGGACAACCCCATCTCGAACTCGAACCCCAACACATCCACCTCGGTCGAACCTGCCTCCAGAGCAGCCGACACCGCCGCCTCCACCAGAACCCGGGTCACCGGAGCGTCCACAGGACCGATCAACACCAGAGCCCGACCCTTGCGGGCATGAAACGGCGGCGACTGGGTTAGGCGTTCCGCCGAGTACGCCCGGCAGATCAGGTCCAGGTAGGCCGACTCCCGAGCGGCCGACTCGGCGCGCCGCTGGTCCTCCGGCAGGCTGGGATCTACTCCCACGAAGTACTGCCGCTCGTACTTGCCCAGGTTGAGGATCTCGAATGACCGGTAGGGTTTCCCCTCTGCTTTGAGCTGCCGCTGCACACCAATCAGACGCTTACGGCTCGTATGTATGGCGAAGCGGCTGAGGTCGCAGCCTATCCACTTCCGGCCGAGCCTTTCAGCGACTGCCATCGTCGTACCTGAGCCGCAGAAGAAGTCCGCGACCAGGTCGCCCGGTCTGGAAGAGGCTTCAAGTACGCGCTCCACTAGGGCCTCGGGCTTCTGAGTCGGAAAACCAAGCCGCTCGTGGCTCCCGGTATGGAAGATGATCTCCCACCAGTCGACCATGTCCTTGGTAGTCCTTGTTCGAACCCACTCGCGATCTTGGCTTCGGAACCTGAGTGACTCGACCTTCAGAGTCGCTTCCGCCAGGGGCTGCTGTGGGTTAGTCCATATCGGGGTATCGCTCTTTGAGTAGTAGAGCAGGGTGTCATGACACGGCTTGAAGCGCTCCATGTTCCGCCCCGGTGATGAGTAACACCAGATGACCTCGTTTCGAAATCGATCAGACCCAAAGATCTGGTCCATCATCAGCCGAACGAAGGAGTTGACCCGCCAATCACAATGTACGTAGATCGACCCATCAGGAGCCAGGAGGCTATGGATCAGCAACAGCCTCTCGAACATCATCGCGACAAACGAATCCCTGCCGCGACCCCAGGTGTCCCGATACACGATCTCCTCAAGAAGAGAGGGAGCCTTGGTTGGTTCTCCGCGTTTTTGTGGGGTGACCCGTCCGGGCTCGGTGTGGTCATGATGTTAGGCCGGGGCTGATGAGGATGGCTCGGGCGGCGAAGTTGGGGGTGTTGGTGAATCCGTAGGCGGTGCGTTTGAGGACGCCGAGCTTGTTCATGCGGCCTTCGAGCCGGCCGTTGCTGACGCGGCCGCAGCTGTGGAAGTTGAAGATCTCGTCGGCCCAGTCCAAGAGCCGGTCGACGGCGGGAAGGAACTCGGCGATCTCCTTCTCTTGCCAGAGTTCCAGGAACGCGCCGAGCGCCTGGTTGGCTTCCTGGTCGTCTCGGGCGAGGTGGATGCCGTAGAGGTGCTGCAGCATCCGCCAGGCCCTTTCTAGTTCGGGTTCCCGGGCCAGGATCGGGCCGAGCCGGCGTGCCTGGTCCGCGTCGAGGTGGTCGTAGCGCATCACCTGCAGGTAGCGGCTTCTGAAGATGTCGGGGTCGAAGGCGGGCCGGCTGCCTTTCTCCCCGACGCGTTGGAGGCGGCGGCGGACTTCGATGAGGCAGGAGGTGAACCAGCGGGCCACGTGGAAACGGTCCAGCACATGGTCAGCGTCGGGCAGCCAACGGTCGATCGCCGAGCGGTAGGCGCCGGAGCCGTCGGAGACCACCACACTCACCCGGGCCCGCCATTTGGGGCCCTGACGGTCCAAGAAGCGGCCCAGCGCATGGGAATCCCGATACCGCACCACCCCCAGCACAGCGCCGGTCTCCCCATCTGACAGCACGGTCACATAGCGGTGCCCGCGACGCAGGCTGGTCTCATCCACCAGCAGCACCCGGCAACGGCGCCGACACCGCTCCGCCTGCAGCCGGCCGGACCAGGCGGTGACGGTGCGCATCACCAGCCACCACGACAGCCCGTAGCGGGCGGCCACGGCGGTGATGGTCATCTCCCGGGCGTCCCGCACCATCTGACGGCCTAGACGGCGGGTCACCTTCCCCCGCATCTCCGGATGCGTTTCGGTGTGACGTTCTCCGCAGTTGCCGCAGCCGAAACGCCGGCGCACCCACACCAGCACCGTCGGCCGCCCCCCATGCGGCAGATCATGCACCCGCTGGCGGCGCCGATCATGAACCCTGGCGGTGAGGAACCCGCAGTGGCGGCAGCGCACCACCGTGCGCACATCACCCACCGCCACCACCAGCCGCTCCACCACATCCTCCAGCACCCCCAGCACCCGGATACGGTGCAGGTGCAGCCGGATCGTCATACAGTCAGTCACGAGACCCCTCCTCACCACTCGGTTTGGGTTTGCACCACCGAGTCTGGAGGGGTCTCAGCTCAACAGGGTGCCTTTCCAAACACCCCCATCAGGAGCGGCTCCCCACCATTCCGCGGAGTCTCCCTTGGTTACGTCGTCGTCGCCGATCTCAAGCTCGACAGAGAAGTCCGCACCGACGTCGAAAGGCGGATCGATGTACACAAGCTTCAGTCCACCGACATCCTCGATCTCCTTGCGGAGGGGTCCGTTCGCCAGCGATGACAGCACAAGACGGTTGTCTCCCCAGATCAGCTTGTTGGCCCACCCTCCCGTCTGCCTACCCGACGGTCCGGCTTCGAACAGAGAAACCTCACCCTGCGTCTCATCACGGGGCTCGTCGATCTGCTCCACAGACTGAAAAGGCAGCACGACCCTCTCAACTTCAGTGGTCTTCCCCGGCCAGATGAGCTCGGTGGTTGGTGCGTCAGCGAAGAGCGACAGCTTGTACTTCGGAGGAAGCGGCTCCCCTCGATCGATCAGATCCTTGATGATCTGCTTCTCGCGATCCGTCGGTTGCTCCACCGCAAGTCCTCCCTGCACCGAGAAACCTGTACGAGTGTACGAGCGGAGGGCGACACGATGCCGAGATCAGCCACGCCCTAGCGGTCGTCCGCCGAACCCGGCTTCCCAAGCCGCCCACTTCTCGCGGCCCACTCCTCCACATCAGGCCAATACCAGATCAGTGCCGTCTTCAGTTGCATGACCGGCTTGGGGAAGTCGGCGTGGCGTCGTCGCCACACGTGGACGACCTGGCTGTTGGCCGCGCCCAGCCGTTCGGCGATCTCGGCCGCTCCCACGAGAAGGTCTATGTCCAGCTTGCGCCCCATGCCGCCAGAGAGTAGCGGACCTCCAGCCTGATGTCCATGTTCTATATCGATTTGACAGGACCGGAGCACACTGCTATAGTTCTAGAGCATGAACAACTACCTTCATACCCCAGCAAGTCCTCAGCGGGTGGCCAACCCCCTGGTTGACACCCTAGAGGCAGCGCTCCTCCCCGCCGGGGACGGGCGTTTCGTAAGGTTGAGCGGCCATGACGTCGCCTACTGCGGGCAGTGCGACGGCTTCTGGATCGAAGCCCGAGTGCGGCCAACCGAGGAACTCGCCAAGCAGCGCTTGCTGGCTGCCATCCTCCGAACGGCCACCCGGATGCACGTGGTGTGGAAGTGGAAGGGCCATGACCTTCCTGCCTACATCCTGGTAGACGCCGCCGTAACTCGACTCCGTGAGAACCCCACGCCCGGCTCCGACTGGCCGGAGGACCTCAGCGTCGACGAAGAGGCCACCCTCCTGCTGACAGCCTGCGATCGGCTGGATCGGTTCCAGCGGGACTTCCCCGACTGGCCGATCGGTTCACCGGTCAGGGTGGAGCCGATATCGGTGCATGTCGGCGGCGGCCTGACCCTGGTCGGCAACCCCGACCTGGCCTTCGGAACGCCCCCTCGGACCACCAACGGGATCCAGCCGACCTGGGCGAAGACCCTCACCCTCATGACACCCGGTGAGTCGCTGATGCGGGCCACCGACAGGGTGCGGTTCGACCAGCTCGTCGAGACGCTGCGCTTCGGTGGACCCCCAGCCGAGTCCATCATCTGGGAACCCGAATCCGGCGAGCAGCTCAGCCTGACAGCCGACGAGACGAGCCTGGAGTCAGCCGTCCGAGATGTCTTCTGCACCGCCGAGCGGCTGCGGGAGATCCTCACCGACGGAGAGCTCATCGTTAACGCCGGACCCCTCTGCCGGGACTGCCCGCGCTCTGCGGACTGCAGCGAGGCTCAACATGGGTGAGCTCTCCCTTTCGGGCGTAGAGGTGCGGGCGGTCAGCTACCCCCTCGACTTCGCTGACCAGGTACGCCGGGAGATCGGCGAACACCGGGCCAGCCAGCCCCTGCGCGTCACCAAACGGCACATCCAGCAGATCGGCAAATGCGAAGCCTCCTGGCTTATGGAACTCGACAGTTCGTTCCCCGGCTGGAGCCCCCGGCTCGCCTCCGGCACCGTCATCCACGAGGCCCTCCGCCTCCACCTCGGCGCCCGACCTCAGATCATCCCGCCGGAGACGCTGGTTGAGGGGGTGCTGCATCGGCTCCGCGACAGTCGCAGCAGCCTCGGCCGCTGGCTGCACAACGCCGACCCCCTCGACCTTGCCGAACTGCGCCTCCAGGCAGTGGACACGGTCTCCCGCTTCCAGATGGACTTCCCCGAACTGGACCCCGCACTCACCGTACGGGCCGACCCCAAGATCGAGCTACCCGTAGGCGACAGCATCACTCTGATCTCCAAACCCGACCTGGTTCTCGGCAACCCCGTCCGAGGGCCATGGGACATCCAAGCCTGCGCGGTAGGGGTCGAGTTCAAGACGGGCGCCACCTGGCCCGGCACCGCCGCTCAGGAACTCAACTTCCACTCCGTCTGCGAAACCCTCCGCTTCGGAGCCCCCCTCGCCGTCCACTACGGCTGGAACCTCACCACAGGCCAAGTCGTCGGCCTGCCCGCCACACCCGAGGCCGTGCTCGGTTACGCGGGCTTCCTCCGGCGACTGCTAACCCGAATGACCGCCCTGCTCGCAGGCCAAGCCGCCTCAATGGACCCCGGCTGGTGGTGTGAATGGTGCACCGGTTTGACTGATTGCGAGGCACAAATGGCCCGTGACCCCATGGATCCAATTGCCTGAATCGTCTACGTCAAGAGCCAGGAGTACCAAGACACAAACCCCGCCCGCAGCCCTATTTGCGGCTATCTCGCCCTTTCCCGCTGGCTCGTCGCCTCCAAATGCCTCTTGGTGGTCTGGCTCTGGGATGCATTCACGGAGCAAGTGTTACATTCGTGTCTGTGAAGAATGCCGCGTCTTCTGGAACTGTAACATACAAGAATGGAGACGACACCTCGTTTGCTTTGCTCGTATGGGAACCGGAGACATGCGTCTCCGGCGAATCGTTGCTTGCGGCCGCAGCCGCCGGGCTGCGGTACCACCTACCCAGAAGAATGCCATTCCCCGAGTGGTGGGCTCGCGTGTTTGAGCTCACATCGCGCGGATTGGGTATGCCAGTCGAGCGAGTTGCGGAAGCCGCTATCTCATGGCTGATCCAGTCACAGCATCGGGAAGAGACCGTTCGCAAGTACGCCAATGAGATCGGTCGCTTTCTGGCGTCCTCCAGATTGCGCGGAGCCCAAGTCCTTGGCGACATAACTGAGGAGTTGGTGGGCGAGTACTTGGATGAGCCTATCTACAGACACAACCGCCTTAGGGCCTGTTCCCCAAGTACAAGACGCTTCCGGCTGTCTTCAATCCACAAGCTCTACGCAATACTTCGTGCGATTGGCATTTCCGCAGAGGATCCCGCTGCTGGAGTACAACTAACCGAACTTGCCTCTACCCGCACAAGGCCCCTTACTCATGATGAGATTGAGAGGGTGCGCGAGTCCGCGGACCGAACCCTGGTTGACACACTCGGTCCTGCCACAATTGCGCTAGCCGAGGCTGGCGGCAAGACAGGGGAAATCGCCGCTGTGGTTGTCGGTGACCTCGACTTCCAGCGGCCCAGCGTCCTGCTCGGCGGTGGAACCACGCGGCGAGCCAACACTCTCTCGCACTGGGGCACTGCGAGCCTCCTGAGGCATCTGGAGGCGCGATCGCTATCGCAGACAGACCCAGTGCTAGTTGGCCCCACCACTCTGGGCTACTCCGCCACCGCTTCCGTCAGCCAGGTAATCAGGGAGGTCATTCGTCATGCTGGTCTCGCTGGCGATCCGCACATCCGTCCCGAATCAATCAGGGCCTGGTCGGGACGCAACCTCTACGAAACCACTGGCGATCTGGTCGCATGTGCCCGATGGCTGGGTCTTGAATCCCTTGACACCACTGCTGACCTCATCGGTCTCAGTTGGCGGGAGCGGTAGATGGCCAAACGACAGCGCAGCCGCTTCCCCTTCGACCAACCGACTCCAGTCGATCTCATTCGCGACTGGAGCGACCCGTCGATCGAACCGCCCCGGTATCCAACCAGAAGCGCCGCTCGTCGCGTTGTCCATGGCCGTGCTCCCGACATCAGCTTTCGCGATCAGGCTCGGGCCTTCCTGTCCTCCGACTGGCACCGAGCGGCAGTCGACACGATCAAGCAGAACACGACCAGCGCGCCAGTTGGCCGACCCCGACGACTTCGCGTTGCCGACTGGTCACTCATGCACGGGATGACCTGGAAACAGCAATCCCACCGAGCGGTCTTCCGGGAGATGAAGGACGCGTGGGGCGACCTGCGACGGTTCACACGGAAGCTGTATCCGTCCGGTTCGCCCTACCGGCTATCCCGGCGTCCCGCAGACCGCACAGCGTGGCAACGGTTCCGTCGCGACCACATCGAGTCCAACCCCGGCCTACTGGACAAGCTGGAGTTCCAGATGAGCCAGATCCACTTAAGCCTGGCGCGCGGCATCGGGCTTCTCGCCCCAGAGTCCGGCAGCTGGAGCAACCTCGCCTCCACATGCATAGCCAGAGCCGACGGCACCTGGATCGAATCCCGCTTCCGACACCCTGGCCCCCTAGCCGACCCCAACACGGGAGAGGTACTCCGAGACGCCCGAGACCCAGAGGCCCGCCGCCAGCCGGGAAGCGAAGAGAGCTGGGGCCAGAACTGGGTTCATCTCATCGTCCGCTCACAGCACGCTGGAGAACGAGTGATCATCGACGCCCAAACCGTCCCCGCCGGGTTACTGGATGGCACAGTCGGCACCAATCTCGCCCTAGCCCTCAAGGACCGAGCGGAGGGACTACGCGCTCTCGTCTATGACATGCACCTGCCAGCAGCGGACCAGGAGCGTCTGTACTCGGCCGGGATCATTCCCATCGTCAAGGCCGACCGTACGGCCAGGAAGCGTGCGGGGAACCTCCGCCAAGGCAAGCTGCCGAAGCAGCAGGACTTCGATGCCCCAGACGGCACAACCAGCCAGCACGCCGTCTACGTGGTGGATGGCACCCCCTGCATCAGGCTTCCCATCGGAGGACAGGAACATGCAGTGCCACTGGTCGGCGGCCAGGTCCACTGGAGAGGCAACCGCTGCTACCGGTACTGGTCCCTGCCCGACACAGACGTCATCCCACCCACCCTGCGCAGAGCCACCACCCGTATCCGTCACAACTCCACCCGGGAAGAGAAGGACCGGGACGATCTCCGCACCCTCAACCTGCGTCTCTACCCGGAGTCCGACCCGGACTTCGACCGCCTCTATGGCTACCGCCAGGACACGGAGGCAATGCATGCCGATCTCAAGTCCAGGCTCATCGCCCGGCGGGCCAGAAGCATCAACCTCACCCGCCAGCGGCTCGACATGATCGCCTGGGCCATCTTCACCAACATCCGCGCGGCCGTCGCCTACCGGGCCCGCACCGGGCGACCACCGCCCGTCCTAAGGGAACAGTGGTCCCCACAACAGGCCGCTGCGTGAAAGCAATGCAATCCGACGACAGCCCCGCAGATCCCCCTCGGCCTAAGTAGCTGTTGGGGAAGTTCGCGCCGGTAGCGGGCGGATTGTCATGTTGTGGTGGGTTCCGGGGCGGTAGGGTCCGGCGATGGGCACCGATGAGCGGCAGTCCAAGGGAACGTGGGGGTCGCTGCCTGCGGATCTCAGCGACGAGGAGTGGGGCCTGATCGCCGATCTGGTTCCTACCTACTCCGG
>Ga0194112_10007990_pt1 | contig 13684 bp, 10 predicted proteins | sample TA2MahC400mmetaG_FD_146191 | JGI IMG/M metagenome (GOLD analysis project Ga0194112, IMG submission 146191) | Freshwater microbial communities from Lake Tanganyika, Tanzania - TA2015016 Mahale Deep Cast 400m | ecosystem: Environmental > Aquatic > Freshwater > Lake | place: Tanzania: Lake...
TCATGACCGCCAACCTGTTGGCGCACTGCGACCTGTTCCGCGCCGGCATCGCGCGCAGCGGCGCCTACAACCGCACCCTCACCCCGTTCGGCTTTCAGGCCGAGCGCCGCACCCTGTGGGAGGCGCCCGAGCTGTACATGAAGATGTCGCCCTTCCTGCACGCCAACAAGCTCAACGAGCCGATCCTGCTGATCCACGGCGAAGCGGACAACAACTCGGGGACCTTTCCCATACAGTCCGAGCGCATGTACCACGCGCTGCGCGGACACGGGGGCACGGTGCGGCTGGTGATGCTGCCGCACGAATCGCACGGCTACCAGGCGCGGGAGTCGGTGGAACACACGCTCCACGAGATGATCGCCTGGTTTGACAAGTACGTGAAGCGCGCCCCGGCCAAGTAGGGTAGGCCTCCGGCCTGCCAGCCGGTCCCCTGGCCGGCTCCCCTGCCGGGAACCCGCGCCGCCTCACTCAATCTTGAACCCGTGCCGGCTCTCGCTCTCCTGTCCGCCGATCAGGTCGCGGAGCCGCAGCACGATGGTGTACTCACCCGCGCGGGCGTTGGCCTGGAGGTTCAGGCTGAGACTGCCGGGCAGGTAGCGCTTGGGGTAGAAGGAGCTGCTCTGCTCGACGGCGGCTTGCGGCTCCTGGTACAGGCTCTGCCCGCCGGGCCCCAGCACTTCCAGGCCGTACTCCACGTGCACCTGGTTCTTCTCGGCGTACTTGTAACCGCGGATCTCGAAGCGCGCCCACACCGCGTCACCCGGACGGTAGGCGGCCACCGGCAGGGGATAGCGGTCCTCCTCGGAGCGCAGGAAGCGGAAGTTGCGCACCGCCAGGGTGTCGCTGGGGGCTACCTGGCGTCCGCTGGTTCGAAAAGGAATCTCCAGCCGGGTTTCCACCTCGGCCAGCAGGTCCCGCACCAGGACATGAATGCGGAAGACGCCCGGGTCGCCCAGCGGCGGCGCCGGCACGCTGTGACGCACCTTGGGCAGCCAGTCTTTGTCTTCCGGCAGCAGCTCCGCCTTGATCTCTTGCCGGAAAGGCTCCGCCAGCAGCGTCCCCTCCGCGTCCACCGCCTCGATGCGGCACTCCAATTCCAGCCGCTGCTCCGGCGACACTTTATAGCCCTGCACCTGGAAGTCGAAGAACACCATTTCCCCGGGGGCGAATGCGTAGTCGGGCGACAGCGCGGGGCCGTCCTCGTACTGGTGCAGCGCCGCCTTGATGATCGCCAGCGGGGGCGCCGGAGCCGTCGTTGCGGCCAGCAGCGCGGCCCACAGCACTCCGATCATCGAGGCGCCTCCCGGAAGCTGCCGCCTTCCTCTACTGCGGCACGCCGGGCAGGTCGGACCCCACCCGGAGCGGGATTTCGATCAGCGCGGTCCTGCCCGGGCCGGGCTCGGCGTCCTCGGACACGCGCAGCCGGTAGGCCGCCATGGGCACGTCGAAAACCACCCACCCACGGTCTGTCTCGGCCGGGTTGACAGTCCGCAGGTAGCCTAGCCATTCCTGCACCCCCTGCCCGTCAGTCAGTTCCAGGTGGTCCTGGCCTTGCCCGTCCACCAGCGCCATGGCCGGCACCGCCGAGCTGCTGGCCCCGCTGTTGGTCACACTCAGCCGGATCAGCAGGAAGCGGTGCTGAGGCACCCGCGCCGTGGCGCCTTCGCCCAGTTGAGTACGCCACTGCGTCTCGGCGATGGTGTAGATCAAGGGGCCGGCGGTGACCGCCTCGCCCATGCGGTGCACCACCTTCGGCGCCGTGGACGGATGGTTGGAGGAACAGCCGAGGAGGATCAGGAAGGCGACCATCCCCAGGGACAAGCCAATTGCGGTTATCCTCATGAGAGTGCGGCTCCTATGTCATACTACCAGACCGTAATCCATCTGCAACAACTGATTTGGCCAGCGGGCCGAACGCGGCCAGCCGCCCTGCGAGAGCCTGAGGTGGGGCGGGTCCCCAGACCCGCGAGCCAGCCCCCCGGCTGGCTCCGCCGGCAGCTATAGAGGTGGGCTCGTTTTCGGTTAAAATGAGCGGGGATGAACATGCGCCAGAGGATGACGGCAACGTTCGCCTTGGCGTGGCTGTTGCTGGCTTGGCCGCCTCCGCCGGTCCTCGCTCAGTCGCAGGCCGGCCTGACCTACCAGAGCCGCGGCCGTTACAGCGAAGGGATTCGAACGGCCCCATCTACCGGTCCCAGCCTCGATCTGATCTCGGCGCTGGTGGAGTACCATGAGCCTTACAAGGGCCTCCCACCGGCGTTTCAGGCTATGTTCTATCTTGCGAAGCAGGAGCCTGTCTATCTCACCATCCGGGAGGTCGAGGCGCGCTATTTCTATTGGCTCGACCAGGTCCAGCCGGAATCGGGCTGGCAGGCGGGGAAACAGAACCGATTCGGGTGGCCAACTGCCACCGTGATACGTTCCTTGAACTGGAGGCAGGGTGCCCCGCTCATCCTCGCCGATCTGGGCGCGGTCGTGCGGCTCGGCAGTTCGACGCCGGCGAAAGTGGAACGCGTCGCGCCGGTGGCGCTCTATCATTCGCGCCCGCCTCAGTCCGTGGAAGGTTATTGCTTTGTCTTCAGGCCCGATGCCCGGATGCGGCTGCGCTTCGAGGTGTTCGCCGAGGGCCAGGGCAAGCCGCTCGAAAGCCAGCTCTTTCCCAGCGTGCTGGCGGGCCAGCCGCACCCCATTCGGTGGAAGGCCAAGGAATGGCCGGACGGGTGGTATCGCATCGCAGTCAGCGGCTATGTTCTCTCCAGCAACGCGCCGGTTGACGCGAGGGTAGGCTTCTACCACGTTCGCCGGTTTGGGAACTAGTATGAACCGGTGGTGGGATTCACCAGCCCGTGCACGCCTGATCTCGCTGGCCTGGATTGTGCTGCCTTCGGCAGTGGTGGCCTTACTGGTCCTTGGGCTGATCCGCTGGCGCGTGCCGACTGCCGTGGAGATTGACGTATCCGTCAGGCGCACGGAGCTGAGGACGCATGGCCCGGATCCGCAGGTGCTGCTGGATTCCGCAGAGGTGCGGTCAGTATCGCTGCGCGGGTTTGAAGAGCTGCGGCTCTCGCCGGCGGCGGTCTGGATCGCCGATCCGGCCAAGTACGATCTCGAGCGGGACACCTATCCGGACGATGCTTGGACCGTCTTGCCTGCCGGGCAGTCCCTCATCCTGCGGCCGGCCGGAGGAACTGCGGCTACGCTGACCATTCGACCGGCGGCGAAGTCCGGCGGCTCGCTCGTCTTGGACCGAATCTTTGCCGGACGTCGCGATGTTACCCTCGAATCGCCCGAGCCGGGGAGTCTCGCGGTCAGACTGCCGGGGCAGGGGCAAACGGGCGCCTTCTCGCTGCCAGGGGAGTCCTGGCTGGTGGCCGACTATTGCATCAGGGATGGCGCTCCCTGGCCGCAGCAGGGCCAGTCCGTCACGTTGCGTGTCCGCCCGCGGCAGAACAGTCGTTTGCTGGAATTCTCTTCCAGCGAATCCGGCGTGTGGTTGGCCGTTGTGTACCTGCCTGGCCGGCAGAAGCCGGTTCTCGCCAGGGATTTCGCCGTGGAGCAAGTTGAGTTCCTTGATCAGGGACCAACCGGCCAGCCGGTGAGCGCGCTCACCGGACCCGGAACAGTCCGGTATGTCGATTACCCGGGCATCGAGCCTGTTCAGTTGAACCGAAACGATTTCCTGGTCCTCGGCGACCTGCGCGATTTCCTCCTTCGGAAAGTCGAACTGCTGGAGCGCGAAGGGGGTCTTCGGCTACTATTCCGTGGGGTGGCGGGCAGACTGTCGGGCGGGCCTAAAGGCTCTATCCGGGACCTTCGGCTCACGCAGTTCGACATTCTGTGGAGAAACCGCGCGCTGGTGACGCTGTTCACTGTTCTGGTCTGGTTGGTTCCGACCCTTCTGGCGGTGCGAGGGTTCTTCCGGGAATTGCACCGCTAATGCCAATGAGCCTGGAATACAATGAAGGTCGATAATGCGTCGCCTTCTGCATAGACCGGCCTGGGTGATGCTGGTGGTGGGGCTGCTGTGTGCCGTGGAGTCTCTGTGGAGCGAGGCGCCGGCGTGGCAGGCGGGAGTCGCGCAGGTAATCGCGAAAGACAAGAGCCCCGGTACCGGCTTTGTGGTTTCCCTCCGGGCTGGGCGTGCCTACCTCGTGACCTTGGCGCACGTCGTGGCGGGGGATCCCAGCCCCTCCGTGGTTTTCGTCGTGGACCCGGACAGGAAACCGTACCCGGCTCAGGTGCGCAATGCGGAGGAAGGAACCGATCCGCGTGCACTAGCCTTACTGCAAGTGCAGAATCCCCCTGCTGGCGTGCACGCGATCGAACCTGAAGCGGGCTTGACGCTCACGCCGGACACCACCGTCAGGGTGGCAGGCTTTCCGGCCACCATCGGGGCTTTCACCGTACTGCGGGCGACCGTGGCGTCCATCAAAGGGCGAGATTTCTACCTGACGCCGGTGACCGAAGAGGGCTTTTCCGGGGGACCGGTTCTACTCGAAGACCGGGCCGTTGGTTTGGTATTTGGCCGGGAAGGTGCGTTTGGCAAGGCGGTTCCAGCCGCGGCTGTCGAGCTCTACCTGCGCGGACACCAGATCACGTGGGGACCGGAAACGGTGAAGAGGGCTCCCGAAACGCCCCCTGCGCCTGCGAAGCCAGCGGAAGTCGTGCTTCGCGCTGGCACGGTGCGCATCAATCCCAATGACGGGCAGACCTACGTGTGGATCCCGCCGGGCGAGTTTCAGATGGTTTGTTCGCCCGGCGACCAGGAGTGCTCCGACGACGAGAAGCCTGCGCGGAGAGTCCGCCTCACCCGCGGCTTCTGGCTGGGACAGACCGAGGTCACCGTGGGCGCGTACAAGCGGTATGCCGCCAAGATGGGAATCTCCTTGCCCAGCGAACCGGTTCTCGGCTCGACGAAGCTCAATCCGGGTTGGTCCGATCTGGATCAGCCCATGGTAAACATTACCTGGCAGGAGGCCAAATCCTACTGCGAGTCCTGGGCCAGGGGGCGACTCCCTTCCGAAGCGGAGTGGGAGTACGCAGCCCGAGCGGACGCCAGCGGGGCGCGGTATGGCGAGCTCGACGCCGTCGCGTGGTATGCCGACAACAGCGGAAGAGCGCGTCTGGACTCGACGCGGGCCTATGAGGTGGACGCCGGTGGGGATGCCGCCAAGTACGCGAGCATTCTTGAGCGAAACGGAAACGGGGTTCGCCGCGTTAAGCAGAAGCAGCCCAATGCCTGGGGCCTGTACGACATGCTCGGCAACGTCTACGAGTGGATGGCGGACTGGTACGACGAGAAGTACTACGGGACGGGTCCGGCTGTGGATCCGCAAGGACCCGCCCGAGGCCAGTACCGCGTGCTGCGCGGGGGCTCGTGGTCCAGCCTTCCGCAGGACCTCCGGGCCTCGAACCGTCTCAGTTTCGGGCCAGGCATCCGGCTCACTCTTATCGGTGTTCGGTGCGCCTGGGAATAACTTCCCTTGATTCTTTTTCCTTTTCCCTTTACCCCGAGCGGCGCGCCCGTGTTTGGGCTATGCTATCAGAGAACAGAAGGGGGCGTGACCTTGCGCTGGCTTCCGCATAGAGCGGCTCGGGTGCTGCTGGCAGCGGGACTGCTTTTTGCCGCGGGGCCGTCGTGGTGCCAGGCGCCGGCCTGGCAGGCGGGAATCGCGCAGGTGGCCGCGAAAGACAGAAGCCCTGGCACTGGATTTGTCGTTTCTCTCCGAGGGGGGCGCGCCTACCTGGTGACACTGGCGCACGTTGTGGCAGGGGATCCCAGCCCCTCCGTGGTTTTTGTTGCCGACCCGGACAAGAATCCATACCGGGCTCAGGTGCTCGATGTGGGGGAAGGAACCGATCCCCGCGCGCTGGCGTTACTGCAAGTCCAGAATCCCCCCGCTGGCGTGCAGGCCATCGCGCCGGCAACGGATACCGCCATCGTGCCCGGCAGGGAGGTGGTTGCGGCGGGCTTTCCCAGCGCGATTGGAAGATTCTCGGTACTCCGGGCGAATGTGGTCACTGTCAAAGGACTGGATCTCTACCTGAGCCCTGTCACTCTGGAGGGGTACTCTGGGGGACCGGTGCTCATGGAAGGCCGCATCGTCGGCATGGTCTTTGGCCGCTTGGAAGATTATGGCGGGGCGATTCCAGTAGCCATTGTGGGCCAGTATTTGCGCGGCCACGAGATCACCTGGGGAGCGGAAACGGTGAAGAGGACTCCCGAAACGCCCCCTGCGCCTGTGAAGCCAGCGGAAGTCGTGCTTCGTGCGGGCACGGTGCGCATCAATCCCAACGACGGGCAGCCCTACGTGTGGATACCCCCCGGGGAGTTCCTGATGGGTTGTTCGCCCGGCGACCAGGAGTGCTACGACGACGAGAAGCCTCCGCGCAGAGTCCGCCTCACGCGGGGCTTCTGGCTGGGACAGACCGAGGTCTCTGTGGGCGCGTACAAGCAGTATGCCGCCAAGATGGGTATCTCATCGCCCAGCGAACCGGTTCTCGGCTCGACGAAGCTCAATCCGGACTGGTCGGACCCGGAGCAGCCGATGGTGATGATCTCCTGGCAGGCGGCCAAGTCCTACTGCGAGTCCTGGGCCAGGGGGCGACTCCCCACGGAAGCGGAATGGGAGTACGCAGCCCGTGCGGGCACCACCGGTGCGAGGTACGGCGAGCTGGACGCGATCGGGTGGCATGCGAACAATAGCGGGGGTGCAATCCGTCGCGTGAAGCAGAAGCAGCCCAATGCCTGGGGCCTATACGACACCCTCGGGAGCGTCAACGAGTGGACGGCGGACTGGTACGAGCAGACGTATTACAGCACGGGTCCGGCTGTTGACCCGCAAGGTCCTGCCGACGGCCAGGTGCGCGTGCCGCGCGGGGGCTCGTGGTACAACCCTCCGCGGTTCCTCCGGCTCTCTGCCCGCCCCAAGAGCGTGCCAGACCGCCGGAACCCTGGCCTAGGTGTCCGGTGCGCCTGCGATAGACTCCCCTGATTCCTCCACTCCGACCGCGCCGACCGGCCCCGCCGCGACCCGCCCCTTGCATCCGTGCTAGCGTAGAAGAGGAAGCGCTGCCGCAGGGGAGTATGCCGGACGATCCTGCCATCCGGGCCGTGGGGTTGACCAAGAGATTCCGCTCCGGGGAGGGAGAGCTGGTGGTGTTCGCCGGCCTCGATCTGGAGATCCGGCGGGGTGAGCAACTGGCGCTGGTGGGCGAGTCCGGCGCCGGCAAGTCCACCCTGCTGTACCTGCTGGGCGGGCTGGAGCGCCCCAGCCAGGGCCGCATCTTCTTCAACGGAAACGACCTGACCGGGCTGCCGGAGACGGCGCTGGCCGAATTTCGCAACCGCACCATCGGCTTCGTCTGGCAGGGGCACCACCTGTTGCCGGAGTTCACGGCCCTGGAGAACGTCATGATGCCGCTGCTCATCCGCGGCCTGCCGCGCGCCCAGGCGGAACCGGCCGCCCGCGCCCGGCTCGAGGAGGTGGGACTGGCCGGACGCGCCACGCACCGCGCCGGCGAGCTCTCCGGCGGCGAGCAGCAGCGGGCGGCTCTGGCCCGGGCGCTGGCCGGCGGTCCCCGGGTGCTGCTGGCCGACGAGCCCACCGGCAATCTGGATTTCAAGACCGGCGACATGATCATAGCCCTGCTGGCGGAGCTGCACCGGGCGCACGGGCTGACCTCGCTATGCGTTACGCATAACATGGCCTTCGCCCGCCGCTGCGACCGCATCCTGAAGCTGGAGGCGGGCCGGCTGGCGCCCCTGGAGACGCCAGCTCCCAGTCCCCTCGAGGGTGGTAACGCTTATGTTTGAACGCTACACGGAAAAGGCCCGGCGGGTCATCTTCTTCGCCCGCTACGAAGCCAGCCAGTTCGGCAGCCCCTACATCGAGACCGAGCACCTCTTGCTGGGGCTGCTGCGCGAGGACAAGGCGCTGGCCACGCGATTCCTCCGTTCCGCCGCCGCGCTGGAGACCATCCGCAAGCAGATCGAGGCCCACACCACCCAGCGCGACAAAGTGCCCACCTCGGTCGACCTGCCCCTCTCGCACGAGTGCAAGCGCGTGCTGGCTTACGCCGCCGAGGAGGCCGAGCGCCTCAATCATAAGCACATCGGCACCGAGCACCTGCTGCTGGGGCTGCTGCGCGAGGACAAGTCCTTCGCCGCCGAGATCCTCCACGAGCGCGGCCTCCGTCTGGCCCACGCGCGCGAGGAGGTGGCCCGCTCCAGCTCCGAGCGGGCCTCCACGAGCCGCCCCAAGGAAAGCTCGCTGCTCAACGAATTCAGCCGCGACCTTACCCAGGCGGCCGTGGACAACGTGCTGGATCCGCTGGTGGGGCGCGACTACGAGCTCGAGCGCGTGGTCCAGATCCTGTGCCGCCGCACCAAGAACAACCCCGTGCTGATCGGCGAGCCGGGGGTGGGCAAGACCGCCATCGTCGAAGGGCTGGCCCAGCGCATCGCCGACGGCGAAGTGCCTTCCTTCCTGGCCGACAAGCGCATCCTGGCCCTGGACCTCTCCCTCATCGTGGCCGGCACCAAGTACCGCGGCCAGTTCGAGGAGCGCCTCAAGACCATCATGAAGGAGCTGATGGAGAACCAGAACGCCATGATCTTCATCGACGAGCTGCACACCCTGGTGGGGGCCGGCTCGGCCGAAGGCTCCCTGGACGCGGCCAATATCCTCAAGCCCGCCCTCTCGCGCGGCGAGATCCAGTGCATCGGCGCCACCACCCCCAGCGAGTTCCGCAAGTCCATCGAGAAGGACCGCTCCCTGGAGCGCCGCTTCCAGGCCATCAAGGTCGCGCCCCCCTCCGAGCAGGACGCGGTGAAGATCCTGTTCGGCATCAAGGAGCGCTATGAGAAGTTTCACGCCGTGGTCTACACCCCGGAGTGCATCGAGACCGCCGTGCAGACCTCCAGCCGCTTCATCCCCGACCGCTTCCTGCCGGACAAGGCCATCGACCTGATCGACGAGGCCGGCGCCCGGGTCAAGCTCCGCCAGACCACCGTGCCGCCCGAGGTGGCCGAGATCCAGAAGCACATCAAGTTCATCGTCCACCGCATGGAGAACGCCATCTCCAACCACGAGTTCGAGAAGGCGCGCTTTTACTCGGACGAGGAGCGCAAGGAGCGCGAGCGGCTGCGCCAGCTCCGCGAACGCTACAACCTGGACGAAGCCGCCGCCGGCGTGGTCGGCAAGGACGATATCGAGGAAGTGGTGGCGCGCTGGACCGGCGTGCCCATGACCGCCATCCGGGAAGAGGAAGTCACCAAGCTGATGCGCATCGAGGAGGAGCTGCACAAGCGCATCGTCAGCCAGGAAAAGGCCATCAGCGCCATGGCCCGCGCCATCCGGCGCTCGCGCGCGGGGCTGAAGTCGCCCAAGCGCCCCTCCGGCTCCTTCCTGTTCCTGGGGCCCACCGGCGTGGGCAAGACCGAAGTCGCCCGCGCCCTGGCCGAGTTCCTGTTCGGCAGCGAGAAGGCCCTGGTGCGCTTCGACATGAGCGAGTTCATGGAGAAGCACTCGGTCTCGAAGCTGATCGGCTCGCCGCCCGGATACGTGGGCTACGAGGAGGGCGGCCAGTTGACCGAGCGCGTGCGGCGCCAGCCCTACTCCATCATTCTGCTGGACGAGATCGAGAAGGCCCACCCCGACGTCTACAACATCCTGCTACAGGTGTTCGAGGACGGGCAGTTGACCGACGGGTTGGGCAACACCGTGGACTTCAAGAACACCATCATCATCATGACCTCCAACCTGGGGGCCCGCCACCTGGAGAAGCGCTCCACCCTGGGCTTCTCGGCGCCGGCCGGCGAGGGCATCCCGCAGAAGGTCGAGGACATGGTGATGGTCGAGGTCAAGCGCGCCTTCAATCCCGAGTTTCTCAACCGCCTGGATGAGGTTATCCTCTTCCAGTCGCTCACCGACGACGACCTGATCCAGATCATCGGGCTGATGGCCGGGCAGATCAACCAGAACCTGACCGAGAAGCAGATCCGCATCCGCCTGGCCCCGGACGCGGCCCGCTACATCCTCGAGAAGACCTGCAACGACCGCAGCTTCGGGGCGCGGCCGCTGCGGCGGGCGCTCCAGAAGTACGTCGAGGATCCGCTCTCGGAGGCCCTCATCCAGGGCGTGCTGCCGCGGCCCGGGGAGCTGGAAGTCTACCTGGGCGACGAGGGCATCTACTGGCGCGAGGTCAAAGCGGCCGAGGAAGGCGAACTCGTCGCCGTCGGCCAGCCCCTCTACCGCTTCTAGTGGACCCGGGTTGGGGCGGCAGACTGAAGTCCGCGCCACGTCTTCCATGCGCGGCTACGCCACCACGCGTACACCCTTGCGAAACGCCAGGTTGCCCAAGTGCGCCGCGCGGGCCGCGGCCACCGCCGGCCCCACCGGCGCGTTGGGCGCCTTGCGGCTGCGCACGCAGTCGAGGAAGTTGCGCACGTGGTCGATGGAGCCGTCATGCAAGGACCGCATCTCGATCTCCGGCTCGGGGTAATTGGTCTTCTCGGCCGCGATCACGCCCTCCGGGTAGACCGCGAACCCGTCGCGGTTGATCTTCATCATGGCCCGGCTGCCCCGGAAGATGATGTTGCCGCCCTCCAGGTGGCCCACCAGCGTGCCCGTGTAAACCAGCGTGAAGCCCGGGTAGTGCCACGTGGCCGCGACGGTGTCGGGGCACTCGTAGCCCAGCGCGTAGGAGTCGCCCAGGGCCTGCGCGTCCAGCGGCGCGTCCGCGTTCATGCACCAGTGGATGACGTCTCCGTAATGCGAGTGCAGGTCGGTGAGGTGCCCGCCGCCGAAGTCCCAGAACCAGCGCCAGCGGTGGTAGCGCAGCGCGTTCACCGGCTGGTCCGGCGCCGATCCCAGCCAGCGCTTCCAGTCCAGCTTCGCGGCGTCCACCGCGGGTTTCGGATCGTAGCGCAGGTAGTTCTGATACCAGGACGACAGCACCAGCGTGATCTTGCCCAGCTTGCCCGCGGCGATCACCTCGCGCGCCATGCGGAAGTGGTCCCAACTGCGCTGCTGGTAGCCCACCTGCACGATGCGCCCGGTCTCGGCCACGGCCTTCTCCACCAGCGGCCCTTCCTCGACGGTCTTGGTGAGCGGCTTCTCCACGTAGACGTCCTTGCCCGCGCGCACCGCGTCCACGGTCATGGGTACGTGCCAGTGATCGGGCGAGCCGATGATCACCGCGTCGATGTCTTTGCGCTCGAGCGCCTCACGGTAGTCTACGTGCTCCTGCGCCGTTGGCGCGACTTTGGCGCGGGTCTCCGCCCGCCGCGGCCCGTAAACGTCGCAGGCGGCGACGATCTCGGTCCCCGGCGCCTGCCGGGCCAGCGCCAGCAGGAACTGGCACCGCCCGCCGCAGCCCAGGCCCGCGATGCGGATGCGCTCATTGGCGCCCAGCACCCGGCTCTGCGACAGCGCCGTGAGCGCCGGACCCTTCTTCAGAAACGCGCGACGGCTCTCCTCCATCCGACACCTCCCGTCGCTCGTATCTTACAGGAATTCGCGGTTGCGGTACTATGGGCGCTTTCAGGAGGAACTGACAGATGCAAGAACTGAGGGTCGTTGCTCCCCGCACGCGGCGGGAATTCCTGGCGGGCTGCGCGGCGTGCGCGGCTTGTGCGGCCTGCCCGGGTCTGGCCCAGGCGCCGCCCGCTCCGGCCGAGAAGACCAGGCTGCGGCTGGTCTTCAGCCACATCCCGCCGGAGAAGCCCACCTGGCCTTACCAGGGCTACGACTACGAAGGCCGCAAGAAGGAGCTGACGGCGCGCTTGCGCCAGTCCTGCCCCGCCGTCGAGTTCCTGCCGGTGACCGCTCAGACCGCCGACGAGGCCAAGAAGATCCTCGAGGGCGACCACGAGGTGGACGGCTACCTCTGTTACATGCTCGGCATATGGACGCCCGTAACGCGGATCGTCGCCGAGTCCAACCGGCCCACGCTGTTCGTGGATGACCTGTACGCCGGCTCGGGCGAGTTCCTCGTCCAGTACGCCGCCGCCCGGCGCAAGGGGCTGAAGGTGGCGGGGGTCTCCTCCACGCGGTTCGAAGACGTCGTCCAGGCGGTCAAGGCGTTCGAGACGCTGAAGCGGCTGCGGTCGTCGGTCATTCTGGACGTGACCGACCGCACCCCGGGCGCCGAGGCCGGCGCCATGCGAGAGGTCTTTGGCACCCAGGTGCGCAAGGTCACCGGCGATGAGATCAACGCCGCCTACCAGAAGGCCGACAAGGCGGCCGCGGAGAAGGCCGCCCAGGCCTGGATCAAGGCGACCAAGAAGATCGTCGAGCCTTCGCGCGAGGAGATCGTCAAGTCCGGCGGCATGTACATCGCCATGCGGGACCTCATGAAGCAGCACCAGTCACCGGCGCTGACCATCGACTGCCTCAACTTGTTCTACGGCGGCAAGCTGGCGGCCTATCCCTGCCTGGGGCTGTTCCAGTTCAACAACGACGGGCTGGTCGGCGCCTGCGAGGCCGACCTGCGCTCCACCTTCACCATGCTGGCCATGAACTACCTCACCGGCCGGCCCGGCTTCATCTCCGACCCGGTGATCGACACCTCGAAGAACCAGATCATTTACGCGCACTGCGTGGCGCCGTCGAAGGTGTACGGCCCCGCCGGGGCGGCGGCGCCGTTCCACATCCGCAGCCACTCGGAAGACCGCCAGGGGGCCTCGGTGCGGGTGCTGCTGCCGCTGAACGAGATGACCACCACGCTGGAGATCAGCCCGCAGAAGAAGGAGGTCGTCTTCCACCAGGGCCGCTCGGTGGCCAACATCGACGAGGACAAGGCCTGCCGCACCAAGCTGGCCGTCGAGGTCAAGGACATCGACAAGCTGATGCTGGAGTGGGACCGCTGGGGCTGGCACCGCGTCACCTACTACGGCGACCTCAAGCGGCCGGTGGAGACCCTGGCCGCCCTGGCCGGCCTCCAGATGGTGATGGAGGGGTAGCGGAGCGGCTGTTCGAGGGCTGAGCGGAGTCGCGGACTCACTTCTTGCATCCGAAGCGCGCCAGCCAGCCCACCAGCAGCGTGGTCTGGCCGCGGGCCGCCGCCAGGCTCGACCCGCGGTCGAAGAACGGGCGGTCCGACCAGTCCCGCCGGTACTCGACCCGCGTCGCCATCTCCTCGCTCATTCTGAATTCCGCCGTGAGCGTGACTTCTTTCAGTCTCTGAGCGGCTCCCGTCGCGAAACCGTCCGCGTCGTTGAACCACTCCGCCCGCGGCGACAGCGCCACCCAACTGGCCAGCGCGAACCGTGCCGCGCCGGCCACGCCGGCCCAACGGTCGCCGGCCGCTCCCGGTTTCCGGTCCACGCCGTAGTCGAAGTTGACATAGAACCCGACTTGCGGGCGAGGCGTCACCAGCACGGTGGTGTCGTAGAGGTGACGGTATCCCGACCCCGGATCCGCTTTCTCGGGGCCGGTGTAGTAGGTGTTTGTCCAGGACACCGCTCCGCGCGAGTAGGCGCCGCTCAGGCCCACGGTCTTACCCCGGTTGTTGTCTTCCACGTTGTTCCAGCCATTGGCCACCTGGAGACCCGCGGTCAGGTTCCGTCCCAGCGGCATGGCGGCGCGCACGCCGAAGTGGTAGTAGGGAACGGCCCAGGCGAACAGCAGCGACCGCGAGTAATTCCAGTTAGTCCAGGTTTCAATCACCTCCGCCCCGG
>Ga0194112_10007993_pt1 | contig 13682 bp, 8 predicted proteins | sample TA2MahC400mmetaG_FD_146191 | JGI IMG/M metagenome (GOLD analysis project Ga0194112, IMG submission 146191) | Freshwater microbial communities from Lake Tanganyika, Tanzania - TA2015016 Mahale Deep Cast 400m | ecosystem: Environmental > Aquatic > Freshwater > Lake | place: Tanzania: Lake...
AACGGCGCGGACGGACGACGCTGTACAACGGCCCGGCCGGGGCCCTTTGGCTTGATACCGCCAAGCTCGCGCCGGGGGACTACGCGCTCGAGCTCAATGGCGCCAAGGTCGTAGAGCGCTTCACCCTCACCAGCCCGCTGCGCAAGTCGGCCGGCTCGCTGCAGGATGAGGTGTACCCGGTCATGGGAGCCGACGACGCGGCGCGAATTCTCAAGGAGTCCGGCTTGACCGCCTGTTTCGCCCTCGGAGCCTCCGACATGGGCCGCGTGGCGGCGCTTGACGCCATGGCCCGCGCCGGCACGCTAATGCTGGTGAATCCCGAGACGCGGCCGACGAGTTTCTTCCCCCCGTTCAACAATCCAGAGGAGTTGGACGGAATGAGCCAGAGGATGATTCTCACAGCCCAGGCCAACGCCCGCTACCCGAACTTCGGCGGCTTCTGCTACGGCTGGGACACCACGGGCTTTGCGGTCGGCGGCCGGAAGGGGCTGATGACCTACTGGAACTGGGGTGAGAAGACCGCGGCCTTGCGCCACTATATCGCCCGCATGGACCAGCAGAAGATGGACGAGTTCACCCGCCGCACGGGGTTGCAGCCGGTCAGCGAGGCGGAGTATATCGCCTACCTGCTCTCCATCGGCCGTTCCGAGCTGGCCCCTGCCATCGACCTGCCCACCAAGCTCTGGCTCGAGGAGGTCGGCCGGCACAGCAAGCCGATGCCCGCGGCGGACCTCGCCGCCTTCGAAAAGCGCCTGGATGCCTGGTCCGGCTACCTGATGAGCCTGTATGGCGAGGTCTACGGCGCGATCACCAAGAACCTGCGCGCCGTCGATCCGGCGCTGCGAAATACCAGCAGCGTGCAATCGGACCATTCCGCCGTGCGGTTTGGCCACAATTTCCCCTCGGCCTATGCGCCGCTGGATTTCCAGTACCAGAGCACGTGGAACGATCAGGTGGGCGGCCCCGATTATCTCTATCAGTGGCTGCTGGTGGATGCCTTGCTGGAGATGGAGCGCGGCGACAAGCCGACCTGGATCAGCAACGCCCTGGGAACGGCGCACCACCGGGCCGCTTTCCCCGGCAAGTTCCTGCGGGTTGCCGCCCACGGGCTGGCCTTCGGCGTCAGCGGCGTTGGTTTCGCCCATGAAGGTTTCAGCAACATCCTCGGCGGGATGGCCAAGGATACGAACTGGGAGGCGATGAAGGGCAAGGCCGGCGAGGCCGACCTGGTGGCCGGCCGCGATTTCCTGGCCCGTTTCGCCGCCCTGGCGGTCGAAGCGCGGGGCGCCCATGGCGTCGGCATCCTCTGGTCGAAGACCCAGTATGGCCGCCAGCACGCGGTCATGGGCTTCGGCAACGCCTCCTATAACGCGCTGGTGACGCTGGCCCGCCTCGGCTACACGCCGCGCTTCGTCACCGAGGACGAAATCGCCACGGGCTGTGCGAACGACGTGGCGGCGATGATGGTAATTGGCCAGACCTTTGCCATGCCGGAGCAGGTCAACGCCGGCTTGGCGGCCTTCACGCAAAAGGGCGGGCGCATCCTGGTGGACGGCTCGACCACCGTGGCCCTTCCGGGTGCCGAGAAGATGGCCATCACGTTCCCCTTCACCGTGCCGGGCAAGCCGCACAGTTGGACGGCGCCGAACATGGTGGGCAGCGACAACGATACGATCCTGTTCGAGCGCGAGTACCCGGCGCTGGCCAAAGCGCTCTCGGCGGCGCTGGGCGACACGGGTCATGCCTGGCTCAAGTCCGAGAAGGGCTTGGAGAGCCGGATCAGCCTGCTCACGATCGACGGCGGCCGCGACGCCCGCTACCTCGTTGCCGTCAACGATTCCTGGGTGGCCACCCAGGCCGACTGGCACCAGGTGAGGGAAACGCTGTCGCCGGTGGGCGGGACCCCTCACCCCAGCCCTCTCCCCCAAGGGGAGAGGGAGAAGGCATTAAAGAGCGGAACGTCTCCTCTCCCCTCCGGGGGAGAGGATCAAGGTGAGGGGGCTGGGCGTACCGGTTTTCTCTACGACTGCACCGACGAAAAGGCGCTGGGCGGGATGAAGCCGTTCGACTGCGACCTGTCGCGGACGACGGCGCGGGTCTTTGCCGCGTTGCCGCGCGAGCCCAAGGGCGTGGCGCTCTCGGCCACCCAGAGCGTCAAGGCGGGGGATGAGCTCACCGTCGCGGTGGAGTTCCAGGACGCGAAGGGCAAGCGCCTCGAGGGCGTCCTGCCCTTCCACCTCACGCTCCGCCGTCCTGACGGCACGGCGCAGGCGGAGTTCTACCGCTCCACGACCCGCGAGGGGACCTTCGCGATGACGGTGCCGACCGCGGCCAACGATCCGGCCGGCAAATGGACCGTGGAGGCGCGGTCCCAGCTCACCGGCGAGTTGGCCACGCTCCCTGTCGATGTGGCGGCGGCGAAGCCCGCCGCCTACGCGGCCGCCCTGGCGGAACCGGTGGTCGTGCGCCAGCGCGAGGCCGTCGAAGCTACCCTCGCCAAGGGCGCGACGGTCGTCCTGCCGGTGTTCGATGCGGCACTGCTGCCGGTGGCCGAACAGGTGAAGGCGACGCTGGCGAAGCGCGAGGTGACGGTGGAGGTCCGGCAGAACCCGGCGACCAACACCTACACCATCGCCTATGACCTGACCGACGCCCAGAAGCAGGAGAATGCCCGTTGCGACCGCGGTGAGAGCTTCGGCAAGATCAAGCGCGATACGGTCAACGCTAACGACTGGGCGAGCGCCCTGAGCGGCTGGCGCTACGGCAAGCCGCTGATCCTGCTGGATCTTGTCGGGGCGAAGGGCGCCAATCCGATGGCGCAATCCCTGGCGAAGGAGGGCATGCTGTGGCCGCAGGTCACGGCCGCGTACCCGGGGCAGGGGCGGGCAGTGGTGCAGGCGCTGTCCTGGGCATTTGCCCCCCGCGCGACCACCGTGGTGATCCAGGCCGCGGATGTCGAAGGGCTGATGGCCGGGGCGAAGGCGCTCGCCACGCTGCCGGAAGACCGGCTCACGCCCGCCATCACGGCGACCAAGGCGGCATTGTGGCAGCAGTTCCACATCGGCGGCAAACCGGCGAGCCCCAAGGGACGCGGACTCACGGCCAAGGGACTGGCTGTCCGTCAGGCCCCTCAGCCGTTCGCCATGGCGTTCCCCGGCGAGAAGCCGCTGGCGGCGGATCAGGTGAAGCATCCCGTGCCGGTCGTCAACCCGGCCCATCCCGTGCCCGGCGTCTTCCTGCCGAAGCAGTGGGTGCTCCAGTACAAGGTGGGCGACGCCTATGTCGAGACCGCGACGGCGGACATGCTCGTGCCCGACCTGCGGTTCTCGGAGGCCGTCAAACTGATCGCCGATGTGAAGACGCCCGGCAAGACGAAGCTGGTCGCCACCGGCGTGTTCCGCTACTCAGACCGCAAGCCATGCTGGCAGGCGCAGTGGGAGGACATCATCGAACTGCGTGAAAAACTGGTTCCCGCCGAGCGCAAGCCGATGGAGTTCGAGGTTCGGCTTAACGGCCAGACTGTTGGCAAGCTGTTGTCCGCGAAGACCGAGCAGAAGGAAGTGCCGCTTGAACTCGCCTCGGCTTCGGCCGGGCTGAAGCCCAAGACCGTGGTCGAGGAGGTCGTGACGGAACTCTCCGGCGAGATCGACCTGCCCGCCGGGCGGCAGGAGATCCTGCTGATCCATCGCAACGTGGTGGATGGGAAATTGGAGAAGATTGTGGTGGGCGAATAGGGCGTTGAGGATCGGTGGACGACGACGGCGACGACTACGGTTGACGAGATTGCTTTTCCGCATCGTTGGCCGTAATCGTCGCCGTAGTCGTCCACCGAATTGAAGAATGTGAGCAATCAACCCAATCCCACCCCAGTCCAGGAGCCGCCGAATCCCCATGGCCTGGGCGATTACCAGCCCTGGCTGGCGAAACGGCTGGCCCGCTGGCAGACCTTCATGGCCGATCCCGAACCGGGCCGGATCATGGTCAACCTCGCCACCTGGGCCATGGACCTGAAACTGCCGGTCGCGCCGCGGCCGCTGGAATCCTGGCGTTTCCCGGACGAGGCCGCCGCCTTCGCCGACCACTCCATCGCGCGCCTGCGGGCCGAACTGGACCTGACCCGCCACATCGACGATGACCGCCTGCCCTTCCTCAGTCCCGGCATCGGGATTGCGCTCAACAGTCTCTACTATGCCGACGGGGAGATGCTGGTCAGCGCCGGCACCACCTGGCGGCATCCGGTGATCCGCGATTGGAACGACCTCGGGCGGTTGACGTGTGACCCCGCGAATCCCTGGCTGGCGGCCACCAGCGCCATGAACCGGCGGTTCGTCGGCGCCTGGGACGGGGACTACTGCACCCAGACCTTCTCCCACTTCGCGCCGATGGACATGGCCAATGCGCTGCGCGGCAACGAGCTGTTCACCGACTTCTATGACTCCCCGGCGGAGGTGCATGCGCTGATGCGGCGGAGCGCCGAGGCCATCCTCTGGCTGGAGCGGGAGCAGCGCCGCATCGTCCCGACGATCAACGGCGGCACGGTCATCTGGGGGAGCTGGGTTTCGGGCTGCACCGTGTTCATGTCCGAGGACGCTCCCGACCTGTGTTCTCCCGACCTCTACCGGGAGTTCGGTAAGCCCTACACGGAGCAGGTGTCCGCCGCCGGCGGGAGCTGCTGGATCCACCACCACGCCAAGGGCTTCCATGTGCATGGCGAGGTGGCGAAGGTCAAGGGGCTGGCGATGGGGGAACTGAGCTGGGATCCGAACTGTCCCCGGCCGGTGGACCGGTTGGAGACGATCTTCGAACAGAATGCGGGCGTGCCGCTGATGATCCGCTGCACTGCGCAGGACGTCTACGAGAAGATCGAAATCATGAAGCGGGGCCGCCTGGCGCTGATGCTGATGACGGACTCGTTGCCCGAGGCGGAGGAGGCCCTGGCCTTCATCCGCAAACACACCCCGGCGTGGGAGGAGTGACGCGCGTGCGCGGGGGACGCTTCAGCCGGGAATCGGTTGACGAGAACGGCGACGAGAACGGATTACGAGTAGGGAAAGGCAGGAAGTTATGAAATCGTATTGGCTTGGGATAATGACGGGCGTGTTGGTGTGCGCGCAGGTTGCGTCAGCCCAGACGGGGCGGGGGATGCACAAGAAGATCTTTGCGGTGCCTGTCCCGAGCGAGGTCGAGGGGCCCGCGCCCCAATCGGCGGTCAAGATAGACGGTGATCTCAGCGACTGGGATTTGTCGGGGCAGATTCATACCTATGTGGTGGCTGAGACGGCGGACATGATGAGCGCGCGGCTGGCGCTGATGTACGACGCCGAGGCGCTCTACGTCAGCGCCGTCGTGCGCGACACGTCGCCGATGATGAACCGGCACGATCCCAAGGTGGACCCCGAAAAGGCGTGGGACGCCGACGTGCTGCAGATCTGGTACAGCCTCGATCCCGATTTGCCGTACCCGATCAAGGCCAGCCAGTTCGAGAAGCACGCGACCCCGCCGCCGGTGGCGACGATGTTCCTGTGGTACTTCACCGACCGCCAGGAGCCGAACCTGGCCCTGCTGCGCAGCCTGGTGCCGGGGGTCGTGCCGGTCCGTCCGGACCTGGGTGCGACCGGGGTGATCCCGCCCGCCAACTTCCAGGGCAAGTTCGTGAAGGCTGCCGATGACGGCGGCTATACGCTGGAGTACCGGATTCCGTTCGCGACGCTGGGGTTGAAGCGCGCCCCCAAGGCGAACGACATCCTGGCCAGCACGTTCGCGGTCTTCTGGAGCAGGCCCGACGGGCTCAAGACCGCCGGCGGGCATGCGTGGGCGTACGACGTGATGGGCGCGCCCGGCTTCCCGTTCCAGGATTCGAGTTGCTGGGGCAAGATGGCGTTCGCGGAGAAGGGACGCCTCCAGAAGGCGCTCGTGGAGGAGGGCTTGCCGCCGGAGAAGCCGCTGCCGTTGAAGTTCACCTACGACCTGCCGCGCGACCGGCAGGTGACGGTCCAGCTTTTCGATGCCTCGAATCGCGTGGCGCGGTTGCTCGTGGCGCAGCAGGACCGGCGCGGCGGCAAGAACACCGAGTCGTGGGACGGGCTCGACAACGCCGGCAATCCGTTGCCGGCGGGCCGGTACACCTGGAAGGGCGTGCAGCACGACCCGATCACCTACAAGGCGCTGTTCAGCGTCCACAACTCCGGCAATCCGCCGTGGCCGACCGACGACAACAAGGGCGGCTGGGGCGGCGACCACGGCACGCCGTCCACGGTCTGCCGCGTGCCGGGCGGCATGGTGCTGGCGTGGAGCTATTGCGAGTTCGGCTGGGGCATCATCCGGGTGGATGCCGAGGGCCGGAAGCAGTGGGGCTCGAAGCATAATGCCATGCACCTGGCCAGCGATGGGAAGCGGCTGTTTATTGCCGGGGATCACGCCTTCAACGAAGAGGGCGTGCAGGTGCTCGATCTCGCAGATTCACGCCCGATCAATTTCGGCAACGGCAAACCCTCGCTCATCGCGCCCGCCGGCGGCGACGTGAAGCGCAATCAGGTCAGCGGGCTGGCGTACCACGACGGCCAGGTCTTCGTCAGTCTCGGCAAGCGCGACCTGATCGCCGTCTACGCGGCGGAGAGCGGCGACCTGCAGGCCAGTTGGCCGGTGCCCGCGCCCGGCCCGTTGGCGGGGCAGTCGGATGGGGCGGTGCTGGTCGTCAGTAGCGGCACGGTGTTGCGCGTCGCGAGTCGTGCGTCGCTGGTCCAGGATGGCAAGGACTCGCGACCGGCGACGAGCGCCGCGCAGGCGCTGATCACCGACCACCTCGACGCCCCCTGTGGCCTTGCGGTGGCGGCCGACGGCAGCATTTTCGTCGCCAACGGCGGCGCCTTGCAGAGCGTTGCCGTCTTCGACGCCGCCGGAAAATACCTGCGGACCATCGGCAAACCCGGCGGCCGCCCGGCGGTGGGCAAGTATGACCGCGAAGGCATTTGCGCGCCCGGCGGGATCGCGCTGGACGAGCAGAACCGGCTGTGGGTGGCGGAAACCGAGGATGCCCCGAAGCGGATCAGCGTCTGGGACACCGGCACCCATTCGACAGGCTCAGGGCAGGCGGGCAATAACCTCGCGGAGTTCTTCGGTGGCTCCTCCTATTTCGGCTACGGCTACATCGACCCCGCCAAGCCCGGCGAGATGCTGGCGCACAATGTCCTGTGGGCCATTGACTGGAAGACCCTCAAGGGCACGCCCACGACGACCCTCTGGCGGAAGCTGGCGCCCGACATGATCGAAGCGCCGAACCCGGACGGTTATCAGGGGCTGGCGCGGATCTTCACCGCCGCCGATGGCCGACAGTACCTGCGGGGCAACGGCCAGTCCAAGAACATCCTTTACCGGCGCGACGGCGACCTTTTCAAGCCGTTCATCGCCGTCATCAACATCTACGGCTCGCCGTTGTACTCCGGCCAGGGGATCCCGCTCCTCGACGATCTGAAAGCCTATCCGCACGGCCAGTATTTCTGGCAGGACCAGAATGACGACCAGCGCGTGCAGGCGGAGGAAGTCAAACGCGTGCCCGGGGCGACGACCGGCCTCGGCTGGGTGGATGCGGACCTGACGCTGTGGTTCCGGGAGGGGCGCCGGCTCGCGCCCGGCGCCAGGAACGCCGCCGGCGCGCCCACCTACGACGTGGCGACACTGGAGAAGACGCCGCTCTTCGGCAAGATCAACTCCTACGGCTACTTCTGGCGCGACCCGGCGGGGTTCAGCTATTCCTCAAGCGGGAATCTGGCCAAGTGGTCGCCGGCCGGCGACGCGCTCTGGAGCTATGCCGGGATTGCCGAGTGGCGTGCCGCGCTCGGGCTCCCCATGACCGGCCCCGGCCGGCTCTGGGGCATGACCGGGCCGATGGGTACGGCTGGCGAGTTCTTCGCGATGATGACCTATTTCGGGCCGAACCACATCTTCACCCGCGACGGCATCTATGTGGCCGCGATTCTAAAGGATGGCCGCTACGGCGGGCGCGGCGCCGACGAGGGGCAGCCGGAAGGGCAGGGCGGCCAGTTCGTCAAGCTCCGCCCCGACCCGAACGGCCCCGAGCGCTACTTCGTCATCCACGGCGGCCAGGATTCCCGGGTCTGGGAAGTCTATGGCCTGGGCACGGTCGAGCCGCTCGCCGGCGGCGCCTATGAACTGTCGGCGGAAGACGCCGCGCTGGCCGCGACCACGCTCAACGAGTACAAGGCGCAGCTCGCCCGCAGCCACAAGCTCACCATCGTCCGCGGCCGCACCGCGCTGGACGGCGCCGAGCCGGTGGCGAAGACGGTCGATGCCGCCCGGCGTTTCGAGGCGCGCGCCGCTTATGACGCCGCGAACCTCTATGTGCGGTTCGATGTCACCGCGCCCAGCGAACTGGTCAATGCCCAGAGCGACCCGAAGCTGCTGTTCAAGGGCGGCAACTGTCTCGACATTCAGATCGCCACCGATCCGCAGGCCGACGCGGAGCGCAAGACGCCGGCGCCCGGCGACGTGCGGCTGTTGATCACCCGCCAAGCCGGCAAGCCGTTCGCCGTGATTTACCGGTCCAAGGTGAAAGACTTCAAGGGTGAGCGCATCGTCCTCAAGTCCCCGACCGGCCAGGAGCCGTTCGACGCCATCGAAGTGCTCGACAGTGTCGCGCTGGACTACGCCAAGACGGCGGACGGGTTCCGCGCGACGGCGACGATCCCGCTGGCGGCGCTGGGTTGGGCACCGCAGCCGGGGCAGACCGTGAAGATGGACGTGGGCTACCTCTTCGGCAATGCTCCCGGCACGCAAGCGGCCGCCCGCGCGTACTGGATGAACAACGGCTTCAGCGCCAACGTCATCAACGATGTCCCCAACGAGAGCCGACTTGAGCCGGCCGAGTGGGGTGCAGCAAACGTGGAGTGAGCATCCCAATCGTCGACCAATTTCGTCGCCGCTATCGTCGACCGGAGAAGGTGGCCTGAGGACAGTGAATCGGTGGGCACGAACGGCGGTGGGATGAAGACAGGGAATGGGTCGACGCGAACGGCGACCCGCCTTCGTCCCGCAAACGGGACTACGGCGAGGCAGGCGCGAACGGTTTACGAGTGGGAGAGAGGAATGCATCCGCAACAGGCTACCTCAGCACGTACAGATTGGTTTCACCGCGCCCGGGCCTGCGATCGGGGCAGCATCCTCGCCTTCAATCGGATGAAGTGATTGCCCTAAAGGAGAAATACGAATGACAACAGAGAAATCCACACCCCACCGCGCCGATTGGTTTGCCGACTGCGGTTGGGGTGTCTTCACCCATTACCTCACCTCCCCGAAGACCAGCGCCGACGACTGGAACCGGCAGGTGGACGGCTTCGACGTCAAGGCGCTCGCTGCGCAGATCGCCGCGACCGGGGCCCGCTACTACTTCATCACCGTTGGCCAGGGTTCCGGGCATTACTGCGCGCCTAATGCCACGTACGATCGCTATGTCGGGGCGACGCCGAGCAAGTGTTCGCAACGCGATTTGGTTTCCGACTTGTACGACGCGCTCCAAGCGCACGGCATTGCGCTCATGGCGTATGTGCCCGCGGACGGTTCCAATGCCGACTCGGTCGCTTGCGCAGGGCTGAAGCTGGCGACGCACTGGAGCGATCCTGGACTCGAGGTGGACTGGAGCGGGATGGGACCGTCCTGGGGCCGGTTCCGCCTGCCCGAATTCCAGCGCATCTGGGAGGAGGTCTGCCGGGATTGGTCGCTGCGATGGGGGAAGAAGGTCCGCGGCTGGTGGGTCGACGGTTGCTATGCGCCAGTCTACCGGTACCCGGAGGCGGAAGCGCCTAACCTTCGCACCTTTGCGGCCGCGCTTCGGGCGGGTAATCCCGATGCCATCGTCGCCTTCAACACCGGCGTCAAGGTGCCGGTCGTCTCCGCCACGCCGCACGAGGACTATACGGCCGGAGAGCTGACCGGCGACCTGCCGGTGGGCGGCTTCGGTTTCGGCGACAACCCGGCCTGGTGCAACAACGGCCCGATCAAGCCGTTCGTGGGCTCGGCGCGGTTCCATGTTCTCAACTTCCTCGGTCCGTGGTGGTGCGCGTCGCCGCCCCGGTTCCCGACGGAATTGGTCGTGGGCTATACGAAGTACATCACGCAGCATGGCGGCGTGGTGACCTGGGACGTGCCGATCAGTCCTGAGGGGCTCATCCCCGAGCCATTCCTGGAGCAACTTCGGGCGATCGGAGCAAAGCGTTGATGAAAGGAGAAGTGCAAGAGTTACGCAAAGCGAATAGCGCAGGGCGGCTCGACCTGCGCTTGCGCCAAGCGAGAACACAGGAGGCCGCCACCGGGCCGTCAGCCGCCACAGGGAGTGGGAAGGGAATAGGGAGTGCTCGGGGTTTGTGTGTCGTCTAATATACTTGTAATGCGAGCGTATGTGGCTATTATGCACGTCATATTATTCTGTATTTTAACGTTGCAGAGCGAGGTCTCATCGGCATGGACAACGATCTGATACAGCGGTGCATACTCGATTTCCACGAAGCGGGCCTTCCCGAATACATCACGCGCGATGTGTGTCCTGCGTTGATGAAGAACATGGTCACGACGATCGTGGGCGGCCGCAAGACGGGGAAGACCTACCTCGCGTACCAGGCGATCGGCGATCTGCTCCGCGCGGGATCGATCCCCTCCCTTGCGCGTGTCTGCTACCTCCATTTCGATGACGAGCGACTCCTGGAGATGCAGGCCGCCGACCTTCGACGCATTGACGAGGTCTTCCTGGGACTTACCCAGGCGGCGCCGGGCGACCCACTAATCTTCGTCTTCGACGAGATTCACAGGATTGGAGGCTGGGAGTTCTTCGCCCTGCGGCTGAATCGGAATCCGGACTGGAGGGTGATGGTCACCGGATCCTCGGCCGACTTGGAAGAGGACAAAGTGGGGCGGCAGTTACGCGGCAAGACGCTGACGACGCGGCTGTATCCCCTGTCCTTCCGGGAGTTCCTGCGGTTCCGCGGCCAGGAGCCGGACCGGAACGAGTACTCGACCTCGGAAACCGCGCGCCTCAGTCGCCTTTTCGGGGAGTACCTGACGACCGGAAGCTATCCCGCGATGCGCGACACCGCGTGTGAAGATCGTCGCGAACTCCTGCGCCAGTACTTCAACTCGATTGTTGCCGCCGACTTCCTGGAGAACCGGCATATCATGCATCCGCTCTCGTGCAAGCTATTCCTCCGGAACATGTTGCGGCGGAACGCCGGCCCCTATATGCACAAGAAGGAACGCAACGCCCTCGCGTCCATGGGCCACCCCGTTCCGGCCAATACCATTGCCGACTGGTTCAACTGGGCGTGCGAGAGCTACGTCATCGGCGTGAACGCGATCAACAGTCCTTCCGTCAAGAAACAGGAGCAGAACTACCGCAAGCTCTACGCCATCGACTGGGCGCTGGCCGGCGCCGTGTCGGCCTTCAGGGAACCCCGCACAACCCAGGCGCTTGAATCGGTCGTATATTGGGAGCTTCAACGCCGTGGACTGCAGACCAGCTACGAGATCGTGGGCGCCGAGAAGTTCGAAGTCGATTTCGTCGCCGGCATGCCGGACAGCCCTCCCTGCATGGCCATCCAGGTTTGCATGGATCTCTCCGATCCCTCGACCGTCGCTCGCGAAGAACGCGCGTTGACTCGCCTGGTCCAGCGCCTGGGATCGGACCTTGAGCCGCTTATCATCACGCTGCATGACCCGCCCGCAGGCATTGAACTGCGCTACCCGGTCAGGAAAGCCTGGCAATGGTGTCTTGACATGGAAGGGATGAGAAAGGGCAACTTGAGATGAGGGCATTACAGAAGACCCTGACTACAACGATTCTCAGTGCCGCCGTTCTGGCGGGCTCGGCCTCGGCCCAGAACGACAACGGGCGCGGCCGGCATAAGCAGCTCTCCGCCGTGCCGACGCCCCATTCGACAGACTCAGGGCAGGCCGGCAAGGTCGTCATCGACGGCAAACTCGACGACTGAGATCTCTCCGGCCAGATCGAGACGTTCGTCATCCAGGCCACGCGGGCGACGATGAACGCCAAGTTCGCCGTCATGTATGACGCCGAGGCGCTCTACCTCGGCGCGGACGTCAATGACCCCAGCGCCATGACGGCCGGTTGATGCTGACGCTCCACACCCCGAACAACACTCCGCACGAGCGGCCGGTGTTCATTGAGATCGAGGAGACCGGAGGAACAATGCAAAGGTTGATGGGGCAACCGCAGATGCAGCCGGCCCAGGGGCACCGCGAGGGCTGATTCAGGCCGGCTGACGACGCGTAAACGCATGTCACGATCGGCTCGGGTCGGCAGGACAGGGCGCCCCATCAAGGACTTACGCATACCAAGAGCCTCAAACAGCGCTGCGTACTCGCGAAACCGCGGAACGCGGGCTACGGGTGCGCACCGGCAGATTGATGGCGACGTGAAGATTCGGCCGCCGCGGATTGCGAAGGCGGCTGAGTAACAAGTCCACGCAGGTCTGCGCCATGGAGCGCTGGTCCGTCGGCAGGCGATAGGGCCCCTCCGTGCGCCCGATGGCGACGATGGGCAGATCGGGAGGCAGCCGGAGGCCGGCCTGCCGGCAGTGCGCCCGGAATTCATCCTCGTAGGGGTAATGCAGCAGGATCGCCCCGGGTTTCCAGTCCCGGGGATGAGCGGGACGGAACAGGCGCATCAGGGGCGCGGGGCGCTGTGCGTCGTCCTGGACGATATGCCCCGCCACATCGGGAATGCCCCGCTCGACCAGCTCGGCCTCGAATCCCGCCTGGGTGGCGCGGGCCGCAAAGATCGTCACGTCGGGCCGGTTGACCAGAACCGGGTGCCGTATGCCGAGGGAGGCCAGTTTCGCCACCAGCAGGCGGACCGCCTGCTGGCCATCGTAGTGCACCAGGTCGACGCGGTGCCGCCCCTGCAGCGACAGGCCCAGCGGATCGTCCACCAGCACCAGGGGCAGCGACGGCGGCAGTTGACGGCGGGCCGCCGCGGCCGCGTGGATCCCGTCAGGGTGGCTCGCCACGTACCAGAATACGGCCTGTGCCTGACGCACCTCCTCAAGGCGAAAGGTTTCCGCCAGTCCCTCGCCGCGGGGTCCCGTCTCGCGGACGATCAGCCGGTACCCTTCGCCGGCCAGCAGATGCTGCATCCAGGAGAAGAGCCGCGCATAAAGGGGCAGCAGATAGCCAAAGGCAACGATGATCAGCACCGCCTGACCCTGACTGAAACTACCCGAGCCCCTCAGCCGACGGACGAGGCCCTGCGCCCGAAGTTCCTCCAGCGCGCGCCTCGCGGTGTTGCGCGCCACCCCGTAGCGTTGGGCCAGGGCATTTTCGGACGGCAGGCGACGCGACGAATCGCCTGCTGCCTGCAGGGAGGCCAGCACGTCGTCGGCAATTCGGCGATAATGCGGTATTCCCGGGTTGCGTGGCATAAATAGTTGCTCAATTCAATAGCGCACAGAATCGGGTTATGTTGCTCATAGAATGCCATAATGTTTGCAATCTCGCCAAGTTAGAATTGAGCAACACGTGATGACGGCGGGCCGATCGGGCGTTGCGTCCAGCATTTCCTGAATCTATCATTGACCCAGATGAAGCTGACAAGGAGGCGATTCATGAAAATCAATTGTGCTTCAGCGCTTGTGTGGAAACTGTTGGTTGCGGGAATCCTG
>Ga0194112_10007994_pt1 | contig 13681 bp, 14 predicted proteins | sample TA2MahC400mmetaG_FD_146191 | JGI IMG/M metagenome (GOLD analysis project Ga0194112, IMG submission 146191) | Freshwater microbial communities from Lake Tanganyika, Tanzania - TA2015016 Mahale Deep Cast 400m | ecosystem: Environmental > Aquatic > Freshwater > Lake | place: Tanzania: Lake...
GCACCTCGGCCGCCAGGTCGCTATTGGCGGCCAGTGCGTCCCTGACGGCGCGAATCAGCACGGCAGCCAGCAGCCGGCGCGGCCCGTTTTCACTCATTGCAGCCCTTCATCATCCTTCCGATATGTACTGTTCTCGGAAGCATCGGCCTGTCGCAGCATGGGCCTTTCAGTCCTGTCTCAGGAGCCTGGTGATCTCGGTGCACCAGGCTAATTCGTCGCGATCGTGGTAGATCGCCTCGATGCGACCGTCCTCCAATCGCCGCCACTGGCCGTTGATCACTGCGATCCTGGCATCAGCCGGCCACATCAGAACGACTGGATACTGCACACTGCTCGGCCTGGCTGTGTCTTCAGCCGGAACTGGCGCCGCGGGGGTGGGCTCTGGTTGAGCCGCTGGGACTGCTTCTGACGGGGCGGCCACCTCCTGGCTGGCCTCCGGCACGGTTTGACTGACGTTTGTCCCTGCCAACGGTTGGCTTTCTCTGGCCAGCAGGAACTCGACCCAGGCCCGCAGATCGCCGCCGGCGAGATGGAAGTCGGTCAGATCCTTGCCCTGCAGCGGCCGCACCGAGCGCGTGCGGGCGGCGAAGCCCCACCAATCGGCCCCTTGCGCGCCGGCGTCGTCGTTGTCGAAGGCGACGAGCCACCGCCGGTACTCGGCCAGGCGCAGCAAGACTTGCGCGTTGGGCCGCTGGGTCGCGCCGGCCACGGCGATCACGTCGACCAGGTCGCCGGCAAGTTGCCGTAGCAGCAGCGCGTCCAGCTCGCCCTCGCAGATCACGATCTCCGGCCGGCCCGCGAGCCGGTCGAGGCCGAACAGGGTCAGCTTGCTCCCCTTGACCTGCCAGTACTTCGGCCCGGCCAGGGGCGGCACAGGGCGGCGCACTTTCACGTACCAGAGCGCCTCGTCGCAGAAGCAGGGGATCACGATCCCGCGCGGCACGTACAGGTCGCCGATCTGTCCATCCTCGCTGTGATAGCCCAGCCGCCATGCCCGCCAGGTGTCTTCGGTGAGGCCGCGGGCGCTGAGCCAGGCGCGCGCTTTGGCGCCGTTGGCGTCCCACAACGCGGCTTCGCACTGGTTCACGATTCTCCCGGCTGCCCGGCGCCAGTCCTCGGCCGGCGGCGTGCCATCCACCATCTGGTGGTCACGATCTTGGGTCGGGGTGCGCATGGGCGGTTTCTCCTCGCTGGGCAGTTCGGGCCGTGGCGTCTGGTTGGGCGCAATGAAGGCGCGCTGGCGTTTTTGAGCGCGCCCCGGCAGGTCCAGCCCCAGCCACGCGCAGGCAGTCACGAAGTCCAGGTTGCGGCGGGCCCGGACGTAATCCACGGCGTCACCGCCGCGCTTGCAGCGCCGGCACCACCACTGACCGCGGCCATCGGGATGCTCCGGCCAGACCCGAAAGCGGTCGTCGCCGCCGCAGAAGGGGCACGGCCCGGCGTACTCGCCGCCGTGGGTGCGCGCGACGCGCTTCAGGCGGGTATCGCGCTCGATCAGGCCCAGCAGGTCGGCGCGCGCGAGATCCAGCGGCGGCAGGTCGGAATGCGGGTAGGCGCGCGGCCTGTGCTGGCTCGCCATATCACCGCCCGATGGTTGACTCGATTGACACGATTGACTCGTTTGACTCGCTTGACTTGAATCGGCGCGCCGGCTCAGTCATCGGCTTCATCCTCATCTTCGTTCGCAGGCGGATCGGCCAGGCGATAGGGCACATCCCTGCCGATGCGCCGGCCCTTGCAGACGTCCCCACTGGTGATCAGGTCGGCCAGGGTGCGTGAGATCTGCGCTTTATCCTTGCCCAGGCAGATGGCTGTCGGTTGCCATGCGTCACCTCCAATTGAGATCGCTCCGTCGCTTCACGTTGACAGAGACCCCGACGGGTCGCTTCCTGTCGCAGCAGCCAACGTAGCTGTTCTTTCACCGGGCGCAGGTCGGCCTGTGCGAGGCGATCCAGCAACTCGCGTTCCTCGGGCGCCAGGGTGATGGTCAAGCGTCGGTACACGTTATCCTCCTGGGAAACAAAAAGCTCCCCGTGTCTGTGGGGAGCTTAGCAGAAAACTGCGGTTGTGACCGGCAGTAGTTCGTCAGTATTCGTCAGTAATGCTATTCGACCAGGCGCCTACCTCTCAGAATTCGCCCGTAGCGCCGGAGGTTTTAGGCCGACATGCCGATTTCGTTCGCGTAGGCTTCCTGGGAGATCCGGCGCTTGGCCCTGGCTGCGAGCCAGCCCTGATAGACGCGCAGCATCTCCTCGTCGGAGACGATCTGCCGGCTGGTGCGTCTGGGTATGCTGGTGGCGTCGGGGGCAGCAGCGCCGGCAGCCGGCGCAGATGTTTGCGCGACTGGTCCTTTTGGCGAGTGCAGAGGAACCACATGGGTGATGCCCCAGCCATCCTGGTAGCTGACCGCCTCCGGAATCTGCTTCTCAGCCTGGGGCCACCGTTCGCTGATGCCGGCGAGCAGCGCCTGGAAACGCTCGACGATCGCCGGCTCGTGGCGACGCGCGCAGGTCAGCGTCACCTGGCAGGTCGCCGGGGTCACTGTTTCCAAGACCACCCGGATGACATAAGTACAGGAGTCGGTCTTGATGCGTTCGGGATAGGGTTCGGTCGGGTGATAGGCCTCGACCTCGCGGACGCAGTAGTGCGGTGTCGCGCCGGCCCAGACGCCGATCAGCCAGTAGGGGGACTGGCTTGGGCTCCATGGCAGCTTCAGCAGCGGCCCATCTTCCTCTGTTTGCCGGCCGAGCCAGCCGGCAACGGTCTCGACGGTGGTATCCAAACGGAGCTTGACGGTGATCATGTGCTTCGTGCGACCTGCCCGATGATATCTGGTGTAACCGCACGATTCTAGCACAAGTGTACGGTTTCGGAGAAAATACTTGGCGCGTCCCTCAGTCAGCCTTGCGTCTTGCCCGATTTGCACGGTCGGGCCGCCCAAGCTATGCGGTTGATAACGTGCCGATAGTTCACTGGGCAGGCCGCAAGGTGAAGCGCAGGTTACCTCTCGCTGGCCTCCAGCGCGCCGACCAGGAAGCGGGCGGGGTTTTCAGCCGCCGCATCCACGATCTGGGCGTAGATTTGCGTCGTGGCGATGTTGCTGTGACCCATGGCGCGCGAGATCGCATCCAGCCGGGCGCCAGCCGCCCGCGAGAGCGTGGCGAAGCTGTGCCGCAGCGCGTGGCAGCTCGTGCGGGGGCGTTTGAGGCCCAGCTCGGTCAGGTAGCCATCCACCATCCCCCCTGACCCCACGCCGGTCGAGCGCGGTCCCGCGGCGGGCGTTGCGCTGCAAGCTCACAAATAGCGCGTTTTCGCCCGCGGCAGCGGCCTGTGGCCGCACCGCCAGCCACGCTTGTAGAGCGTCCCGGCTCGCCTCGACCAGCAGGACGCGGCGGCGCTTCTTGCCCTTGCCCGGCACAGAGAGCGCGCCCAGCGGCGGCGCCGCCAGGTCAAGATCAGCCATCTGCAAGGCGACCGCCTCGGCAACGCGCAGGCCGTGCAGCGCCAGCAGCGCCAGGATCGCCCGATCTCGTTTGCCTTTCAGCAGTTGCGTGTCAGGGGCAGCCAACAGCCGGCTGAGGGCCGTCAACGGCAGCCACTTGATGCGCTCGGCGCGGTCCGCTCGATCCGGCGGCGCCTTGACGCCCTGGGCCGGGTTGTCAGGCCGAAAGCCGCGCGCCTGGGCCATCGCATAGAACCGGCGCACCGCGTTGAGGCGGGGCGGCGATCGTGCTTCGGGCGTAACCGCCTGCTACCAGGGCGGCCCGGTAGGCCTTGAGATCAGCCTCGCTGGCGACCGCCGGCCGGATCCCCTGGGCCTGGCACCAGGTCACGAAGGCCTGCACCTGCCCGGCGTAGGCGCGGATCGTCTCGGGGCTGGCGTCACCCTGGGCCACGTCCAGCCGGAGAAAGTCGGCGAACGCGGCCAGCAGGTCAGCTTCGCCGGGTGTGATCATCTCCGGCTGTACGACTGTCAGCAGGGCGGCAGGCTCGGTCATCGGTTTTTCCTTGAAGGGTTTGGGTTGGGATCAGAACATCGGCTCGATCATGCTGATCAGGGCGGCGATGCTGTTGTTGCTCACGGCCTTGGTGTAGCCGTAGCCGATATCGAGTCCGATCACGGCGTTCATGCGGTCACCTCCGGTTCTGTGCGGGTCATCCGTCGCCCCAGGCCGAACGCTGCCAGTTCCTCCCGCCAGGGGTTGTGGCGCTGCGCGCCCAGCGCGTCCATTTCATCACGGTAGACGCGCAGGCTCTCCTGGTTCAGCAGCCAGTCCCGGCCCACCTTGCGCGCCACGATCCGTCGTCGCTCGGCCAGCCGGCGCAGGTAGGCCTGGGCGTAGCCGGTGAGGGTTTCGGCTTCGCCGGTGGTGAGCCAGCCTTCGGGTATGATTGCTTTGACTATGGACACCTCGACGGACGCGAATCGAAATCAAGCGTCTACTCAAATACTTACAGCGTTAACGTAGTATGTTGAACACAACAGAGAGCGTCAAATAGCGCCTTTTTATACGTAGGTAGTATATTGAACTGGCCTCATACTTGTTAAATCACGACGCTGTGCCGCGAAAAGCCTGTCAGCGTTGACGCCGACCTGATCTTCTGGTATCCTCTCCACCTGTGCCTGATCTGTGCAGGCACGTGCAACATTGGCGAGACTCGTGTTCTTCATGGCCCTTGATTTCTCCCACGAACAGATCCTGGCCCTCGCGCCCGATGCGCAAGTCGCGAAGGCGGCGCAAGGGTTGGCCGCGCCGCGCCATTGGCAGCGCGCGGGTCGCTCGTCGTCCGCCGTCTGGGGCGAGCATCAGGGTTCCGGCGCGACGCCGTACCAGGTGGTGCTTGACCTGACTGGGCCGGCTTACCGTTGCACCTGTCCCAGCCGCAAACAGCCCTGCAAACATGCTCTGGGCCTCTGCCTGCTGACCGCGGCCGCGCCGGCCGCGCTGGGCGTCGGTGAAGCGCCTGATTGGGCGCAGCGCTGGCTGGAGAGCCGCGCGGCCCACGCCGATGCCGCCGCGGCCGCACCGAAAGCCGAAAAGCAGACCTCCGCTGCGCCGGCCGAGCGCGGTGAGATCCAGGCGCGTCGCGCCGCCCAGCGTGAACGCCGGGTGGCGGAAGCAGTGGCCGCGTTGAGCCGCTGGCTGCAAGACCTCGTGCGCGGCGGCTTGGGTAATCTCCCCGCTCAGCCAGCGGCTTTCTGGGAGGGGATGGCGCGGCAATTGGTGGACGGCCAGACGCCCGGCCTGGCGCGCCGCGTCACTGAGCTGCCGGGCGTGGTCGCCTCGGGCGGGGACTGGCCGGCGCGCACGCTGGATCGTCTGGCGCGGCTGCATCTGCTGTGCGAGGCTTTCGGCCGGCTGGCCGCGCTGCCGCCCGATATGCAGGCCGAAGTGCGCGGGCAGATCGGCTGGACGCAGGAGCAGGCGTCCGTGCTGGCGGGGCCGACCGTGGCCGGAACATGGCTGGTCGCTGGCCAACGGGTGGCCGAGGAGGCCCGCCTGACCGTGCGGCGCACCTGGTTGTGGGATGCCGCACAACGCCGCAGCGCGCTGCTGCTTGACTTCGCGGCGGCCGGCCGCACCCTGGAGCCGGGCTTTCCCACGGGGAGCGTTCTGGTAGCCGATCTGGCATTCTGGCCCGGTGCATTCCCGCAGCGAGCACTCATCGCGGCGCAGCGTGGCCTGGTTGAGCCGGGTGGCATGGCCGGCTACCCTGACCTGGCGACCGCGCTGGCGGCTTTCGGCGCGGCTCTGGCGCGCAATCCGTGGCTGGAGCGCTGGCTGCTCGTCTGCGAAGCGGTCACGCCGACCCGGCAGAGCGAGAGTTGGCTGGTCGTGGACCGTCAGGGCGGCGCGCTGCCCCTGGCAGTCTCGGCCGCCGACGGCTGGCGGTTGGCCGCGTTGAGCGGCGGCCGGCCACTGGCCCTGGCCGGCGAATGGGATGGCGCCGCGTTACAGCCATTGAGTGCTTGGGCCGGCGGAGGCTTCGTGCCGTTGGCTGGTGGCGCGTCTCTCGCCGCGGCTGGGCTGGCAGTCCTGGGCGAGTATGAGGGCGCGCTGCTGGCGGCGGCGCTGCTGGGCACGGGACGGGCTGCCCTACCCTCGCCGCCGGCAGATGGCTCCCCGTTGGCCGCATTGCTGGCGCAGACGCAAGGATCAGGACAACCGGCGGAGGTCGCGCTGCTTTCGGCCGCAGCCCTGGACGGTGCGTGGCGCATGGCCGGCGCGCGGCCATTGACTGGGATCGCGCCTGCTGCCGCGGCGGATGAAAGTGCGCCGATCTGCCCACCACGGGCCACCACCTACCTGGGCCGCATGTTGGCCGGCGAGCAAAGCGCCGTGCTTCCCGAATGGCTGGCGGCGCTGGCCGGTCGTGGCTGGGTCCTGCCGCCTCGCTGGCTGCCGGAGAGCCTCGACCTGGCTGCGACGACGCGCAGCGAATCGCTTCGCTCCGCCATCGTCGCTGTGCTGGGGGCGCGCGGACGCTGGTTGGCGCGGCAGCAACCCGACTGGGCCGCGGTGCTGCCACCGGAAACCCCGGATGCTGCGGCGGAGATCTGGCATACCGGCGACCGGGCGGCGCGGCTGGCCGTCCTGCGCCATCTGCGCGGCGTGGTGCCCGAAGCCGGACGCGCGCTGTTGGCTGCCACCTGGGAGCAGGAAGCGCCCGACGACCGGGCGGCGTTCCTGCCGCGGCTGGCCGTGGGCTTGAGCCAGGCCGATGAGCCGTTTCTGGAAAGCTGTTTGGCCGATCGGCGTAAGGATGTGCGGGCCGCCGCGGCTGATCTGCTGGCGCGCTTGCCCGGCTCGCGTTGGGTCGCGCGCATGACCGAGCGGTTGCAACCGTTGTTGTCGGCCGAGCGCCGCCTGTTGCGCGGCCTGCGCGTGACGGTCCGCCTGCCCGAGCAGTGCGATGATGCGATGGCGCGCGATGGGTTGGCGGCCAAATCGCCGGCGGGCCTGGGCGAGCGGGCCTGGTGGCTCTTCCAAATGGTCGCCGCCGTGCCGCCGGCCGTTTGGACCGGCGCCTGGCGTGTCACGCCTGCCGAACTGATCCGTGCCGCGGCCGATGACGAGAACGCTGGCGCACTGCTCACCGGCTGGACGCGCGCGGCCGCGCGCAGCGGTGATGGGAGTTGGGCCGCTGCGCTGCTGCGCCGTTACGCTGACGCGCCCTGGCCCTTTTGGCCAGCCGATGGGAACCGTCTGTTCTTGGATGACGCGCCGGCGCTGCTGGCAGCCGTGCCACAGGACGCATTGGAGAACTGGTTAACCGGCGGCCTTTCAGTCAACGCGGCGACGCTAGAGCCGGATAGCCTGTGGCTGGAGTGGGTGCGCGCACACCGCCGGCCGTGGGGCGCACCCTTCAGCGAGGAATTCTTGACTTTTGTGCGCCGTATTGTCCGCCGAAACCTGGAGCCGTGGCGCGCGCAGGCGTGGCGTCCGCTGTTGGCTGACTGCGCGCTGTTCGTGTCCCCCGAAATCGTTGGGCAAGCAGTAGCTTTCCTGGGTGAGCCAAGTTGGCTGAGCACGGCCACCGAGCCGTTTGTGGCGACGCTGACCTTCCGGGCGGAGATGCTGGCCGCCTTGAACGAACACTGATGATAATTCTGTCCTGCAGAACAGGAGCCGAAACATGACCGAATTCTTGCGCCAACATGCCGAGCAGCAGTTTGCAGCCGAGCTGGCTGCGCTGGCAGCGGCCGATACCCGTCCCCGACCGCCCGGCTGGCGGCTGTCGCCCTGGGCCGTCACCACCTATCTGTTGGGGGGCGCGCTGGACGATGGCACGGCCATCTCACCGAAGTATATCGGCAGCCGCCGGCTGATCGAGACCGCGGTGGCGACCCTGGCGACCGATCGCGCGCTGCTGCTTGGCGTGCCCGGCACGGCCAAGAGCTGGGTGTCGGAGCACATGGCCGCGGCCATCGCCGGCGACTCGACCCTGCTGGTGCAGGGCACGGCGGGGACGGGCGAGGAGGCGATCCGCTACGGCTGGAACTACGCCCGCCTGTTGACCGATGGCCCGTCGCTTGACGCGCTGGTGCCCAGCCCGGTCATGCGTGCCATGGCCGAAGGCAAGCTCGTGCGGGTGGAGGAGCTGACGCGCATCCCGTCTGACGTGCAGGATGCGCTCATCATGATCCTCTCCGAGAAGACGCTGCCCATCCCGGAGCTGCGCAGTGAGGTGCAGGCGGTGCAGGGCTTCAACCTGATCGCCACAGCTAACAACCGCGACCGCGGGGTGAACGAGCTGTCCAGCGCATTGAAGCGACGGTTCAACACGGTCGTGCTGCCGCTGCCCGCCAGCGCCGAGGACGAGGTCGCCATCGTGCAGGGGCGCGTCGAGGCGTTGGGCCGCGCGTTGGCGCTGCCCGCCGAAGCCCCGCCGCTGGACGAAATCCGCCGCCTGGTGACGATTTTCCGCGAGCTGCGCGACGGCGTGACGCAGGATGGCAAGACCAAGATCAAGTCGCCCAGCAGCACCCTCAGCACCGCCGAGGCGATCTCGGTGATCAACAGCGGGCTGGCGCTGGCCGGCCACTTCGGCGACGGCCGGCTGCGACCGGCCGACCTGGCCGCGGGCATCGTTGGCGCGGTGGTCAAGGACCCCGTGCAGGATCGCATTGTCTGGCAAGAGTACCTGGAGACGGTGATCAAGGAGCGAGCGGGGTGGCGAGACCTCTATCGCGCCTGCCGAGATGTGGCATGAAGGATTCACTCCGGTAATTGCTATGGCAACCACTGCCGCCATCCATCTCTTCGGCATCCGCCATCACGGGCCGGGCTCGGCGCGCAGCTTGTTGGCCGCACTGGAGGCGTTAGCGCCCGATATCCTATTGGTGGAAGGCCCGCCGGAAGGGGATCCCATGCTGCCGTTGGCGCGCCACGCGGCGATGCAGCCGCCCGTGGCGCTGCTGGTCTACGCGCCGGGTGAGCCGCGCCGCGCGGCCTTCTACCCGTTCGCCGTCTTCTCGCCGGAGTGGCAGGCGATTCGCTATGGGCTGGCGCATGACCTGCCCGTGCGCTTCATGGACCTGCCGCAGCGCCACTGGCTGGCGTTGGCGCCGGCCGAAGAGGCGACCGGGGACGCCGACCCTGGCGCGGCGCAGCCCGATCCGCTGCTGACCCTGGCGCGCGCCGCCGGGCACGATGACGTCGAGACGTGGTGGGAGCAGTTTGTCGAGGCGCGCGGGGCCAGTATCGAACTGTTCGCGGCGATCCAGGAAGCGATGACCGCACTACGGGCTGCCGCGGCGACGGCTTCCTCCCTGGAGTCGTTGCGCGAAGCCGCCATGCGCACGGCGTTACGCGCGGCCCAACGGGAGGGGTACGCCCGCATCGCGGTCGTCTGCGGCGCGTGGCACGTACCGGCGCTGGCGCTGGATCGCGCTGGACAGCCCTCGGCCAAAGCGGACGCGGCGCTGCTGCGCGGGCTGCCCAAGATCGAGGTGGCCGTCACCTGGGCGCCGTGGAGCTACGGCCATCTGGCGCGTGCCAGCGGCTACGGCGCGGGCATCACCTCGCCCGGCTGGTACGAACACCTGTGGTACACGCCCCATGACCGCACGGTCGGTTGGCTGAGCCGGGTGGCGGGCCTGCTCCGTGAGGCCGATCTGGACGCCTCGCCAGCCCAGGTCATTGACGCCGTCCGCCTGGCCGAGGCGCTGGCCGCGCTCCGCGACCGGCCGCGGCCCGGCCTGGACGAACTGAACGAAGCGGCGCTGGCCGCGCTGTGTCACGGTAATCCACTCCCACTGCAGCTCATCGGCGAAAAGTTGATCGTTGGCGGCCGGCTGGGCGCTGTGCCGGAGGAGGCGCCGGCCGTGCCGTTGAGCGCCGACTTGCAGGCGCAGCAGCGGCGCTTGCGCCTGGCGCCCGATCCGACCGCCAAACCTTACGACTTGGACCTGCGCCAGCCGCTTGACCTGGGCCGCAGCCAACTGCTGCACCGTCTGCTGCTGTTGGATGTGCCGTGGGGCAAGCTGGGCCGCGTGGCCGGGGCGCGCGGCACCTTCCACGAGCTATGGACCCTCAAGTGGCAGCCCGCTTTCGCCATCGCGGTGATCGAGATGGCGCGCTGGGGCAACACCGTGGCCGAGGCCGCCGCAGCCTATGCCCGCCACCTGGCCGCCAGCGCGACCGATCTGGCAGCCCTTACTGCGTTGCTGGATCGGGTGCTCCTGGCCGACCTGGCCGTGGCGGTGGAAGATGTGATGGCTGCGGTGCAGGCGCAGGCCGCCCTGACCGCCGACGTGACAGGGCTGATGGCGGCGCTGCCGCCGCTGGCGCGCACCGTCCGCTATGGCGACGTGCGCGGCGCGGCCGCCGTAGATGCCGCGGCGCTGAACGCCATCATCGCCGGCCTGGTTGAGCGCATCTGCATCGGCCTGCCGCTGGCGTGCGCGACGCTGGACGATGACGCGGCCGGGGCAATGTTGGAACGCATCGAGGCGGTGCAGGAGGCGTTGGCGGCCCTGCAAGCCGACGACCTGTCCGCTGCGTGGCGGGGCGCTTTGGTTGTCCTGGCCGACCAGCACAGCCTGCACGGGCTGATCGCGGGTCGGTGCTGTCGCTTGCTGCTCGACAGTGGGGCGCTGGCGCGGCCAGAGATGGATCGGCGGCTGCGCCTGGCGCTGTCCCCTGGGGGCGACCCGGCCTACGCTGCGGCCTGGCTGGAGGGCTGGCTGCGCGGCAGCGGTCTGCTGCTCCTGCACGACGAGGCGCTGTGGGCCGTGCTCGACGCCTGGCTGGCTGACCTGGGCGCAGAGGCCTTCATCAACGCCTTGCCCCTGCTGCGACGGGCCTTCTCCGCTTTCCCGCCGGCCGAACGCCGGCAGTTGGGCGAGCTGGCTGCCTGCGGCGCGCGTGGCCGGCCCATTGCCAGTGGAAGCGGAGCGGCCGTAGATGCGGTACGCGGGGACGCCATTCTACCGCTGTTGGCGGCCATCCTGGGCCTGAAGCCGCCGGGGACGATCGAAGGGGATGCTGCATGAGCGAACCGACTGACGAGCGCCTGCGCCGCTGGCGGTTGGTGCTGGGCGGTGGCCTGGCCGACGGCGTCGAGGGCACGCTGGGCGGGGACGACCTGCGCATGGATGCGGCCCTGGCTGCGCTCTATGATGGGGAGCGGCAGGGCGGTCTGGGCAGCTCCGCGCCGAACGTAGCGCGCTGGCTGGGCGACATCCGCACCTGTTTCCCCGCTTCCGTGGTGCGGGTGATGCAGCGTGATGCGTTGGAACGCCTCTCGCTCAAGCAGATGTTGCTGGAGCCGGAGCTGCTGGCCACCATCGAGCCGGATGTGCGGCTGGCGGCGATGTTGCTATCACTGAAGAGCGTGCTGCCCGGCAAGACACGCGAGACCGCCCGCCAGGTCGTGCGGCGCGTGGTCGAAGACCTGGAGCGCCGGCTGGCCGAGCCGCTGCGCCAGGCCGTGCGCGGCAGCCTCAGTCGCGCCGCGCGCACCCTCCGGCCGCGGCACAATGAGATTGACTGGCCCCGCACCATCCATGCTAATCTGAAACATTATCAGCGGGCCTATCGGACGATCATCCCGGAGCGGCGCATCGGCTATGCCCGCCGCGGCCAGGCGCTGCGCCACATCATCCTCTGCGTAGACCAGAGCGGCTCCATGGCGACATCGGTGGTCTACGCCGGCGTCTTCGGCGCAGTCCTGGCCTCGCTGCGCGCTATCCGTACGCACGTGGTCGTTTTCGATACCGAGGTGGTGGATCTGAGTGAACAGCTTGCCGACCCGGTGGAACTGCTCTTCGGCACGCAGTTGGGCGGCGGCACCGACATCAACCGCGCCCTGGCCTATTGCCAGACGTTGGTGGAAGCGCCGCACGATACGATCCTGGTGCTGATCAGCGACCTGTACGAGGGCGGCAACCGCAACGAAATGCTGGCGCGCGCCCGCGCCATCACAGCGTCTGGCGTGCGAATGATCGCGCTGTTGGCGCTCAGCGACGACGGCGCGCCCGGCTACGACCATGCAGTGGCAGCCGCGTATGCGAGCCTCGGCATCCCTGCCTTCGCCTGCACGCCCGACCTCTTCCCCGAGCTGATGGCGACGGCGATCCAGGGCCAGGACGTGGTCGGCTGGGCCGCGAGTCATGGCATCGGGCAGGCGCGCTGATTGGTTTGGGGATCTGTGATATGACTGCACAGGAGGCGAATCGGAATATGATGCAAACAGTGCTTCGTCCCACGCTGAAGTATTGGTTCAATGAAATCATCGGCCCGTTGGTGCTGGTCTTGGCACCCGTGACAATCGTCTTGGTGCTGGATGCTGCGCGCGGCCTGGTTTTGGCGGTGATGGGTGGGATCGCAATGCTGTTGTTCGTGCGCAGCGCTATCTTGACCGCGCGCACCCGACTGGAGATTGATGCACTCGGCCTCCGCGGGTGCCTGCACAACCAGGTGCTCGACATCCCCTGGGCGGAAGTGCGCGCGTTGAGATTGGTGCAGACCGATCAGCGGAAACCCCTCTTGCAAGTCGGCGGCGACTCTGGCGGCGCGCAGTTCCTGTTGGATGAGTTGGACGCGCCCGCAGCCTGGGACGCGTTGCAGCGGTTTGCCCCGGGTGCGGCACTGGCCGACGACGCATTTGACCGCCTCGCCTGGGTGGAGGCGCAGCGCGCTGCGAATGCTGCGGTGCTGGCTGGCGTGTTTGGGCCGGCGCGCGTGCGGGTCAGCGCCTGGTTAGCGATTATTGGCTGGGTCGGTGTGGCGTTCTTCGCCTTTGTGGGATATATGGCTTGGCGGGACGGTGCAGAAGCAGTTGGCGGTTTGCTATTCGTGTTTGCCGTGCTTGAGATTTACCTGATCTACGCTGGCGGCGCGGTCACCGAGATCGGGCCGGAGGCGATCCGCTTGACCATGCCGCTGTGGCCGACCTACGCCATGCGTTGGGACGAGGTGCAGCGGGTGGCGATGGACCGGGGCGGCAACCAGATCGTGTTATACGGCGCCAGCAAGCGTATGACCCTGCCTGGGCCTGCCTATTGGCGCCAGGCAGACAAAGAAGCAGGCCTGGCTGCCTTCTTCGGCCATCTGGAGCAACGGGACATCCCCTTCGAGAACACAGTAAAGGCGTATTTTGCACTGCCCAAAGGCACTCGGGTCCGTCGTGGAGCGAGGTAGCAGGGGGTGGAATCTCAGCGAGCCAGTACTCGCTTTTGTCGACCGCCGGACCGCCAGGGATCGTACTTGGCTGTGCCGAGGCGTTCCATACTCAGCCGCATACGCAAGGACTTCGGTCCTGCTCAAGAACCAGTCTCGCCCGCGTTTCTGCGCGTGCAAGCGGCCCTGGGCGATGAGCTGGCGGAAGTAAGCCGCGGCGTAGCCCGTCAGGGCGGTAGCTTCTGACGTGGTGATCCACTGAGTGGGGTCGAAGGTGTCGGCCATATCCTTCAGTGGCATCAGCCAGTCAAACATATCAATCGAGTCAATCAAGTCAAACATATCAATCGAGTCAATCAAGTCAAACGATCAATCGAAGCTCGATTTGTTGAGGCCGGGAAACAAAAAGCCCCACCGAGCGGGTGGGGTTAGAGCTTTTGGGGCCGCAAGTACGGGGCTTAGCCCCAATACCCGTGAACGAATTCTCACGCCGTAGCTCCATCCAGCCCGACGTCAACGATCTTCAACTGTTTGGCGATGTCTCGCTCTTCAGA
>Ga0194112_10007997_pt1 | contig 13678 bp, 12 predicted proteins | sample TA2MahC400mmetaG_FD_146191 | JGI IMG/M metagenome (GOLD analysis project Ga0194112, IMG submission 146191) | Freshwater microbial communities from Lake Tanganyika, Tanzania - TA2015016 Mahale Deep Cast 400m | ecosystem: Environmental > Aquatic > Freshwater > Lake | place: Tanzania: Lake...
TACCGTTGCTTCCTTCCGGACCTGGCGGGATTCGCAGCCGCCCGTCGCACGGAACCCGGAGCCTGAGTCTCCATGCTAGCACGGGGGGGCGGGGGGCCCGATCTGGGCCCTCCGTGCAGATTGACCATCCAGTGGTGAAAAATTCACCATCGCGTGGTTAATAATCAACCACTCGACCTAGAAAAGTGGGGCGGTCTCTCAGGCTGCGGCGGGCTTGAGCCCGGCTTCCCGCGCGGACTCAGAGTCCGCCCCGCACCGTGACCCGGTACTTCAGTGTCAACGGCTGGCCGGGTTGGAGGGTGAGCGGCTCCAGGCCCGGGTAGTTGACGCCCAGGAAGCCGTAGTAGCGCAGGCACCAGCCGTTGGGGTAGCCCGGATGCGAGGGGTCGATGGTCACGCGCGCCCCGGCGCGGCCGCTTGCGAAGTCGCCTTCCAGTTCCGCCCAGGGATGCGGGACCATGTTGGTGTCCCCCTTCTCCTGCCCCGCGTCCGTGCGGACCACGGTGTCTTGCCGCGGGGCGAAGCGGAAGGACAGTCCTCCATAGCCCTTCTTCTGGACCGGCTCTCCGACAAGTTCGAGGGGCCGATCGAGCGCCTCAAATACGAGGGTGAGATCCAGATTGCGGCGGCCCGCCTCGATCGGCCAGGCCACCACCTCGGCCGTCTCCTTGAGCACCCGCCGCTCGCCCACATACCAGCCGTTCTCGACCCCCAGGCGCGCCCGGCGGGCATCGGCTTCGCGCGCCGTCCAGCGCACGAACTGGTTGCGGATGCCGCGCAGTGTCCACAGGTCGTACCCGGCGCCCTCGATGCGGACGATGGGCCACATCCAGGAGATTCCACGGTGATGGTAGTGATCGGCGGGGAAATCGTCCGTGATCACGGTTCCGTCGGGAGCGTACACGGGATGCAGGTAGCAGCAGCGGGCACGGTCGGCGGGCGCTCCTTCGCCACGCATCAGGCCGTAGTTGTAAACGAAGACCGGCTTGCCGCCCTCGGTGAGCTCCAGCGAGCGCCCCTCAACCTCCCGGAACGCAAACCGGCCCTGCGCACACAAGGCCGCCGCCAGAACGACACCCATGAGCACTGCTCTCATGTTCGCTGCCCCCGCAAACGCTCTTCGTCCACCTCGACCCCCAGGCCCGGACCGGCCGGAAAGTCGACCTCCCCGTTGCGCACCGCCAGGGGTTTCTTCAGAAAGCTGCCCGTCAGGAACTGGGGGGCATTCAGCGCCGCGGGGAACTTCAGCCCGTAGGCGCAGTAGAGCTGGACCGCCGCAGCCAGAGCCACGTCCGGATCGGTCAGTCCGCTGCCCAGGAACATCAGCCCCGCCTCTTGCACGATTTCGATCTGGCGGCGGGCATCCCACAGCCCAGCGGTGCGCGCCGGTTTCATGGCCAGGCCGTCCAGCAGGCCCAGGCGGATGAACTCCACCAGCTCGACCGAGGAGACCACGCCTTCATCCATGATGATGGGCAGCGCGCCTTGCTTGCGCAGCTCGCGGTAGCCGGTGAGACGGTTGGCGGGCAGCGGCTGCTCGAGCACGTTTACGCCGGCGTCGGCCAGCTTGGGGGCCACGGACAGAGCGGTGGCCAGATCGTAGCCGCCATTGGCGTCGGCCCACAGGAAGCAGTCCGGCGCCAGGCGGCGCACGCGGCGGCAGAGCTCCAGGTCATGCTTGGGATCCGGGGCCACCTTGGTGTTGAAGTTGCGATAGCCGCGGCGGCGGCCCTCCTCGACCAGCCGGTCGGTCTCCTCGAGCGAGGCCGGGTTCACGGTCCAGCTCAAAGTGATGCGCTCGAGCGGCCGGCGGCCCCAGCGCTCGGCCACGCTGTGCTGGCGCAGGCGGGCGGTGAGATCGTGCAGGGCCAGATCCACGCCCGCCTTGGCGATGGGCATGCCGGTCGAGAAGGACGGCGAGATGGCGCGGTTCATGGCGGCGTGCGCACCGGCGATGTCAAACGGGTCCCGGCCCGCCAGCACGGGGGCCAGGTACTTGTCGATGGTGGTGACGACGGATTCGAGCGTCTCGTAGCTCCAGGTCGGAACCGGAACGCTCTGTCCCCAGCCATGCGAGCCGTCTTCGGCGGTGAGCTTGACGAACACCGCGGGCCGGCCGCCCTGGGTGAGGAACTTGAAGTGCGCCGCCACCGGGTAGCTGACCGGAAAGACCTCCACGCGGCGTATGCGTGGAGCAGCCGGCAGGGCCGCCGCGGCCATGCCGAGCCATTCACGCCTGGTCGAGTGCTTGCTCATCGCAGGTCTGCCAGAGTTGTACGGTAGTGCTACATTGAATTAGAACACGACTGGGAAAGGGAGAGCGACAGATGAGAGCCCTGCTCTGGATCGTGCCGTTGTGGTTGGGTTGGGCGCCGATCGGCAGCGCCCAGGATACCGCCGGAGAGGCGCGGCGGCTGGAACGGGCCGGCGACCCGCTGGCCGCGCGGCTTCTGTTGCAGCGCGCCGCCCGCAACTCCCCGGAGAGCATCGAGGCGCAGACCGCCTACGCCGAATTCCTGGACCGCTACGGCGACCCGGAGACCCGCCCGGCCTACGAGAAGCTGCTGGCCCTGCTGAAGGGCCCGTCCGAGGGTGAAGCGCGCGCTCGCACGGCCCTCCGGCTGGCGACCCTGGCACTGATCGAAGGCGACCGCGCCGCAGCGGGCCGGCACCTGGCGGAATGCCGCCTCACTGGCGGAGCGCTGTGCCCGGCGGCATTGCCAGCTCCGCCCGCCGCCCCTTTGGAGCAGCCGCAGTTCATCCAGATCCCCGGGCCACTCAGCTCCTTCCTGCGCATGGCCGCGGTTTCACAGGACGTCAGCCCCGCGGACCTGCTGCCCGCGCTGGCCCGCAACGTGGTCACCAACGGCTACCACGCATCCACCGGCGGCGAAGCGCTCGAGCCGACCGAGTACATGAAGCTGCTTACCCGCTATCTGTCGCAGGCGCGCGAGCTGACCCGGCTGGCCGGCCGCGAGCAGGTAGTCAAAGTGGAGGCGTGTGAGTCGCCGCAGACGGGCGAACTGCTGCGCGTGCTCGGCTACCGCATGCGCGGCAGTTGCGGCAGCGAACTGGTGCTGGAGACGGTGAACGCCACGCGCGCCTTTCTCACCATCGACTCCGGTTTCCCGCTGGCGGATCTGGAGCAGGCGCTGCGCACCAGCCGGCCCTTCACTCACGATTACCAGCCGGTCCGCGTGCCGGTCCTCTACGGCCCCGACTACTGGCTGACGGCCAGGGAGAAACAGGCCGCCGAGTTCATCGATGTGTTTCTGGGCGATCCCCTGCTGGGCCGCTTCTACCTGGGCATGTCCAAACTGGACCGCGAGACCGCCGATGAGCTGAAGCAAGCCGTTACGGCCCAGCGCCTGAAGGCTTTCGCCCACGTGCTGGACTTCTACGGCGGCATGTTCGCCATCCGCGGAGGCAAGGTGTCGGCGCCCGGCGGAGCGCGTTCGGCGGCCATGTGGAGCGACCTGGTAGGCGTCTCCCCGGACCAGGGCGCTGCCTTCTTCGAACGTCTGATCGCCCGGGACGACGGCTGGATGGCCAGCTTCTACGACGCTCTGGCCCGCATCGAAGGCCCGGTCAAGGACTACCTCACCGAGCCGGCACGCATGAAGCGCTTCTACATGGCGGTGCGCGGCCGGGTCACCAGCCCGGGCCCGGCCCGCCCGGTCTTCCGCGCCAACAGCGACATGATGTTGCTGACCACCCGCCTGCGGCTGGAGGGGGACGGCCGCCCGCACATTCCCGGCGGCGTCGAGGTGTGGAAGAACCTCTTCATCCGGCACCCTCACGGCCGCTACGATGGCCGCCTCACCCGGCTGGCCACCACCTGGAAGGAACCGGACGACGTGCTGGAGGCGCTCTTCGCCCTGTGCCGCAAGGCCGTCGAGAACGAGCCGCTGAAGATGTTCATGGCCCTGAGCGACCTGAACCGCAACCGGCCGCAGCCGCTGGAAGCCGCCACCGTGGACCGGCTGGCGCGCGACTACCGCCAGTTCAGCGCGCAGTACCCCATCTTCGCCGAGGCGCCGCTCGTGCGCGACCAGACCCTCTTGCAGTACCTGGACGCGGCGCAGTCGATTAACCGCATGGGCGACCTGAGGCTGCGCTCGGACACCGCCGGGATGATGCAAGCCCTGACCGGCCTATGGCAGATTTTCTCCCGCCAGGGGTCCATTCGCCCGGAGGATGCCGATCCGGCCCTGTCCGGCATTCTGGCCGAGTTCTCCAGCGTGCGCAACCACCGCGGGCTGTTCGACGGCGGCCGCACCGGAGTACGGCTGCTGATCAAGGCCACCCGCTCGGCGGAGAACGCGCCGCCGCAGGACCGGCTGATCGATTTGCTGGCCGGAGGCGACCGGCCCGGCCCCTCCGAGTGGCGCAACCGGCTCATCGAGGAGATGATTCGGATCTTCGAGGCGCAGCGGCTGCTCTCGCTGAACCTGCTCTTCGAGCTGTCCGATCACCTGGAAAGCCTGGCCCGCGGCGAGCGGCTGAACACCGCCCTGGTCAACCGTCTGGCCGCGCGCATGGGCGAGATACAGTTGCCGCGCACCAGCCTGACCGGGCCGGAGAAGAACGCCTTCGCCTTCGGTTACTGGACGGAGCGGCACCTGGAAGCCCAGCGCAGGCTCAACCTGCGCGCCTCGATTGATCGCGCCGCCAACGACGCGGAGCGCCTGGGCGAGGTGCGCGGCCAACTGGCGCCCTTCTTGCGCGATGCGCTGGTGGGACTCAACTACGTTCACTACGCCCCGCCGGGCGCCCAGCTCTTGCTGACCAACCCCTTGTTCGTGCGCAGCCACGACTTCCTGGGCATGCAGGGCAACACCCAGACGTGGCGCATGACCGAGGTCCTGGGCACCGGCTGGCCTTCCAGCGGCGGAGGCCGACTGATAGGCTCGCTGGCCGGCCTGCCCTACGCGCTGGCGGAGGCCGAGCAGAACTTCATGGTCCCCACCCGCGAGCAAGCCCTCATCTGGGGCGACCTGGTGCCGCAGATGATCCTGAGCGCCAAAATCCCGCGCTGGTGGAGTGTAACCCCCGCGCAGCTTCACTGGGTGGGCCTGCACATGCGCTACGCCGAAACCTTGCTGGCGCAGGGCGCCCTGGAGGCGCGCCGCCGCCAGGAAGTGACCGAGATCCTGGAGCGGCAATCGGCCCCCGCGCGGGCCTGGCAGGTGGCCCGCCTGCTTGAGCACGGCGAGGTGCACACGGCCCTGGAGAGAACCACTCCGGCGGAGATGTTCGCGCTGGCCGCGGAGACCTTGCGCCGCGAGCGGACCGCTGGCGTACCCCTGGCCGCCGAGATCCGCCGGCTCGAACAGGAGTTCCCCGAGCAGGTCAGTCACGCCGCCATTTCACGGACCTTTGGCACGCCCAAGCCCACTCTCACCAACTCCTACCGGCCAGAGCTGCTCCTGCTGAGGACCTTCCCCACCCTGATGGGGTATTCCAGCCGCATAATGGCCGAGAGCTGGGAATCGCCGCTGTTATACTGGGCCGCGCTGGCCGACGCCGTGCACGTGCCGCCCGCCCAGCTCAACGTGCTGATCCCCGAGCTGACCCAGAAGACCATGGAACGTATCTTCGCCACCCACCTGGAAGACTGGCCCGCCCTGCTGCGCTCGCTGCGGCTGGTGGGCGAGGACTTCCGGCTCAAGCAGCGGGTGCAGATGGAAGCCGAGCAGAAGGCGGCCCTGTAGAAGGGGAGAGGAGGGCATCGTGAGGATGACTGCCAAGACCGCTACGGTGGGAACGGCGGCGCTGCTGGCGGCCGCCGGACTCGTGGCTCAGGAGGAGAAGCGGCCCGTCTTCCGGGTGAAGGTGGACATGGTGGTGCTCACCTTCACCGTGACCGACAGCAAGGGGCGCTACGTCACCGGGCTGAAGCCGAGCGATTTCCGCATCCTGGAGGACGGCATCACGCAGCGGGTGGCCACCTTCGCCGAGGGCAGCAAGCCCCCGCTCCAGGTGCTCGAGGACGGCTCCACGCGTCCCCTGGTATCCACGGGCAAGCCCTCCGAAGCCGCCCCCGGGCAGCCGCCGGTGGACGCGCTGGTCGGCACCAACGTGTTCGTTCTGTTTGACACCAGCAACTACATGTACCGGGGGTTCGTGTACGCCTCCGACGCCATCGCCGATTTCGTGCGCGGTCTGGACCGCGCTGACTCGGTGGCGGTGTACACCTTCAGCCGCAACCTCTCCAAGGCGTCCCCGCTTTCGCAGGACCGCCACGAGGTCATCAGCGGCCTGCGCAAGGCCGTGGCCGGCGACGACGCGGCCCTCTACAACACTCTGCTGCTGACCTTGCGCGACGCCGCCAAGGTGCCCGGACGCAAAGTGGTCATCGTGTTCTCCAACGGCCCCGACAACGCCAGCGTGGTGGCCCCCGACGATGTTCGCGCGGTGGCCGAGGACGAGGGCATCCCCATTTACGTCATCTCCACCAGCGACGTGAACCGGGACCCCATCTCCAGCGCCGTGTTCCGGCGCATCACCGGGCGCACCGGCGGCCGCGCTTACTGGGCCAAGACCTGGCAGAAGCAGGTCGAGGCGTTCGAATCCATCCGCGAGGACCTGGGCAACTCCTACACCATCACCTACTACCCGGCGCCCAACCCCAACGAGGGTTTCCGCAAGATCGGGGTGGAGATCGTCACCGACCCAGGCAAGCGCTACCGCATCCGCGCCCGGCCGGGCTACCGGCCGCGGGGAGGGTTCTGAGGGCTACCAGGACACTTAGCCCGTCGGGGCAGGCGGTCTCGCCTGCCCGCCGGTCTTCTCACACGTTCTCAGTTCCCGAACACCTCATCCAGGGCACGCAACCTGCCCTGAGCCACGCTCGTGTCTAAGCTTCGAGAGGCGCGCAGCAACCTGCTTCTCAGCTTGCGGTCCTGGAGGATGTCCAGGGTCTCCAGCGCGGCCTTCAAGCTCCGCGTGAGTTCTTCGAGGTAAGCACCATCCAGGACGTACTTGACCACTCCGCCGGCGCGTACATCGGTGACCGCCAGGACGGTGCTGCCCCTGGCGCGACGGAAGGCGGCGCTCTGCCGGCGCCGCAGTTCAGTGCGACTCACCTCCACTCTCTCCGGGGATACCAACGCTTGCCGGTGCATCCTGGACCTCCCAAGGCAGCCCGCACTCCCCATCTTACACCCTCGGCCCGATCCCACCGCCTTGCCCCCCCGGCTACCGGCCGCGAGGAGGATTCTGAGGTCCGCCTCAGGGGGTGACGTAGATGATGGGGCCACCTGGGGTGTACAGGCCCGGCTGAATCCAGACGTACACCGGTCCAGGCCCCAGATCAGGCAGGCGGAAGTTGACCTGTTTGACCCCCGGCACAGCGCCGGGAGCAGGGCCGGCATACTCAACCTTCGCAAGCGTTCCAGAGCCCTGCAAACTGGTGATGGAGCCAATAATCACCAAGATCGATGCCGGCAGCGGTCCGGTCCCGAAGACCGCCACCACGGATCCCGACTTCGCCGGGTTGTTCGGACCATTCACCGTGCCGTCCTGATTGAGCGCCGCCGCCAACCCGCGCCCGGAGCCGTCGGCCGTGAGTATCGCAAAAGCCAGAGCAGCGTAAATCGACAGTGAGGTGCTCGCCACGGAAGCGCCCGCCACTCGCACCTCGACTTGCGCTGAGCCCGGCGGCATCTCCTCCGGGGTGTAGAACGTTATGAGGCCCTGCTGGACAGAGACCAGGGCCGCTGAGATACCGTTGATCAGCACCTGAACGCCGGCTAGAGTCAGGGGAAGCCTGCCGCTGCCGTCCAGTGTGGCATTCGACTGTTCCAGCGGTCCGAGCCGGTTGCCGACGAGCGTGCTCAACCCTCCTGGCGCCAGGAGGTTGCTGGCTTGCCGGCTGGCGGTGTGGATGACGCACCCAATGCCGGGCCTCACCGGCCGGCCAATATCAACTGGCCCCCCTAGCTCAGAGACGAAAAGCCGGTCCGGGCCGTCAAAGGCCAGGATCCTCCCTGAAACCGGCAGATACGTAGCGTCCAGCACCGCGCCTTCGGGCGACAAGGTCCGCAGATACAGGTTGTCGTTCGGGTGACACGCCGCGCGGCGCGGCGCGTCGAGCGCGGTCAGGAGATTCGGCCAGGAGGTTGAAACCGCCACCCAGACCTGGCCGCGCGAATCGAAGGCCACATAGGGAAACGCCGGAACGCTTTCCGAGCGAAGCTCTTTCGCGCCGTCTGCACTGACGGCCACCAAAGTGAACGCCGCAGCTACGCGGTCGTCCTGAAACCGAAAAGCCGAGCCAACCCAGAGGTGCCCCCCGGGCGCCAGCGCCACTGAAGAACGAGAAGTGAAGGGCCCCGTCGTTCGCCCGGCTATCGGAACATAGGTGGCCATCCGGATGCTCCCCGAAAGCTGGTCGAGCACGCCAACGTAGAGGTCCCAGGGGCCCTCGTACCGTCTCTTGTAGGCGCCCGCGGTAGTGGGCTGGCCCTCCGAACCGGCCGCGGCAAAGGCCAGACCGCCGGACGAGTTGGCGGAGAGGGAGGAAACCGAGCGAACGGGGGCGACAAAGCTGAATTGGGCGGCGCCCGGGACCCATCTGACCACCGACTCTCCGGTAGCGAAGTAGACAGTGCCCTCAGCATCGACCGCCAGTGCGCCCAGGGCGTCGCCGGTGAAGGTCGCAGCGCGCAGCCGGCCGCTACGGTCGAATCGTCCCACCCAACCGTCCAGATGCCCCGGGCGTGACACCGCTCGCGGGGCGCCCGGGGTCGCGGGAAGGGGAACAGGCTCGGGATAAGCGCAAACCGTCCTGGCGATGGTGGTGTCGCCATTGCGGCTCGCTGCCAGCCAGATTGGGCCCGCTTCCTGAAACATCCCTTGGAACAGGCTCAGGAAGACCGGGCTGCCATCGGGCGATACTGCGGCCAAAAAAGCCTGGGTCCCGGGGGAAGGAGAGAAACGGGCCTCTCCAGCCAGAAGCGCGGTGTCGTCATACCCGGGCTTCACTGCACCCACGCTCAGATAGGCGTAGGGCGCCGCGCCAAACTGGATCACCAGCGGAAGAGCGGGGTCGTAGGCCCCTACCTCCGGCCGGAACGAGCTCCCGTCAACCTTGACGAAGCTGGCAGCGACCTGTGATCTGGCGGCGCCCACCGTCTGGTATGCCGCGAGGTAGCCAAAACTGATGCCGCCCGCACGCACCCAATTCCCGGAGACCGTCCAATCGAGGTTTCCAAATATGTCCAGGCGCAGTAGCAAATGCTGAGGATTGGCGCCCGGAGCCACGTGAATGCGGAGCATCGGAGGATCGGTCATGGAGTTCCCCGGTCCGCTGTTCCACTCGGCATCAATGCCCGGGTAGATTTGGGCGTAACGCACGGTGGCGTAGTGGGGCACGTGCTCCCGCCACTGCGTCGGATCGGATCCAAGATAAAGATTCAGAGGAAATGCCAGCGGGTTCACGCCAACAGCGGTGGTGGATTGATTCGCGTTCGCGAACCGGACGGACAGCGCCCACGTGAGCTGAACCTTGTTCCGATAGAAGAGCTGATCACCCAGGCCAAACAGCACGTCGCTGTCGTACTGCCCGACGTTCTGGGCGAAACCCAACCGCGGAGGCGTCACCACGGCACCGTAGGCCAAGGCCACACTCGTGAGCCAGCCAAGCCAAAATCGAGCCCCGATCATGCCCTGAGAATAGCACCTCGGATTCCACGGCGAAATGAACGCAAATACACGCATAAGGGCGGCCCCGATGAGTCATTGCGCCTCACGGCTGGGGCGGTCTTGGAGCTGTCTTCAATCCAGTGGCCGACGCCAGCGCGGCTCTCTTGGCGCTGTGCGGCGCTACCAGAGAACCTCCACTTCGTACTGGCGCAGTTGAGCGTCACCGCTCAGCAGGGGAAGACTCTCGACCTGGCATTGCGCCACCAGCATCCGGTCGCACGGGTCAGCGTGGATGTCGGGCAGCTCGAAGAGCCGTAGCACGTGCACAGCTTCCACGGGAAGCACCCGGATGGCATTTCGCGACAGTTGCCCGCGCAGGTAGCGGTCGGAGGGCTGCGGCAAGGGCAGCTTGCCAATCCGCACTTTGATGGCTATCTCCCAGAGGCTGGCCGCACTCAGCAGCAGCTCGTTCGTCCCGCCAAGGAAGATGCGCTGGGCCAGCGGCGACAACCTGGGGTCGGCCGTGATCGCCCACAGGAAGGCGTGCGTGTCGAGCAGGACCTTCACTTGTAGAACTCCGCCAGAATCTCGGCGGGCAGCGGAGCATCGAAGTCGGCGGGGACCACAAAATCGCCCTTGGCCGTGCCCAGAACTCGCTTGGTCGCCGCCTTCCTCACCGGCACCAGCCGCGCCACAGGCCTGCCCGCCTTGGCGATGACAATCTCTTCACCGAGCGCTACCCGTTCCAGGAGTCTGGACAGGTGGGTCTTGGCGTGGTGGACATTGACGTTCATACTCCCATGATAGACTAAGTCCTGGACTAAGTCCACGGAACCGATCCCGTGCGGCGATTTCCCTGACCCTCGAGCCCGCGCCCCGCCGGCTCACCAACTCGGTGAGAGTTCGGTCGGGGGGCCGAACGGGGATGTGGGTATCCGCCCCACCGCCGCCCGCCCGGAGGGGCGGTAGTCTCACCCACCGAGGGATTTGACATCGCCGGGGGGAAGCGGTACGATGGATATTGGACCGAAAAGGTCCCATATGCTGCGCCTCACCAAGAAGGCCGACTACGGGCTGATCGCCGTACGGCACTTGGCCGAGCGCCGCTCGGCCAGCGCCAAGGAGATCGCCACTTCTTACGGCATTCCCCTGCCCTTGCTGGCCAAGGTGCTACAGAAGCTGTCCCGGCAGGGGCTGCTGGATTCCTCGCAGGGCGCCAACGGCGGCTACCGGCTGGCGCGCGACCCCCGCCGCATCACCGCGCTGGAGGTCATCCGCGCCATCGACGGACCCACCATCCTGACCTCGTGTTCCACCCACGGCACGCACTGCCACCAGGCGGGCCGCTGCACCGTGCGCGCGCCGTTGCGCAGGATTCAGTCGGGAATCCTCGAGCTGCTGGACAGCATCACTATATCGGAGATGCGCGAAGAGCACCCGCGAGACGAGCGGCTCCACACCCTGAGCACAGGCACAAACCGATGAAGAAGCCCATCTACATGGACTATCACGCCACCACGCCGGTGGATCCCCGCGTGGTCGAGGCCATGCTGCCCTACTTCACTGAGAAGTTCGGCAACGCCGCCAGCCGCAGCCACTCCTACGGCTGGGAGGCCAAGGAGGCGGTGGACAAGGCCCGCCGCCAGATCGCCGGCCTGATCGGCGCCACTCCGGAGGAGATCATCTTCACCAGCGGGGCCACCGAGTCCGACAACCTGGCCATCAAAGGCGTGGCCGAGATGTACGCCGAGCGCGGCGACCACATCGTCACCGTGGCCACCGAGCACAAGGCCGTGCTGGACACCTGCAAGAAGCTCGCCAAGCGCGGCTTCAAGATCACCTACCTGCCGGTGCGGCCGGACGGGCTGATCGACCTGGACCAGCTCCGCGCGGCCATCACTGACCGGACTATTCTCATCAGCGTGATGCACGCCAACAACGAGATCGGGGTGCTCCAGCCCATCCGGGAAATCGGCCGCGTTGCCCGCGAGCGGAACGTTCTGTTCCACACCGACGCCACACAGTCGGTGGGCAAGATCCCGGTAAACGTCAACGCCGACCACATCGACCTGATGAGCCTGAGCGGGCACAAGATGTACGGCCCCAAGGGCATCGGGGCGCTGTACGTGCGGCGCAAGAACCCGCGCGTGCAGCTCACCGCGCAGATGGACGGCGGCGGGCACGAGCGCGGCATGCGCTCCGGGACCCTGCCCGTCACCGGCATCGTGGGACTGGGCGAGGCCTGCGCCCTCTGTCAGAGCGAGATGGCCGCTGAGTCCGCTCGCATGGCGGCGCTGCGCGACCGCCTCAGGGACCGCATCCTGGCCGAGCTGGACGAGGTCTACATCAACGGCAGCATGGAGCACCGCCTGCCCAACAGCCTGAACCTGAGCTTCGCCTACGTGGAGGGCGAGTCCCTGCTGATGGGCCTCAAGGACGTGGCGGTCTCCAGCGGCTCGGCCTGCACCTCGGCCACCCTCGAGCCGAGTTACGTGCTCAAGGCGCTGGGCGTGGGCGACGAGCTGGCGCACACTTCGATCCGCTTCGGCCTGGGCCGCTTCAACAATGAAGAGGAAGTGGATTACGTGGCGGGCCGCGTCATCGAGGCGGTCCAGCGGCTGCGCGAGCTGTCGCCGCTTTACGAGATGGCCAAGGAGGGCGTGAACCTGAAGAAGGTCGAGTGGGCGGCGGACTAGGTGAGGGCCATGCAATATTCCGACAAAGTGCTGGAACACTACGAGAAGCCGCGCAACGTGGGTTCGCTCGACAAAAACGACCCCGGAGTGGGCACCGGCATGGTGGGCGCGCCGGCCTGCGGCGACGTCATGAAGTTGCAGATCAAGGTCAACTCCGAGAGCGGCGTCATCGAGGAGGCCAGGTTCAAGACCTTCGGCTGCGGCAGCGCCATAGCCAGCTCCTCGCTGGTCACCGAGTGGGTCAAGGGCAAGACCCTGGACGAGGCCCTCGAGATCCGCAACTCGGACATCGCCACCGAGCTGAGCCTGCCCCCGGTGAAGATTCACTGCTCGGTGCTGGCCGAGGACGCCATCAAAGCCGCCATCGAAGACTACAGGAAGAAACAGGGGAGTAATCACCGCGATGATCCAGGTAACTCCTAAAGCCGTTCAGAAGATCAAGGAGCAGTTCGCCCGCCACAACGTCACCAGCGGCGGCCTGCGCCTGGGAGTGCAGGGCGGGGGCTGCTCCGGACTGAGTTACTTGTTCCGCCTGGAGGCCCAGCCGCGGCCCACCGACCAAGTGTACGAATTCGAAGGCGTCAAGATCTTCGTCGATCCCAAGAGCCTGCTCTACCTGGAGGGCATGACCCTGGACTACCAGGAGTCGCTGCTGCATTCCGGGTTCGCCTTCGAGAACCCCAACGCCAAGAAGAGCTGCGGTTGCGGCTCGTCCTTCACCGCCTGATGGAAGACAATCACTGCTGGCACTGCGGCCAGGCCGCCGATCTCTCCCTGTTCTGCCGGTTCTGCAACCACCTCCAGGAGCCGGTTCTGGACTACTACCGCTTCTTCGGATTTCCGCGCACCTTCCACCTGGACACCCCTGAGCTGGAGCGGCGCTTCTACAGCCTGAGCCGGCAGCTTCACCCTGACCTGTTCTTCCGCGCCATGTCGCGGGAGCGGCAGTACTCGCTGGAGGCCACGGCTCTCCTCAACGACGCCTACCGCACGCTGCGCGATCCGGTGCTGCGCGCCGAGTACCTGCTCAAGCAGTTGGGCGAAGAACCTGACCCGCACCGGCGCGAGGCCGCGCCCCCGGAGCTGCTCGAGGAGGTCTTCGAGCTGAACGAGGCGATCGAGGAGCTGCGCCAGGGGGACGCCTCCACCCGCCCGCGCCTGGAGCAGGCCCACCGCAAGTTCCTGGCGCTGAGGCAGGAGGCCGACCGCGCGCTGGATGAGCTGTACTGCCGGCATGACAGCACCGGCGACGCCGCCGTTCTGAGGGAAATCCGCGTGGCGCTCGATCGGAGGCGCTACCTGCACAGCCTCATCCAGCAGATCGAAAAGGAGCT
>Ga0194112_10008003_pt1 | contig 13674 bp, 9 predicted proteins | sample TA2MahC400mmetaG_FD_146191 | JGI IMG/M metagenome (GOLD analysis project Ga0194112, IMG submission 146191) | Freshwater microbial communities from Lake Tanganyika, Tanzania - TA2015016 Mahale Deep Cast 400m | ecosystem: Environmental > Aquatic > Freshwater > Lake | place: Tanzania: Lake...
GGCGGGCGCGTACTTACGTGCCGATCGGACAGATGCGGACTGCAGCCGTCGAGCGGCGATCGTTCACCCTCATATACGTCGCGACGATGTTCAAAGTCGATGTGTTCGTGTCGAGGGGGCGCCCCTTCGACCGGTCGGCCGCGGAGCGCGCTCGACCTCAAACGATCGGCGACCACACCGACACTCCATGCCTCGTCGCCTCGGCCGAGGATACGATTCTCGCCAGGCTCGAATGGTTTCGACGTGGCGGTGAGACCTCCGAACGGCAGTGGTGGGACATTGCCGGCGTGCTCAGAGTCGGGACCGACATCGAAGGCGATTACCTGCGCCGGTGGGCCGAGGCCCTCGGCGTGACGGACCTGCTGCAGCGCGCCTTTGCCGACGCGGGCAGCTCGCCTTGCCGCAAGGTGGTCACGGGATCGACAGAAGCGGCGCGCCGGGCCGGCACGAAGCAGGTGAGCCGCGCGACCGAGGACTCGCACCGACGAAGGGCCCCGTCGAGCGCCAGCAGCCCTCGCGACAGCCGGTCTACGTCCGAGCCCCCGGCGGCTTAGCGGCCGGCGCCGGCCAACACGCGTGTCGAGGTGGACGGCGTGAACGTCCAGTCCTGCGCGTAGATCCCCGGGATGAGCACGACGTTCGAGACGTACGCCATGTCCACGATCAGGTCCGAGTGGACGCGGCGCACGTCAATGTCTTCGGCGGCCAGCGGGATCTCGTAGTCACTCGCCAGCTTCATCACCATCTCGACGATCGCTTCGTCCGAGGCGCGCGAGTCGAACAACAACCCTGCATGGACCGCGTCCTGGAACTGGAAATCGTTGGACGCCGCCCGGGCGGCGTTGAAGCACGCCACCACCACCGCGAGAGACAGGACGATCTTGACGATGGCCTTCATCGGTCTCCAGGTCCCCGGGTCAGTGAATCTGGTGGAGCAGTCTCCCCCACCGCGGCGCGAAGCCGGCGCTCGAGCCGTCATCCGGCACGTCGAACGACCAGTAGATGAACAGCGCCCGCCCTTTGACGTAGCGTTCCGGCAGGAAGCCCCAGAAGCGGCTGTCCTGGGAATCGTCGCGGTTGTCGCCCATCATGAAGTAATGGCCCTCGGGCACCGTCACGGGGCCGTACTTGCGCCTGATATCGAAGCCGTCGGCCTGGGTCTCATCAGCCGGCGGAAACAGGTAGGCCGCATAGGGCTCCGTCACCGGCTGGCCGTTGATGAACACCGTCTGGTTCCTGAGCTCGACGGTCTCGCCCGGCAGGCCGATGGTGCGCTTGATGAAGTCGCGCTCCGGTTCCTCCGGGAACTTGAAGACCAGGATGTCGCCGCGCCGCACCGCGCGCATCGGCAGCACCGCCTTCTCGATCGACGAAGCAGCCGGCGCGAAGATGAACTTGTTGACCAGCAGGTGATCGCCGACCAGCAGGTTCGGCTTCATCGATCCGGTGGGGATCTTGAAGGCCTGGAACACGAACGTCCGGACGAACAGCGCCAGGATGACGGCGACGACGATCGATTCGAAGTACTCGCGGAGCGTGGACTTCCGGAACGTGGCCTCGGCCATCGTCATTCGTCTCCGATCTTGAGCACCGCCAGGAACGCTTCCTGGGGAATCTCGACGGTGCCGACGCGCTTCATGCGCTTCTTGCCTTCCTTCTGTTTCTCGAGCAGCTTGCGCTTGCGCGAAATGTCGCCGCCGTAGCACTTGGCGAGCACGTTCTTGCGCAGCGCCTTGACCGACTCACGCGCAATGATCCGCGCGCCAATGGCCGCCTGGATCGCCACCTCGAACATCTGCCGCGGAATCAGCTCGCGCATTTTCGAGGCCAGCTGCCGGCCGCGATCGTAGGCGCGATCGCGGTGCACGATGATCGACAGCGCGTCGACCGGCTCGGCGTTGACCAGGATGTCGAGCTTGACCAGCGGCGAATCCCAATAGCCGGTGACGTGGTAGTCGAGCGAGGCGTAGCCGCGCGACAAGGTCTTCAGCTTGTCGTAGAAGTCGAGCACCACCTCGTTGAACGGCAGCTCGTACGAAATCAGCACGCGATCGGCGGCCTTGAACTCCAGCGCCTTCTGCACGCCGCGCTTGTCCTGGCACAACTGCAGGATCGCGCCGACGAACTCGGCCGGGGTGAGGATGGTGGCGGTGATCACGGGCTCTTCAATCTTGTCGATGTGGCCGGTCTCGGGCAGCTTGGCCGGGCTGTCGATCTCGATGACTTCGCCGTCGGTCCTGGTGACGCGATACAGCACGCCCGGCGCCGTGGTCACCAGGTCCATGTTGAACTCGCGCTCGAGGCGTTCCTGCACGATCTCCATGTGCAGCAGGCCGAGGAAGCCGCACCGAAAGCCGAACCCGAGCGCGACCGACGTTTCCGGCTCGAAGAAGAACGACGCGTCGTTGAGGCGCAGCTTTTCGAGCGACTCGCGAAGCTCGGCGTACTGGTGGCTCTCGACGGGATAGAGGCCCGCAAACACCATCGGCTTCAACGCCTTGAAGCCCGGGAACGGCTCCAGCGTCGGACGGCGGGTTTCCGTGACCGTGTCGCCGATCTGCGCGTCGGCAACGTTCTTGATGCCGCACGCGATGAAGCCGACTTCTCCTGGCCCCAGCTGGTCGACCGGCACCGCCTTGGGTGAGAACACCCCCAGCGACTCGATCTCGTGGTCCTGCCGGGTGTTCATCAGCGTGACCTTCATGCCTTGCCGGATGGTGCCCTCGAGCACGCGCGCCACGATCACCACGCCGCGATAAGAGTCGTACCAGGAATCGAAGATCAGCGCCTTGAGCGGCGCGGCGGGATCGCCGTCCGGCGGCGGCAGCCGATGCACGACCGCTTCGAGAATCTCCTTCACGCCGGCACCGGACTTGCCGCTGGCAAGAATGGCTCCCGCGCCGTCGAGGCCGATGATCTCCTCGAGCTGACGCCGCGCCTCCTCTGGCTGCGCCGACGGCAGATCGACCTTGTTGACCACCGGGATGATCTCGAGGTTGTTGTCGACGGCCAGATACGCATTGGCCAGCGTCTGCGCCTCGACGCCCTGCGATGCGTCGACGAGCAACAGCGCGCCTTCGCACGCCGCCAGCGAGCGGGTCACTTCGTAGCTGAAGTCCACGTGGCCCGGCGTGTCGATCAGGTTGAGAACGTAGTCCTTGCCATCGTCTGCCCGGTAGCTGAGCCGAACGGGGTGGGCCTTGATGGTGATGCCGCGCTCGCGCTCGAGATCCATGGCATCGAGTACTTGCGCGGTCATTTCGCGCGCCTGCAGCGCGCCGGTGCACTCGAGGAAGCGATCGGCCAGGGTCGATTTCCCGTGATCGATGTGCGCAATGATGGAGAAGTTACGAATGTGAGGCTGCTTCACCGGCGGTTCAAGCCTTTATTATGACTCATGCCAGACCCTTCGACTCCGCTCGGGGCAGGCCAGGCGGGCTTCAGCAGGGTCTGTCCGTCGTGCGGGGGCGGGTGCCGCGGAGCGTCGACACGTGCCGCCGGGCACGATTCGCGGTGTGTTGCGCACCAACCGGCTCGATTTCGACTGGGAGCGATAGCCGGGATCGTAGCTAAGTGTTAGCATCGGCGTGCCGATGCATTCGAACGGTCCCCGGCTGCGCGCCGACCTTCCAACACCTGCCCTGCTCCTCGATCTCCACGCCTTCGAAGACAACATCGCCGTCATGGCCGGGCACCTCAAGGCGCGGAATAAGGCGTTTCGTCCGCATGGCAAGACGCACAAGTGCCCCGAGGTCGCAAAGGCGCTGCTGCGCGCCGGCGCTATCGGGTGTTGCGCGGCACGCCTCAGTGAGGCCGAGGTCTTTGCTGCATCCGGCATTCCTGGACTCCTGATCACGACCGCGGTCATAAGCAAAGGAAAGATCGCGCGCGCGGTCGCGCTGGCGGCCAGTGCCCCCGACACGATGTTCGTCGTCGACGATCGCCAGAACGTGCGCGACCTCAATGAGGCCGCAGCGGCGAATGCCAATCGCGAACCACTCAACCTGCTCGTCGACCTCAACTTTGGCCGGACCGGCATCACGCCCGGGCAACCCGCCGTCGAGCTCGCGCAGCTGATCGACTCGTTGCCGAACGTCACCTTCCGCGGCCTGCAGTCGTACGACGGCGCCGCCGCGCACACCACACCGTTCGATGCCCGCGCCGCGCGGACCGCGATGACGATGGGTAAGGCGGTGGAGACGAAGCAGCTGCTGGAGCGTGCCGGACTGGCGTGTCCGCTCGTCACCGGCGGTTCAACCGGCACCTATCGATTCGACTCCGACAATCCCGGCATCACCGAGCTGCAGCCCGGCAGCTTCGTGTTCATGGACATGGAATACGGCACAATCGGCGGTCCGGACGGGAACGAATATCGCGACTTCCAGAACTCACTGACGGTGGTGACGACGGTGGTGTCGCGCTCGCCCGGTATGGCGATCGTTGACGGCGGCTACAAGGCGTTTTCCACCGATCGCCCGTTCACGCCGAGAGCGGTCGGCATAGATGGCGTGGTGTTCCATTGGGCCGGCGACGAACACGGCCGGCTCGATGTCACGAACGCCTCGCGCGACGTGCGGCTCGGCGACCGCATTGAGTTCCTCCCGCCGCACATCGACCCGACGGTGAACCTGTACGATTCGATCTACGTGTTGCGTGGCGATCGCGTCGAAGACATCTGGCCAATCGCCGCCCGCGGCAAGTCGCAATGAACCAATCCCTGCAACACGAGCTCGAGGCGGCCATCGACGGCGAGGTCCGCTTCGACAAGGTGTCTCGCGCGCTCTACTCCACCGATGCGAGCGTCTACCAGATCGAGCCGCTGGGCGTGGTCATCCCGAAATCCGCGGAAGCGGTGGTGCGGGCGGTGGAGATCGCGGGCCGGCACGGCGTGCCGATTACGCCGCGGGGCGGCGGCACCTCGCAGGCCGGACAGTCGATCGGCGCCGGCCTGGTGCTCGACACCTCGAAGCACCTGAACCGCATCATCGCAGTGAACCCGGATGAACGGTGGGCTCGCGTTGAGCCTGGCGTCGTGCTCGACGAACTGAACGCCTCGCTGCGGCCATACAACCTGCGGTTCGCACCCGATGTGTCGTCCGCCAGCCGCGCCACCGTGGGCGGCATGATGGCCAACAACTCCAGCGGCGCGCGATCGGTGCTGTACGGCAAGACGATCGATCATGTGCTCGAACAGCGGGTGGTGTTGTCGGACGGCCGGCTGGCGCACTTCCGCCCGTTGACGCCGGCGGCCCTCGAGCGCGCGTCTACCGGTGACAGCATCGAAGCGCGCGCCTACCGCGCGGTTCCCGAGCTGGGACGCCGCCACGCCGCGGAGATCGATCGACGCTTTCCCAAGGTGCTGCGGCGCGTCGGCGGCTACAACCTCGATGCGTTCGTGGATCCGTCGCGCACTGTCGACCTGACGCGCATCATGGTCGGCTCCGAGGGCACGCTTGGCTTCATTGTCGATGCCCGGCTCAACCTGGTGCCGCTGCCGGCGCGGAAGTCGGTGATGACGATCGAATTCGATCACCTGCTCGACGCGCTGGGCGCGACGCCGCTGATCCTCGCGCACCGGCCGTCGGCCGTCGAGGTGATGGACGACTTCATCCTGTCGCACGCCAGGAGCCGTCCTGCGCTCGACGCGCAGCGCCGCGCAATGCTGAGCGCCGACGGCTCGGCGCTGCTGTGCGTGGAGTTCTACGGCGAGACGCTCGACGAGCTGATGCTCCACATGGACGCCCTGGAACGCGATGTGGCTTCGCGGTCGCCGCGCCAGGTCCGCCGCGTGCTCGATCCCGCCGCGCAGGCGCGCATCTGGAGCTTCCGGGAGGCGGCGCTGGGTCTGTCGACGGCGATGAAGGGTGACGGCAAGGCGGTGTCGTTCGTGGAAGACACCGCGGTGGCGCCGGAGAAGCTGCGCGACTACATCGAGCGCTTCATCGCCATCGTCAGGCGTCATCGGACGACAGCGGGCGTGTACGCGCATGCGTCGGTGGGATGCCTGCACGTGCGGCCGGTGGTGAACCTGAAGACGGCCGACGGCGTGGCGGCGTTCGAGTCGATTGCCAACGAGGTTGCGGACCTGGTGCTCGAATTCGGCGGCGCACTGTCCGGCGAACATGGCGACGGCCTGGTACGAGGCGCCTTCAACGAGAAGATGTTCGGCTCCGAGCTGTACGGCGCGTTTCGGGAGGTCAAGAACACCTTCGATCCCAACGGCCTCTTCAATCCGGGCCGGATCGTCGACACGCCGTCCATCACGTCGCACCTGCGGTTCGGCGCCGGATACGACACGCCGTCGCCCGTCACCTTCTTCGATTTTTCCGAGCATGACGGCATGGGCCGGGCGGTCGAGATGTGCAGCGGTGTCGGCCTCTGCCGCAGGCAGCGAGACGGGACGATGTGTCCGTCATATATGGTGACCCGCGACGAGGCCGACTCGACGCGCGGCCGCGCGAACACGCTGCGCCTGGCGATGAGCGGCAAGCTGGGTGACCAGCACCTGTCGGACCAGGGCGTCCACGAGGTGCTCGACTTGTGTCTCGAGTGCCGCGCCTGCAAGAGCGAGTGCCCGGTGGGCGTGGACGTGGCGCGATTCAAGAGCGAGTTCCTGGCCGGCTATTGGGACCGCCATGGCACGTCGGTGGCGGCGCGGGTATTCGGCGGCGCTCACACCGCCGCCGTCTGGGGCAGCCGCTTGGCGCCGATATCGAACGCGATCGCCAACACCAGGCTGGCGCGGTGGGCGGCCGAGAAGACGGTCGGGCTCGATCGCCGACGCTCGCTGCCGGAATGGACGCGACACACGCTCCGGAAACGGGAACCCGGCGGTGACCTGGACGGCGTGCAGGCGCTGCTGTTCGCCGACACCTTTACGAATCACGCCGACCCGGAGATTGGCATCGCCGCGATCGGCGTGCTGATGGCTTCCGGCATCCCGACGCGCGTGGCACCGAACGTGTGCTGCGGCCGGCCGCTGATTTCGCGGGGACGCTTGCAGGAGGCCCGCCGGTTGGCGGCCGCCAACGTTCACGCACTCTACGATGCCGCCCATCGCGGCCACACGCTGGTGTTCGTGGAGCCGAGCTGCCTGTCGGCGGTGCGCGAGGACGCGCCCGACCTGCTGCGCGGCGAGCTGCAGCGGCGCGCGCGAGTGGTGGCGCATCACTCGATGCTGTTCGAGGAATTCCTGGAGCGCGAGTGTGCCGACGGTCGTGCGGTGCTGCCTGTCACGGGTGGCCCGACCGAAGTGCTGCTCCACCCACACTGTCACCAGCGATCGATGGGGCTGGCGGCGCCGGCCAAAGCGCTGTTGTCGCGCATCCCGTCGGCAACCGTGATCGACCTCGATGCGGGGTGCTGCGGCATGGCCGGATCGTTCGGCTACACCCGCGATCACTACGACGTCTCGTGTGCGATCGCCGAACGGAAGCTGCTGCCGGCGGCGCGATCGATGAAGCCGGGGTCGGTGCTGGTCGCATCCGGCACCTCGTGCCGGCACCAGGTGCAGGATCTTGCCGGCACCGCGGCGGTCCATCCCGCGATACTCTTACGCTCGCTGCTACGCCCAGACGCGCCGAGTCCGCGCGGCCGGGGTCCGCAGGAGGAGAGTCGATGAACCTGGCCTGGATCTCGTTCGCCGCGCTGATTGTCGCGATCACGCTCAGCATGGCCACGAGCCTGAACGTCGGCGTGGTGTCCATGGCCATGGCCTGGGTGGTCGGCGTCTACCTGGCAGGCATGCCGGTCGCCAAGGTGCTGGCCGCGTTCCCGGTCGACCTGCTGATCAACCTGGTCGGCGTCACGCTGCTATTCGGCATGGCGAACAACAACGGCACGCTCGGGCGGCTGGCATCGCGGGCGGTGCGGGCCTGCAAGGGCAACGCCGGCGTGATCCCAATCATGCTGTTCGTCATTGCCGTGACCCTCTCCAGCATCGGACCCGGCAACATCGCGACGACCGCGATCATGGCGCCGATGGCAATGGCGGTGGCCGTGCGCGCGTCGATTCCACCGTTCCTGATGGCGCTGATGGTCGGCAACGGCGCCCAGGCCGGCGCGCTGTCGCGCTTCGCGCCGACCGGCATCATCGTCAACAGCAACATGGAGAAGATTGGTCTCGGTGGACACGAGACCAGCACGTTCCTCAACAACCTGCTCGCCCACGTCGCGGTGACGTTCGTGGCGTACTTCATCCTTGGCGGATGGAAGCTGTTCATGCGCCGCCGGGCCGGGGCGGCGGAGATGTCGCCATCCGACCAGGCCGGTGCGCGCGCCGATGCGGAGATCGTCGAGATCGAGCCGTTCGAAACGAAGCACTGGCTGACGCTCGCGGTCCTCGTCACGCTGGTGGTCGCGGTGATCGAATTCAACGCGCATGTCGGATTAGCGGCGCTGACAGGCGCGGCGCTGCTGTCGATCCTGCGGGCGGCTGACGAGAAAGAAGCCATCAAGAAGATGCCGTGGAGCGTGATCCTGATGGTCTGCGGCGTGACGGTGTTGATTGGCGTGCTGTCGGCGCAGCGCGGCATGGATTTGTTCACCGACCTGCTGGCCAGAATCGCCACGCCGGCGACGGTGACGTTCACGATCGCGCTCGTCACCGGCGCGGTGTCGGTCTACAGCAGCACGTCCGGCGCGGTGCTGCCCGCGTTTTTGCCAACGGTGCCCGGCCTTGCCGAACGGCTGGCCGTCGATCCGCACGCAATTGCCGCGTCGATGTACGTCGGCGGCCACCTGGTGGATCTCTCGCCACTGTCGACGATCGGCGCGCTCTGTATCGCCGCTCTGCACAACGAGGCCGACGCCAAGAAGCTGTTCAACCAGCTGTTGTGGTGGGGCTTGTCGATGACGGTCGTGGGCGGCGCGATCTGCTGGGTGCTCTTCTAGGCCGTCGGGCCGTCGGGCCGTCAGGGAAATGTGGGCTTTCTGCCATCCAGGAAAGCTTTAACCCCTTCCTTGAAGTCGGGGGATCCGTAGCACTCGCTGATGATGTCGTCGGCGATGCCTGGCGGCGGACGACGATGATCGCGCAGTCTCGCCAGCAGTTTCTTGGTCGCGATAATCGTGCTTCGTGCGCGGGTCGACAGCTCGGCGGCCATCTTGGCCGTCTCCTGCAGCAGTTCGTTCGATGGCACGACCGCGGTTGCCAGCCCGGCCACGAGCGCTTCACGCGCATCCACCAGGCGTCCGGTCAACAGCAGCTCCCTGGTGCGCGCCGGGCCGATCAGATCGACCATCCGGGCGGTGTTTGCCATCGACAGGCAATTGCCGAGCGTCTTGGCGATCGGCACGCCAAACCGCGCGCGATCGGAACAGATTCGCAGGTCGCAGGCCATCGCCATGGCGCACCCACCGCCCGCCGCCACGCCGTCTACTTCGGCAATGGTCGCGACCGTCAGCCCTTCGATGCGATCGATCACCGCATCGAGGCGGCGCTCGTAGGCCGTACCATCATGGCCGTCCACGAAGTCCGCGAATTGCGAAATATCGGTGCCGGCCGAGAACGCGCCGCCGGATCCGCGTATGATCAGGACGCGCACCGTCGGGTCGGCTTCGGCCTTGCCGCACGCGTCGACGAGCGCTTGGTACATCTCCCAGGTAAGCGCGTTGCGCGCTCCGGGACGGTTCAAGGTCACAGTTGCGACGGATTCGTTGATGCCCCAGTCGACACTGCCTGCGTTGCTTGATGGCATAGTGGTTCTCGATACGACCCAGGTGATGGCCGGGCCGTATTGCGCGATGTTACTGGCTGACATGGGCGCGCGCGTCATCAAAGTGGAGCCGCCAGCCGGCGACTCGACACGGAGCATGGCCGGCGCCCGCGGCAGCGACAGCCCGGCGTTCAACGCCGTCAACCGCGGCAAGCAGGGCCTGGTCCTCGATCTCAACGACCCGCGCGGCCGCGACGTCTTCAAGCGGCTGGCTCGGACTTCCGACATTCTCGTCGAGAACTACCGGCCGGGCGTGATGGCCAGGCTGGGGCTCGACTATCAGACGCTGTGCGGCGAGAACCCCCGCCTGATCTACGCGTCGATCTCCGGCCACGGCCAGAGCGGTCCGTGGTCATCGAAGGGCGGATTCGATCTGATCGCGCAGGGTCTCTCGGGCATCATGTCCGTCACCGGCAGCGCCGGCGAGGCACCCGTCAAGGCCGGCGTTCCACTGACAGATCTTGGTGCCGGCTTGTTTGCCCTGACCGGGATCCTGGCCGCGCTGCACTATCGCGCCAGGACCGGTGAAGGCCAGCACGTCGACACGTCGCTGGTCGACGCCGGGCTGGCCCTGTCGGTCTGGGAAGTCACTGACTACTTCTCCTCGGGGCAGGTGCCTGGGCCGCTCGGCTCGGCCCACCGCATGACGGCGCCGTATCAGGCCTTCAAGTGCGCCGACAGCTACATCACGATTGGCGCGGCCAACGATCGCAACTTCGCCAGGCTCGCACGCATTGTCGGCCATCCGGAATGGATCATGGATGCGCGATTCTCCACCGACGACCAGCGCGTGGCGCATCGCAGCGAGCTGGCGGCGCTGATCGAAGCGGAAACCGTGCGAGAGCCAATGGCGTTCTGGATGCGCGACCTGGAGAAGGCCGGCGTGCCGTGCGGTCCGATCCTCGACTATGGGGACGCGCTGACCACGCCGCAAGCCACGGCGCGCGAGATGACGGTCGACGTGGAGCACCCGATCCTCGGACGCCTCCGAACGCTCGGCACGCCGATCAAGATGTCGGCCACGCCGCTCAATCCCCGCCGGCGGGCGCCAATGCTTGGCGAGCACACCGACGATGTGCTGCACGCGGCCGGGTACAGCAGCGACGAAATCGAACAGTTGCGCTATTCGGGCGCGGTTCGCTAACCGAAGGCTCCCAACGAAGGTTCCCAAGAGGGTTCCTGCCAAGGTTCGGCGTACGCTCTAATTGAGGGATGCACCTCAATCGCAAGGCCGTAGCACTCATCTTCGTCGCCGGTCTGGGCGCCGGGCTCGCCGCCTCCGCTCGCAGTAATCAAGCCGAGCTACGGCGTGACGTCGCCGGAGCTGCCTATGGCAGCGAAGGCGGGCAGCGCGGCGGGGGCACTGGCAGCGCCCCAGGGCAGGAGTGCCCGCCGGGTACCACCGAGGTGCGGCCGGGGAATTGCCAGGCGCCCGGTGAGGCGCCGCCAAGCATTCTCGACTACCGCCCGCGCAGCACGCTGGTCACCGCCGAACATCCGGTGCCGAAGGCCAAGTTCCCTGCAGTGGACGTGCACGGCCACCCGGGTGCGCTGACCACACCGGATCAGATCAACCGCATGGTCTCGATCATGGATTCGCTCAATCTCAAGGTGATGCTGGTCGCCGAAAACGTGTCTGGCGATCGGCTGACCCGGACGCTTGGCGCCATCAACGCTTCGCCGCACAAAGATCGCTTCCGGGTGCTGGCCGGGGTGAGCTTCAGCGGCGTCGGACCCGGCTGGGGCGCCAAGGCGGCGCAGCAGCTCGAAGCGGACCTCAAGGCCGGCGCGATTGGCGTGGGCGAAGTGCCCAAGTCGTTCGGCCTTCGCACCACCAAGCCAGATGGCTCGCGGCTGCAGGTCGACGATCCCGAGCTCGATCCGCTGTGGGCCGCGTTTGCGCGCCTCGATGTGCCGGCGTTCATCCACACGGCAGAGCCGCAGGAGTTCTTCCAGCCGCTCGACTACAAGAACGAGCGCTGGCTCGAGCTGGCGTTGTTCCCGGATCGCCGCGTTAACCAGCCCGGGCAGGTGACGTTTGAGCAGTTGATGACGGAACGTAATCACCTGTTCCGCAAGCATCCCAAAACGCGGTTCGTTGCGGCACATTTCGGGTGGCACGCCAACGATCTGGCGCGGCTCGGGAAGATGCTCGATGAGTTCCCGAACGTCACGGTGGAAGCCGGCGCGATCCTCTACGACCTCGGACGCCAGCCGCGCGCCGCGCGCGAGTTCTTCGTCAAGTACCAGGACCGGATCATGTTCGGCAAGGATTCCTTCCAGCCCGATGAGTATCCGCTCTACTGGCGCGTGTTCGAAACCGCGGACGAGTACTTCGACTACTACCGCGACTACCACGCCACCTGGAAGATGTACGGCATGGCACTGCCGGACGAGGTGCTGAAGAAGGTGTATTACAAGAACGCGCTACGGGTGTTCAAGGGAATGCCGACCGCCGGCTGGCCGCAATAGCATCGCGGGACCAAGCGGTCGCCAGCGGCGGCCGGCGTGGTCAAGGCCTGCAGACGAAGTTCGCTTCGTCGTCTATCGAGCCGCTGCCCTTGTAAACCGCGCGCCTCGGATACGCGCACAGCGGCCGGGTGCGAATCGTTTTGCCAGCCTGCAGCTTGCTGGCCACGACGCGATCCGGCGCGGCGCCGTTCTCCACCCACGTATCGAGCACGGAGTACCAGTCAACGCGATCGGGCCCCGGTCCCCCGGCGCAGTGCGCCACGCCCGGCATCATGAACAGGCGCGTGAAGTCGGCGGCCTTGGGATCGCGCGCCATCACCGCTTCGAAATACTGCGTCGTGGCATTGGCACTCAACGCGGCATCTGACCAGCCGTGATACAGCACGAGCTTGCCGCCGCGGGCCTTGAACGCAGCCAGGTTCGGGTCGGTGGCGTTAAGGATGGCTGCCGCTTGCGCGGAGTCGCGCTGGAATTTCGCAAAGTCGTACTTGAGGTAGTCCCACGACGGATCGTTGAAGATGAAGTTCTTGAAGAGCTGCGTGCCGAAGCCGAATCGCAGGCTGGGCGCCTGGTAGGCGACCATCAACATCGAATTGACGCCGTTGATCCACAACGGCCAGCCGCCGGCAACGTCGCCCTCGCCGCCAAACGGCTGCGACGGATAGACCACCGAGCCGTCGGGCAGTCGTTTTTCGCCATAGATGACCGACAGCGCCTTCCGTTGTTGATCCGACAGGCCGGTCAGCGATGACACAGCCAGCTTGCAGGCGCGCGGGTCTTCCATCAGTCCGTCGGTGACGCCGTCCAGCGCGTCGCACGCCGCGACGATCTGGGATTCCACGCTCTTCAGCGTCTCCGCTGGGAACACCGGCTTCGACACGCTGGCCGCGTCGGGGAACGCCGCCTTGATGTCCATGACGAATTGGGCCGCGATCCCGGTGAAGTCGTAGGCCGGCGCGCCGGCGACAATGCCATCGAAGTCCGCCGGATAGCGCTGCGCCGCCATCAACGCCTGGCGGCCGCCGTTGGAACAGCCGTTGAAATACGACCGCGACGGCGGCGCATGGTAGTGCGCGCGAATAATCGCCTTCGACGCTTCCGCGACGCGATGCACCGCGGCGTGACCGAAGTTGAGCTGGCGCTCGATGTTGTTGAGGGCCCACGAGGCGTCGACGGTGCGGCCGTCATGGCCCGTATCGGTGCCGGCGGTGGCGTAACCAACATTCACGGAGGAGATCGCCTGATTGTCGATGCCTGCGACGAACCCGCCGCCGCCACCCATCATGAGCTTACGGTTCCACTGCTCGGGCAGCAGCAGGACAAAGCGGATCTCGCGGCCGATAGTGCCGCTCACCTTGCAATGCGGCGCGCGTATCGCACCGGTCTGGGCGGCCGCGACGGCGATCGCGTCGGTAATCGTGATGTCGGGAAGTTGCAGCGCCTTCAGTGCGGCGCACTCAGCAGGCGCGGGCAGGCCGGCTACGGC
>Ga0194112_10008004_pt1 | contig 13674 bp, 10 predicted proteins | sample TA2MahC400mmetaG_FD_146191 | JGI IMG/M metagenome (GOLD analysis project Ga0194112, IMG submission 146191) | Freshwater microbial communities from Lake Tanganyika, Tanzania - TA2015016 Mahale Deep Cast 400m | ecosystem: Environmental > Aquatic > Freshwater > Lake | place: Tanzania: Lake...
TGGGGTCCTACTTTGGAATTTTTCTTTCTCATGAAGTGATTATGTTGGTGGATGTCCCTGTCCATAAAACTTCCAAAGAACTTGGGGTCACCCGCACCTCAGTTTATACCAAGTATACCGGACTCTCGCCCCCTTAATGCATTCACATAACTTCAGCTGATTCATTTGTGGCACCATAACTACGTTTGATCCTTATATCGGAGTTCCAGCAAAACCCTGGAGTTTCCTGAGTTTTTGCGAGATTGATAAGGAAACCCTGGATTCCTGCCTCCGCAGGAATGACGATCCGGGAAGAAAAGGATGGCATAAATTGTCTATTGGTATAACACATTGACCTTTAAGTATAAGAACTCAGGAAACTCCAGTAAAAATAGACTTGACAGAAGCTATTTAAATATATAGCATTTTTATTAATAAAATTGGTAGAGGAGGTGATTTAAAATAGTTTTCTTTTATTCATCATAAATTAAAAAAAGGGGGGATGATTATGGCTGAAAAGAAACAGGGGATTGATTTGTCAACGCTTTGGAAGAAGGATGATTGGATGGCAGTTTGGATAGGTTTTTTTATTCTCATCATTTTCATGGCTGGGGCAACGATCAAGCTTCCAGGATGGAAATGGATGACAGATGGAGCTTTCCTTTCAAAATTACCTGGATACAGTAGTAAAGCAGAGGCTATTGTCAAGGATGCGGAGGCAAAGGGTGAAGAAGGACTTAGGACAAGTGCATTGGCGCTGAAAACTGCTCTCGATGCTAAGGATAGAAAAGCTATTGGAGAAGCGGCAGGAAAGTTCGAGAAGACTGTGAAGGATGTAAAGGATAAGGATTTAAATAAAAAGGCGGACAAGCTCGCCAAAGATATCAAAGGGGATGCGGGCAATACATTTGGAAAGATCCTCTCGGGTCAAAATTTGCTAAGGATGCTTTACCTGCTCATCGGTTTCTGGATTTTTTCGTTGATCGGGATTGCCATTATGGGAATGCCGGCGGGTAAGTTTACTACAGGGTTTCCCATTGTATTCATCCTTTCTCTCATTGCTGCGATTATTGGAGGAAACTCAACGATTTCATATTACGGACTTGAGACTGTATTCTGGGCCCTGATTTTGGGGCTTTTGGTGAGTAATATACTCGGTATACCTGGATGGCTCAAGGAAGCGGTGAAGACCGAATATTTTATTAAGATTGGTCTCGTTCTCCTGGGCGCAGAGATCCTCTTTACAACCATTATAAAAGTTGGCGCCTATGGAATGGTTCAATCCATTATTGTTATTGCAGCAGTATTCTATGTCTGCTATTGGGTGGCCAAAAAGCTTGGCCTGGACGATGAATTTGCATCGATCCTCGCTACAGGTGTATCCATCTGTGGTGTCTCTGCGGCAATTGCAGCGGGAGGTGCTGTAAAGGGTGACCCCAAAAAGGTGAGCCATACCATCTCTCTGGTGCTACTCTGTGCCATTCCAATGCTGATATTCCAACCGATCATTGCAAAGGCAGTAGGGTGGCTGCCAGCAGTTGCAGGGGCATGGATTGGTGGAACGATTGACACAACAGGTGCAGTGGTGGCAGCAGGGGCCATTGCCGGTCCTGAGGCAATGTCTGTAGCGGTTGTGGTGAAGATGGCTCAGAATGTGTTGATAGGTGTAGTGGCTTTTCTACTGGCAATATGGTTCGTCTTTAAGGGAAAAGAGGTTGGAGAAAGACCCGGTGCCATGGAGATCTGGTTCAGATTCCCAAAGTTTGTGGTGGGCTTCATCGTAGCTTCGATTATCTTCTCTTTCTTCATGACAGATGCATTTGCGAAGGGGGTTATAGGTATTTCAGCACCCATTAGAGCATGGTGGTTTAACCTTGCCTTCATCTGTATTGGTCTTGATACGAGGTTTAAGGAACTCGTGGCCATGGGTGGCGGAAGACCTGCTGCTGCCTTTTTGATTGCTCAAGGCTTCAATATACTGTGGACATTGCTACTGGCTTACCTTATCTTTGGTGGTGTTCTCTTTCCAGTCCCAAAGTTTTAAGAAGACGGTAGGGAACGGTTTGAAACCGTTCCCTACTCCCCTTGGGGGAGAGGTTAAACTCCTAATATTTTATGGCAGGTCTTGCAGGGCTCAGGTGGGCCTGGAAGTGAAATATCCTGCAAATTCCTCATATTGGGATTATCAAATAGCGACAGGTATAACTCTCTAAACTTTCTTTTCCTCTGCATAAAACAATCTCTGAAGTTTACATAGTTCTCATTATTCCAAATCGTGGAGAAGGATTCCCTGAAGATGTTTCCGAAACTCACCTTCTCCAACCAATAATTCTCACTGCAGAAGATTCTTCTAAAAGGAGAGGGGAGGGGCGGGTAGAGATAAACACAGGGTGAAACCTCCCCACCCGTTGTTATATAAAGATTTCTCAGCGGATTTTCTTCGCAGACGGGCACATCGATAGTAGAGATGGAAGGCCTTCTGATTCTGATTTTCAGCTTTTTGGCGTTCATCTCGGTTTCCCTTAAAACCTTCTCATGCGGGTTCTCATTCCTCTCCCAGAGAAATATCCTCTGAGACTCTTGCCAAGTATTGATACAATGACAAACGTTAGTCAGAATCACGTCATCGATTCTCATCTCTCTGGCAAGAGAAGGGATCTTTGGAACTTCAAGGATATTGTCTTTGAGGATGAGGAAAACAATATGTATTTTGGGTCGGTCAAGTTTTTGGCGTTTTCTCACTTCATTAAAGAACCGGATGGCATTCAGAATCTCAGTTAAATGGGAGTTGACCCGAATGACATCATGAGTTTCTGGCGTAGCTCCTGCGATTGAAAAACCTATAAAGTCGAGTCCGGCCTCGATCAGGTCATAGGTCTGGTTTCTTGTCAATCCCTTGGCGCTTGTCACGAACCCCACTTGTGAACCCTCCCTCTTCACGAGATGGATGCATTCCAACAGATCCTTGTGAAGCAACGATTCCCCCCATCCTTCTAAAACAACCGTCTCTACCTTATTTAGGTACGGGAGCAGCTTTCTGAAATCCTCAAGCCTCATATCCTGGAACTGCCAGTCCTTGGTCTCAGCGCGTATACACATCTTGCATTGAAGAGGGCATCGGGTGGTCAATTCAATCTGCCATGCCGAAAAGGGTCTCCTTTTTCTTCTCTTCATAAACTTTCCAAAAATCTTTTCGATCATTGCCTTTATAACTTCTGGAGAAGCCTCTCGAGATTCTCCTTTTTTGAGAGATGATAGACACAGAAGACATACGGAAGAAATGGGACTCCCCCCCACTTCTTCTTAAAAAAAGTGACCCCCGGATTAATTCCCAAACCAAGGTTAATATATTTCTTCTTTTCTGTTTTTGCCTGTTGGATCACTTCCGAAAGGAGGAAGTCAGAAGCTCCTGGGACATAAATAGCTTCTGAACTGAAGTTGAACATATGAAAAGCATAGTCCCTCGGTTTAAATTCTGCAATGTCAAAGGCTACGAGATCACCCTTGCTGTTTCTCGCATTGAAGATCCAAGAAGTATTGGAGGAGGAGAGATATTCGCCAATTTTCTTAGAGATGAATCGGGTTGCCTCATCCACTGGATGAGTCTTCAGGAAGCCATCGACCATCTCCCTGTGTTCCTCGTCAAAGTTTCTGTTTTTTTCTATGGAGAGTTCCCGGCTTGCCCGTGTGATCATATTTCGTGTCTTTTGAGCAATGGATAAAGTGGAAAGATCCAACCGATAATAATAGTCCGAGGAGAAGCTAATGCAACCAGTGACGGAAAAGGGAATGGAGGGAGCAGTTAGCGAGATGGTTTTGGGTCGGAAGCGATGGATGGAATCCTCAAGAGCTCTTCTCATCCTCTTTTGATCAAAAGGCTCTTTGAAAGGATAACCAATGAAAATCAGATGATCCTTTTTTACATAGGTTAGAAAGTCTCCAAAAATAAATGGTTCTGTCTGTGAAACGGCTGTAACATATGGGGGTATATGTTCTGGAACATAAGCACTCTGTTCAATAAATTCCATTTGGGTCTGTTCCATCATGCCTCTTCCTGAGTAATCCTGTGACCTTCATCAAGAAACATCTTTCTAATTCCCGGTATATGGATAACTCCAACAAAGGCCACCACATTTTCTTTTTCGGAAAATGCCTTTATTCCTCTAAAGAATATCGGATCTCGATTGGCCAGGATGGATTCGCAGCGAGTAGGAAATTCTCCTGTTATGGAGACAAATCTCTCAAGATTTCCTGAAAGGAAAGCCTGAAGAAACATTTCCCTGTAGGCCTTCCAGTTCTCGATATGATTGAGAAACTTTACAATACGTTCAAAAGGAATCCCGTCAAGGGCGGCAAGTTGATCCTCAATAGACTCAAGGTATTGGATTCTCTTTCCAAGTTTTTGGGCGATTTGGAAGGCTTCCGCATCCATTGAGTATTTCCAATTTAGAAGGGTTGACCAGACTGTGAAGAATGCCAGCCAGGGTCGAACTCCTCTCGTATGGACTTCGAAGGGATCAGAAGTCGTGCGATAAATGAGATCAAGATAAGAACCCGCAGAGGTTGTTGAGGCTTTCGACCTGGAGCGGAGTTGTCGGTTAATCTCTATAATCGCTGTTGGCTCAAGTGCATCGTATATGGATGGGCTATGTCCTCCATGTCGTCCGTACTCTACTACTCTTGCCATACTTTCCTTGTCCAAGGGACCCTCAAAAATTACTGTTTCGGAATGGTTCATCAGCTTGGTGAGAACCTTCTTAAAACTGTAGGGGAAGAAGTGGGCCGTCCCAACAAGAAGAGAGGCACGACCCTTCTTTTCGACCCTCCACACAGTTCTTAAGGATTTCCTCTTCCACCAAAAAATATTTATCTCACTTCCTCGATTCTCAGTGATCCTACATAACAGGTTCCTCATCCATAAATCATCAAAATAAGATATGTGTAGCCGCAGGCTTTAGCCTGCGTAAAATTTGGAGATTTTACATTTCATAACGCAACCTAAAGGTTGCGGCTACCTATATAACAGGTGGATTTGAAACCTGCTTTCTATCGATTAAAGCTTCCCTTCAATTGCCTTGATCAGAGAGACCGTTCTTGTCGTCCCATAAAAACATTCACAGAATTCGTAATTGAGAAAGGGAACGCCGCCCCATTTTTTTTTGAATCTCCTTATCCCCTCATTTACCCCCAGTCCTAAATTAATCGTTTTCTTCCCTTTTTCACGTGTGAGTTCGATCATTTCAAGAAAGAGGAGATCAGAGGCATGAGGCACATAATGCTTTTTCGAATGAGTACCAAGTACATAGGTAGAAAAATTTTTTGCTGCGAGTTCGATGACATAGAAAGCACATAGTTTCCCATTTTTCCCCCATGCATTGAGTACATATGAACTTCGGGATCGGCTTACATACTCTGACATGGCAAGATAAAGTTCTCTCACTCGGGGTGTTAATTTTTCACTTTTTAAAAGCTCAATGACCAGCGCTTCATGATCTTTTGAAAATGAGTGACTCCGTTCAACTGATAACTCGTTAGAAGCCTTTTCAGCCATTCGTCGAAAGGACGGCTTGAGCTTAAATTGCTCAATGTCCAGTTTGTAATATTGGTCTGTCTCTCTCTCAGTATAAGAATGTAAAAGGGAAGAAGGGATTTCTGGGCCAATGAACCATAGGTACTGGGGTCGGTACGTTCCGAGCGCCTGTTTCAGGATCTTCTCACATCGTTCCTTTGAAAAGTTTTCTTCAAGAGGATATCCCACAAGGATAAGCCAGTTATCTTTTATAAAGCTTAGACAGTCCTCGATAAGAAAAGGCTCCCCTTTTGATACGGGTGCCATAAGGCTTATGATGTGTTCTGGAACATAGGCGTGTTTGAGGATGTATTCTTCATCTTCTACGGTAATCATTTCATTATTTCTACTCCCATTTAAGATATTTTAGCTTAGTTTCAATTGATTTTACAAAATGTTTTTAGAGTGTCGAAGGAAAATCTGCATAATGAAATCGAATGGGTAGAATCAAATTGCAAACCATCCCGAATGGTCAATATCTTTCTGGTTGTCTACGTTCAATAAATTTCGTTTGATTTTATCCCTTTTCTTTTAAATAATAGTATAAATCTAGCTAAAAAATATTTGAAATTTCCCCTCACCCTTACCCTCTCCCCAACGGGGGAGAGGGAAGGGGTGAGGGGGCAAAATGTTAGAAGAAAATTCTTAAATTTAAATATGTAAGAATCCAAAAAGAGGATAAGGCCATGCGAATTGCATATTTTGATTGTTTTTCAGGTGCGAGCGGAGATATGATTCTTGGTTCCATGATCGATGCCGGATTGAGTCCCCATCGATTGAGAGAGGAGTTGAACAAACTCCAATATCCGGCCATTCGTTTAAGAGTCAAAAAAGTCCTGAAAGGAGGAATCTCTGCCACTCAGGTCATCGTTGAAGGAAGAGATGCGACAAGATCTCATCGTAATTTGAGAGAGATATTGCGAATCGTCGACAGAAGCCATTTAGAGTCAGAGGTGAAGAAAAAGAGTAAAGAAATTTTTCAGCGAATCGCTTCAGTGGAGGCAAAGATTCATCGAAAACCTAAGGAAGAAATCCATTTTCATGAAATAGGAGGATTAGATTCCGTTGTGGATATCGTAGGGGCAGTTTGGGGTCTCCGTCATATGGGGATCGATAAGATTTATGTTTCAAAAATTAATGTAGGAACGGGATTTGTTAAATGCGAACACGGAATCCTTCCAGTCCCTGCCCCTGCAACTTTGGCCCTGATGAAGGGGAAGCCCATCTATTCCTCAGGTGTGGAAAGGGAACTTCTCACTCCTACTGGAGCTGCCCTTTTGACCTCATTGGGTTCTGAATTCGGCAAGATGCCCCCTATGAAGGTGGAAAGGATTGGCTATGGGGCAGGCAAGGATGATCTTCCGCATCCCAATCTCCTTCGGCTGATCATCGGAACTCGAGCAGCGGATTCTGGAAAAGAAATGGTGACGGTTATCGAAACGAATATTGATGATATGAATCCACAGTTTTATGACTATTTGATTGAGAAATTGCTCGGAATGGAAGCCCAGGAAGTGTTTCTAACCCCCATATTAATGAAGAAGAGTCGGCCTGCTACGCTCCTTACGGTGATCTGTCCTTCCGAGAAACTCTCTTCCATCATAGAGCTTCTTCTAAATGAGACGACTACCCTCGGATTAAGGTGGCGGGAGGAAGAGAGGAGTTGTGCGGATAGAGAAATGTTAATCCTTAATACGAGATATGGCAAGGTCCGTTTTAAATTGGCTCGATGGGGAGGAAAGGTGGTCAACTTCTCTCCAGAATATGAAGATTGCAAAAGATTGGCCATAAAGAAGAGAATTCCCCTCAAAGAGGTCTTTGAAGAGGCGAAAAAAGTGGCAAGAATGACTTTAAAAGGAAGAGACCTTGAGTCATAAACATGGAATGGATCTTTAATTTAATGAGGCTTATCTTATCTCGACCCTTTTATAGAACCCGTCGTTATTGATCTCACTTGAAAATTAAAAAATGCAGTGTTATATTTTTATAATAGGAGATAAAAATATGAAAATTAAAAAAATCATTTTTCTGTTAGGATGTTTGTTGGCTATTAGTTTGTTTTTCTACCCTTTGGGATGGACACAACTTAGATTGGAAAAAAAGGCCCCTGTGATTACTAACTCTTTTGCTGTAGAGAAGGGCCATTATGGATATATCTGGAAAATTTATATTGAGGCGGAAGCTGGTGATAGAGATATGTCCAAAATTGCGTCAGTGGTGGACGAGCCAGGTTTCGGCCGCTACCCTACCGATTGGATCATTCTCAAACCACAATATCAAAAATATCTGAAAGGGTACATTCAATGGAATACAAACTCAGGTTATTCTCTTCCAGAGTTGACACAGATTACGCTGAAGGTTTCAATTATTGATAAAGCAGGTAACGAGAGTAACGAGGTAGTTTTCCCCTTTACATTCGAGAAAGGAGTCAAAGATCCATACTCATACAAACTGCCTCCTCCATTTGATAAAGGGGGTGTCCAAAAGCTGGGGAATATCCATATCAACATTATTCCTCCAGGAGGTCTGGGAACCGAAAGTCGAACCGATTGAATTATCGGTACATTCGGTGAACCCCATTAGAAATTCCAACGGGCATTAAACCCCGATGGAATGATTCAAAAATGTAATCCAGCTGAAGAGCAGTGGAGGGTATTATTTCTAATGGGATGAAGGTTAAAAATTCTAAAGGGCCTAAATCAGGTTGGCCCTTTTTTATTTTCTCTTGCTTTTCTCATTATGGGATGATAAAAATTTTATATCATATATAAAGGGGAGGAAGATTATGAGAAAGAATATCCTTCAGAAAAGGCCGATGATTCCATTGCTATTATTTATTCTTATTTGTTTGATATGGATGGGTTGTTCTTCAACCTTGAAGGAAAAGAGAAGGGAACCGGCGAAAGGAGAAGGTGTGGGTAAATATTACCATTTTGAAGATGTCCGTGTTCCGAGTGAATTAAATTTTCAACAGGATAAGTCCTTCATCTATGAAACCTCTCGATTTAAAGCAGGTATCTTAGTTTTTTCAAAATGGCGGCTTGATGTGGAATCACTGATTGATTTTTTTACTTATCACATGGAAAAAGATAATTGGAAATTGGTAAACAGTTTTAAAGGGAAGGAGTCCGTACTCAATTTTTCAAAACCTAATAAAACCTGTGCGATTAAAATTTTTGAAAAATGGTATGGTACGACGGAGGTTGAAATCCAAGTTGGCCCATTAGGAGAGAAAAAGATGTGAAAGGTGTATTATTAGATCAAACCAAAAGGACCATTGATCGCTACCATTTATTAGATAAAGGGGATAGGGTGGTTGTGGGAGTATCGGCAGGGGTCGATTCAATGGTCCTCCTCCATTTGTTAAATGCCTACCGGCAAGCCTTTAATCTCTCCCTCATTGTAGCTTACGTCAATCACGGTCTCCGACCAATTGAATCAGAGAAAGAGGTCGAACTCGTTCAAAAGGAGTCAGATCGGCTCGGTTTATCCTTCGAATACGGAAAATTCAATGTGCGGGAATTCCAGAAGACAGGAGGGTTTTCTCTCCAAGATGCTGCGAGAAAGGTTCGGTTCCAATTCCTTAATGGTCTTCTAAAAAAATATAATGCTAATAAAATTGCACTGGGGCACAATGCAAATGACCAAGTGGAGACCGTCCTCATAAGACTGATCAGAGGGTCGGGACTAAAGGGCCTTAAAGGGATGCTTCCCATTCGGGATGGAAGGGTGATACGACCTCTCCTCGAGGTGTGGAGGGAGGAGATCGAAGCCTTTGCAATAAAAAATGGCATCCCCTATCTCATCGATTCATCCAATCTAAATAAAAACTATATTCGAAACCGACTCCGCCTGAACCTCATACCTCTCATTGAGAGGGAGTATCAGCCAAATTTCAAAGCCTCGGTCATAAGGACCTTAACCGTTCTTAGGGAAGAGAATGATTATCTGGAAAGAGTCGTTGAGGAGGCTTATCAAAAGATGGTCTTTAAAGAACAGGATACCCTCTCTTTTAAATTCTCAGAATACCAACCCCTACATAAGGCAATCCAATGGAGAATGATTGAGAAGATATTGGGAAGGATTTATAGTGTAGAAGAAATCTTGTACGAAGGGAGACCATTAAATATCAATCTAATTTATAAGAGATTGTGTCAGCCTTCTTCGAGCTTCCTTTTGGAGCTACCTCATGGAGTCTTTATTGAGAAACAGTATGATATGGTTTTGTTGAGGAAGGGTAGGATTAAGCCAATTCCACCTTTCGAAGTTGAACTCATCGTTCCTGGCCGCACCTTTATAAAAGAGATCGAGAAAGAGGTGGTCATTGAGGAGACCCATAGGGATGTTCAATTTGGAGGTTTTAATGATGATCAGAAGACTGCATTTTTTGATTACCAAAACCTCCAATTTCCATTGAAGATGCGGAATTTTAGACCAGGAGATCGATTCCAACCATTAGGGCTAAAGGGGACCCAAAAGTTAAAGGAGTTCTTTATCGACCATAAGATCCCGAAGTATGAAAGGCCGAGAATCCTTTTACTTATTTCAGGAGAGAGGATTGCCTGGGTCGTAGGCTTCAGAATTGATGAACGGGTCAAGGTCACCGAGAAAACCCAGAGGGTTTTGAAAGTAACAGTGGCGTAAAAAACTTCAAGTTTCGTATGTAGCTCACCTTTAAGAATTCATCTTCCTTTTGAGCCACAGAGTTCCAAGTAAACCTATAAGAAGTGAATAACCAGAATATATAATTTTAATATTGACAAAATATATTATATACAATATAAAAAACCTGATGAATTTGGATCATCTAAATTTAAAAACATTTAGGGATGGGGTCTATGAAGCTTTAAAACTCTCCATACTGCGTTGTGAACTCTTGCCTGGTCAACGCCTCCTCGAAAAAGAATTAGTATCCAAGATCGGGAAGAGTCGAACACCCGTCCGAGAAGCGATCATCAAGTTGGAGCAAGAAGGACTTGTTGAGAAGCTCAATGGAAAGGGAGGATATTTTGTTTCCTCCATTCGTAAACAGGATATCGAGGAGATATTCAATATAAGAGAAGTTTTAGAAAGTTACTGTGTCAGCTTAGCCATCGATCGAATTGGAAAAGAAGAGCTCAACCAACTCGAACAAATCACCCAAGAGGAGGAGTTGTCTGAAAGTAGTGGAAATATTTATTCTCTAATAGAATCGGATACAAGGTTCCACGAAATCATTTACAGGGCATGTGGAAATCAGAAACTCTATGAAATATTGAACAATCTTAAGAATCACATTTACCGGTTTCGTACTTTAAGCTTCAAGTCGAGGGAACGGAAGAACATCCCACTTTCAAATCATAAAAAGCTTCTTCTCGCATTCAGAAGAAAGGATAAAAATTTGGCAAAGAGACTTACGATTGATACGATTTCACGTTCAAAAAACATTCTTCTACAAGAGGTTTTGGAGGGTAAGTTAGACTCATAAAATTATTAAAAGAATCGGGAAGAAAATGGACAGAGGGAAAATCACCTTTAAATTAAATGGTATTTATAAAACATTAGAAGTGGATTCAGGAAAGAGCCTCTTAGATGTTCTGAGAAAAGACCTCCACCTCACCGGAACGAAACGTGGTTGCGATGGGGGTCAGTGTGGAGCCTGTTCAGTCTTAGTTGAAGGTCAACTCCAACTATCTTGTTCAATCCCCATTGGAAAGGTAGCGGACAAAGAGGTAATGACCATCGAAGGATTAGGGAGGCCTGATCACCTTCATCCCATCCAAGAGGCATTTGTTGAAGCCGGGGCAATCCAATGTGGTTTTTGTACCCCAGGAATGATTATGGCTACAAAATCATTACTGGATCGAAATCCAAGGCCTTCACTTGAAGAAGTGAAGGAAGCGCTGGCTCGAAACCTCTGCCGTTGCACAGGATATGTAAAGATTTTTGATGCAGTGATGCTTGCATCACAACGTTTAAATGGATCTTCAACCAGGCCCTGGCGTCAACCTGAAAGAAATGTCGTAGGTAAAAATATCCCTATGCTGGATGCTGTGGAAAAGGCAACTGGTTTGGCTAAATATGGGGATGATCTACGGTTGCCGGACATGCTGTATGGCAAAGTGGTGCGAAGTCCACATGCCCATGCCAAGATTCTTGGAATAGATTCCGAAGAAGCCTCTAAAATGGCAGGGGTTCACGCTATCATCTCGGCGGAAGATATCACTGGCCCTAATTTGTATGGCCGTTTCTTTAAAGACAATCCAGTCCTGTGCCAAGACCGTGTGCGGTTCGTTGGGGACCCTGTGGCCATCGTGGTTGCAGATACAGAGAAACAGGCAGAAGAGGTTTCTCTTCATGTCAACGTTCATTATAGCCCTCTTTTAGAAGTCTCTGATGCAATCGAAGCCCTTAAGGAAGGGGCACCTCAGCTTCACCCAGGGGGTAATATTTGCTCTGAGAAGAAAATCGTTACGGGAGATGTGGTAAAAGGCTTTAGTGATTCAGAGGTTGTTTTACAAAAAAATTATATCACTCATTTTGCTGAGCATGCTTACTTAGAACCAGAGGCAGGGGTAGGATACATTGACGAAGAAGGCAGAATTGTGGTGGCAGCCGGTACTCAAAGCCCTCACTTCACTCAGAGTGAGATTGCTTATGCCTTAGGCTTAGAGAAGGACCAGGTAAGGATTATACAGACAACGACAGGAGGAGGTTATGGAGGCAAACATGACGTAGCTATCCATTGTCTTTTAGCCTTGGCTGCGCTCCATCTTCGCCGGCCTGTAAAGATTCGGTACACTCGGAAGGAATCCATGGCGACGACTTACAAACGTCATCCATTCCGAATGGATTTGAAGATGGGAGCAAAGAAAGATGGAATTTTCTGCGCTCTTCAAGCAAACTATATTGCCAATACGGGAGCATATACAGAGTCTGGTCCTGGAGTCTTTACAAGGGCTTTACTTCATACGAACGGCCCATATCATTTTCCTAATATGGATATCTCCATTGTTGGTGTCTTTACAAACAACCCCTCGGCTGCGGGGATGAGAGGGTTTGGAGTACCTCAGGTTGCATTGGCTATCGAATCTCATATAGACCAAATCGCTCAGGATATTGGATTAGACCCATGGGAAATAAGATATAGGAATGCTTACACTTCTGAACACATTTTACCCACTGGTCACAAAATACCGGGTAATGTGGAGATTCGTAAGTGCTTGGAGGTGATCAAACCCTATTATGATAAGATCAAAGCTGATGTCGCAGATAAAAACAGAAATTCAAACCTGATTCGTTATGGAGTTGGCCTTGCCACAACAATGTATGGGATCGGTCAAACTGGAATTCTTTTTCCCAGTCGGGTAAGGGTCTATTTGGAGGAGGATGGGACACTGGTAGTTCGGGCAGGTGTCGCAGATGTTGGACAGGGAGCGGTCACTGGATTAGCTCAAATTGCCGCCGATGAGTTCGGGGCACCTTTCCATCGGGTTAAGATATTTTCAACGGATACCCTGACCGAGCCTGATTCTGGTCCTACGGCAGCAAGCCGCCAGATCTTCTTCACAGGAAAAGTAGTTTGTAGTTCACTAAAGAGACTCAAAAAAATGATGTTAGATGTAGCTCCCCCGATCTTTGAGAGAAGGGTTGAAAAAATAACCCTCGTTTATTCGGATGAGGGGAGCTTCATTTTTCCGGATGAGGATCGTAGGTTATCCCTTCCAATTTCTGAATTTATAAATATGGCAAATAAGAAAGGGGTGATCCTGGAGGCAGAAGACATCTATAACCCAGGAATAACTTATTATGACCACAAGACCCAAAGGGGGCAGCCTTATCCTGCTTACACTTATGCGGCTCAGGTCGTTGAAGTTTCTGTCAATGAAAAAACAGGTAAAATTGAAGTTCTTCGGGCTGTGGTCGCTCAGGATGTAGGTCGGGCCATCAATCCAAAGATGGTTGAGGGCCAGCTTGAAGGGTCTATTCTTATGGGAATAGGATGGGCGCTGAAAGAAAAGTTTGGTAGCGTTCTAAACAAGAGACCTAAAGCAAAAAACCCAATTTACGATATGATGGAGAACCTATCTCATATCCCGAATTCGGTCAAGTCATCTAAACCATATTTTATAGAGGATGTCAAGCTT
>Ga0194112_10008005_pt1 | contig 13673 bp, 10 predicted proteins | sample TA2MahC400mmetaG_FD_146191 | JGI IMG/M metagenome (GOLD analysis project Ga0194112, IMG submission 146191) | Freshwater microbial communities from Lake Tanganyika, Tanzania - TA2015016 Mahale Deep Cast 400m | ecosystem: Environmental > Aquatic > Freshwater > Lake | place: Tanzania: Lake...
GGGACGGAGGCGGGAGATGGGACGGAGGCGGGAGATGGGACCGCGGCGGGAGATGGGACCGCGGCGGGAGACGGGACCGCGGCCATGACCGCTCCATCGGTCCACGCGCTGCGCGTGAGCGAGATCTACGCGACCATCCTGGGCGAGTCGACCTACGCGGGCTGGCCGGGGGTGATCCTGCGCCTGACCGGTTGCCCGTTGCGCTGCGTCTGGTGCGACTCGCGCCACGCCTACGAGGGGGGCGAGGCGCTGGCCCTGGTCGAGATCGTCGAGCGGGTGGCGCGCTTCCAGCTCCCGCTCGTGCTCGTCACCGGAGGCGAGCCGCTGGCCCAGGTCGGCGCGCGCTTCCTGATCAGCATGCTGCTCGCCCGCGGCCTGCGCGTCCTGGTCGAGACGGGCGGGGGGGTCTCGATCGAGGGGGTCGATCCGCGAGCCTGCATCATCCTGGATGTGAAGTGCCCCGACTCGGGGATGAGTGACCGCCAGGTGCGGGAGAACCTCCACTGGCTGAAGCCGAACGACGAGGTGAAGTTCGTCATCGCCTCGCGCGCCGACTACGAGTGGGCGCGCGAGTACCTGAAGCGCACGAAGATCGCCTCGCGCCAGGTCGTGCACTTCGCCCCCGTCGAGCGTCCCGACGGCGAGGAGGGCGCGACGCGGCGCGATCTGGCCGAGTGGATCCTCGCTGACCGCCTGCCCGTGAGGCTCAACCTCCAGCAGCACGTCTGGATCTGGGGCCGGGGCGTGCGGGGAGTTTGAGGCCCGCGAGCGTGCTTGACTCCGCACCGGGGCCGAGGCGGCACGGCGGTGATGGACGGAAGGGGGGCTCCCGCGCATGAGCGGCTCTGCCCGGTGCGGCTATCGGCCGGAGGGCGTGGCGCCCAAGGGGCGCGCGGTCGTCCTCCTCTCCGGCGGCCTTGACTCGGCCACGGCGCTGGCCATCGCCCACGCCGAGGGCTGGGACTGCCTGGCGCTCACCGTGCGCTACGGACAGCGCCACGAGCTCGAGGTCGAACGCGCGCGCCGCGTCGCCGAGGCGCTGGGCGCCGTCGAGCATCGCCTGATCGATCTCGACCTCTCCGCGTGGGGAGGCTCGTCGCTCGTGGGCGACGGAGAGATCCCCATCGACGGCGCGAACGTCGCCGGTGGCGCCGTCGCGGCCGAGGGCGGACGGGTCGCGCCCGAGCCGGGGACGCCCGCGGCGACCGGCGCTCCGGAGGCGGGCGGCGCGGCGGGCATCCCATCGACCTATGTGCCGGCGCGCAACACGGTCCTGCTGTCGCTGGCGCTGGCCTGGGCCGAGGCGAGCGGCGCGGGGGCGATCTTCCTCGGCGTGAGCGCGGTCGACTTCTCCGGCTATCCGGATTGCCGCCCCGGCTTCATCGCCGCCTTCCAGGAGGTGGCCCGGGTCGCCACGCGAGCGGGTCTCGAGGGGCGTGCCCCGGTGATCCGCGCCCCGCTGCTCCACAAGAGCAAGGCCGAGACGATCCGCTGGGGCCTCGCGCTCGAGGTCGACTACGGACTCACCTGGAGCTGCTACAATCCCCGCCCCGACGGCCGACCCTGCCGGAGCTGCGACAGCTGCCGGCTGCGCGCCAGGGGTTTCGCCGAGGCGGAGGTCGAGGATCCCCTGCTGGCGCCGGGCGCCTGACCCCGCGGGCGGCGCGGCGGGTCTCCTGGAGCAGCGACGCGTCGTGCGGGGCGGGCGGAGAGCCGGGTGGGGAAGGAGAAGGACGATGATGGAACTCAGCCGCACATTCGAGTTTAGCGCCGCCCACGCGCTGCCCGCCTCGGGCGAGGGGCATCGGTGCCGCGGCGTGCACGGCCACAACTTCACGCTGGAAGTGGTCGTGCGCGGCCGCCCAGATCCCGAGCGCGGCTGGGTGATCGACTTCGGAGACATCAAACGGGCGGTCGAGCCGCTCCTGCGCGAGCTCGACCATCGCTGGCTCAACGATGTCCCGGGTCTCGAGAACCCGACATCGGAGACGCTCGTGCGCTGGCTCTGGACGCGGCTCGCCCCCGTCCTGCCGGGGTTGGCGAGGCTGTCGGTCGGCGAGACGCCGCACACGCGCTGCACCTACTGGGGAGAGGAGTGATGGAGCCGAAGAGCATGGATCCGGCGGAGAAGGTGGACCCGGCGACGCGCGACGTCCTGCTCGAGTTCTCGATGACCCCGCTCGACAAGGGCGAGTCGGTGAGCGCCTTCGTCTCGCGCAGCCTCGAGATCATCGATCGCTCGGGGCTGCCCTACCGACTGAACCCGATGGGCACCGTGGTCGAGGGCACCTGGGAAGAGGCTCTCGCCGTCGTCACCCGTTGCTTCGAGCGCATGCGCACCGACTGCGGGCGCATCAGCGTGTCGATCAAGATCGACTATCGATGCGGGCGCAGCGGCCGGCTGGAGGGCAAGATCGCCTCGCTGGAGCGGCGGCTGGGCCGGAAGCTGCGGACCGACTGACCGCTCGCCGCCGCGGCGGCGGCGGGCAGAGCCTCGGCAAGCAGGGAGGAGACCATGAGAGCACAGAGCGGCAAGCTCGAGACGGTGAGCGGGTCCGGAGGACTTGTCACCGGGCTCTGTGCTCTCTGCGGCGTGCAAGCGTTGCGCGTCATGCCATTCCGCTACGAGTTCAAGGAACGTCGGCTGATCGGGGTCCGCTGCCCCGGCTGCGGTCTCGTCTTCATCGACCCGCGACCGAGCGACGACGAGCTACGGGAGCTGTATGCGGAGGAGTACTTCACGTCCTGCTCAGACACCTGTGGGGCACATGGCCGCACTCCCTACCTGACGGCGGTGGAGGATGCGGGCGCCGAAAGAGAGGCCGCGGCGGAGCGATTGGATGCGCTTCTGACCAGGGCTCTGGGCGGACGCGGCAGGCTGCTCGAACTCGGTTGCGGACCGGGCTACCTGCTGGCGGAGTTCCGCCGGCTGGGCTGGGAAATCGGCGGCTTGGAGATCTCGAGCTATGCCGTCGCCCACGCTCGGGAGCATCTCGGCCTCGAGATCGTCTGCGGTGACATCGCACCCGGGCACTTCCCTGGAGGGAGCGCCGACGCCGTGATCATGGGGGATGTCCTCGAACACCTCCCCAGGCCCCTGGATTCCCTGCGCACCGTGGCGCGCTGGCTGCGCCCCGGAGGCATGCTGGTCGTTGCGGTGCCTTCCACATTGAACCTCTTCTCGGCCAGGCTGGGGTTGCTGGTCTACCGATTGACAAGGCGCTCAAAGGTGCTGCGCATCCCGCCCTATCACCTCTTCGAGTACACGCCGGACACTCTGCGTCGAATGGTGACAGCCGCCGGCTTCTCCGTGATCCGTCTGCGCCAGTCGGCCGTGCCTCTGGGCCGAATGGGGTTGCGGGGTCGATGGGCCGAGAACGCCGGCAAGGCCGCTCTGCAGGTGCTCGCCCTCGGCACATCACGGCTGTTCAACTTCGGCGGGGACCGCTTGCTGCTGATGGCCCGGCGGCCCCGAGACTAGCGATTGTCTGGCTCCGGTGCCGCGCTCGGCAACGGGTCCGACGTCCATCGGGTGCACGCCACGCCCGGCGCGGCACGCCCCAAGTGGCACACGGGCAGCTTGACCCCAGCGGGCCATGCATCTATGATTAGCTGACTGGCCGGTTCTTGGGCCGCTTCCGCGTTGGCGGCAGGGAAGAGTGCTGCGCGTGCCCCGGTGGCGATGACGAAGATGACTACGGGAGTTCAGGAGGGCACGAGGTCATGTGCTCCGGGTAGTGACGGACGGCGGCCAAGACACCATTGCCGAGAAGGGGGTGACGCATGCAAAGGTGGCTAGCGCTGTTGTCACTGCTGGTCTGGGCATTCGTCGGTGCGCTGCCGGTCGGGGCAACGATCTGGATTGTCGATTCCGGCGGCGGCGGCGACTTCGTGACCATCCAGGCAGCCTTGTCGGCCGCGGCAAACGGGGACGAGATCATCGTCAACCCTGGGGCCTACACAGAGAATGTGAACTTCCTCGGCAAGGGGATCTGCTTGCGCAGCGCTGCGGGTGCTGACCAGACAATGATCGATGGCAGCAAGGGGCCGGTCGGAGCGGGATCCTGCGTATTCATGGACGCCTGTGATGGCAGCGGAGCAACGCTGGCAGGCTTCACCCTGACCGGGGGGCACGGAACGGAGTACGGTTCCCGCAAGCTGGAGGGTCTCGACTCGCCCATGGTCGGGGGAGGCGTCTACTGCAGGAACTGCTCTCCGACAATCCGAGACTGCAGAATCGTCGGTAACCAGTGCGACTATGCTGCCGGCATCTTCATCGACAGCGGAGCACCGGAGATCGCTGACTGCGTCTTCCTGGACAACATTGCTGCCACATACGGCGGTGGAGTGGCTGGACCGAACGCTGCTCCGCGCATTGCCAACTGCTGCTTCGAGGGCAATCTCGCCCAGGCCGGGGACGGTACGATCCATGTAACGGGGGCGGCCACGATCGAGGATTGCCAGTTCAGGGAGAACCGGGCTCGCGCCGGCGCGGCCATCAACGCGCCATCCTTCGGGGCGAACTTCAATGTCGCTCGCTGCGTGTTTGCGGGCAACAGCGCCCTGGTGACGCACGGCGGAGCCATCCGTGTTCACGAGGCCAGTGTGCAGATCATCGAGTGCCTTCTTGTGGATAACACCGCGCTCCTGGACGGTGGCGGCATCGCCATCCTCGACGGTGCTCAGGTGCTTCTCGATCACTGCACCCTCTACTCCAACTCCGCCGGTCGCAATGGCGGCAGCATCGCCGTTTGGGCGTACTCGTCGGTCGCTCTCACGAACTGCATTGTCGCCCTTTCCGATCACGGTGGCGGCGTGTTTGGAGCTTGGGCAGACTGCAACGCCGCGTGCAGCGATGTGTGGGGCAATGTTGGCGGCAACTACGTCGGCCTACCCGACCCGACCGGCCAAGACGGGAATGTCTCTGGGGATCCGCTCTTTTGCGGACCGAGCGGCGGCGATTTCTCGCTGGCGAGCGATTCTCCCTGCGCGCCGGATGCCAATCCGAGCTGCGGTCTGATCGGTGCCTACGCCGTCGGGTGCGGTGCGACATTCGGCATCGATATCAGCTGGGGAGGGGTGAAGGCCCTCTTCCGCCGCTAACGCCCAGGGATTGAGTGCTGTTCCGGCCGGCGCCTTCGATATCGCCCTCCGGAACCGAGCGCTGAATCTCGAGGTGAACCCCTCGATGCATTGAGGAGCGCAGCCGAATCGACCGGCCGCCTGCGAGTAGGCTTGAGGGCGTTGGATGCATCGGCACCCTCGCTGCAGAAGGGCGATGACTGGGTCGTGCAATGCTCTGCGCGACCGGTAGCGGCGCGGAGGTGCAGCACCCGCTGGCGGTCGTCCTCGTCGGGCTGGCGACGGCGACACTATTGACTCCGATCGTACTGCCTACGCTCTACTGCTGGGCGAACCGGGAAGCGCAGGGAGCGGCGCCGAGAGGGGCGGTCGGGTGAGACGGACGGGTTCGCCGCCGCCGCGGCAGCAGCCGCGCCAGCCGCGGAGCGGACCCCGGGCCGCGCACCTGCCGGCGCGGCGGATGCGAGCGGAGGGTACGAGAAGGGCGGCCACCGAGGTGACCGCCCCCAGCCTTCAGGGATGACCAGGAGCTCTTCCGCGCAAACCCTAGAGAGTGTTTTCCGGCGAAAGGCTCAACCCTGGCGAAGTCCCTGGGGCCAGCTCAAACGGAGGCCCATGCGGACATCCCGTCCTGGCCTGTCGCGGAACCCGCCGCCGGCGCGCCTCCCCGCTCGGGCGGAGCGGCCGGCTCCCCGCGGGCTCCCGTGAGCGTCGCGCCCTGCGGAGCCATCCACCCCGGCGGCGCACCCCACGATGCCTCAGATGCACCCACTAGCATATCACGCGGATTGGAGGATGTCCAGTGTCGCAATCCCCGGGCGGGTGTGTACGCTGTAGCCGGCTGCGGGTGATCGGGTTGGCCCGGCCGGGCGGGCGCAGGCCCGCCGCCAGCGACGCGAACTTGCGGGGCGGGCGGGGAGACGACTGGACCCCACGAGGCGCGGGTCCACGACGCGCGGGCCGGGCGGCCGGAGCGGGCTAGCGCAGTTACCGGAGGGGCGCATGAGGGACGCACCGGCGGGCGCGCGACTCCTGTCGCCGCGGCTGGCTTCGCTGCTCCTCGTCGCCCTGCTCATCCTCTTCTGCGCCGGCACCCGGTGGGGCCGCACCTATCCGCGCTTCGCCGGCCGGAGCTGGCACGCGCTCGACTCGGGCCTGCGCGTGAGCGCCGAGGCGCGCCGCCGGGGCGTGCTCGATCAGACCTACCCCTTCCTGCTCTACCTGCGCGAGATGACCCCGCCGGGCGCGGTGATCCTGCTGCCGCCGCGCGAGTTCATCATCGCCGGGACCGGCGGCGGCTTCATTCCGCTGCTGGCCAGCCCCTCGAGCGCCTACAGCTTCATCTACCCGCGCATCCCGGTGCACTTCGGCGACCGTTCGCCGCACGGCGAGCGGATCGACTACATCCTGGTCTGGGATCACTGGGGGCTGGAGTGGGTCGATCCGGAGGCCCCCCGTGACGAGGTCCATCGCTACCGGCTCTATCGCTGGCCACAGGGCGAGGGGGCGCCCCGATGAGCCCCGAGACGCGAGGGCTGCCGGTGGGCCTGCTGCTGGGCCTCCTGGCGCTGGCGCTCCTGGGCGAGGGGGTCTTCCGTCTGCTGCGGCGCGCCCGGCTCCTGCGCGCGGCCGACCCCGCGGAGGCGGTCGGCTTGCGGATCCTCTGCGCGCTCGCCTCCGTGCCCTGGCTCTGCCTCGGGTCCGACCTGACCGGGATCCCGATCACGCGCGCCACGCTGCTCGGGAGCGCCGGCCTGCTCGCGCTGGCCGGCGCCGGCGCCGGGCGACTGGGGAAAAGCGCCTTCGGCGGCACGGAGCGGCATGGCCGGTCCGCGAACCCCGGACCGCGCGGGGCGAAGCGGCCCGCTGGCTCGACCCCCCCGCCGGAGCGGACAATCGCGGCGGCGGTGACGCGCGCGCGGACGCTCGCCGTCAGCCTCGCCCGCGCCGCGTGGCGGGCGCCCGCGGCGGCGCTCCTGACCCTCGCGGCGGCGAGCCTCGTCCTCTTCAGCCTCGTCCAGGTCGGCGTCTTCCCGCCGCGCGAGTACGACGCGCTGGTCGGCTACGATCTCGTCGGTAAGATCCTCGCCGAGGAAGGCCGCATCCGCTCGAGCGTCTTCACGAACCTGGACTTCAACGCCCAGTGCGTCTACCCGCCCTTCACCGCCACCAACCAGGGCTTCTGGTACCTCTTCCACCCGCCGATCCAGCGCCTCTGGGTGCCCCTGCTGGCGGCGGGATTCGCCCTCTGCTTCGGCTCCTGGGTGCGCCGGCGCACGGCGTCGCCCACCGCCGCGTCGCTGGCCGTTTTCCTCTCGCTGCTCGTGCCCGAGCTTGCCTTTCACCTGACCGTCGGGCAGACCGACCTGCCGAGCAAGGCCTACACGGCGCTCGGCCTCTTCGCCCTTGCCGATCGCCTGCGCGGGCGCGGCCGCCTGGCGACCGCCGCCCTCTGGCTGCTGGCGGCGTCGACGGCGCGCAGCGAGAACGTCCTCTTCGCCGCGGCGCTGGGGGCCGTCGGGGCCGCGGCGCTGCGCGGGCGCCGCCTGCGGGCGTTGCTCGTGCCCCTGCCCTCGGCCGCCTTCTTCGTGCTCTGGAATCTCTTCTTCGTGAACGGGCTGATCGGCTACGACCCCGGCGAGTACTTCCTGCGCTCGATACCGCTCGATCCGGGCCGGATGCTGCGCGTGTTCGGATACGCCTTCGCCGTCATCCTCGAGCCGGAGAACTTCGGGGAGCTGGCCTGGTTGATCGGGTTGACCGTCGGCCTGTGGGCTTGGGGACGGTACGGGCGAGCGGCGAGAGGAACCCGAGCGCGCCCCGCTGACGGGGGCGAGCCGACGGGACGCGAGTGGGAGTCGACGCCCGCGGGATCGCGCGGCGCCGCCGCGACGCCGCGTCTCCGGGGCGAGGACCTCGCCGGCACGCTGCTCCTGCTGCTGGCCGTGTCGTTCCTCCTCTACATGCCCTTCTTCTACCTCTGGAACGAGAGGCTCAATCCGATCTGGACGATGCACTTCACCTTCAAGCGCGGCTTCTTCCGCTTCATCCCCGGGCTGCTGGCGGCGTTCGTCGCCTTGCCTCCCGTGCTGGCGCTGCTGCGCCGCTGCGAGGAGGCCTCGCCGGCGGGAGCGGAGCCGATGGAGAGTTGGGAGGCCCGGCGCTCGCGGAGGAGTCGATGACCGCATCCGGTCCCGGGTTCCCCGACGGGTCGACCCCCTTCGCGGGGCGCCCAGCCACGGCCTATGTCACCCGCGAGCTCCTCGCCCGGCTCTGCGAGCGGGCCGCGCGCCTGCCGCGCGGGCGAACGAACCACGACTTCCACGACGCCGGCGACGGCTACCAGCGGCTGCTCAACGCCGCGCAGCCCGGCAGCTACATCCGCCCGCACCGCCACCGGGACCCCGGGAAGTCGGAGAGCTTCGTCGTGCTTCAGGGGGAGATCGCCTTCTTCCGCTTCGACGACGACGGGGGCGTGCTGGAAGCGCGCCGGCTCGGCCCGTCGCGCCCGGCGCTCGCCGTGGATCTGGCTCCCGGCGTCTGGCACTGCTTCCTGGCGCTGGCGCCCGATACGGTCGTCTTCGAGGGCAAGAACGGCCCCTACGATCCGGCCACGGACAAGGAGTTCCCCGCCTGGGCCCCGGCGGAGGGCGACGCCTCGGCGGCGGCGTACATGGAGACGCTGCTGGCGCTGGCGAGGTGAGGGCTGTCCGGCGCGAGCCTGTCCGTCCCGACCATTCCATCTGCGCGCTCGATGACCGGAGAGCGCGCAGGTGGGAGAGTCGGGACGGCGGACACGGAGCGCGCGGACTACGTGGCCACCGATTTCTCTTGACTGTTCCCAAAACTGGACATAGTCTAGCTCGCATGACGGATTCAGAAGTCGTCGAGCTCCTGCGCGCGCATGGGATTCGGCCTTCCGCACATCGGGTGGCCGTCGCCAGCTGTGTGCTGGGAAACGATACGCACCCGAGCGCAGAGACGGTCCTGCGGAAGGCCCGAGAGCGCCTGCCCGTCATCTCCCGGGCAACGGTGTACAACACGCTGAACCTCTTGAACGAGAAGGGCCTCTTGCGCCAGCACCCGTTCGGAGCCGGGACGGTCTTCGACTCGAACGTCTCCAGGCACCACCATCTGATCGATGAGGAGACAGGGGAGATGCGGGACATCCCCTGGGAGAAGCTGTCGGTCTCCGGTCTTGAGTCGATCAAGGACGCGGAGATCACCGACTACATGATTGTGATTCGAGGGCGCTTCAAGAAGAGGAGAGCATGATCAGTTCGGGAAGGGCGAGGCGCGTACGCTCCCGGAAGCGGACGGCGCCCCATGCGCGTCGAAGCCCGCAGTCACCCCGAACGGTCCGCTTCGTGCCCCTAGCTTAGAGGAGGATGGAAGATGAACGGAGAGAGCAAGTGCCCCGTCACGGGCAAGAAGGGCAAGGGCACGTCGAATCGCGACTGGTGGCCTCACCAGCTTAGCCTGGGCATCCTTCACCAGCACGCTTCGGCCTCCAATCCGCTGGGGCCCGACTTCAGCTATGCCGAGGAGTTCAAGAAGCTCGATCTGGCGGCCCTGAAGAAGGACCTCTACGCGCTGATGACCGACTCGCAGGAGTGGTGGCCCGCGGATTGGGGACACTACGGCGGCCTGTTCATCCGGATGGCCTGGCACAGCGCCGGCACCTATCGCATCTCCGACGGGCGTGGCGGCGGCGGTACCGGCAACCAGCGCTTCGCGCCGCTCAACAGCTGGCCCGACAACGTCAACCTGGACAAGGCGCGCCGCCTGCTCTGGCCCATCAAACAGAAGTACGGCAACAAGATCTCCTGGGCCGACCTCATGATCCTGGCCGGAAACTGCGCGCTGGAATCGATGGGCTTCAAGACCTTCGGCTTCGGGGGGGGGCGCGCGGACATCTGGCAGCCCGAAGAGGACATCTACTGGGGGAGCGAGCGCACTTGGCTGGGCGACGAGCGCTACAGCGGCGAGCGCCAGCTCGAGAACCCACTGGCCGCCGTGCAGATGGGGCTGATCTACGTGAACCCGGAAGGCCCGGGCGGCAATCCCGATCCCGTGGCTTCCGGCAAGGACGTGCGGGAGACCTTCGCCCGCATGGCCATGAACGACGAGGAGACGGTGGCGCTCGTCGCGGGCGGACACACCTTCGGCAAGGCCCACGGCGCGGGCGACCCGGCATTGGTCGGTCCGGAGCCGGAAGCGGCTCCGCTGGAGGAGCAGGGCCTGGGCTGGATCAACCGTTTGGGGACCGGTAAGGGCGTCCATACCAACACGAGCGGGATCGAAGGCGCCTGGAAACCCCATCCCACCAAGTGGGACCAGGGCTACTTCGACATGCTGTTCGGCTACGAGTGGGAGCTGGTGAAGAGCCCGGCAGGCGCCTGGCAGTGGCTGGCGAAGGACGTCAGGCCGGAGCACATGATCCCGGACGCGCACGACCCGTCGAAGAAGCACCGGCCGATGATGACCACGGCCGACCTCTCCTTGCGATTCGATCCGCTCTACGAACCGATCGCGCGCCGCTTCCACAAGGACCCGAAGGCCTTCGCCGATGCCTTCGCCCGCGCCTGGTTCAAGCTGACCCATCGCGACATGGGGCCCAAGGTCCGCTACCTCGGCCCGGAAGTCCCGGCTATGGACCTGATCTGGCAAGACCCGGTCCCCGCCGTCGATCATGCCTTGATCGATGCGAAAGACATCGCCGAACTCAAGGCGAAGATCTTGGCCTCCGACCTCTCGGTGGCCCAGCTGGTCTCCACCGCCTGGGCCTCGGCTTCCACCTTCCGCGGTTCGGACAAGCGGGGAGGTGCCAACGGAGCGCGCGTTCGCCTCGCGCCCCAGAAGGACTGGGAAGTGAACCAGCCGGGAGAGCTGGCCAAGGTGCTTGCCGCGCTCGAGGAGATTCGGAAGGAGTTCAACGCCGCAGAGAAGGGGGGCAAGAAGGTCTCCCTGGCCGACCTGATCGTGCTGGGCGGCTCGGCGGCGGTGGAGGCGGCGGCCAAGGCAGGCGGCCACTCGGTGGAAGTGCCGTTCACCCCGGGCCGCATGGACGCCTCGCAGGAACAGACCGACGTCGAGTCTTTCGCCGTCCTGGAGCCCTTGGCCGACGGTTTCCGCAACTACCGGAAGAAGGGCTTCGCCGCGCCCGCCGAGCACATGCTGGTGGACAGAGCGCAGCTGCTGACCCTGAGCGCTCCCGAGATGACCGTGCTCGTCGGCGGCCTTCGCGTGCTCGGCGCCAACTTCGGCGGATCGAAGCACGGCGTGTTCACGACGCGCCTCGGCGCGCTGACCAATGACTTCTTCGTCAACCTGCTCGACATGGGCATCGAGTGGAAGCCGACGTCCGATGCCGGACACATGTTCGCGGCCGTGGATCGCAAGACCGGAAGCCCGAAGTGGACGGGCACTCGCGTGGACCTGGTGTTCGGCTCGAACTCGCTGCTCCGCGCCTTGGCGGAGGTGTACGCCCAGGCGGACGCGGGAGAGAAGTTCGTGCGGGATTTCGCCCTGGCCTGGAACAAGGTGGTGAACCTGGACCGCTTCGACCTTCGCCGATCGTAGGCGAGGCGTCCCCAGGGTTCGAGCGCGACGGAGCCGCCGCTCCGAGTCGGCGGCGAATTCCGGCGAAGTAGGAGGCATGCTCCCGGAAGACGGATCCCGTGTGCGGAGAGGTCATCGTTCCGGACCTGGCAACAGGGGTGCAGATCGTTTGGGATGAACACGCTTCAACGACGCCGGCGACGGCTACCAGCGCCTGCTCAACGCCGTGCAGCCCGGCAGCTACATCCGCCCGCACCGCCACCGCGACCTGTTGATCGGTCCACGTAGCGGAGGGGTCGGTGAGCCCCAGAGCGGGTTGGCGGACGACATCGTGCGGATGAGATAGCGAACCTCCGGAGGGATCGCAGGTCGGCCATGTTTCCCCGGGCGGCAGGGCCGCGCCCAGCTGCGGGCGCAGCCTCTCCACGAGGGCGGGTCATGGCCTGGACGGAGGGCTGCTTCATGAGGCGCGGCACGCGGGGCTGAACCTCGGATCGCGCCCTTCGCCGGTCCGCGCGGCACAGGCCGCGCGAACCGGCGAATGTCCCAGCCCCGCTCTCTTGTGGTCTGCCCCTAGCGGATCAGCACGACCCTGGTGCCGGTTCGCAGCGTCTCGCTCGCCGACCGGATCCGCACCGCCGCCAGGTAGATCCCCGCCGGCAGTCCCCGTCCCCTGAATCTCTCACCGCTCAGCGCATAGTCGTGCACGCCGGCGGCCTCGAAGCCCCGCGCGACGATCGCCACCTGTCGTCCGTTGAGATCGTAGAGCCGCAGATCGATCTCGGCCGACTCGGGGAGCGCGAGCTCGAGAGCAGCCGCGCCGCCGCCCAAAGGCCGCGCGGTGAGAGACACGGCGGTCGGGATCTTCGTGGTGCCCGCCTGTCCGGCCCCGTTCCCCGGGTCCTCCGCCGCAGGGTCGCTCGCTCCGGGAGCAGCGGGTTCCGCTTCCTCCCCCGGCTCCTGCGGCTCGCCCGCGAGCTCCGGCTCCGCCACCGCGCTCGCATCGCCCAGGATCTCGATCTCGACCCGATCGGCGTAGTAGAAGGTGTCGTAGATCAACCCCAGCCCGGGGCAGCCCGTCTCTACCGCGAACTCGCCCGTCCGCGCGCCGCAGGCGAGGATCGTGAAGCGGTCGCCGACCTGGGGCGTGTAGCCCTCGATCGAGCGCACGATGAGCCGTCCCGCCAGGGAGGCCTGTCCGCTAACCTGCAGCACATCCGACTCGCCCGTCCCGGTGCCGCCGAGCTGCACGTCGAAGGTGCCGCCGGGCGACTGGACGAAGCTGCCCGCGACGGCCAGCGTCCCGACCAGGCTTCCGCTGAGTGAGCCCGGCTTGACCCAGCCGCCGCTGTTCACATCGTCGAGAATCGTCCCGGAACCGCACAGGGTCCCGCTCGAGATCGCGAGCGTCCCGGCGTTCGTGTCGAGCGTTCCATCGATGCAGGCCACGCCGCGGTCGATCTCGCCGTTGCCGGTCTGCGTGTACTGGCCCAGGACCGCGAAGGCGCAGCCGGCGCCCACGGTGAGGCCGCCGAAGGCGTTGGTGAGGTTGCCGGGCGTCGCGTAGTCGCGTCCTGCGCGGACTTCCAGGTGACCACCGGCCTGGATGGAGGTGAGTCCTGCCAGGGCATCGGTCGACCCCTCGTTGCTGTAGATCGTCGCGCCCGGCCCGATCAGGACCGCGCCCGCCTTGAGCGTCTGCACGTTGCAGTCGATGAGGCGCATGATGCCGCCTGCCTCAACCTGCCAGGTGCCGCCGGTCAGCGTGGACCCGCTGTAGTTGCCGCTCACCTGCATGCGATCCGACCAGAACGAGCCATCGGCAGAGACGGCAGTCAGCCCCTCGCTCCAGTAGGTGCCGTAGTCGACCCAGACCGCGCCCTGGGCCTCGGCCCGCACGGTGCCGTAGTTCTTGACCGACCCGTTGGTGACGTGGAAGTGCCCCATGGGCCCGGCAGTGATCGAGCCATCGTTGACGAGCTGTCCGGAGCTGCTGGAGACCCACAGCAGCCCTTCATCCGTAGCGGTGA
>Ga0194112_10008007_pt1 | contig 13669 bp, 15 predicted proteins | sample TA2MahC400mmetaG_FD_146191 | JGI IMG/M metagenome (GOLD analysis project Ga0194112, IMG submission 146191) | Freshwater microbial communities from Lake Tanganyika, Tanzania - TA2015016 Mahale Deep Cast 400m | ecosystem: Environmental > Aquatic > Freshwater > Lake | place: Tanzania: Lake...
CCTCGCCATTGGGAGTCAAAAAGACAAGACGTGTAACAGTTTCAGAGAGAGCAGGGTAAATTATCTTATCTTGGAGTGGGTCGAAGGATCCTTTTTTAAAAAACTGACTTTTTCTACAGACTCGTTATGCGGAAAGTAGGCACCGACATGACAGAACAAGAGAGCAGAACGTATCATTACTCTCAAAATCCATTGAAATAGGAGGAATTGTATGGCTAAGATAATGGTTCACCTCACGCACGGCCCAGAGCATCCAACCAGGGCCGCCCTCGCCTTCTTGGTAGCAAAGGCGGCGATAGAAGAAGGACATACAGTTACGCTTTTTCTTGCTGGAGACGCGGTGCAGTTGATGCGCGACGGGGTGCTGGACAATCTCAGCGGATTAGGCACAGGCAAGTTGCGCGAGTCTTACGATGCAGTTGTGGCAGGCGGGGCCAAGATTTACCTCTCAGGGATGTCCGCCAACGCGCGTGGCCTGAGTACAGTAGATCTTGAGGGCAAGCCAGCACAATTCGCGATGCCTAACGTCCTGGTGAAACTTGCGCTTGAACATGACCGCATGTTTACCTATTAACCAGGTGGCCGGGAACGAGCTGGCAGAGGTCCACTTATAACTAAAGGAGGAGGTTCAACATGGCAAAAGTAGTCCGTTGTAGAGACGTTGGTTTTGACTGCGACGGTGTGGTGCGAGCCGAGACAGAGGAAGAGGTATTGAAACAGGTCGCAGCCCATGCCAAAACCGTCCACAACTTGGAGACGGTGTCAGAAGAGGTAATCGATAAAGTGCGCCAAGTGATGCACGACGAGTAGGTAAAACAACGCATGGCGGTGGCGGTTCAATTGTGTTGGCCGCTGCTTCTACAAGAGATTTCCGCATAACAAATCAATCAACCCGACGCAGAATAGCCTTGGTTGTGTTCGTATAGCTTTATGCCTGCGCGGGTTATTTCTGTCGTTGGGGCAACAATATGAAATTTAATAATGAAGAAGAATTCCGCCAATGGGTTGCTGCCGAGTTGCCAAAGCACCTTGGTCAAAGATGGACTGTCATGCATGGCAAGAACGTTAGTGATATCGTCCTTTGTTGGGATGACGATAACCATCCCCTGATACTATTTGTCGAAGTCAAATATCATAAAACGTCCCATGGAAGAATCGGTTTTGGAAACGCTACTGGGAAAGGATATCAAACAGAAATACTGCTTAAACGACCCTCCTATCTGGAGAGGTATCTAAGATGGCTTGTCACCGATCAGGACTCCGAACAATGCCTTTTCTTTACTAACAACGACGTCAGGAACAACTGTGCCGGTGAGATAAAGGAGGGTAAGCAAAACAACTTTACCAGCGGGCTATTCGAGAAGAATAGAATGCGCTGCTTCTCATTGGCCGATTCGCCTCAGCAAATCGCCAAATGGGCAAAAAGCGAACAGCCCCAACAAGGCGCTCCATCGGATCGCCGATAAACCTGGCTCCCGATGAGCTTTATCGTTGAATCTGTAGAAAAAGTATTAGAAGCGTGATAAAATCGCCATAATCTCATTCATAGAAGCCCAAGAGACCGCTTATCCAAAAGGGGAGAGAGATGGCGAAATATAAAGAATATGATTATTCTCAGGGTAAATTCATCCCGATCCACTTTGACCGGCAGATCTTGCCCGGGAGCTTTGAATACAGTCTTCATTACCTCATCGATAACGAGATCGATCTATCCCTCTTTGAGTTACGGTATAAAAACGATGAGACGGGAGCGCCGGCCTACGATCCGGCCATCCTATTAAAGATCATCCTTTATGGTTACTCACGGGGGATCACTTCGAGTCGGAAGATCGCGCAGAGTTGTGAAGAAAACGTCATCTTCATGGCACTCTCTGCCGACACGCGGCCCCACTTTACGACGATATCAGAATTTATTTCGTCCATGGATCAGGAGATCATCGATCTATTTCTTGAAATCTTATTGATCTGCGACGAGATGAGGTTGATCGGCAAAGAGATGTTTGCGGTGGATGGGGTGAAGCTGCCCTCGAATGCCTCGAAGGAGTGGAGCGGGACGAAGCGAGAACTCCAGAAGAAAAAGGAGAAGATGGAAAAAGCCATTCGCCAGATCATGAAGCGGCATCGGGAGGTGGACGTCAAGGAAGCAGGCCAAGGGGTCATTGAGCAAGAAGAGCAATACATAGAGACCCTTAAAAAGAAGGTAACAAAGATCAAGTCCTGGTTAAAAGACAACGAGGACAAGCCTGGAAAGAGTGGGAAGCCCATCAAGAGTAACATCACGGACAACGAGAGTGCCAAGATCAAGTGTTCGCACGGAGTCATCCAGGGATATGATGGGGTGGCGGTAGTGGACGGGAAGCACCAGGTGATCGTACATGCGGAGGCCTTTGGGGTGGCTCAGGAACATGAACTTCTGATTCCGATGATTGAAGGGGCGAGGGAAAACTTTGAGGCCATTGGCCATAAAGAAGATGTATTTAAAAAAGTGAAGCTTACCACGGACAGCGGGTTTCATACCGAGGCGAACGTGAAGGAAGTCATGGGACAGGGGATTGATGGTTACATCGCGGATACAGGATTTCGTAAACGGGACCCTCGGTTTTCGGACGTTGACAAATATAAGGAGCGCTTTAGGAAAGAGAGGGCCGAGTACTATGGGGTGGTCGATCTCTATAGGCCGCACAGAGACTTTACGATCAGCGAAGACAAGACTCACTGTATTTGTCCTGCGGGCAAGCGACTGTATCGCAATGGGGGCAATGTGGTGGTCAATGGGCAGCGGGCCATTAAGTTTCATGGGAGATTGACGGATTGTCGGGTCTGCGAGCTGAGGAAGAGGTGTTTGAGGCATCCGGACAGAACAGAGGCAAGACAGGTCTACTTCTTTCAGGGGAGTGCAGGGTCCAAGCCAGAGACCTTTACGCAGAAGATGAAGCGCAAGATCGATTCGATCAGAGGCAGACTGATCTACAATCGGAGACTTGGGATAGCCGAACCTCCATTTGCCCATATCCGACATGCCATAGGGCTTAGTCGGTTTACGTTGCGGGGAAAGCGAAAGGTGGACATCCAATGGAAACTTTACTGTATTGTGCATAACCTGACAAAGATTCACAGATATGGAGAGGGGTTTGCGTGAGTGGATCGATGGGTGGGTCTCAGCCTATGAGCAATATCATGGGAGTAAGAAGTTTCCCTCGCCATTGGGAGTCAAAAAGACAAGACGTGTAACAGTTTCAGAGAGAGCAGGGTAAATTATCTTATCTTGGAGTGGGTCGAAGGATCCTTTTTTAAAAAACTGACTTTTTCTACAGACTCGTTAGCCAAGGAGGGAATGAAATGAAAAAACTATTTTTTTGTCTGATCCTAAACGCTTTGTTGGCATCCTCATGTGCAACGCACGGTCCCTTTTACGTTGGCAATCCTTATGGCGCTCCTGTTTCATATGGTGAAAGGCGTCACCCAGGGATTGATTTCGATATTAGAATTGGAACCCCAATAATCGCTTCGTCTGATGGTGTGGTTATTTACATCGGAGAACCAGATTCTAAAGAGCTGTATGGCGGTGGTATTTTTGTCGGAATCTCGCACGGTGAATATTTCAATACACTCTATGGGCATTTAACCAAAATTATTGTCGAGAAGGGCCAATCGCTCAAAAGAGGGCAATTAATTGGCCTTTCAGGTGCATCCAACAATGGGTATGCCCATCTTCATTTCGGTATTTGTAAAATTGGAGGGAGCTGCAAGAATTATTCAGAAACCTACGACCCAACGAAGTTCTGGTTAGGAGGCAAAGCTCAATGTTTTGATCCGACCACGGATTATTCAAGATACTCTCAGAAAGATGTAACCATTCCTGTTGCATGTGGGGAGTATGCAAAAGAGCTGGTAGCCCGATCAAAAAGAAAAGACTAGAACCACTTTTTCGTTATATAGAATGAGTGGGTTGATAGACTAACAAACCCTTCCAGCAACTGCCTGCAATAGGCAAGGGAGGTTTACAACCACCGTTTAATTTCAACCGTTAGATGTTTAAATAAATTCATATGCAGAGGTTTAAATCAAATGGCAGCACGAATGAAAAAACGGAAACGAGACATTGAGAGAGATTATCCGGCAAAGCAGTTTGCGAATAAACTGAGACGACTGGCCGACTGTATTGAAAAGGGTAGACAGTTTCGGATACAGGTGGCCGGAGAACGAATCGTCATTCCGCCAGATGCCCTTATCAATATTGAACATGAACGCAGTTCGTCGGAGGAAGAGATTGAATTTCAGATGAAGTGGAAAACGATTTAAGTCCTAAGTGTCAAGCCTTGACACTTCTTATCTTCTGCGTCAGGATCTCACCGGTCTGGATGTTGTTCTTCCACCTGTCGTGGTACCCGAAACAGTGTTTGATGAGGATCCACCGCGTGTAGAACCCGCTTGTGAATGATGTTTTTCCTCGAGTTTCTTCAATACCTCTAATCCATTCTCTTTAGAGGTTTCTTTTTCTTTATTCACAGTGGCGGTGGTGGGGCTGTCCGAAAAGTGAACCGTTCCTTTTTCGTCAACCCATTTGTATATTGACTGTGCAGATATGTTTTCTGAAGAAATTAAGGAAAGAGAGACTAACAATGCAACCAGAATCGTTATCTTCATTTCCCCCTCCTTGTCAATGACAATGGATAACTTATTTTAAATCTGCATTTTTTATACCAAAATATTCAACCCCTTTCAACTCTGTAACCCTTCGATATCAGATGGATACTTGATTGAGCAACCTCAATTCGAAGTAAAAAATATGACATTTTTTGGCCCTTACAAACTAAATTCGTCATTTACCCACCTATGCAGAATGCCCCGTCCGGAAGGACGGGGCATCTTCGCTATGAGAAGAATTTGACGATGCTGATGGCAATGATGATTCCAACCAGATCGGCAATCACGCAGACCAAAACCAGATATCTTGTCCTCTTAATCCCCACTGCCCCAAGATAAACTGCAAGAACATAAAAGGTCGTCTCCGCACTTCCCATGATCACTGCACAAATCCTGGTGGCAAGGGAATCAGGACCGCTCGTTTTGACGATATTTGTAAATACACCCAGCGAAGCACTTCCTGACAGGGGTTTAATAAGAGCAATGGAGACGACATCAATGGGAATCTGGAAAGTTTCCAGGATTCCCTGGAGTAATCCCTGGATCAATTCGAAGGCTCCAGAAGATTGAAAGGCTTTGACCGCCACGAAAATCGCAAGAAGGTATGGAAATATCCTAATGACCACACCCACCCCTTCCTTTGCACCGGAAACGAAGCAGTCATAGACTCTCACTCTCTTGATGCATCCGTACAAAATGGTAAGGAGAATAAAGAGAGGGATGATGAGTTGGGAAATCAAACTGATGGTCTTCATTTGAAAAACCTCCTGACCGCAAAAAGGAGGCCGAGGGCGAAAACGGCCGAGAGGAACGTCGCCAGAAGAGTTGGCAGGACAATGGACGATGGGTCTTTAGATCCGTAATCCGCAAGAATGCCGATCACCGTAAAAGAGATCAGTTGAATACTGGCAGTATTGATCACAATAAAAACCATCATCTCAAAGGTGATAGTTTCGCCATCCGGATTCAAAGTTTTAAGATCCTGCATAGCTTTAATCCCGAGAGGAGTGGCGGCATTCCCAAGCCCGAAGAGGTTGGCCAGAAGGTTGAGTGTGATGGAAGTGATCGCAGGGTGTTCTCCGGGAATATTTTTAAATAACCGCCTCACGAAGTATTGGAAAAAGTTAGAGAGGCGGTGGATCAATCCTGAGTCTTCGATGATTTTTGTGATCCCCAGCCAGAGGGAGACAATGCCCAGCAGAAAGAGGCTTACCTCAACGGCTGATTTCGCTCCCTCAAAAATGGACTTTGTAAATTCACCCAGCCTGCCGTTGAGGAAGGAGAAGAGGATGCTTATGACGATGAGTAACACCCAAATCGTATTCATAAAAGGGTAAGCGTCTTTTTGATGGTGTTCAGTTCCACCCGGGCGCCGACAGGCAGAGTGAGTTTGTTTTTGACATGTCCGATGTAGGGGCAGTTGACCAACGGGAAATCGATCTTCATCTGGCTGGATAGGATGTCGTAAACATCTCGATTCTTAACCCTTCTGAAATTGCCAAGGATGAGCCCTTTCACTTTTTTAAGTTTTCCAGCAAGGATCCACTGGGTGAGATACCGGTCTACCTCATACAGTTTTTCGTTCACTTCTTCGAAAAATAAAATTGCCCCATCCGTGTTGATTTCCCATTCCGTACCCAGAAGGGCAGTGAGGGTGATCAGGTTTCCACCTTTCAGGCGGCCTCGGGCTTTTCCGGACCGATAAACGTTCACAGGCGCTCCTTGGAGGAGATTTCTGTTAGGAAATCCATTCACGGCATTTAAGAAAGATCGAATTGTAAAAATTTTAGGAGGAGAAAAATTTAGAATCATGGGAGAGTGAAGGGTGGTCAAACCGGTTCGCTCTGAGATGACATTGAGCAAGGCGCTAAGATCGCTGAACCCGGCCAAGACCTTAGGATGGTTACGGATGAGGTTGAAATCGAGGCGGGGGAGAAGTTTCATGGAGCCATATCCGCCCCGATGGGCAAGGATCATGTCCGCTTCTTTATTCAGAAAGGCGTTATGGAGTTGCGATGTTTTCCGGCGAGTAGAAGGAAGTTTGGTGACGGGCTTCTTATTCAGAATTTTGAACCCAAGTTTTTCAAGAATCTTTATGCCTTCTCTAAACTCTCTTTTCTTTTTGATCAGGTAACTGGGTGTTATCGTATAGATGGCCTTCAAGCAAACCTCCAGGTCATTTTTCTTCGCATTCGATCAGAAGACGGAATCAATGATGTTTCCAATTTATTATGATTGCCGGGCGCCGTCAACAAAAAAAATGGGAAGACGGAATTGTTTTTCCGCTTCCCATGTTTTTCTTCTCATCAAGTCTGCGTTCTCACACTACTAAAAATGTGTTCACCGGTTAGTTCTTTGTTGCGAAAAGCGATTCGTAAGCTTTTACGCCTTTTTCGTAACCTGCTTTATCCTTACCCCATTCGGTATGGCATCCATTGCATGAGTTGGGAACCACATTTTTGGGATCTTTTTCAAACATCTCCAGGCTGACCCGGGGTTTGATAATTCCAAAGTCGTGGTTGTGGATATCGCCCGCTTCTGCCGATGCAGCTGTTTTTACCAGGTGGCAAGAGGAACACCGGCTGGTTCCCTTGGTCTCCGGCGCATAGTTGTGTTTAGTATGGATCCGGATCGCCCAGGGATTGGCAAATTTCTTATTTTTGCCATGGCAGGAGAGGCAGAGGTTGTTGTTGTGATCTGCTTTGGTCAATTGCGAGCGACTGGGGCCTCCATGGGGATTATGACAGTCGAAACAGAGAACCTTTGCGTAAAAGTGACCGCTTTTTTTGAAATCAATCCATTGCTGGTGATGGGACTTGGAATGGGCCTGAGGGTCTCCCCAGATTCCTGGTTTAAGTTGATAATAGTTGGCCAAGGGTTCTCCGAGTTTATAGGGTTTATTGTCCTTGTCATTCCAGGGATACTCAAACGTTCCGTTCGGAACACTGACCCCTCGAGTATGGCATTGACCGCATACCTCCAGCCCCCGCTCATATTCTAATTTCCTTGGATTGATGATTTTCCCTTTGGTCTTAGGTGATTTGACATGCTCGGAGCCCGGGCCATGACATTTTTCGCATCCGGTGTTGAGTTCAATATATTTCGATTCATAACCTGCATCTACCTTTTTAAGCTCAAGCCCGGTATTATGGCAGCCCGCACAACTCATCTCAAAGGATTTCCCTACAGGGGGTTGTTTGAGGCTGCCATCGTCATTGTACCAATTCTGTAGGTTATAAGGAACCCAACGTGAGGATGCCTGGTTCCACTGTAAGGGAAGGATGTAATGATGATTTCCAATCTTGACCTGATATCGTTGTTTCCATCCCCACCCTCCATACGTCCTCACTACGTTATAAGTGACTTCCTTAGAGGGGTCTTTTGCATCCACCAGTTTGGCCTGATAAACCTGGCCAGGGCCTTCTTCCAATTTGATGATGACTTCAGGGATATTTCCGGCTTTCAGTTTGATCATCCCCTTCCAATTAACCACAAGTGAATCATCTGTTCGACTTAATATCTGCTGAGACTTATTGTGAAGGGTATCTTTCCACATCTCATAGATTGTGTTGTGACAGGACATACATTTTTTCGACCCAACATAAGTAGCCTGGGCCATAACCGAGGAAGGGATAAGGATCAGAGCGGAAAAGAGAAGCAAGGAGACCGATACTATGAAACTTTTCATCGGGTCTAACCTCCTTTCGTTAGGTTTTTTTTAAAAAAAGGGGGTAAACCGAATAGACCGGTTTCCCCCCTTTTCGTAATGTTACTTTTACCCCGTTAGAAAGCCTCGCAGCTCTGCTGTGGGGATGGTGATTGTATTCTTTTACTTAACACATCATATAATAAAATCAAGGGGATTCCAAAATTTTTAAGTTCATTCCCCCTTTTTTGATCAACATCATGGCCTACTGGCTACTCGACCTGTTGATTACCTCGCTGCCTTTTGCCTATCTTCGATGGCTTTTTCAAGGAATTTTACGCCATCGATGGAAGTCTGGATCGACTCCAGAAGCGATGCCTTTGCCTGGTCGGGGTTATGGAATCCATCCGAGTTTTCAGCCGTCCACCACTCCCATTTTGTGTGAGCCCTTGTATGAAATTTTCTCGACTCCCTCAGGATATCTTCGGGGACCCCAACCGATTTTGCAAGTTGAAAAGTCCGCACAAACTCCGAAAGCCAGAACTCTGCCTTCCGCATCTTTCCCCTGATGTAATTCTGAATTCCTTCGATTTGATACTCCGCCTCTTTCTCCGTCCAGCGAGGATGACACTTCAAGCAGGTGTCCTTCTTCATATATTTCGAGCTCTTCTGCCCATGCCAGGTGAAGGTCTTGCCTGCCTTTTTCATCTTAGGCATATGACAGTCTTTACACTCCACGCCACCCCTCTCATGCTTGCTTCCCCAGAAGACCTCAACCTCAGGATGCTGGATTTTCGACAGGAGAGCTCCTGTTACTTCATTTCGAAAATCCCTGTAGCCCTGTTTTTCGACCCAGGCATCATAATCAAAAACATTTCTCCACTGGAATTCATTGGCCCTTCTGTCTCCCATTCCTATGATCTCGCCTGTCTTAGGATCAATGACCGGGTTGCAGTTATATTCCACATGGCACTGGGCACACATCAGATTGGAATCGGGTTTATTTAAAACGCCAATGGCCCTAAAATCCCTGAACATCACTTTGGTCATGGTGATCTTCTTGCTCTTTTCTTTATCATAGGGGTAGGTTCCCTCTTCTCTGTCAACAACCGCATTGATCAGGGCGTCCCTGACAACCCTCGGCCCAGCTGAATGTGGGTCATGGCAGGTATAGCAGTTGAATGGCCGATGAACATCCCTGGCCATCTGAACCACATTTGACGTTCTGTCCCACTTCGCCTTTGGGTTTTTGTCTCCCATGTAAGCCCACTTCAGAATATGATCCTGGGTCTTGCAGCTCAGACAGACCGGGTTGGCCGCTGTAAACGCCGTTCTTGGCGTGTAAGGCGGAAAGATCTTCTGGTCGCTGGTGGTCGGCTCCAGATCCTTCAAAACCTCCCATACCGACTTTTCAGCGCCCTTGGCATCATTCAGCTTTGTCCAGTCCTTAAGCTGGAACCTTCCACCAAAGGCCCGATCCACCAGAAGTTGATCAACGACGGAGAAGACATGGCTTCTCGGTTCCCCGTGTTCTCTTGTAAAACCATGGGGCCTCATAATAATATCAAAGAGCGGTGAGCGACTCGTGGCGGTTGACTTTTCCACTTTCGGTTTGGACTCAGGATTCACTTCGATAAAAGATTCGTACTGGTCTTTGTGGCATTTCCCGCAGGCGGCATGATCCAATCGGGTAGAAGGCTTCGATTCCGCATCCTTGAGGTGCTTCGCCAGGCCCTCGTGACAGCTCTTGCAATTGACTTTTGCGTGTTTACCCTTGGCATGAAACTCTTTAATCTCAGGGTGGCAGTCATAACAGGATTTGACATCGGCTAAGGTTTCCTTAGGCGCGGCTTTCAGGTCCGTAGGTTTTTCTTTTGTTGCTGCTTTCTGGGCATCGGCGGTAGCAAAATAAATGATGGTGATAAAAGCAATCGCAACAAGCACAGCACATCCCATGAAAATTTTCTTGTTCATATGGCCTCCCCCTGGTTTGATCATCAATCCATTGGATGGATTCTTGTAACAACTTTTGGTTGTGAACACTTCATCGTGTTTTGATCTTAAAAGGTTTGAGTAGGTCTGAAACACCTGCCCGTAACTGATTGAGACGGATGAAATAGATGGAAGCCAACTTTTTCATGATCTCCATCCCTGTCTTCGGGTCTTCTTCCATCTTCTTCCTGATCAGGTTGGCGTCAAGCACAAGAACCTCTGAGGAATTCAGGCAGACGGCTGATACATTGTAGCGAAACGGTTCCATCAGAGAGGCCGTTCCAAAGACCGCTCCCTCTTTTTCAATTTTGGAGGTCATCAAGTCGGTTTTTTCCTGCGTCTTCACCGTTAAGTCGACAACTCCTTTGATCAATATATAGAGACCGTTTGCCTTGTCTCCCTGGCGGAAGATCGTTTCTCCCGCAGAACAAGATTTGATTACAGCATCGGATAGAAGGTTGCTGAGTCGTGTTTCATCTAATCCTCCAAAGAGCTCTGTCCTTTTCAACCATTCTGTCGATACCATCTCACTCTCCATTCGAACATCATTGCAAAAAAATCAATTAGCAATAATCAATTAGCAATAATCAATTAGCAATCCAGTACATTGTTAATTTTACACTGCTAATTTAAAAATTTGCATTGAGTTTACATTAGGGCATTCCCCGGTTGAGATATTCCATTAAATCGACCATCTCTTTACCATCGATTTTCTGCCAGGGGACTTTTACCTTTCTCATCTTTTCCATCATCTCAGGGCCATGGTTCCACATCGTCTGTGCCATAAAAATGGGAGAGATCTGGCCCTTCATGGTAGAGAGATCGGGCTTCTTTCCTTTCGCATGGCAGAGATGGCACTGTTTATTGTTGAACACGGTTTTCCCCTTTACGGGGTCACCAGGCTCATCAAAGTATCGTGTGGAGAAGAGATGGGCGACCAGATCAGCCATCTCCTGGGGTGTAAGAATAGGGCGGTCTAATCCTTTTTCTTCTATTCCCTTCCACATCTCGCGCGAATGATTCCACATCATGCCTGCCAGTTGTCCAAGGGTCCGAGGAAAATCCTTTTTTCTTCCAAGATCGAGTCCCCCCGACGGGATATGGCAGCGGATGCATCCCTTTTGCGAATAAAGTTTTTCACCGGAACGGGGGTCCCCAGGAGAGAGGTAAATCTTCTCAACGGTTCCGCTCAGGGTTCGAATATGAGCAATGAGATCCACCATTTCATTCTCTTTGAATTCAACCCAAGGCAGACCTTTTTTCTTCATCTCCTGTTCCATCTGGGGCTCATGGTTCCACATCATCTGGGCCCAGAGGATAGGGTTGGTGTACATTCCCCAGCGGCTGAGATCTCCTTTTGCTCCTTCCTTGACGGGATGACATTGGCCGCATCCTTTGGCTTCCATCAGGATCTTTCCTTTTTTGGGATCACCGGGTTCATCCATGTAACGGATGAAGTAGAGGAAGGCAAAGAGGTCAGCCATCTCCTTCCTACTGATCTTCTGGAGAGGTAATTTTTGAGTCGACATCCTCCCCCACATATCCGGTCCATGATTCCACATCAGAGCGGCGAGCTGGGCTGGGCTGACATAAGACTTCGGAAGGGTGCCAAGGTCAGGACCTCCTTTTCCTCCTTCTCCCCATATGGAATGGCAGGTCCCACATTTTTTTGTTGTGAAAACCTTCCATCCTTCCTTGACTTCTCCGGGGAGAAGGTATCCCCCTCTTTTGTCAGTTGCCAAAGCATGATTCCACAGAATGAATCCGATCCCAAATAAAATAAGAACTGCTAAAATTGAAAGGTACTTCATCTTTACATCCCTTTCTATTTTTTCTTGGGGGTTCGCAGATATTCAAGGACGTCAGCCATCTCCCCTTTTTTAAATCGGGGCCATTGTATTCCTTTTGCTTTTGTTGCCTGATGAATTTCCCCACCGTGGTTCCAAATGCCTGCGGCGATCTCCATGGGATTGGTTGTTTTTTGATATTTTAAAAGATCGATATGCATCAACTCGCCGCGCTTTCCATCGATGCCGTGACATTTGAGACACCCGAGATCTGAAAACGATTTTTTCCCATTGACCGGATTGCCTATCTCATCCATGAAGTGGAGAAAATAGAGGTAGGAGATGAGGTCTGCCATCTCTTTAGGTGAAAATTTTGGAATACCTGTTTTCGTTTGGGACATTTTAGCCAGGACAGTTGGCCCCTTGTTCCACATGGCAGAGGCTACACGGGTGAGGCTACCATAATAAGCTTTTGACCTCTTAGAGAGGTCGATCCCGCTGGCAGGACCCTTCCCTCCCTGGGCAGGGTGGCATTCTATGCATCCTTTAGATTGAAAGACCCTTCTTCCTTCTTTTGGGTTTCCTGGAGTAATATAGGCAATTTCCTTCGGTCCCTTGGCATTGGCTTTAATATATTCGAGAAGATCAATCATCTCTGTCTCTTTAAAATCGGGCCATTTCATGCCAAGCGTCACCATATTGGCGATCATCTGAGGGCCGTGATTCCATATCTCCATGCTTAAAAAGACGGGGGAAATATTCTGGGGAAATTCGTTCAGTCCAGATTCCCCCTTTTTCCCTTTTCCCGTTTGCGGGTGGCAGGCCATACAGCCTTTCTCGTTAAAAAGGAACTTCCCTCGGGTAGCATCTCCGGGTTCATCAAAGTATTTGAGAAAGTAGAGATAAGCAGAAATCGAGCCAAGTTCTTCTCCTGTGAGATGAGGCTTCATGATTTTGGCCCTCTCGATACCAGCTACCATCGACGGGATATGGTTCCAAAGTTTGGCTGCGAGATCGAGTTGTGTATCGCCCAGATCGATCTTTCCGAGATCCGGACCTGCTTTCCCACCCTCTCCCTTAAGGGCATGGCATTTGACGCATCCCTTATTCACAAAGAGGCGAGCTCCCCGGGCGGGATCCTCTGGAAGAAGAGTCTGGGCAAGGACTGATGAGACGATAAGGAGAGAAATGACTGCAGCCAAAAATAGCACTTTCCTTGTCATAAAGGTCCCCATCAAAAGGACGCCTGGATTCTCCCGATGAAGATCGGGACAGGATTGACTTCTTTTAAATCGGTTTTGTATTCCGCAATCCCCATTCCGAAATCCGAAATCTTATCTCTTATTCCACTCCGATCCCGGGGAGATAGGTCTTGATTCGCTCCTGAACTTCTGTCATTGATTTTTCTCTTCCTTCTTGAACCTCCCAGATGGAGACGATGGGGAAAAGTTTGGTAAAGATCATATAGAGGAGGATGAAGAAAGCGACACAGCCGGCGAATACAGACCATTCCACCCAGGTGGGAAAATAGTGAACTGCCTCATTGGGAAGCCTGGGGTTGCTGAGCGTAGGGACGACAATAACATATCGTTCCAGC
>Ga0194112_10008013_pt1 | contig 13661 bp, 17 predicted proteins | sample TA2MahC400mmetaG_FD_146191 | JGI IMG/M metagenome (GOLD analysis project Ga0194112, IMG submission 146191) | Freshwater microbial communities from Lake Tanganyika, Tanzania - TA2015016 Mahale Deep Cast 400m | ecosystem: Environmental > Aquatic > Freshwater > Lake | place: Tanzania: Lake...
AATGTGCAGATTCACACAACTCTGCACACAAAAAACAACATACTGGCTAAAAAAAACATTCAACGATTTTAACACAGGAAGAAAAATACTAAACCAACACATACTAGTCAAAAACGCAAAAGTTTAGCTAAAAAAACTGTTTATGTTCTTAAGGCTAATTGTTTGAGGTTTATAATAACCAAAAATGCAATACTATACCGTTCCCAAAATGGCTCTTAAGTGTTAATGTAAGAGTTTCCGGAAATCCTTCACTTTTTTCTAGGCAAAGCATATAAAGGACTGGGCATTTCGAATGTTGAGGAACGAAAGACTTAAATATCAGTTCATATAATGAACTAATTAGTCCACAATGAGAACTAATATAATATCTTTCGTTTTAAGCTCAGAGAACAGGAAAACAATAGTCAAAACAATATTCGAATACCCTAAAAGGCAATGGAGCTGTTCAGCATTGGAAGAACTGACAAAAATACCTCACGCTACCGTCTTCAGGACATTAAAAGGATTAAAAGATTTTAACATCCTTAAAAGCGTCAAGATAAACAGGAAAGACATCCTATACGAACTAGTAAACGACTCCCCAATAGCCAAGGAACTAAAAAGAACGCTAGACATAGAAAAGATAACAGCAAAAAAGATAGCAAACATATTCATAGGCAATATCAAGTCAAAGAAGATAATCTCTGCTATACTGTACGGCTCAAGCATAAGCGGCGATATAAAGCCTGAAAGCGACATAGACATACTAGTCATCTTAAACAAACATGATAATCCATTAGAAAAAGAAATACAAGACATAGCTGGGGAATTATCCTCAAAGCTAAATAAGACACTATCCGTCACGATCATGGACATTGAAGAAATAAACAAAGAAAAAGACAAACAGTTCATCAAATCAGTAAAATCAAACATGGAGATTCTTTATGGAAAAACACCATTTTGAACAGGCAAAGTTATGGCTGGAAGGAGCGAAATACATCGGTGATTACAATTCTGAAGACCGAGACAAATACGCTGTTGCCGTTGCGATGACCATCCATTCCATTATAAAAGCGAACGATGCTTTAACATTCAAATTCATGAACACCACTGCCAGGCGCCACGACGATGCCAGAAGGCTGTTCGAAGACCTTGTAAAAAGGAATTTTATAAAAACAAAACACGCCAATTACAGCCAGATAATCCAGGAAGCCATCAACAACAAAGCAAAAGCAGAATATAGAATATCCTTTTTCAGCAAAAACGATTTTGAAGACATGAAAAGAAAAGCAGAAAAATTCTTAAAAATGAGTGGAGAGATTATACATTAAAACTTTTGCCCCTAAAATCTTTTCGTACAAGCACTTTGGGAAACGTTAAACCTTTTAGTAAGGAGGTTATGTAAACCTAAAAAAAATAAGAAAAAGACGGCTTTAGATGCCATACATCTTTTGCAGTCCTGTTATGTCAGGTTGTTCTAATGTTCTTTTCGCAACGTCTCCGTTGTTTGAGTATCCATACATTGTTACTTCTGTGCATGACGTGCTGTATAAGTCTGCTAGTCCTACGCTGTGTCCTAGTTCGTGTGTTGCTATGTTTTCTAAGTCCATCAGTGCTGGATTGATTGTTGCGTCGCCCCATACAAAGTCTGTGTTGAACAGCATGTCAAATTCTACTATCTGCTTTGTTGATTTAATATACCATACTGACGTTACTGCTATCACTCCGCTGTTGGAATAGTCGCCGAATGATATTGCGTTCTTGTAGTCTCTTGTTCCGTAGTAAGCTGCCGGGTCTGTAACATAAGATCCAAAGAGTTGTTTTGATGTTGCAGCGTCCCATGTATTTGCTGATGTTGATATTGCATTTGTTACGAATTCTTCTGTTAGCCCGTCATCATTTGCTGGGTTTATTACATAATTAACTGGTGTTGTTAACCATTTGACACCAATGAGCTTATAGCATGTTTCTGTTTTTGCTGCTTTCCCATTGTTTTCTTTTGCGTAGTGTATGAAGTCTATTCTTCCAATGTCAGATTTTTCTTTCGGTTTGTCGCTTGCTGCCGCTGTTATTGATAACATCAATATTATCATCAAGATTGATATTATTATTTTTTTCATTTTTTAACCTCCGCTTTATTAGTTTGAAAATTGGTAGTATTTAAGCGTTACGACTTCCACAGGCCGTGCACGTTGCAGTATATTCTTGCTGTCACATTCTCAGCTTTTATCTTAAACACTGCTTTGGGCTTGTCTCCTGGTTTCAAAAACTGTTTGTAGGCTGATCCGTCTGCTATTATTTCCACCCATTCGATGTAGTGTTTTTCTTCCATCGGGTGTTTTTTGGCACCTATCTTAACTTTTACTGATGTTGCTGTCTTTTTTACTACTGGCACGTGTTTTTCCATGCCTTCGTCTTGCGTTTTTTCATTCATCAGTTGCATCGGCTGCCCGCAGCAGACTAATTGTCCAACACCTGTATGTAATATTTCTATTATGTTTCCGCAAACATTGCACTTGTATACTTGGTTTAGTTCTGTCATGATTTTTTTCACCCCATTAAGATTTAAGGATTATACAATCCTCTGTCTTATTTAATCTTTCTATAATAAAAAAAGTAAAAGAATCAGATTGGTACTTCTGTTCTTATCTTGTTTTGCAGTTCTTTGTTTTTTTCGTCTACTGTTTTTCCTGTTATCAAGTTCTTATATTCGTTTACTACTTTAACTAGTGGTTCGTGTTTTAAGTCAAAGATTTGTTTTCTTCCTGTTTTGGCGTCTTTTACTCTGTCTATTCCTTCGTATCCTGCTGCTGTTCCGCTGAATCCTGCGCTTTTGGCTTGTAGGAATGTGTCTAATGGTATCTTAGTTTCTACCAGATTATATCCTAAGTTTTTGGTTAATTCTATGACCAGTCCTCTTTTTGTTCCTGGCAATATGCTTTGGCTTTTGTCAGGCGTTAATACTAGATCGTCTTTGTATACGAACAGGTTTTCTCCTCCGCCTTCCAGGACGTTTCTTTCTGGTGAGTTGTCTGTTATTATCCCTTCTGAGTATCCTCGTGCCATTGCGTAGTCTTTTACTATTCCTCCGAATGCGTAGTTGCCTCCTGCTTTGATGTGCCTTAGTGTCGTGTCTATTCCTTCTGGGTATACTATCACTTTTGGGCTGCCTGATAAGTATGATCCCCACATGAATGTTTCTATCTCAAATACTACGCTATGTTTTAATGAGAATACTCCTAGGCTTGGGTCGAATTCTCCCTTGTCATTCCATACTTGGTCCCTGTATACTATTGGTCTTACATAGCATCCTTGTTCTGGTTTGAAGATTCCTGCTTTTATGTTGGCTTGTACTGTTTTGATTATAGCGTCTTTAATCTGATCATATGTTATGTCTAAGAATGTGAAGTTTTTTTCATCAGGTCTTGTTACCCCAAATGTTAAGTCATCTGTTATGTCATCTTGTCCATGGTATAATTTATTAGGATTAAAGTTTCCATGAAATTTACCTTGTATGGAGTTTAAGAATCTTTTGACATGCTGGTCTAGTGTTATTAAATAAAGTTTTTTCTGTCCTTCATCCCATACCGCTCTTATTCCTTCGAATACAGAATTAGCATAGTGTAGGTTGTGTGAGTATGGTGTTTGTAATAGTTTTTTCTGTGCCATTTCTTCTAACGTGTATAATCCTTCATTACCTCTTGTGTCTTTGTGGTATATTATTCCTGGTTTTACCATTTTAATTTACCTCCATGATTGTGTCGAAAAATATTAATTGGTTATTTGTATATAAACCCTTTGACACACTTTTTAAAATTTGACTTATATATGCCCTAAGTTATAGAATATTTATAAATCTTTGGACTATCATACTTTATCATACAAATCAAAAGGTTTAAATACGTCCATGGTTTTATCAATAAAATTACGGTGTGTTATACATGAAAAATCGGGTAACATTAACAATCGATAATGAAATTCTGAAAAGAGTAGATAAAGAAGTAGACGGCCACAAATTAAAAAACAGGTCACACGCCGTAGAAATGTTCTTATTAAAAGCATTAGGCGCGAATATACCAAAACAAGCATTGATATTAGCAGGCGGTAAAGGGACAAGGCTTAATCCTTTAACAAAAGAAATACCTAAGCCGTTAATACCTTTGCAAGGCAAGCCGATAATAGAATACAGCTTCGACCTTTTCAAAAAATTCGGAATAAAAGATGTAATAATCTCAGTAGGGTTCAAAGGAGACAAGATAAAAGAATACTTTGGCGATGGTAAAAGATTCGGAGTAAACATAACTTACATAGAAGAAAAAGACCCGTTAGGAACAGCAGGGCCTTTAAAACTCGCTAAGAAGATTCTCAAAGGTCCATTCGTAGCATGCAACGCAGATGAATTGAAAGATATAGACTTAATGGATATGTTCCTATTCCACAAAGAAAACAATGCGTTAGGGACTATAGCCTTGACAAGTGTTGAAGATACTAGCAAGTATGGAGTTGCGAAACTAGCAGGCAATAAGATACAAGACTTTGTTGAGAAGCCATCAAAAGAAAAAGCGCCTTCGAACTTTATCAACTCAGGGCTTTATATCCTAGACCCTAAAGTTCTTGATTACATTCCTGAAGGATTTGCAATGTTAGAAAAAGATGTCTTCCCAAAACTAGCAAAAGAAGGCAAGCTTTTCGGTTACCCGTTCTCAGGTTATTGGAAGCCTATCGGGACTTTTGAACAGTACGATGAAGCCATGGTTGATTTGGAAAAAGGAAAATTCAGATTATGATTCTAGTGTACATCACTTGTAAAGATGCTGAAGAAGCGAAAAAGATTTCTCAAACCTTGTTAGAAAAAAAGCTGATAGCTTGTGCTAATTTTTTCCCGATAAACAGCATGTACTTATGGAAAGGCAATATCAATAATGACAGTGAATTTGTTCTGATTTTAAAAACTGTTGATAAAAATTTTAGAAAAATCGAGAAAGAAGTCAAGAAATATCATTCTTATGAGTGCCCTTGTATAATTTCTATAAAAGCCAGTGATGTGAATAAGGAATTCTTAAAATTTATAAAAAAAGAAATAAAGGACTAAGCTTTTGGCAGCCCTGACCAGGTCGTTTCGAACAAGTTGTTCAACGCTGATGCGAAGTACGGCGTGTTAATCCATATACCTAAATCATATGTTGGATGGACTCCTTCGTCGTGCATCACCATGAATACTAATTCTTTGTTGTCTACTATGCAGAATCTTGCGTTGACCTTGTCTGATTTTCTTACTTGAATGCTTTTTGGAAGTTCTTTTAGTATCGCTTCTGTTTCTTTGTCTGTATGTACTGCTATTCTTACGTCGACCCCTTTCTTTGCAAGTTTTTCCAGCTCTGGTTTTAACGCTTCAAGTTTTCTCAACACTCCTTTGCTCGTGGTCATTATCGTGACGTTTTTCTTTGCGTTTTTTATCATCGCTTCTAAGTGTTGGTAAATGTTAGTCCTTCCTCTTATCGCTCCTGATAAGTCAGTAGGTTCTACGAATGAGATTCCTTGTTTGTGTAATAATTCTAATTCTTTTAGTACGTCGGTTCCTTTTAAGTCTTCCAGGCTTTTTACTTTTTCTTTTGTTTCTTGGTTTAAGAGTTTCTTGACCCTTTCTACTACTTCTTTTGGTTCGACTGCGACGTATTTTATTGGCTTGCCCAGTTTTAGTATTACAAATCCTTTTTTCTCTAGGCTTTCTAGAACGTCATACGCTCTTGATCTTGGCACGTTGCCAATGTCAGAAAGTTCTCCTGCTGTGGACACGCCTCTTGATAGCAAGGCCGCCCAGATTCTTACCTCATAAAGGTTTAAACCAAAATATCTTCTCAAATTGTTTAAAAATTCTTCTTTTACAATCATCTACAACCCCTCCTAGGTTTTTTCTCCTCTTTTTTTATCACCATATAATGTAAAGTTTTTTTCACTTCACATCAGTTAATCATTATGAGTTAGTAAATAACAGTCATTTATAAAGTTTTCCGTATCGAGCAGTAGTAATTATTTTATTTTGCTCTTGAATTTTTTCTGTTCTTGATATATGTGCTCAACGTCTGATATTGTGTTAGCTTGGCTTGCCTTTTTATCCTCAGTTCTAAGCCTTAAAACTCTTGGGAATCTTAAAGCATAACCTGAATCATAAGTCGGGCTTTTCTGTATTTCTTCATAGCCTACTTCAACTACTATCTCTGGTTTGATGTCTACATGCCGTCCTTTCTCGCTTATAATATAAGGCCTTAACAATTTTGTTAACTGTGCGAAAGTTACTCCTCCCTCTCCTTCTTCTTTTTCTTTTATTCCTGTTCCTACCATTCCGCATCTCAAGAATTTGTTGCCTGACCTGCATGCCAGGATGAATGAGCTTAATACATGCGCTCTTTTTCCTTCTCCGTAAGTCCCGCCGATGATTACTAAGTCTAAAGGCTCTAGTGTTGGTTTTATCTTTACCCAGCCTCCGACTTTTCTTCCAGGGCTGTATTCCTTGTTCATGCTTTTAAGTATCAGCCCTTCTACCCCTGCTTTTAATGCTTGGTCGTAGAATTTTTCCAGTTCTTTTTCATCTCCCGAAATTATTGCTTCTGTAAGGACTATTTTTCTTTTTGATTGTTTTACTATTTTTTCTATAAGTTCTCTTCTTTCAGACTGTGGCTTAGTCATCATGTTCTTACCATTATAGTAAAGTATGTCAAATATGTTTATTTCTACGGGCAGTTCTTTAGCCATTTTCTCAATATCATATTTTCTTTTTATCCGCTGGCTTATCTCTTGGAAAGGTTTATATTTTCCAGTCTTAGGGTCATAACCGACAAGTTCTGAGTCTAGGATGAATGATTCTCCTTTCACATGCTCTCTTACTAGTTTTACAACTTCTGGGAATTGTTTAGTGACGTTTTCTAGCCTTCTAGTAAAAATAGTTATTTTATCGCCTTTCTTGTGCAGTTCTGCGCGAAAGCCATCCAGTTTGTAGTCTGCCAGCACAGGTTTTCCTAACGCTTCTAATGCTTCGCTAATGTTTTCTAGTTTTATCGCGAGCATAGGGTTTATCGGCGTGCCTACTTCTATGTCTACTTCTTCTAAGGATTTTATTCCGTTTATTTTCATGTTTTCAGCGACTACTCCTAAATCGTTGCTTAGGTTGTAAGCGTGTTGTACCTCTTCTGAGAATTTGTTGTAGGCTTCTCTTGCAAGTTTTTCATCTCTTATTTTTATGAATTCGTACTTGTCTAAGTTTTTTAGCTCGTCTAATGATTTGACTTCGAGGCAGTTAGTAGGATGTTTTTCGATTTCTTCTTTGAATTTAGTGCTCATTTCATTTTTGCATTCTAGGCATTTTTCTACTGCAGGCATTACTGCTTTGCATTTTTCGCATTTGAAGAATATACCAACTATTTTTGGGTAGAACGCCCATACTACTGCGTCTCTCATAGTTCCTTCTGCTATCCCTATCCTTAATTCTTCTAGTATAGTTTTTACTACGTATTTGGCTTCTGATGGTGAAGCATTGCTGAGAAGTTCTGATACTAGGCTTACTTTTCTGTTGACTGTTCCTTCTCCAGCTAGTTCAGGCAGTTTTTTTATGTTATCTACTATTTTTTTAACCGTCAGTTTTTGTGAGCTTAGTTTGGTCTGTTTGTTAGTTTTTATCAGTTCTTTTGCTACTTCTCCCAAGTCTCCTTTTGCTTTCCATAACCTTTTGATTTCGTTTTCTGACGTTCCTGTCACGTTTGTTATCACTTTGATTATTAACATTGAGCTCATGCCGATTTTTCTTTCATCCCATGGGGGGAATACTCTTCCCTGCAGTAAGTATGTTATGTCTTTTACTATTTCTTTTGGTGTTTTTTTTAAGAGTTCAGAAATGAAGTAAGTTTTTTCTAACCGTTTGGTTGTTTCGTTCAGTTTTTCGTAGACTTCTACCAAGTCTTTGTACAGCATAAGATATTTTTAGTGTTTTATTGTTTATATAAGTTTTGGGGATTAGTAATATTTTTATACCAAGAGGTGCTTTAAACTTTTTAATGGATGTTGATACTGCGATTCTGAACAGGAGGAGTATAAGGAATTATAAAGTTGATAAGTCTGTTCCTAATGAAACTGTTGCTGAGATTCTTGATATTGCAAGGTTTGCTCCTTCTTCAGGTAATTTGCAAAATTGGAAAGTAATCTTGGTTGCTGATCCTGGAAGGAAGGAAGAGCTTGCTAATGCTGCTTTGAAGCAGAAATGGATTACTACTTGTCCGGTCTTGCTTGTAATATGTAATAATTCGGCTGATGTTAAGAGGCTTTACAAAGACCGTGGAGAGACTCTTTATTCTATTCAGAACGTAGCTGTTTTTGTTAATAACATTCTCTTAGCCGCGCATAGTTTAGGGCTTGGTACTTGTTGGATTGGGGCTTTCGATCCTGATGCTGTCAAGATGGTTTTGAGGATTCCTGAAGGTGTTGAGCCTGAGGCGATAGTTGCTTTAGGTTATGCTGCTGAAGAGCTTGAGGCTCCTTCAAGGAAGACTATTGATCAGTTCACTTTCTTCGAGACTTGGGGTAATGTTGAGAAGAGTTTCAGTGTTTTTGAGAAGGGAAAGGCTAAGGTTGGAGAAGTTAAAAGTAAAAGTAAAGGTTTCTTTAGTAAGATTTTTGGTAAGAAAAAGGATTAGGCTTCTATAAGTTGTGCGTTTAATGCTTCGAAAAGTTTGTAGATTAACTCGTCTGGTTCTTGGTTTTGGTTGTAAGTTTTTTCTTTTAATATCTTTTCTGCTAAGTTCTTAACTACGGGGTTTGTTTCGTCTCCTTTTTGCATATAAAATGATTGTAATTCTGGGATGTAGAATCCTATTTCTTCTAGTTTTACACTGCCTTTGTCTTTTTTTCCTGTTAAGATTATAGAATCCATGCCTTGCATTGGTATGTTTCCAAGCATTGTTATCTGTACGTAGTCTATTCCCATCTTTATGGTTTTTTCATCGTTTACTGGCGTGTTGGCTTCATAGGTTAAGAAAGTTTTTACTACAGGATATGTGAATGCTGGTCCTTGTTCTTCTTGTAATGTTTTTATTTCTGGTTGTTTTACATCTTTTGCGAAGGTTGGTGTACTTATTCCTAGTAGAATTCCTAATCCTAATGCTGCTATCCCGTTTTTTATTCTTTTTGCCATTTTGTTATTATAAAACCCTGGGAAGATGCCGAAGCACCTTCCTGGGGAAAAAAGAGGTGATAGTATATACAGTAGGTATACTAGTATATAAACCTTTCGTTTTGTAACTACTATAAAGTGGTATCAAAATAACTGTTGTTTAACGGCATGTTGATAAAAAAATTTATTCCAAAACTTTTATAAAAGCAGGGATGTAAAACCATGTTAAGTCTTATGGCGGTAATAGTTTAGTGGTAGAATGGGGGACTGTGGATCCCTCGATGTGGGTTCGATTCCCACTTACCGCCCTCCAATAAAACAACAAGAGGTTTAAAAAATATGAACTCACAACAAATCGAAACCGCGATAAGAACAACAACTGAAAAATGCTTATTCGCAGAAGAATTCGCAGTAGGAACTTCAGTCAGGACAACACCTATCGACAAGAAAGGAACGAAAGTAAGAAAAGAAGGCACAATTAAAATATTCTTCTTGGATGCTGCAACACAAAAAGTAGTTTCAGAAATTGCATTAACATCAATAACAGCCAAAGCATTAGCAGACACCCTGTTCAAAAACGTATCCAACCTAGAAAAAGACTTAGCAAATGACAAGCCTAGAAAAGTTGCTGTAGCCTCTAAACCACATTATACAGGCTAAGATTATCTTAAGATTAAAAAAAAGGTAAAAAAAAGGTTAAGTATAACTACATCTTACTCATTACTTTCATAAAGAAGTCTGCCTGATCTAGCCAGAAGAACACGTACAATATGCTTACTGTAAAAACAAGCCCTAACACAAAAAGCGCAACCTTAGCGTAGAAACTTCTCTTATGCCATCTTGCCAATTCTTTCGTAGCATTAAGCTGCTCTATCTGGAGCTTTTCACTGTAAGAAATCTTATACTTAGTACCATCCTCTTCCTTCCACTCCATGGGTTCTTTTAATACCACCATTTTCAAAACATTAATTAGAAACTGATTTATAAGCTTTACTATTCTAGAGTAGATAAATTCTTTTTTTCTAAATAATCTAATAATATAGAAGCAAATGTCCTTTTAACATTCTCCTTCAGGTCGTCAAGGCTTCCAGTATTGAACACTACATAATCTGACTGAAATACTTTATCAATCGGGGACGCCTGTAGGCTGATCCTTTTCAAAGCTTCTTCTTTGGTGATATTATTTCTTTTTATCAAGCGTTCTATCTGTTCTTGTTCAGTGGCTAATACTAAAACGTTCTTGTCCATTTTCTTATAAATTCTTGATTCGTGAAGCATTGCCGCTTCTAGGATAATTATCCCTTTTTTATCCTTGATTCTTTTTTTTGACTCTTTTCTGACATAAGGCCATGTTATCTCTTCTAATTTTTTCATTTTTGACTTGTCAGAAAATACTATGATTCCTAATTTTTTCCTGTCAACTTCTAATTTTTTATTTAATATTCTTAATCCGAAGTTTTTACAAATCTTATATTTCAGAATAGTATTTTTTTGATATAACTCATGAACTAACTCGTCCATATCTAAGACGTATGCCCCTAGTTCTTTGAAATACTCTGCTGCTTTGCTTTTTCCAGAGCATATATTCCCAGTTAATCCGATAATATATTGTTCTAAGTTCTTTTCAGAATTAGTCTGGTGTGAAATCATCTACTGTGACCTTAAGGTCTTCGTCTTTGTTTATAACTCCCCTAAGTTTCAAGTATTCTTTAGCTATTATCCAAAACACTAAGCCTAAGCTTTTCTTCCCTTTGTTATTGCAAGGAACTATCAAGTCTACGTTATTAGCAGTGTTGTTAGTGTCGCACAAGGCTATTATTGGTATTCCTACTCTTACTGCGTCGTTTACCGCGTTCTTGTCAGGCCAAGGATCTGTGACTAGCATTATTTTTGTTTCTGTAAAGTTTTCCAACGCTAAGTTGGTTAATAATCCTGGCGGGTATCTCCCTATGAAGACTCTTATGCCTGTAAGTTTTGAGAATAATTTAGCTGCCCTCCAGCCGTTCTCTCTCCTGCATACTATCAGGATGTCTTCTGGCTTGTATTGCGCTAAGAATTTTGCAGCAACATCTATTCTTCTGTCAATCTTTTGCACGTTTAATACTGCTAAGCCGTCAGGCCTTACCCTGTATATGAAAGGTTCCATGTATTTCGTTCTAAATTTTGTACCTATGTGGAGTCCTACTTTTAGGTAAAGGTCCAAGGGTATCAAAAATTCTTGCTGCTCTGCCATAGCTTCTTAATGAGAAGTAGACTGTTTATAAACTTTATCGTTTCAAAATTTTTAAGATTTTACTCAAATGTTCTTTAGTTGCCAGCTCGCCTTGCTTCATAGCATATTCGCCTTTGTCAAATTCCAGCCAGTTCATCCTGCTAAGCTCTGGTTTGATCAGTATATCAGGCTTGTAGATTTGCAGCTTAAGGTTAGCCAACTCATTGAACATTATATGGTAAGAGCTTTTTGTAATACCTAGTATATTAGATTGCGACATGTATGTTCCTCTTTTTGTTATTAAATTGTTTATATACTTAGGTGATAAGAACCATCTGAATGGCGTTGGCACTCTTAACTTTCCGTGCTTTAAGTATTCTTTGAAGTATTTCACCTCGGTTTCTATGAAATCGTGTTCTATTATTTTTAGGAATTCGCTTTCTTCTTTTTCTGCTTTTGCGTAATTATAAGATTTTATTTCTTTCCTGAAGTCTATAGCTATTGTTAAGTCACAATGTTTTTTTAAAACACCTACAGGTATAGGATCCATTACCCCGCCGTCCACTAATACCATCCTGTTCATCCTCACCGGTGTAAAAACTCCCGGTATTGATATGCTGGCCCTTACTGCAGAAGCCACGTCACCCTTGTTGAATATTATCTCTCGTCCTTCTTTTATGTCTACTGCGGTTATGTAAAGGGGTATTTCTAATTCCTCAAAAGTTTTATTTTTTACAAGCTCTCGGATATAATTTTCTATTTTTTTCCCGCTCACTAATCCTTTTTCAGGGAGTACAAAGTCTAAGAGTTCTTTCCATTCTGTGCTGAAAAGCTCATCTTCTAGTCTGAAAGATTTCATGCCTGAAGCGTATAATGCTCCGATGACTGATCCTATGCTAGTTCCTGATATTATGTCTATTGGTATTTCGTTTTCTTCTAAGACTTTTAGAACCCCTATGGCTGATAAGCCGTATGCTGCTCCCCCGCCTATTGCTAATCCTATCTTCTTCCTTTTTTTCATTTAATTAATAATGATGCGTTTTAGTTTATTAAGTTTTAGTATTTAAAGAATAAATATAGAATAAAAAGCGTCAGTGAATTACTAGTACGCTAAGAAGCAAAAAGATTATGTAAAACACTACTAAGGAAGCGCCTTCACGTCTTGATATCGTCATCCCTTTGCGCTTCGGGCCTCTGAAGATGAAAAACATCATCAGCGCAGTCATAAACACCATCATTGGAATGTCAAAGAACAGCCATTCCTTATGTATAGAGAACGGCATGATTACTATGAGAAGCCCTAATGTTACTGATAATGTGAATATGTCTGATCCGAACGTCTCGGTAATCGCTATTTTTGTATAATTCTTAATCGTGCCCTGAATAGCAGAAGCGATGTTAGGTATTGAAGGGCCTATAGCTCCTATTGTAAGGCCTATAAACACATCTGATAACTCGGTTAATTTTGCCAAATTAACAAGGTAATCTGAGAATACGTAAGATCCGAACAAAAGCATAGCTGATCCTACAAAAAATAAGAATATTCCCGGACTGAATAATCCATGCTTTACCTCAAGTCCGCTTAAACCAATAACTTTAAGCTGTTCCTGTATCTCCCTTACATCTTCTTTTTTCTCTTCAATAGGCCTCCACCTTTCAAAGAACCAGACATTAAGCGAGTAAGGGATGAATAGTAATAATAGCACGATACCTTCAGTTCTGCTGTAATGCAAGTCCCATCCAAACATTAAAACTACTAAGGCTATTATGAATGCGAAGACACCATCCCTTATAATGACCCGCCTATCAACTGATAATGGCCTGATAGTCGCGCTTAAACCAGTCATCAATCCTATATTACATATTACAGAACCTATTATGACCCCAAGACTTATCCCTTTGTGGCCTAATAAAAAAGCATAAAGAGCTACGAAAACCTCAGGTATGCTAAGCATTATAGAGACTATTATCGACGCTATTGCTATATAACTAGTCCCTAGTTTTTCAGCTACAGGCGCTAAAGAATCAGTCATCCATGCAGCGCCTTTCGTAAGGATAATTACACTTACAATAAGCATGAATATTATGAATACAAAGTCAAGCATACTTAATTATTAGCTTGCAGAATTAATAAACTTATCTAAGAATTTTTCAAAGGTTAAAAATTAGAAATAATCATTATAGCATGGGAAGTGGGACAGGATTAGTTTTTGTATAACCATATGAGGTTGTGCCAGATGGTTTTGACGAATGCTGCGGTGTCGATTCTGTCGGTTCTTTTTTGTTGGATTTTCCATCCGAACATTTTTT
>Ga0194112_10008014_pt1 | contig 13659 bp, 10 predicted proteins | sample TA2MahC400mmetaG_FD_146191 | JGI IMG/M metagenome (GOLD analysis project Ga0194112, IMG submission 146191) | Freshwater microbial communities from Lake Tanganyika, Tanzania - TA2015016 Mahale Deep Cast 400m | ecosystem: Environmental > Aquatic > Freshwater > Lake | place: Tanzania: Lake...
GGGGTAGCCGCGTCGCAGGGGTAAACCAGGGCCATCGCCTGCAATTGCTCTTTCGCTATGGTCTGGCGGCCCACCGGCCCACGCATTACCACGCCGGGCTGGTCGAGGTGGGTCTTGATGTACCAAAGCTCAGCCGCCCGCCTGTCCATGTTCCACTTGCTGGCCTCGAAGCACTTCTCGAACTCATAGAAGATGTGCAACTCGGCCTCCGGGACCCGCGCCTTAATCTCCGGCCAGAACCGCAACAGGTGGTGCAGCCCCCGGTCAGGCGAACTGCACCATATCACCCGCCCCGGCACGCGCGGCAGCCGCTTCGTGTACCGGCTCACGTCCACACCGTTAGGCATGACATAACACTTCTCGGGTGTAATCAGTGGGTTGACCAGGCCCAGGAAGCGTTGATGCCATTCGCTCTTGGGTGTCACCCAATCGAACCGGTGGCCCGGCCTTATCCCCGCATGAGCACATTGCATTTCCACAACCAGCAGGTGGGCAGCCGGGTCGAGGTTGAGGATCCCGCCGCCTGCGCGGACAGAGGAATCCCAGTAGATGAGTACGTCGTAGGCTTCGCGGGGGCTGTAGTCGCTCGCGTTTTTCCAAACTACTCCGTCGTACTCGCCGGGACCGTCCACCTGGCTATAGAAAACGGTGAGGTTGTGGCCTCGTTGGGCAAGCTCCCTTGAGACGTGAATCATCGCTAACTCTGCCCCGCCGATCATGCGGTCAGTGTCGACGACGCTGGGGTTGAAGGCTCCCCAATAATCGAGACCGCCGCCGAAGATCGCGGTTTTGATCGTTGGCTTGTCTTGCCTGCGTTTTCTCCCCATTCTTCTCCTTTACCTCTTTTTTGTGTTACTATATCCGTGTATGACACGTACGAGAGCACACAGATCAGTTAAGAGCCCTTACTTGGGCTTCTTCGCCGCCGCGTAATACTCCCACTCCTCCAGCCATTCCTTCACCACTAAGTCCCAACTCAGGTTGGGCGCATGGTTCTGCCCTTTCAGGCCCATGAAGGCACGGTACTCCTCGTTCGTGAGCAGGTCTACCGCTTCCTCAATGAACATTCGCTGGTAGACTTCGCTATTGGGATAGCCAGGGAGCAGGATGCCGCGATTGCCTACTGTTTCAGGCAGCGCCCCACAGTCAGAAGCCAGAATCGCTACACCAGCCGCCATGCACTCCATAGCGGTTATACAAGAGACCTCCGGGAACGTCGTCGGGTAGAACCAGCAGCCCGCCGACAGGAACTCCCTCGCCAGTGTATCCTGGTCAACTCGGCCTCTCCAGATAGCGTTGGGCGTCTTTGCCAGCAATTCCTCTATTGCTGCCTTCCAGGGCCGAAGGTGGGGGAACTTGTCAACGTTCTCCCAGCCATAGAAGACGTGCAGCACGGCCTCTGGGACCTGCCCGACGATCTCCGGCCATATCGCCAGGAGCGCGTCCAGCCCCCGGTCAGGGGATGAAGAATAAACTACCTTCTTGGGATTGCGCTCTACTTCATGGGTAAAGCGGGCCAGGTCTATGCCGTTCCGCGTCGGCCTCACCTTGTCCCCCAGGAACGGGTAGACCATCTTCAGGTAGTCCCCGTGCCACTGGCTGACTGGCGCGAAACGGTCGTAGTATTCGGCGTCGTCCGTGCCTATCAGGTCGACCATGTGGAGGTCGTGTAACCACTCCCACCGCACCCGCGCAGGTGCTTGGGCGTCGGTCAACAGCGTCCCTGCCTGCCGCCAGCCGATCAGCAGGTCGGGGTTCAGGTCGGGCCTGTACCATTGGTAGGGCCAGTACCCCACGCCGTCGTAGGTGCCCGTGAACGGTTCGCAGTCGTTGTATACGTCTACGTGCCACCCCGCCTCAGCCAGCCCTTTTGCTACGTGGATCACTGCTGTCTCGCTCCCGCCGATGCCCCCCTCACGCAGGGAGAAGGGAGCCCACGGCTCCAGTGATTTCCCGCAAAAGAATACCGCCCAGGGGCCATCCCTGCGGGTGCGCATGTTCAGTGCCGCCCGCGCCACTCTCGTTCTGACCTCCGGCACGTCGAGTAGCTCTACTGGCACGGGGGTTTTCAAAACGTCCTCGTCGGCGAACCCCTCCCATAGTTTGAGCACCCCGCTTGCTTTCTCCCTCACATCCCGGACGTAGTAGTATGCCTGAATCTGCTGCTGGAGAACTTCCGCCTTGGGACTGACTTTTAGCGCGTCCTCGACGATTTTGATCGCCGTGTCTAGATCGCCCGTCTGGAAGTAGGCGATGTTCGAGAACAGGGCCGGGTTGTAGCTGTAATCGACCGGGTTGAAGAAGATTGCCCGGTCGGGCACCTTCGCCGACCTGCCCACTTTGTCCCACCACTTGCAGGCTTCCCAGTCCTGCAAGCGGGCATACGTCTCGGCCAGGCCAAAGTAGGGATCGGCCCAGTCGGGGAACAATTTGACAGCCTCGAGGTCAACCAGGATCGCCCGCTCCAATTGGCCGGTCATGCGGTAGCAGTCCCCCAGGAAGCTAAGAGCCTGCCAGCGTTCCTCGACGGCGGCACCGGGGATCTTCAGGAAACGCTCGTACCACCGTGCGGCCTCCGCCCACTTCTCCATCGCGTAATACTGATGCCCGATGTAGTTGACCGTCCGTGGGTCGTTGGGGTTCTCCTCATGTTCCATCATGAGGAGCTTCAGGTTACGGGCCGGCCACCCCCGCCCCGTCGGGGAATTGTGCCGCACGATGATCTCTGGACTTCGCGCAAAGGCCACATTGGGGGCTTCGGTCATCATTCCTTCGTGCACCCGGCGGATCCACTTCCACCCCAGACCCCTTTTAACCGCCCGCTCCCGCGTCAGGATAGTGATGCAGTTGCCGCTGGCGTCAAAGCCGTAAAAGTATGGCAGCATCAGACACCCGTACCCCTGTGGCTCCAGGGTGTTCTCGATGAGCGGGCGAAGGAGTTCAGCCCCATCGAGGGTGTCGTCTGCGTCGATCCAAAACGCCCAGTCGGTAGTCAGGCGGTCGTATGCCTCGTTACGGGCCTGGCTGAACGAAGCAACACACTCTCCGTATCCCTCGTCCTGAATCTTCGGCAGCCAGGTCAAATCGACGGCCTCGCCGCCGTACTCCTCGACGATTTGGCGCGTCTCACCTTCCCAGCCCTCCGTGCCTGTAATGCCAATCACGATTTGGTCAAACGCCACAGGCTTCAGGCTTTCCAGGCAATCGCGCAGGCGGTCAGTTTCCGCCTTGCAGATCATGTGTAAACCGATAGTAACAGCCATCTATTCTCCCTTCTCCTTCCTCTGAAACGTGAAACCCTCGAAGATGAGTGGAAAGGCATATAGCATTAGATCGTAATGCTTTTGATAGATAACCAGATCATTCATAGAAAACAGATTCCCAGATTACAGATTTCAGAGTGCCTTGCCGAGGCGAAAACCGCGGTCGATGTTCACGTGCGACGGCGGCCTGTACAAGTACAATGCGAACACCCCCGCGCCCACGCCATAGTCCCAGCAGCCACCACGGATCGCCGTTCTGATATTATTCGGCGCACTGCCTGGGTCCGCTGTATCGAACCAGTAACCATCAGTCCCATACTGCGCCGCGCCGGTAGCATCGGCCGTAGCAGGAATGGCGAACCCTTTCAGGGCGGCATCGGTATCCCTGAGCGTCAGGATTTTGTGCCCACTCGACATCCCACTGGTGATGTTGACCCCCGTGTCCTTCACGATCTCGTAGACGCCGCTGGCCGGATTGCCGCTCGCCACAGTGATAACCGTCGCCGTGTTGGACGAGATGGTGAACCGCGTTCCCGCACTGTCGATCAGAAACATGGTGGCGAACTCGTCTGTCACCCATGCCTTCCTGCCGTCGGTCAGCGTGTTCGTCCCTACACTGGTGCTGACACCATAAGGCGAACCCGTCAGGCTGACGTTCAGGTTGCCCAGCACCAGGGCATGGCCCTCGTGCCCCGCCTCGTCCGCCGTCTGCATGTGCAGCCCCATGACCCACTCCCACATGTTGCCGTTCAAGTCGGCTGGGCCACTGGGGTGGTGCAACAGATTCCAGGTCGCAGGGCCAGTACCCACCAGGTTGGCGTACCACCCTGCGTTCCTGGCGTTGCAGGCAGCATCGAGTATGGCTATCTCGTTGGTGAACGTAACGTCAGCAGGCGGATTGGTGTTACGATTATTCCCGCGTGGGAGCAGGCTTGTCTTGTGGCTTAGCATCGCCAGGCTCGCCCACTCGAACGCCGTCAGTAAGTGGCAACCATCCCCATACACCGCCCGTGCATTGGCCGCCGCTTTCCTGGCGTTCCAATAACTGATATACCGCCAACCCGGTTTGGCGTATTGCGACATCGCCGGCACCGTGCCTGGGTCAGCATTGTCCGCCACGTTAGGCTTGTCGCCCCCAGGCCCATTGAAAGCACCGGGCTGCGAGGCTATGAAGTTCGCCACCTCGAAGCCACCGAATGTCACGCCATCTATGTTAGGATGGGTAAAGGGCTCAATATAAGTCCAAATAGACCTTTTCTTTCGCCGCAGTACCACCCGCTGTGCTCGATTCATGTAACATTAACCTCAATGGGCAGTCTGAACGTATCCAGCAGTTGCGCCGCTCGCTGTGCAGAAGCAGCGTTGGCCGCTACGAACGCCTTCAGTGACGGCATTTCCAGGCGGGCGTCCTGTGCTGCCCCTATCTCCAGCAACTTGGCGAACCTGGCCTGCAAGCCCGTCTTCTCCGCAATGGCCTGCAAATGAAAGGTGGTCAGGGATACGTTCACCACGTAGCCAGGCAGGAGCTTGCCATTCTCCAGCACCTCCAACGTCACGGAGATGTTTCCGCTACCGTCTTGGGTGGCCTGAATTTGGGTAAGTCGGATTTTGAGCATCGCTACCCCCCTTAATCCTGCAAGATGTGCAGGCGAACAGTAAACTGCTCTTCAGATACAGGCGTATAGGCGTTGCGCACGACGAGAATTCCGAACAGGTTGGTCGTGGCCGCCCCGGCAACGAAGGCAATGGGATCAGACAAGCTGCCCATACTCGCACAGTTGCCACCCGCCCCTGCCGTGGCGTCGCCCACCAACCACGTGCTGAACTGGACGATGCCTACCAGCGTAGCCAATTCAGCGTCGGTCGGGGTGAACGGTGCGTTGTCGTTATCGGGCGTGAACGTGGTGTCAAACAGCCATAACTCCAACGTCGGCTTGGTGCTCTGATTTGCACTGTCCACGCACTCTGCGCCGAAGACGACGCCCGACCCCCCGTTTGCTTTGGCGCAGTTGGCGAAGGTGATCACTGTTGGCGCAGATGTACTGTTGGTGACGACATCCCCCGCCGCGTAAGCCGTAGTATTGGCGGGCCGGGTCACTGCGCCATTCACCACCACCGCTGTGCTTGCGCCTCCGCTGCCAACAGCGGCCCCCGGCAGGCCATAATCGTTCCACTCGTTCAGTATGTCCGTCATGGATCTTGAATCTACACCTAATGGCATCGTTCCTCCTAACGACTACTTTTAGTAGTCAATTGACTACAATTTTGGCCCAGGCTATTCCCGGCGTACAAACCGCCGCATTAACTCCTCACACTCCCGGCGGGCCTTCTGAGTATCACGCAACACGCCGGCGAACACTCGAGGCACCTCCGTTGGCACACCTGCCCTGATTACCTGTACGAAGCCCTGCCACACCAGCACCTCGTCACGGTCGCTGATGACCACCTCAGGCCCACATGTCTCCAGCGTGTCCCGAAAGTATTGGTCGAGGTTGGCGACTTCCCGGTCTGCTCTTTCGATGAGTTCCTGTTCCTTGGCCGCCGGATCCACCTCTAGCGCGGCCTTCTCTGCTTCCAGGTCGGCCACGCGCTGCGCGTATGCCTCCAACTGTTGCTTGAGCACGTCAATCTCCGGTGTGCCCAGCGTTTGTTCTGCACACGCAACCTGGTGCTCCCCGACTTCCTCGAGCTCGATTTCCTTCAGGTATCTCCGTACACTGGTCTCGCCGACGCCCACCCGCTCAGCATACCAGGTCAGGGGGCGGCCAGGTTCTTGCTCCAGCAGGGAGCGCAGTTGTTCTATCCTTTCCCTCTGGGCTGCGCGCCGGTGCGCAACCGCTTCTCCTTGTGCTTTTGTCTTAGCCACTGGCTTCCTCCTTTGGTGTCTCCGGGGCAGCCCCTTGGTCTGCGGGGCTGCCCCGGCTAGGTTCTCGCTTAGGCCGCTTGCTTGATCGTGCAGACGTGCTCCGCCCTCACCAGGTTGTACTGGTCAAGGATTACCGCGCAGTGCGCGGCTTTCCAGCCGGACACCCAGTATTGACCTAATGGATCAGTCTTAGAGGGCTCGGTGCCTACGAAAGTGCTCTCCGCCGCCATAGCATCCAGTTCCGTGATGCCGTAGGCGTTTTTCCCGATAAGCAGGGTCCCATACACGTCAGCCCCACTCAGACCAGCACTGGCGTAGATCATGGCGTTCGTGGTCTCCACGAACCGAACACCCATGAAGTCGCCTAGTTCGCCGGTGAACAGCGGGTTGCCAGTCGCCCTCTCGCGGGCATACTGGAAAGCCTGCTTGACATCCGAATCGGCAAACAAGTCGCACGTGGTGTCGGGGTGGATCACGGCCACGAACTTGCCGTCCACGACGGGCTTGGCGTTTTGCCGCTTGAGCGTCCGCACTCCACGCCGGATCACCGTAGCGTCAAACAGCATCCCGCTGCCTACCGCCGTCCGCGCCGTAGCGGTGCCGGAGTAGATGACGTTGGTGCCTGCTTGCAGGACGGCCCGGTCTATCACGTCCAGGGTCAGCCCCATTTGCTCTCCTAGCAACTCACTGGTCTCCGCCAGAACGTTGTCAATCGCCTGGGTTTCGACCAGATCACTGCCGCGCACGTAGTCTCCATATTGCGCGATGACCGCACTCACAGCGGTTATCGTCAGGTTGGAGCCCGACGGGGGCGTGCCTTCGGTCAGGGCGGTAGTCGCTGCGGCGAGGGCAGAGAATTTCCGAAACTCTATGCTCTTACCCCCACGCGCAGGGATGTTTCGCTTCTCAGATTTGTTACTTGTAAGCAATTTGACAAACGCTCTGATATTTGGTATAATTAGGGCAACATAGCCATATACAGGAGGTTTTCATGTCAAGAGAAGGAATAGGGAGAAGGCCCCCCCTATATAGATGTAACTGGCGCTTCTTTGCCACATGGTCTCGCCCGATGGCCTGGATATTGGGCCTTTGGTTTGCCGACGGGAATATCGCCCCTCGCAGAAGGGGGTATAGCGGGGTAGCCCGCATAGGTTTCTGCGATAAGCCCCTGCTGGATTTAATCCAATACCACCTGGAATCAAATCACCGCCAAGAGATACGCCCGGCTGGGCCGTGTGGCAATACAAGTCGCAGGCACCCGTTCTACAGCCTCAAGATTTCCAGCCGCGCAATGTACGATGATTTGTGCGCCCTGGGCTTACGTCCCCACAAGTCTTTGACTATGCAATTTCCCGCCGTCCCCTTAGAGTATCTTGCTGACTTCTTGCGGGGATACTGGGACGGCGATGGCACGGTCTATGTCACTCATCCAAAGAACAAGATCACCCCACAGCTGCGCTGCGACTTCAAGACAGGTAGCGAAGATTTCGCCCGAAGTATCGTTCCTCAGTTTCACCGCCTCGGTGTCCAGGGGGGGAGCCTCATCAATACCCCTACGGGCTGGCTTGTTTACTTTGGGACATGTGATGCGGAACGCATTTTCCATATCTTCTATGACGATTGTCCGCCAGATATGCGTTGCCAAACCAAATATCAGAAGTTTGTAAAGTGCTTACAGGCCAGGTCGTTTCCGCCTGGCTCTCGCGGTTGATTTCCCGCGACGCTCAGACTATTCCATCATCTCAAAGAGATGCCCCTTGGTAGTCGTTACGGCCTTCCCTTTCGGGCTGTGCCTCGGCGTGGCCATCTCAGGCTTCCACCGATATTCAGGGTTTGCTTATGACCTCGCGGGCATAAGGGACAAAGGTTTGTCCAAACTGACCGTGGACGAGTTCGGGCAGCGCTCTTTCGAGTAGCACTTTGTCATAGTACGTCTTGGCCTCGATTGCAAGCGTCGTAAGCGTTTCGATGGTAGCCATCGCTTACTTCACCTCACTCGTTTGGTTTTGTTTGGCTACAACCTCCCCAACTCTTTTTGTGCAACCATACGAGCCGCTTCCTCCGGGCCGAGGTTGGGGTTGTTCTTCAGCAGTTCTTTCGTCTTGCTGAGTAACCGCCCCATCTCCTCCTGGGTAAGCGTTCCCATATAGCGCAAAAGTGTTCTCGTTATACCGGGGTCGGAGCTCAGGATGTCCAAGTCCCCTGTCGTCCACGATGGGGGAGTTAGACTGGGACCGCCCCCCAGCACGTCGAGCGCACCGCCCGCTTTGAGTCGTCGAAGTTGTTGCCGCTTTTGATCCTGTGCCTGTCCACCTGCTTGCTCTTGAAAGACCTGCACGGCTGACGCCAAAAATTCTTCGGGGGAAGCCGCATCGCGCTTGATGCGGGGATCGTATGGGTCGATTCCCAACACCTCACACGTCTTGCGTACGATCTCCTCCCTGGCCCGCTCTGCCTCGGTTTGAGCCTGTAGCTCGTCGTAGAGGCGGGCCTTTTCCCGAAGTTCCTGGATCGCCATTTCCTGCTTCGTCTGTTCCTCGAGCTCCTCCAACGTCTCCGCTCCGGCCCCGTGTTCGGCCAAAGCCTTCTGGTAGCGAGACAGAAGGGTTTGGGTGGTCTGGCGTTCGCGGGCTATTTTCTTGTCTATCATGGACTGGGCCAGGCGGGTGGCGCGTCCCTCCGCTTCCTGGATCGCATCCGCCTTTGCCTTCTCGATCAAGACAAGAATGTCCTGCTCACTCGATGCCTCCTGTGCGGACGCCGCGACCTCTTCCTGATCGCCTTGTTTAGGCTTCAAGTCTGGCATTTTTCCTCCTAATCAAATTGTGATTAGTCTAATTGCGATTTGTATAACCGCGATTAACTATCTGAATAGCTGCACTACTTTGAGAAAGATGTACAGTGCCCCAACCGCCAGGGGAAGGTAAGCCACGATACCGATTGCGGTAGCTTCCCATCCCTTTGGGGCCGTTCTCCTTACTTCCTCTGCCCTATAGGTAAGATGACCTAACTTCGACTCGATGTCGTAAGAATAGAAACCGGGGCGGTTGGTGGGCCGCCAACTCGTAGGCTCTACTGCCCCTGGCGGCACCGGATACTCGTTGCCCAAGTCAGTCCGGATGTTGTCGATCAGGGGCTCGTCGCTATCGTCGGTGAATAGCCTGTACCGGGTAGGGATGCCGAAGGTATCCCACTCGATGTATCCCAGGTTGCCCTCCTTCCGTCCTGTCACGCCCCAAATGTTGGGGTGATCGAAGGCAATGCCTTCGCTCGGCTGGGTGTCGAAACGGACGAACACGCCGCCGATGGGCTGGCCGTCCCTCACGATCCTCACCCGCAACATCTTGTAGCCCGGCCTGTTCTCCCAGGCCGTGCGTCGGTGGATCCTCGTGATCAGGTATGTGTCGCTGTCCCTGACTACGGGCCATTCTGCTTCGGGTATGCTGCGATCCTTCCACTCATCTTGCCACATGCGCCTCACCTTCTTTCCTTCTACCAGCTCCGGATAAGTTTCCGGAAATTCCTCATAACATTCCCCAAAAGTCTCTGTATCACCACCTCGCATACCACCTCAAGGTTGGGGGGCGTGCCGCCCGCCTGGGCTTTTCTTTCCTCAGTGCCAGATGTGCCCCCAAACTTGCGGCCAGCTTCGCTAGCCAGGCCGCGTCTTTCCCCTTCAGCCAGGCCGCTAACTTGGGATACCTCGCCACGAAAGCGTCTCGTTGCGCCGGGGACAGGAGCAGCCAACTCTGGATAAGCTCTAGCAGGGACGGATCCTCGACTGTCTTGGCGAAGGCTTCCCATTCCTTTGCTTCGCCCGTCAACACCTCCTCTTGCGTGGGCTTGCGGGCACGTGGGGCTGCTGGCGCTTTCTCTTTAGGAACGTATGGCTGCCAGGTTGGATAAAGCCACTTCGTCATGGTGGGGTGCGCCAGCTTCCACTCGTCCATGAACCGCCAGGCCGGGTCCAACGCGACCTTGAGGGCTTCCCGCTCGTCGAATTGCCACCACTTGAGGCCGTTGTAAGCGTCCATCATGGCCGAGTAATCGGGCCAAAGCGTGTCAACAATGAGCCACATCTGGTCTCTTTCTGCAATGGCCTGGTCGTACTCTGCCGATACGTTTGGAGAGGATGGGCTGAACACCCCCGCAACAGCCTGTAGTACGTCAGTGCCGGGCGCGGGTGCTAACCTGGCAGCCGGGGTGGGTGCTGGTGCCGCTGGCTCTGCTGGCTCAGGTATAGGCTTGCCAGCTATCGTCCATGCCTTAGCAGCGTCAGCGCGTTCCTGGGCCACCAGGGGCCCAAGGCCGCTATCCAGCCCTACGTAGCCCAGCCAGGCTGTTAGCTCCTCGGTGCTGATTTTGTCGTAGTTGCGGCTATCCTTGTTCACGAAGTAGGTGCTGAACCGGTCGCCCAACTCGTCCTTGAGCCGCCTCTTGTCCAGTGCGGACAAGGCCATGTAGAAGTTCCACAGGTCAGCAATGGCGTCGGCACGCGGATCGTCGCTCGGCTCAGAGTATAGCCACTTCTCGATGAGGGGGTGAGCCTCCAGATACTTTCTCCTGAAGTCCCACGCGGGCTGCAACACCTCTTTGAGGGCGTCTCGCTCCTCGACCTGCCAGGGCTGCAAGGCAGAATACAGGTCAGACCATTCCGAATACCCCGGCCACTGCCGCTCGATCTCCTGCCACATCGCAGACCGCTCGTCGAGAGCTCGTTGATACTCTGCTGAAACAGCGGGGTCGCTGGGGATGAACTGCGGCGTCACCTCGAATGTAGGGGGCGGTGTTGGCCTCCGTTCGGGGCGGGTCTCGACCATCTGCTGCGCCTCGGCTACTCTCGCGGGGGCTCCCCCTGCCTCGGCCATTTCGGGGAGCATCCCGGGATCCAGGCCGGTGTAGGTCATCCAGTAGATCAGTTCCTCGTCGCCGATAACGTTGTAATTCCTGGTGTCTTTGGCGACGAAGAACCTGGCAAACCGTTCGCCCAAATCTTCCCGTAATCGCTTCTTGTCCAGGGTAGGGAGAGCCACGTAAAAGTCCCACAGGTCGGCGATTGCTTCTTCACGAGGCGAACGGCCTAGCTCCTGCACTTCTTTCAAGCCGGGCAGGGTTATTCCCTGATACTCTCGCTCTAACTCCCCGAACGCCCAGCCCTTTTCAGGGTACATCGCCAGGACGCGGGTTATAAAGTCGGTAGCAGGGCGCGGCCCATACGCAGCGTAATACCTCTCGTACACCTGGGAGGGTGTAGCCCGTTCCTTCTCCTGCGCCTCGGCGATTTCGGCATACATCCTGTCTCGCGCAGGTGCGATTACGGTGTCCTTGTAGGCTTTCCAGAGGGCTTCTTTGGGGTCATCGTTACGGCGCAGATAACGCTCGAAGCGGCTGCGCGTAAGCCAGGGTAGCTTCGACGGTTTGCCCTTAATGCCCATCTCAGCAAGAGCATCCTTATCCAAAAGCCCCTGGTCGATGGCGCGGTCGTGAACGTTCTGTAGAAACTCCTCACGGGCCTTATAGAAAGCAGCCCAGTTCGCATTGCCTGCATCATCAGCGTAATCCTCCGGCCTGATAGCGTAGTATGCGTCGGCCACCGGGCGGAGAGACGAATCCTCGTAGTAAGTCTCTATCTCGCCCGGTGCCCATCCCCAAAAGCTAGGGGTGATCCGCACGTCGGGGTAAGTCGCGTCCAGGCGGTCGAGTTCGGCCTGCCGGGTCTGGAAGATCGGTTGGCGTGCCGCGTTATCCCACACTGGCACGCTGTCCAATTGGGCAGCGTACCGCTCGTAGATGTCGTTGCGTGCGGCGATGTACTCCCGCTCCCTGAACTGCACTTCCCGCTCGGGCCCCGGCGTCCACAACAGCCCGCGCCCCATGTACCAGGGGTTCTCCCTGAACCACCGGCTACGCTCCTCACGGATCTCCGGCCCTCTTTCGCCAGCCCGCTCTCGCTCGTAGATTGGGCCTAGCTCCTCCCTCGCCGCTTCTCGGAGTTTCATTTCCCCCTTGGGCACGATGCCGGGACGGATGCCGGTCATGTACGAGACCAGCCCAGGCACTTGCTTGAGAATGGCAGCACGGTTGACTGCCTCGTCCCAGATCGGCCCCTGGTGATACTGCGGGCTCGACGGGTTCACGATTGCGTCTCTTTCCTCCGGGGTAATCTCCCCGGTGGCGGCCATGTCCAGCACCATGCTTTCGGGCCAATACACGTCTTCGTAGCCCGGACGGAGGGGCAGCCCCAATCCCGTGCGGAATGGCTTCTCAATGTTGATGCCGCCCGGTGGTATCCAGTCGAAGCGTTCGGGATACCGCTCCTTGAGTGCAGCAGTCAATCCCCTCAACACTCCAGTCTGGGGCAAGACGTAGCCAATCTCCTCCTCTTTGCCCCTTGCCATGTCCAGCCCGTAACCCAGCGGCCAGTGCGGGGACATGCCCCATAGGGCCTGCATGTCGGCCACCCTGTCCAACCCGGTCTTAGCCTCGTCGTTGTCGTCCCAATCGATCCTGGCGAGTTGATTGAAGGGAAAGACCTCTGTCTGCGGCCAGATGTAGGGAGCAAGGTCAATCATCGCCACCGGCTCTGCCCACTCAGGCACGGCCCCCTCCGGGACTGGTACAGGCAAGGCAGTCCTGCCATAACGCTTAGGGAAGCCCATGTCCTGATTGATGCTCTCGATGGCCTTCTGGATGCGGTAATACGATGTAACCGTCCAGGGCTTGGTCAACATCCTGACCGAACTCTCGTAAGCGGTTCTGGTGGGCCAGAAGTGGAAGGGGTAGAATAACCCTATCCAGCGATCGATTTCGTATCGCTTGTCATAATCGTACAGACTACGGTTGACCACCTCGTAGGCCCATTGGAGTTTCGCCATATTCGCGTCGTTGCGTGCCGGGACGAGGTTTTGAAAGACGCGCCTGGCGATCTCCTCTTGCAGTTCGGGTGCGACCAGTGGGCCGGGCACTTCGGGCACGGCGACGGGAAGGCCGGGCAGGCGGACTGCTCCCGTCTCGTCGTCCAGCAACCGCCTCAGTACACCCCGTTCTGCGTCCGCTGCACTCTCTACCCCAGCAGAGTAGGGTGGCATGAGGCCGGAGCGCAAGCGTTCTACGCCCTTGCGTAACTCCTGGACGGTGAGCGGGTCGTTTCCGACGTTGAACTTGTAGCTCTCCGCCATCTGTTTGTAATTCCCGGAGGACACCAGGAACCATTCCCACTCCGCCGGGTCAAATGCTTCGACGAAGTACGTCCCCTTTGCTCCCCGCAGTCTCCAGCCGGCCTCGGTCTTGCGTAGCTCTGTCGGGTCTATGCCCATCGCGTAGGGCACGGCTTCCATAGAAACGGTCTCGGGTATTTCTGCCGCTCTCTCCGCCAGCGCAGCCCGCTTTTGGGCGGCTGCGGCTGCTTCTCTGGCCCTCTCCTGCGCGGCCAGTTTTGCTGCCGTCCTCTCGGCAACTCGCCGCTCCATTTCCAGTCTGAACGGCTCGAGCTCTGCCGTCAATGCACGCTCCTCGTCAGTGGGGAACATC
>Ga0194112_10008020_pt1 | contig 13655 bp, 19 predicted proteins | sample TA2MahC400mmetaG_FD_146191 | JGI IMG/M metagenome (GOLD analysis project Ga0194112, IMG submission 146191) | Freshwater microbial communities from Lake Tanganyika, Tanzania - TA2015016 Mahale Deep Cast 400m | ecosystem: Environmental > Aquatic > Freshwater > Lake | place: Tanzania: Lake...
CCCAGAACAGATATTAGATGGCCAATCTCCCCACCCGTGAAGTTTATAATTATTCGATTGTTGTAGGAATGGAATAAGATAAGCATCAATGATTAGACCCTTGTACTGCCATCGACCCCCAAGATACACAATATCATATTGTTTATCATTTTCTGAAGATTGATGAAACAGCGTCTTATCTCCAGCGGTCGGCATCGGAACCCACGGAATATCATGTTTTTGAGTCCAATAAGACCACAAAATTCGGTCGTCTTCGTGACCATACCCGAACACCACATCGGGCTTTTGATTTAATGTCCAACGAATATTCTCATCGGACTCAGCAATGCCCTGAATTTTTGTCGGACCATAGGGATTCACATGGATAGCGATTTTCGCAGACCGTTGATGTGGAATCGGCTGTTTATGCCCAGAGCACCCGATATACAAATTCGGCGAAAAATCATGCCATGAGTGGTCATGCCCATCCCAGCGTTGAACCGTATGCCCTTTATCTCGTAGGGCATTAATCCAACTGTCACTAATATATCCGAACGCACCACCGGGACGATGGCAGACTAATACTTTCATGTTACATCCTCCGGAATCGGAATCTCTGATCGCACTGCAACGACTTCAACTTCAGGTAAATGGGTATAAATATTATACCCAAACCCAACGTCTATTTCCAGCATGGGGCCATGTTGTCCGACAACTTTTCCTGTTATCCCACGGCGCATGCAGAACTCAGCGGCTTCAGAAGTAACCACCACGAATTTGATAATATCATTCAGATTTGGAGATGAAATGCCCATATCCTAACCGATGGAGTTGCGAATATTGAAGCTGAACTCGTTCATACATCTGACGGCTAGTCAGTGCTGCTTCAATACGCCGATTAGTCTCGTGGTGCATGTTCCATCCCGCTACTCGTCCGTGCCACAAGTGCAAGAAGTCAAATACGCGGTCTTCCGACCACACACTATTTGCTGATAATCGAGCATAAAAATCACAATCCTCGCAGCCATATCCCCAAAAATCTTCATTAAAGGCTCCGCATTGCCAGTAGGTTTTCATATGACAAGCAAGTGACCCACCTTCAAAATATCCGACTACACGTTCACAACGAGTTTCGTTAGTGACAAGACCCGTCGCGTTTATGATGTCGCTGGAAGCAGTGTCTGCATAAATCACAGCATTACCAACGTGACAAGCCGTATGAGTATCAAGCGTCTTGTACACAGATGCAGTATAATGCCCTTGAACAATGGTATCGGCGTCGTGAAGTATCACTCGTTGGGTTGCGACTTTCGATGCAGCAAAATTGAACGCCATTGATTTGTTAAAAAGCGGGTTGTTAACCTCACTAGCAAGATAGTAATTAACTGGACTAAAGTCTGAAGCTGTGATACGTGATTCGACATCTTGTTCTACAAGCAAGATATTAATAACAGGGAACCGCTGGCTTCTAATATTGTTGACGACACTTCTTATTGCGTCAGTGCGACCAATATTTCTGAATGGAATAATATAACTAATTTCCGGCACCTGTGATGCATCAGTTGGAGCACAGCGTTGGATGATTCGTTCCTCGAATCTCTTCTTCGCATCTTTCAGCAACGTTTGCCGATTCTCAACAGCAGAGACATCAGAATGCAGATAGAAAAACTGGTCTGATCCGGCTACGTCGAAAAAGCCTTCTGGCTGCAATCCAAATTCCCATGCTTTTCTAGACCAATCCACATGCTCCATTCCGTATAAGCCATATCCCTCATCAAAATAACCACATTTCTCAAGCATATGATTCGTAAATGCCAGCACCGCTCCGTGCGGCCTTTCAGACACCATACTTATGTCGACATCGTTTATCTTTCTCGAACTGCCAAGTGTCGCCCCATATACGCCTTCTTGACGATAAATGAAATGGTGCATTGCGGATTTCGCCATCGCCTCCACATAGAACGTATCCCACCCCTGTCCCATAATTTCGATATCATCATTTAAAATTATGCCATATGCGAATCTGGACAAGCAGCGAAGCAATCGATTAGTATTTCCGGCGATACCAATCCTGTTCTCGTTTCTGATTATCACAAAATTATCATTTTGTGCTAATTCGTCGAGATACGCTTTGATATCCTCATTTGTACTGCCGTCATCACTGACAAAGATGGTCGTACGACGAAGATCGGTTGTGGCAATGATCGAATTGACGAGGCGTTGAAGAGCATCTTTCCGATTAAATGATAGTATACCAACCCCGACACCATTGCTGATGGGATAGTTGCCTCTCGCCAAATTCGATTTTAGCAGTTCTGTCGGATTCGTATTAATCGTCCGACCAATTATTTGAGGTCTCTTCACTACCGTTTTTGCTGGTTTAGTTTTTGAAATCTTCCGTGCTCTTGCGATTTCTTCTCGACGTTGTTTGCGATTTTGAATTATCTGTCCTTGGCTTGGAATCTGAGGCTGGGGTTGTGGCTGAGCGACTGGTGGTCGCGTAGCCGATTGTTGTTGCCGTCTCTTGACTGGGGTGGTTAGATTGATTTTAGCCTGAATTTTCCTAGTCGGAGCAATTTGAGCCGAAACAGGCGGCGATTGAACCTCAGATACTAGCTTAATAAACCCCCTGGTCCGATACCTCTCGTAGAATTCAGACAAAACCACTTTCTGGCGGCTCTTTACCTTGATAATCTTCCCATCGGGTCCGGCCAAGTGCACGGTAAACGCATTCGGATTGACATATTCGGGCATTAGCGTACCACCTCAACATACATCGGAGCGAATGAATTAATTTTCTCGTCGTGATACATACGAAATCGAGATGGCTTAATAATCAGATCTCCAGCATAGGTACCAGCACCATCACGGATACCTTCTATAGCTCGATCATCAAGAACTTCGACTTTTAGAATCTCCTGGGTCTTGAATATTTTGCCAAAAATATCACGAACCATGCCGGGTCCGGTCAATTTATTACGCGATACTTGAATATCAACAAGTACCAATTCGTCGTCAATGACACCAAAGAAGAATTGTGCTTGATCCAATTTAATCAGTCGCATTGTGCCAATAAACGTTGCGACGGACTCTTGGAGAAATTTGTTCGCAATATTGGATAGCGGCGAATCGTAAGTTATATCTAAATTATTGCCCTTCCAATCACCGCAGATGACGACTACTTGATCCTTAGTCGGTTGACGATATACAAGAACAGAAAGCCCATCGTTCCCGTAGTGCCGAATCACATAACAGAATAAGCTATGGACAGTCTTTTCTAATTTAGCAAATGGCAGATATGAAGGATAAGTTAAAACTTGTGGAAGTTGCGGTAGTTTAGATATACCAGATGACCGCGTTTCTGGCGTGGTCGTGCTGTTGGATTGCCCAGTTCCCTTGCGACGCATTTTTAATCTTCGATAGTTTGATTTTCTTGGTTTCCCGCTTCTGTTCCTCTTCGTCCATCGTGAACAATAGGAACGGAACTCCAGCGAAAATTATGTACAACTCCTCTGTCTTCAGGTCATAATTTGATACGACGCCGTGCCAAGTGATAAACCACCCAGACCATACGACAAAATCGCCATATGCTGGTGAATAGTCGGCCAGTTGCCGATATTGAGCCAAGTGTGGTAAATCTTGATCAGGCTTCATGTTTTACTCGACCAAGCTTATGCTCATAGATGTCATAACGGTACTGGTATCCATCCAGATCCCAACAAATCGTCAATCCGTCACGATAGCCACCAAGCCAGTGGCGAATTAGCGGATCTATCCAGGTTTGGCCTTTACCGGCTTTTCCAAATTTCGGTGGTTGCATCAGAACGCCATTGACTTCAGTGGGTTCTAATTTTTCAGCGATTTGATCTGTGGCTTCGATTTGCCGCTTGATAAGGTCCATGCCTTCAAGCAACATTTCCCTTTTGCTTCTGGATTTGGTGACAGCCGTTACACGATACGTATTATTCTTCCCATCTTCCATAGCACTCAATAGAGCAGCGAGTTGAATCTCAGGTGCTGGACGAGTATTCTTGGGATCGATTTCCGACAATACTCGTTTGATATCATCTACCTGATATACCGCTACCGGCTGAAGAACCACAGATGGGTTCAGCTTTTGACTCTGCCGTGCCATCGCTTTTTCAAGATCTTCAAACGGCATCGGACCCCTCGGACTCCTCATCGGCAGGAATTGAAATTGATTCGTCTATTGCCACCTTGAACATAACATCGTACGTTTTGATTCTTCCTCTGCGTGCCAATTCGTATCCAACATGGTGAAGATTGGACATCCCGTGAAGGAATAATGCAGACAAGAACCAATTTAGAAATATTGGTTCAAAATACCTCTCTGCAAACAATGCAAAGAACCCGCCCATCCATACGCTTACACAATACCCGCAATGTAACAAGTAATCGAACATGACTTTCACATGTTGGAAAAACGTGTCTGGCGGGGGAGCATCACCGGGATAAACCAATCGTTTTACTCTTAGTCGAAGTGGCTCGAATATCTTCGACTCCACGATAAGTTCAGTCGCCCGCTCAGTGGCGATGATCAGCATGATCCATATAAAAATTGATGTCATTGGATTACAAATCTACAATCTATGTTCGTACACTGCTGCCTTTCACGGTTAGCAATATGTACTAACATAGTCGGATGTCCGCACTTTGGACATACGTGTCGCGGGATTACATATTGCCTCTGAATTGAGGCCGGTGTCGCCGCGTTCCGCTGACGTGTGATTTTCCGTATAGCGGGCGTCTTGGGCGGTTTGGGGGCTGCATGAGCAGACACCACAGAAGCCGAACGTACAGAGCGTTTACTACTTCCACCGCCACAGCATGCCATAATTATACCCTGTATTTTTCACGGTCATTTGCTGGTTTTACCGCTGTAGATGATGGTACTGCAACCTTAGCACTCAAATTGTGCTTCGTTGTTCGCACGATTTTCGGACGGTTACTTGCTGCAACATGAGTTCGCTCAACACGAATAGTTGCAGATTTTCCACAGCAAGACATATATTGTGTCTCCAAGCTATTTTTAGGTTTGGACAAACACCGATGTTGGATTAACTGTATGTGCAAAGTCTTTCCAACGGATCATATAGAGAGATGGCAGTGTCAATGTTTTCATCACCGGATGTTTCTTCGAGTGCGATACATCGTGGGTGACTGGTCCAACGAGATTATAACCATCATAGGCTATATTCGGCATCCAAATGGGCATATTGTGATCGGATGCCAAGACATGTGAAGGTTTCGCCGCTTCGGTTGGGGTCAAGATCTTAGATACGAAAACCTCTTGATCGACGGCTATCCAATCGAAGTTCGGATGTGGTTTGAAAAACAACAGAGGATAAAATTTCCGTTTGAATGTGGCCGACAACAATTCGGCATCATAGACACACTGATGCCACCATCCGGTGAATTTATTCGACATCGGATTTGACAATAACCCGTCCAGGCTTGTGCATTCTCCGCACTTGGCTTCAATAGAGAATAGAATGTCTCCTTTGACAGGGATAACATCTGCTGTCGATTCCCGTTCAATAACCGTTGAATCTCGGCCTTCAACGCGGCGGCGGCGAAATTCGACCCCGGCCCAATCGGTCAACAGGTGAGCAACACGACGTTCGTGGCTCTTGCTACGGCGGACATTCGAACGTCCGATCCGGGACATTTCTTCAGAAGTTGGTTTTGGCATTATAATCTCGAATTACGTTCAAAAAGCCATTGTACAAATCCAAGTCGTGCTTTTTCACCACTTGGAGTTACACTATGGTACGCTGGCGAATGTTGAAAATTGCATAAAAACAATCGATTATACGCAGGCACTACCTGATCAATCAGTACCAGATCATGCGGTTGTTTGTCAGGAAAACCACCACCCGGAGTTCGAGTTCGAATTCTGGTATGACGAGTTAGAAAATCCATACGTCCTTTTGGACTTTCAATTGTAAAAGCGTCTGGGTCGGTGGCCTCATCAACCCTCCATAGCTGTAACACTCCACCGTCTGATAGTCTCCAATTCTTATTGAAATATGCGATTGCGACCACCGCCCTGATTGTGCTATCAGTATGAATCCAGAACCCATCTGCTTTTGGTCTGTGATAACGAAGTTTTATTTCAGTCCCGGCAGGAAAATTCAACTTCGCACCAGTAAGATAGCAACAATATCGATGCCATTCATCGTCGAAAAACAGTTCAGATCCAAAGTGAACGCCGGGCTGGGCAAAGCACACGGACCCATCGTATGGCAAAAGTTCGCCATTTTTAGGAGAACGACGATCCATCTCTTCACTAAATTGCAATGTGTGATGGTGTGCAATTAGTTGGTCTAATTTGTCGGTCTTGAAGAAATCATCAAGAACGGCATATCTAATAGATGGTTTAGCGAGTATTGATTCGTGGATGTCTTCGACGGCATCGTCGGTTAGATAATACGGATTAATCCAGTCATCAAGCACACTCATGGTCTATTTCCTAAATTTTGCAGCATCTCGCCAATTGGTTATATGCGATTCAATCTTCTGACCATCAAAAGTAAGACCTCGCATATAATCGAGATCTTTTTGATAATCTGGACGTGTGCGTTTATAATGCCACCCCACATGTTGCTCTGGATAATTATCAGCAAGCTCCAAGTCCGCCGACCCAGCAGCCCCGTGATACAGAAACATGTGTGCGATGGGCTGCCCCATATGAATCATAAATTCCCCTGGTTGATTCAGGAGATACACCAAGCCGAAATTACCGACATTCCACCATGCTTCAATGCAAGCCTCCATACATGAATAGGGCATCGATCGCTCATTCGGAATGCCCTTGATATAAACAAAATCTCCCGGATCATCGGTCACTGGCACAAATTTGGCCTGAATAGTGAACGACCCGAAAGCGGCATGTGCGTCAACTTCATAATGTGATGATTTCTCTACGGCTTCGACTTTGGCCGGAGCTTGAATATCACCATTCCATCTGACAAGAAATGTGCCTGGAGAACGAATATAGAAGCCAAGACTGTTTGCCATAGAAAGCGGAAGGCAATGCTTGGCGTGGTCTTTAGTTCTGTTGTTGTCCTCCCACCAATCACGAAGTTTTTTCGCTGGCATTGGAGCCAGCGATTTATCGTAGTTTGGTGCCAAATGCAATCGTATACGATGGCCCATTATGCAGAATTTACCTGAGATTGGTTATACGTGACGATGCAGGTCTGATCCATGTGATGCAAAACGAAATCCGAAGCTGCTTCAGCTTCTAAATACGCCTTCACCGTTGGATAGCTCGCAGACGCCGGAATCGCGGCGTCTGGAATAACCAATATGTCTTGGCCAGTGTTTTTCAGTTGATTGATGGTAGTATTCGGACTACCTTTGTCGATACGTTGGCCGTTTTGATCAACTGTGAAAACACCGACGCGAGCTACGTGTACTGCTATTGCCATAGTAGGTTCTCCACTAATTATCTACGATCAGATGGTCCAAATTCAGTCGTTGAAGTTCACGCACCAACTCATTGTAATTTTTCACCCGTGCCCTCATACTGTCGGGATTTTGCTTTGATAACTTAGTAGTCAATGGGGCACGTTCACCGATCAACCATGGGATCAAACGACTTACCGGAGTAATATCGTCCTTAAAATCTTCATATTTCAATCTACGTTTCTCAAGACCAAGTTCTGTGACTTTCTTGACTAAGTATCGTTTCTCCATCATAATTCTTCGAAGATTTTTCTCTAACGATTCGATTGGAACCTTGACCTGAGCAGTTTTAATATCACCATCCCAACAAGTCGGTTGGTAAGTCTTTTGGACGATAAGATCAGAGATATATTGCATTACAGTATTGTATCTGAATACAAGAATGACTTTAATTTTGTGATCGACCAAATATTGCCAAAAAACTGGTTCACTCTTCAAGGCCATCAATTGATGTGCCATAATCTTGAAACCAGCGGCTTTGGGTGCCTCTTTCCGACTCAACACCCATTTTTCTGGAGGAGGCTTTCTATCGAACAAGAGGCGTAAGGCACGCGGCAAATTCGTTTGCACCATCGCTTCTGGTAATAGACATTTTGAACCCTTGATCGGCTTCATGTGGTGCGAATGACCAAGCGGATTTATTGGTTCGACGAGAGCACGTATACTTGGATGGCTCGACAGCAACGAACACACCAGGGTAGATCCCGTTCGAGGTTGCGAGAGAATTACGAACGGTATGGGAACCTGATCAGGCTCATGATAATCTGGAGAAAGGTGGGATGAGATTAGCATATTCGGAATCCAACCCCAGCAATTTATGTTTCCTAACCAATTCTGAGATCTTGGATTTATCAAACGTCACAGGCTCCGCCATGACTCTCTGTATATATAATTTGTTCGCGAGCAGACGCGGACACAAAGAAAGATCTGTCAATAACAAATTTCGGTGGTAACGATCTCTACCCTTTAAATCCAGGAATTCTTGTAGATGTAGTGGATTTTCAAGCAGCATGGTGCCCTTCTTAGGGCCAATCCCATGATACCCTTCAATCGAGTCCGCTTTATCCCCTACAATTGACTTCATCAAAGCAGGATGATGTGCTGGAATCTCCGCAAATTCCATCTTCTTAGGATCGAAGACGGAAGCACTGCTATAGAGAAAAGGGATTTGCAGTAAATCACTGTCTGTCGATATGATCACTGATTTACATGGATGCAATATAGTCGTTGCTGCATAAATCAGGTCGTCCGCCTCCATCTGCTTTCGAGAATACTGTCGGACATTCAAAACCGAGAATAATTCCATCGCGGCCATCGTGGTGGTCGCAAGATCTTGAGAAATATCTTCGACATATTGGCTTACCGATCGATCTTTGTAAGTCTTCAACGCAGCTCGTCGCCATACTGTATCTCTGGGAGCATCCCAAAAGACGTGGACAGATGATGGATTATGAGTTCGCATCCAATTCGTGAACTGACGCAATAATATCACTATATAATGGTATTTCACTTCGTGCTGACGATCAGCACGAACTGCATAAATTGCTCGATAGAGCACATTTCGAGCGTCAACCAATAATGCGAGTCTATCCATAATTACTCTATATACGGTCGGGGGAGACGTAATGTCTCCCCCGACCTCACCAACACCAATCGACATTAGTCGTCTAACTGGTTCAGAAGTGCGTCGATATCTTCTCCGCCGATGTCATCATCATTATTGGCAGGAGTAGAATCTTCTGAAGAACTATCGAGCTGAGCCTCATCGCCGAAAGCATCGCCCATCTGCGATGCGATATCATCGTCATCATCGCCCGGCGACGGAGCGGGCTGCTCTGTGGTTTTCTTCGTTTCCGTTCGGGATTGAACGGGTTTGGACGACTTCTGCGTCGCAGCCGCCGCAGGCTTCCCAGCGGGCTTCTCAACCTTTTTTGCTGGTGCGGCCTGAGTGGTCGCAGCCGGTGCTTCAGGTTCGGTTTCATCAGCATCGAATCCGCCGCCAACTTCAGCGTCATCATCGTCGCCGCTGATCATGGTATTAGCGAGACGAGCAATCTTACCCGGATCTGGCGTCTCCACCTTGGTGAAAAGGTCGATTCTAAGTTGCAACAACTGCTCGATCTTCTTCTTGTTAGGCGTCCGATCTTCGTTCATGATCATCGGCACAGGAGTGCCGTTGTTCTTTATGAAGCCAGAGGTCTTATAACCGTTGGTACGACCGTCCTTCGTGACAACCAACTCGAAGCAGAAAGCAGAGTTCTCGTCGAAAAAGACACCGTAAGCTTCTGGATCTTCCGCGTCACCCTTGTCATCCTTCATCAGGGTGGCCATCCATTTGTCCAGACAGGTCTTGGGAGCGTTGTAGAACTTGACCTTTCCACGAAGGTCTTCCGGATTGCCCTTCCACTGGGTGAAGAAGATATTCACCATGTAGTTGGTATTGGGCATCCATTGCTTACCGATCTCCTTCTTGCGTTCCTCGCCAAGCTTCTTTTCCTTGCACTCTTTGTACAAGTCAAATCCATATTGGCAGATTTCGCAATCAGAACCGTCCCAGATTCGTGGGCAGGCATGTGGACGATCGTTGATCCAGTGATTGCCATGGGTCAGGAAGAAGTTGTCCATCGATCTGGTGGCAGTACCAGATTTGAGGACATCACCTTGCTTAATCGGAGGAAGGACGAAGAACCTGTATTTGATCTCGGTTCCTTCCTTGGCCTTTTCAGGCTTGAATTCGTCAGGGTCAGTGAACTTGCCACTGACAGCCTTCTTGATGTTCTTACGGATTGCGTCAATATCGTACGGCATGAGTTTCTTTCTCCTTGTGTGATCTGGCGTAGTGACCTATGGTCGTAGTGCCAAACACTGTTTGTGAAGTTAGGAAGAGCTAGGTATTAGCCCTTTTCGTATTCCTGTCGTTTGAAGCCCACGACAGACCGGGCAACGTCAATCTTGGCCTTGAGTGCCTCAAGCATGTGATATAGTTTGCCAGCTTGCATTTGCAATTTCTGGTACTCTAAATCTGCTTTGGCTAAATCTGCGTCTTTCTCGACTATTTTCTTTATCACCTCCACTGTTGGTTTAAGGTTACGGTCTGCGAATTCCTGCTGCACACGCTCCATCGCTGTCCCATAACGCATCTTGAGTCTGCGTTCTGCGACAGCAACACCCATCCTGACTTCAGAGTATACCGATGCCCAAAAAGCATATTGGGCCGGGAAATCTAGCATCTGTTGTTCGAGAATTTCGTAATCGAGATCAAGGTCTGGTAGAAGATCGACTTCAAGCTCTTTTTGCCGGTATTTGCCGGTGGAAGGATCTTTACCTTCAGTGACTTGTAATTTGACCTTGAATTTGAATAGTGTAGTCCCCCGCAATTCTGGGGCTACAGTCATTAAATTTTCTTCTATCCATGAAGGTAATTTCTTATCTGTCATGTGGTTTCCATGATTCTGCATTAAACCCGTTTGGCATTGTGACCGGTGGTCTAGTTGCCATATCTGGCGTAATGACCGATGGTCGATCTACCGTATCTGGGTCTGGTTGCCAGGCTTCCTTATCGAAGCCCGTTTTCGGTGTCGCTGTCCTTCCTAATACACGACCTGCTAATTCGGCTTGATGGGCATTGCCCAAAGGTAGCCACGCAGATCGGGAAAAGGTTGTCTGGACGTTTAATGTTTGCGTCGAACGTGGTTTAGGAGGACGTTGTTTTCGTTTCGCCTGTTTCGCTAATTGACGCTTTTCACGCTTCAGCCGGTTTTCCCGTTTCTTGGCCTTCGATCGCTGTCGTTGGAGTTGCTTGTCGCGTTTTTTGGACACGTTCAATTCCAGACGCTCGATGAGTCTCTAATAATTGCCATTTCTTCCAACGCTTTCCAATACTCACTCTGACTGGAAACAATGGGTCATCTGCTAATAATCCCGAAAACGGATGCATCATTATCGGTGCTACAGTATCTATCGTAGCCCGTATCACAGCCGAATCATTTGGAACCGACATAATAATAGAGTCATGAATCTCGACCAAAATATATGACCCAAGACGCTCCCAAATCCTTCTAATAGCAGCGTGCATTGCATGGGCGACTGATCCTTGCATAGCTCCATTCAACACTGCCAATGCATTTTTCGCACGAGAAACCTTAAACCTACGATGTAATAATGTTTCAAGGAATCCATCAGATTTACGAGTGATATTATAACATTTCAGTATCCATTCACCCAATTGCTGATAAATGACAAATGCATCGCTTTCAATGTCCATCGAGTTTATAGAACGCAGCAGATACTTTTTACATTCCTCTCTGTCTATCTCCCCGGCTCTGTGCTTCTGGAAGAACCCGACCATTTCAGTGTACGGGTCAGAGGATTCGAAACTTTTAGTTAATAATGGGTCCCCAGATAATAATGACGCAGCACGAATATCAGCCGAAATCCAGTCAAAATGCAGCAGCACACTATTCATTGATGCATCAACTGTTCGGACATAGTGGTCTTCATGAAATCCTTGAATATTGAATCCAGTAGTCTTGCTACGACCAGAGAATGTAATCATAGACCATTCTGGTCTAAATAATTCGTCATTAATAAAAAGGCCACGATTTTCCAAATCTTGGTAAACTACGGCAGCATTAGATATTAATTTCTGGTATTCATAGTGATGGCCCGATGCCATTCGTTCTAGAATCTTTCGCAACAGCAAATTGTCTTTTGATTGACTGTTGGTCGGACGAATCGGATTAGCCGGATTATCGATGTGAACATCATACACATTATACTGTCGAGAATCTAATGGCAGACCATACGTATGCAGGAGCTTTTTGAAGTTAGAAGCTATGATCGTGTGGCCACGATCATTCGATGTTATAAGAAACTCGCGGATTTTGGCTATAGTCTCATTGATAGTGCGAATTTTCTTACCAGCACCGGGGCGGAATAGATCATAAACAGTAATCTTGTCGCCAATACGTATGCCCGCACATCGCGGCTTACCGGACGTGGGATCAAACAATGTGTAAAAATAGATAGTGCTCACATCCTCAAAACACACCGCCTCTGCATTAATTAAACAATCTAATTCGATTCGGGCGGATGATTAGATTCGGTCGGCTGATTAGACACCGATTCACGGACCGCCTGTTGCATTTCAGACGATGATACTTGGAAATGTTTCCGCTTAGGATCGTGCCGTCCGCCACGCTGCAATTTAGCTTTCATCTCATCAACTTCTCCGGGCTGTCGGTATTCAGCGTACGGATCGTCTTGCGTGAGATGAAATATGTTCATATCTCGGCGTGCACCGTCTTTGTCAAGATAACCGTTCCCACGGACATAACCGATAACGTTCGAATTTTTCATCGACCGTTCACAATTAATACCATTACATCGAGGACAGGTCATAGCCTCTAGTAATTCTTCTTGGGTCGGATTTATTGAATGAGATGTTTCAAATAATACCAACTCATCATATTCTTCAGATGTGAGATCTCGCTTGAGCCGATCTAATGCGGCTTTCTCGCAATCGGCACAAGCGTAATCATATAACGGCATGCTACTGCCCCATTTTGAATTCAACGGGAGGAAGCTTACAAATTAAGCTTCGTTCGGAGATGATTACCACCTTTTGACCTTTGTACGGTGGCTTATCCGAAGTAATGTCTAAAACGATGTTTCTGTCTTGGAACAGAACCACGTCACCCAATTGTAATTGGGTGATAACGCGACCACCGACCCCATCAGGAAGACCTGGGCCAATCCCGACCACAATACCTTCATTGCGGTATTGTTGCTTATCCGGCATCACGATATCGCTCTTGATGCGGAAGAGCAATATCGCGACAAATTCATTCAAGCACGGAATTTCACGGATCTCGATTGGACCGCTTGGATCTTCCGGGGTTTCAACCATGAATGAACTGGGGATGTATATGTCCTCGCCTCTGTCGCTGTCGGTAGCTTCTTCACGCAACAATTTCGCACTCTTTGGGGTCGCCATATCGTCTCCGTTATCTCCAATGCGTAATATCGAGAAGTGCAGTATCTACACATTGACCGTCAATCAGAACCGGTAACTTTCTTGATCTCATCCTTCCAATATTGCCCATCAGCAGCAGTATCGAGCATATTCCACTGTACCAAACGGCGTAACAACTCAAGCGCAGCACAATGGTGAATGGCGTCATCAA
>Ga0194112_10008032_pt1 | contig 13642 bp, 14 predicted proteins | sample TA2MahC400mmetaG_FD_146191 | JGI IMG/M metagenome (GOLD analysis project Ga0194112, IMG submission 146191) | Freshwater microbial communities from Lake Tanganyika, Tanzania - TA2015016 Mahale Deep Cast 400m | ecosystem: Environmental > Aquatic > Freshwater > Lake | place: Tanzania: Lake...
CCCGGCGGGGGGGGGCCGGGGGGAGGGAAGCGAAGAGCGCTACTCAGGCCTGCCTGTTCCGCTTCCCCCACCGGCCCCGGCGGGCCACCTCCCCCGCTGCCGCAGGGGAGGAGAAGAAGCCTCCCCCTCCCGCCCCAGCGGCAAGGGATCGGGGGGAGGGAAGCGAAGGCCTTCTCCCCCTCCCGCCCCAGCGGGAGGGGGCCGGGGGGAGGGAAGCGAAGAGCGCTACTCAGGCCTGCCTGTTCCGCTTCCCCCACCGGCCCCGGCGGGCCACCTCCCCCGCTGCCGCAGGGGAGGAGAAGAAGCCTCCCTCCCCTCCCGCCCCAGCGGGAGGGGATCGGGGGGAGGGAAGCGAAGGCCTTCTCCCCCTCCCGCCCCAGCGGGAGGGGGTCGGGGGGAGGGAAGCGAAGAGCGCGACTCAGGTCCGCCTGTTCCGCTTCCCCCACCGGCCCCGGCGGGCCTCCTCCCCCGCTGCCGCAGGGGAGGAGAAGAAGCCTCCCCCTCCCGCCCCAGCGGGAAGGGGCCGCAGGGGAGGGAAGAGCCTGGCTCCCCCTCCCGCCCCAGCGGGAGGGGGCCGGGGGGAGGGAAGCGAAGAGCGCGACTCAGGTCCACTTGGTCCGCTTCCCCCACCGGCCCCGGCGGGCCACCTCCCCCGCTGCCGCAGGGGAGGAGAAGAGCCTGGCTCCCCCACCGGCGGCTCGCAAAGCCTCGCCGCCACCTCACCCGCCGCCGCGGGGGAGGCGAAGGAGACCCGCTCAGGTCTCGCCGGCGGCGCCTCCGGGTTCTTCCTCGGCCCCCCCGACGCCCGCCCCGTCGACCCCGGCGGCTTCGCCCGCCTCTTCGGCTTCACCCTGCTCGGGGGCGACCCGATCCGCCTCCTCATCGGAGGGCAGGATCTCCGGGGCCTCTGCAGCCTCCGCCGCCTCCTCCGCCGGCGCCTCCTTGCGGCGCTGGAGCCACCACAGCAGTCCCAGGCCCACGAGGATCACCAGCAGCGAATACCAGCCGTTGCGGCTCAGGCCCCAGTAGCGGCTGGGAGAGTCCGTACGAATCAACTCCAGCAAGAAGCGTCCCACGGAGTAGAGCACGGCGTAGACCCCGAGGAGCATGCCCCGACGCAGCTTGCGGTGCCGCTCCAGCCACAGCAGCAGCACGATGATGCCGACGTTCCACAGCATCTCGTAGAGGAAGGTGGGGTGGAAAGTCTCGGCATCCAGGTACTTGAGCGGCCGCCTTTCCGGGTCGATCTGCAGGCCCCACGGCAGAGTGGTCGGGGTGCCGAACAACTCCTGGTTGAAGTAGTTGCCCCAGCGCCCGATGGCCTGCGCCGCGGGGAGGGCCACCGAGACGGCGTCGGCGAACCTCCAGAAGTCGCCCCCCCGGCGTCGTACCACCACCACCGCCGCGGCCGTCCCGAAAGTCAGCCCGCCGAAGAGGGCGATGCCTCCCTCCCACATGCGGAAGACGCCGAGCCAGTCGCCGGAGTACTCGCCCAGCCGGGGCAGGACGTAGGCCAGGCGGGCCCCGATGAAACCGATCACGATGCACCAGAACCCGGCGGCCTCGGCCACCTTGCGGTCGCCGCCCAGTTTCTGGTACCGCCGGGTGACCACGATGTAGGCGGTGGCCACCGCGATCCCCATGAGGATGCCGTAGATGTGGACGGTCAGCGGGCCGATGGGGAAGGCGTTGAACGAGGGGGAGGGAATGGAAGCGAGCATCGGCTACCTCTCTGCCCGGGTGGCGGGTGCCGCGGCATGGTAGGCCACCGCCGCGCCCCGGGAGGGCGGCGACGGGGACGGCGGCCTCAAGCCGGCGGGGCCTGCTGCTCCCGGAACTCGTGGTAGGCCTGCCAGGCGCGCGGCCCGTACACCGTGCCCGGGCCTCCCATCATCAGGAGCGCCACCCCGAGGGCTTCGGCCACCTGCTCGGGGGTGGCCCCTCTCCGGGCGGCGCCGCGGGCGTGGGCGGCGATGCACCCGTCGCACTCGTCGCGCACCGCGATCACCAGGGCGATGACCTCCTTCATCGCCGCCGAGATCGCCCCCTCCTTCATGGCCTCCTTGTGCAACTGCTGAAAGCCGCCCCAGGCGTCGGGGATGGCGGAGCGCAGCGAGCGAGCCGGGTCGGCCAGGGCGGCGGATACGTCGTGCCAGTGTCCCATGAGTACCTCCAGGGGCGGCATGCTACGGTCGCGGCCGAGCAATCCCGGAGGATCCATCGTGGACGCCAAAGCCCGCGCTGCGGAGCACTTCGCCGCCGCCGAACCTGACCTGCGCCGGCTGCGCACCTGGATGTACGAACACCCGGAGGTGGCCTTCGAGGAACGGGAGACCTCCGCCCACCTGGCCGAGTTCCTCGCCGCCCGCGGCTTCGCCGTGGAGCGCCCCGCCTACGGCCTGGAGACGGCCTTCGCCGCCCGGGCCGGCAGCGGGGGTCCCGAGGTGGTGATCTGCGCCGAACTGGACGCCCTGCCGGCGGTGGGCCACGCCTGCGGCCACAACCTCATCTCCACCACGGCCATCGGGGCCGGCCTGGCCCTGGCGCCCCTGGCCGACGAGTTGGGCTTCCGGGTGACCGTGCTGGGCACCCCGGCGGAGGAGAGGATCGGCGGCAAGGTGGACCTGATCGAGGCCGGAGCCTTCACCGGGGCGGCGGCGGCCATGATGATCCACCCCGCCACCGAAGACACCCTGGACCCGCCGATCCTGGCGGTGGTGCACCTGGTGGTGGAGTTCCACGGCAAGACGGCGCATGCCGCCGCTTCCCCCTGGGATGGGCGCAACGCCCTCGACGCCTTCGTCCTGGCCTACGCCAACATCTCGGCCCTGCGCCAGGCGATGCGCCCCACCGACAAGGTCCACGCCATCATCACCCACGGCGGGGACGCCCCCAACATCATCCCCCACTACACTCGGTCGGAGTGGTATGTGCGGGCCGCCACCAAGGCCCGCCTCGACGAGTTCCAGGCACAGGTCATGGCCTGCTTCCGCGCCGCCGCCGAAGCCACCGGGTGCACCGTCGAGATCGGCCCGGTGGGCCACGAGTACCAGGATCTGATCAGCGACCCGGTGCTGGCCGAGTTGTACGACGCCAACTCCCGGGCGCTGGGCCGCCCGCTGGTCCGAGGATCCCAACGCGACCCGGCGGCCGGCGGATCCACCGACATGGGGAACGTCAGCCACGTGGTCCCGGCGATCCATCCCTTCCTGGACCTCGGCTGCGCCCCGGCCACCAACCATCAGGTGGAGTTCGCCACCGCCACCCTCACCGCCGAGGGGGACCGGGTGTTGCGCGACGGGGCGCTGGCCATGGCCTGGACGGTGGTCGACCTGGCCCAGAGCGCCCGCTGGGGCGAACTCGGCGCACGCGGCTGACCCGGTGCTCGTCCGGGTCGTCGCAACCCGTTCCCCGCCGCCGGGGAGCACCGCCTAGAACTCGGCGAGGTCCCTCGCCCGCTCCACGATGCCCGCCACCGACGGCATCACCTGCTCCTCGAGCGCGGCGGCATAAGGGAAGGCCGGCACGTCGGGGGTGGCGTAGCGGCGTACCGGGGCGTCGAGCCACTCGAAGGCCTTCTCCCCGATCTGTGCCGCCACCTCGGCGCCGAAGCCGGCGAACTCGTTGTCCTCGTGGACGATGAGCACCTTGCCCGTGCGGCGCACCGCCGCCTCCACCGAGGTCCAGTCCAGGGGCCGGATGGTCCGCAGATCGAGCACCTCGGCCTCGATCCCCTCGTCGGACAGAGCGTCGGCGGCCTCCACCGCGTAGTGCGCCATGGTGCCGTAGGCGATGATGGTCAGGCGATCGCCGCTGCGGCGCAGGGCCGCCCGGCCCAGGGCGACGCGGTGCGGGCCCGTTGGGACCGGCCCCTTGGCCAGGCGGTACAGCTTCTTCGGCTCGAGGAAGAGGACCGGGTCGGGGTCCTCCACCGCCGCCCGCAGCAGGCCCTTGGCGTCGGCCGGGGTGGAGGGGATCACCACCTTCAACCCGGGCACATGGGCGTAGAAGCCTTCGACGGACTGGCTGTGGTAGAGGGCGCCGTGGATCCCTCCGCCGTAGGGGGCCCGAATCACCAGAGGACAGCCCCAGCCTCCACCGGAGCGGTAGTGCAGCCGGGCGGCCTCCGAGACGATCTGGTTGAAGGCGGGGTGGATGAAGTCGGCGAACTGGATCTCGGCAATGGGCCGGGAGCCGGCCGCGGCCATGCCGACGGCCACCCCCGCGATGAGGGACTCCGCCAGGGGGGTGTTGAAGCAGCGCTCCCGCCCGTAGGCGTCGGTGAGGCCCACCGTGGCCTTGAACACCCCTCCCTTGGGGTCGGCCACGTCCTCCCCGAAGACCAGCGCCTCGGGATGGTCGGCCAGGATCTCGTGCAGCGCCTGGTTGATCGCCGTGAGCAGGTTGGCCTCGGGGCCGACCGGAGCCGCCTCGATGGCCTCGGCCGGCTGCAGATTGCGCAGCGGCCGGGCGTAGACCAGGGCCAGGGGGTCGGCGGGCTCGGGGGCCTGCTCGGCGGCGGCCATCGCGGCGGCCACCGCAGCAGCCGCCTCCTCCTCCACCGCCTCCTCCTCGGCGGCGCTCAGCAGGCGGCTCTCCACCAGGTACTGGCGGAGCAGGGCGATGGGGTCGCGCCGCCGCCACTCCTCCATCTCTTCGGGAGTGCGGTACAGGCGATCGTCGTCGTCCGACGTATGGGCGTAGTAGCGATAGGTGAGGGCTTCGATGAAGGTGGGGCCCTCGCCCGCCCGAGCCCGCTCCACCGCCGCCGACACCGCCCCGTACACCTCCAGCACCCGGTTGCCGTCGATCGTCACCGCCTCCATGCCGTAGCCCCGGGCCCGATCGGCCAAGCTGCCGGCCACCGCCTCGGCGGCGGGCACCGAGATGGCGTACTGATTGTTCTGGATGAGGAAGACCACCCCCAGCCGGTGCAGCGCGGCGTAGTTGAGGGCCTCATGGAGGTCTCCCTGAGAGGTGGCCCCTTCGCCGCCCGTCACCAGGACCACCCCCGGCCTGCCGGTGCGGCGCAGTTCGTGGGCGATGCCGGCGGCGTGGGGGAACTGGGTGCCTATCACCGAGGAGTGGCTGAGCACCCGCAGGCGCGGCAGCGACCAGTGGCTCGGCATCTGCCGCCCGCCGCTGTTGGGATCGGTCTCCTTGCCGAACAGGCCCAGGAGGACTTCCTCGGGGGTCATCCCCAGGGCGACCATGAAAGCCATGTCGCGGTAGTAGGGCACCGACCAGTCCAGCTCGCGATCGAGGGCCAGGGCGGCCCCCACCTGGGCGGCCTCGTGCCCCGACGACGACACCACGAAGGGCACCCGCCCCTGGCGGTTCAACGCCCACATGCGGTCGTCGAGGCGCCGGGCCAGCACCATGAGGCGATACATCTCGCGCACCGCCTCGTCGCTCAGGCCGAGCGCCAGGTGGTTCTCTTCCGGATCGATGCCGATGGCCACGCGGTCCCTCCTGCTGCACCACGGCACGCCCGGCCCCGGCGGCGGAGCCGGACGCGCTTCGCTAGCGCCGCAGGTTAGGCCCGGTCGTCGCCACTACGCCGGAACAGACGCAGGTTGCCGATCTTCTGGACGCGCTCCATGGCCAGTTCCACCGCGGCGTGGTGCGGCGACATCCCTTGCTCGTGGGCGGAGTGGAGCACCGCCAGGGTGTTGTCGTAGACCCGCATGATGCGGGCATCGGCCTTCTGCTCGTTGTAGCCGTGGATCTCCTCGCTCACGTTGATGAGGCCCCCGGCGTTCACCACGAAGTCGGGGGCGTACAGGATCCCGCGCCCCAGGAGACGCTTGGCATCGTCCTCGGTGGCCAACTGGTTGTTCGCCGCCCCGCACACCGCCCGGCAACGCAGGCGGGCGATGGTCTGCTCGTTCAATGCGCCGCCCAGGGAGTTGGGCGACAGGATGTCGCACTCGACGCCGTAGATCTCCTCGACGGAGACCACGCCGACCTCGGGGTGTTTCGCCTGAACGGCCTGGAGCGCCGGCGGAAAGGTGTCGGCCACCACGCACCGGCACCCTGCCGCGGTCAGCAGGTCCACCAGGGCGGTGCCTACCTTGCCCACCCCCATCACCGCGATGGTGCGGCCGGCCAGGTCGTCGCTCTCCCACAGGAAGCGGGAGACGGCCCGCATGGCGGCGGTGATGCCCAGGGCGGTCTTGGGTGACGGGTCGCCGGAGCCCCCCTCCTCCACCGGCACCCCTACCACCCAGCGGGTCTCCCGGCGGATCATGTCCATGTCCTGGGCGTCGGTGCCGACGTCCTCGGCGGTGATGTAGCGGCCTTGCAGGGAGTCGACCACCCGCCCGTAGGCTCGCCAGAGCCGCTCCGACTTCCCCTTGCGGGGATCCCCGATGAGCACCGCCTTGCCGCCTCCGAGGTCGAGGCCGGCGGCGGCGGCCTTCAGGGTCATCCCCATGGAGAGCCGCAGCACATCCTCCAGTGCCTCCGCCTCGGTGGGGTAGGGGTAAAAGCGAGTCCCGCCGAGGGCGGGACCAAGAGCGGTGGAGTGAATGGCGATGATGGACTTGAGCCCCGAGGTGGGGTCGTAGCCGAAGACCAACTCCTCGTGGCCCCGGCTACCTATTGCTTCGAATACCCCCAACGCCGTGCTCCTTTCACCAGACGGGAGCCAACCCTGCCGCCACCCTACCAAAACGCCCGCCGGTTCACCGGGGGCCTCGGACCCTGCCGCGGGTAGGATTCCGGCCCCGTGAGCTTCGCCGCCTACCTGCGGGTGTACGTCCCCGGCGATCCCCGGCGGGTGCCGGAGCATCGCCACGACCCCCTGCCCCGGGTGCTGGAGCGCGGCGCCTACGGGGTTTCCTTCGAATCCTCCCGCGAAGATGCCTTTGTCATCGAGCGCGAGGGGCGCCATTACCTGTGCCCGCGCCACCCCCGGCTCCGCATGCTCGAAGGCCTGCTCGCCTTCCGCAACGCCTACCCCGACCCGGTGTCGTCGTCGCTGGTCCCCGAGTCCCTGGCCCGCCGGGCGGCGGCGGAGTTGGACCGGATACAGGCCCGCCATCCCGAGATCCGCTCCTGCATCCTCACCTCCCCTTTCCACGTGCCGCCCCGGTGGTTCGCCGCCTTCCACCCCAGGGAGCGGGAACTGGTGCCCGGCCCGGCCGGCCTCTCGATCCGGTATCGCACCGGGCGAGGGGCCGCGGTGCGCCGCCTGCAGCGGGCCCGGCGCATCTTGCGGCGTGCCGGGTTCGACGAGGATGTCCTGGCCCAGGTGCAAGCCCTCATCGACTGGCTGCGCCCCTTCCCCGCCGACGCCCTGGTGGAACTCGACTACGGGGGAGCAGCCCGGCACTTCCCGGAAGGGGATCTGGCCACCGACGAGAGCGCCGAGGACGTCGCCGCCAGCCTGCGCGCCCTGGAGCGCGGGGACTTCGAGACGGCCGGCGAGTGCTACTCCCGGGTGGCGGCCCGCTGGGCCCACGCCCAGGCGCTCACCTTCACCAGTTGAGGACGCCGCCGGACGCCCGGGTATAGCATGGAGAGCGAGGGAAGCCGAGCGCTCAGGGAAGAACCTGTGGATCAGATCAGATGCCCGCAGTGCGGCGGGGGCATCATCACCCGGGAGATGTACGGCTGGGTGAACCCGGCCACGGGCAAGTACGTCTCCCGCTTCCTCGGCTTCCGCTTCGACACGCTGTTCCTGTCGCTGTGGATGTTCGGCATGGGCATCCTGTACGCCGCCTACTACCTGGTGGCGGCCCCCGCCTACCTGGTCTGGCGGCTCTTCAGCCATCGCACCTACTCGCAGCGGCGCCACGAGTACATCTGCGAGGAGTGCGACCACCACTGGACGGTGGACCCGACCGGATAGCGGGCAGCGCGGCCGCTTCGAGCCCAGAAAGCCGGGTTGGTGCCGCGGGCGCAGGCTGGGGATCCAACGTTCGCGAGAGGGCGCCCCACCCGGGCGGGGCCGGCCGGGGCGCGGCCTTTACCCAATCTTGATCTGCGGCCGCATCGGAGCTTGACGCCGGCCCGCTTCACTGGGCGCACCGATCAGGAGGATGCCGCTGTTCTCTGAGGTTGCGCTGCAGGCGTTGCTGGATCCCGGATGGGCTTGGAGCCATCACGCTTGGTGGCCCTGGGGAGGGCTGATGATGGTGGCTTGGTGGCTGCTCATCGCCGCGTTGGTGGTGATGGCGGTCAGGGCGGTGGCCCGGCCCGGCAGGGCGCGGGCCGCCGGCGCCGAGGAGACCCTGGCCGATCGCTATGCCCGCGGGGAGATCGACGAAGCGGACTACCGGGTCCGCATGGCAGTCCTGAAGGAGCGCCGATGAACTCGCCCGCGATCCCGCTTTCGGAGGCGGCGCGAGTGGAACTGGTGACCAGCCCCGGCTGCCATTTCTGCGGCCATGCCAGGGAAGTCCTGGACCGGGTCGCGACCGATGTGCCGCTCGAGGTGACCGAGGTCGATCTCGACTCGCCGGCGGGCCGGGCCGCCCTCGCCCGCTGGCGCGTGCCCTTCCCCCCGATCCTCCTGGTGAACGGCGCCCTCTTCGGCTACGGCCGGATCTCCGAGCGCAAGCTGCGGGCCGTCCTGGCCGGGAAGGGGGACTGAGATGGAGGGGATCTTCTTCGGCACTTCGCTGCTGGCCGCCTTCATTGCCGGGGCCGTGGCGTTGTTCGCCCCCTGCTGCATCGTCTTCATGTTCCCCGCCTACATGGCGGCGGCCGTCCGCAACCGGCGCTGGCGGTTGGTGCCTTTCACCTTCGTCTTCGCCGCCGGGCTGGCCCTGGTACTGGTCCCGGTGACGCTGGGGGTGGGTCTGCTGACCCGGCCCCTGTTGCGCTACCACGGCCTGATCTACACCCTCGGCGGCCTGCTCATGCTGGCTATGGCCGCCTTCGCCGCGACCGGCAGGAACTGGTCGCTGCCCATGTTGAAGGGCTCGCCGGACCTGCGGCGGACCGACTCTGCCGGAGTCTTCGCCCTGGGGGTCTTCTCCGGGGCGGCCAGCAGCTGCTGCGCTCCGGTCCTGGCCGGGGTGGTGACGATGTCTGCCGTGGCGCCCAGCCTCCCGATGTCGGTACTCATCGGCCTGGCGTACGTCTTCGGAATGGTGTTCCCGCTCCTCCTCATGACCCTCGTCTGGGACCGCTCCGGGCTGCGGCACAGCCGGCGGATCCGGGGCCGGGAAGTCGTGTGGAGCCTCGGAAGCCGGCGGTTCCGCACCAACCGGATCAACCTGGTGGCGGCGGTGGTCATGGGGGCCCTGGGCCTGGGCTTCATCTTCCTGGCGGTCAGCGGCGCCTCGCTGGTCTCGGATGCCCAGACCGGAGTCGCGGCCTGGATCGAGGACCGGCTCAAGCCGCTGGCCGACCTGCTGGCGCCCATCCCCGACTGGCTGGGTGCATTGATCCTGGTGGCGATCGCCGTGGGTGCCGCGGCCATCTCGGCCCGCCGTCGCTCGCCCGACCCCGACGACGAAGAGAGGAACACTGATGTCGACGCAAACGGCGCAGAAGAACCGGCCGCGTGGGCGACCCGTGAAGAACGCTGAGGGGAGGCGGGTCTCGCCCTGGGCCTGGGCCGGCTTTGCTGCTCCCCTCCTCGTCGTGGCGGCCATCGTGATCGCCGGGGCGGTGAGCGGCGAGCCCGGCTCGGACCTGGAAGGGGCCCGGGCTCCGTCGTTCCGAGTGCCCACGAGCAGCGGCGGGGAGATCTCCCTCGAGGAGATCCTCGCCGAGGGGGATGCGCTGCTCTACTTCTCCATGGGGGTGGGCTGTGACGGCTGCTTTGCCCAGATCCCCGAGGTCGCCCGGCCCCTGGCCGAGCGAGGGCTGGCTTTGATCCCGGTCATGGTGGATCCCCCGGAGAAGGTGGCGCAGGAGGCGAGTCGGTTCGAACTCTCCATGCCTGTGCTCATCGACGAGTCGCGCGAGGTGTCCGAGGCCTACGGGATGCTGGGCGTATACGGGCACCCCGATCGGCCGAGTCACAGCTTCGCCCTGGTGCGAGCCGACGGCACCGTCGACTGGGTGAAGCACTACGCCACGATGTTCGTGCCCCTCGATCAGTTGCTGGCCGACATGGGCGACGCTGCCCCGCAGGCGTGACGGGCATGCGGTTCGCCCGTCACTCGCGCGCCGGCCGGGGGGCCGGAGGGAGCCTCCCCGCCCTTCCGGGTCCCCGCCCGGCGCCGGGCCCGAGGTTGGCAACACGACGAGGGTACTCTCCGGCACCGGCCCCGCCGCCCCGCCTTTCGTGCCCGGCGTGACGGCCCCGCAACCTTCCGGATCCCAGACATTCCAGCAGGCATATGGCAGGCGCAAGGCGCATCCTCATCGTCGACGACGAGCCCGATCTGCGGGCCATGCTCACCGCGTACCTCAGGGCGGAAGGGTTCGAGACGTCGGTGGCCGCCGACGGAGGCCAGGCGCTGGAGCGGGTGCGAGTTGAGCGACCCGACCTGATCGTCCTGGACGTTGGGATGCCCGGCATCGATGGTCTGGAGGTCCTGCGGAGAGTGCGGGGCGAGTCCGACGTGCCGGTGATCCTGCTGACTGCTCGCTCCGAGGAGGTCGACCGCGTCATCGGGCTGACCGTGGGGGCGGACGACTACGTCACCAAGCCGTTCAGCCCGCGCGAGTTGGCCGCCCGTATCAAGGCGGTGCTGCGGCGGGGCTGGCGCTCGGGGGAGGAAGACGTGCTGCGCTTCAACGAGCTGACCGTCGATCTCGCCCGACGGGAGGTCCGGCGTGGCCCCGAGGCGATCTCACTGAGCACACTGCAGTTCGACCTGCTGGCCGCATTGGCTTCGGCTCCCCGCCGGGTCTTCACGCGGGACCAACTCCTGCAGCGGGTCTGGGGCTTCGACTACTTCGGAGTCGAGCGGGTGGTGGACGTGCACATCGCCAGCATCCGCCGGGCCCTGGGTGACGACGCCGCCGACCCGGCGATCATCGGCACGGTGCGCGGGGTCGGCTACCGCTTCATCGCGGACCCACTGTGAGGCGCTTCGCCGGCAGCCTGCTCGTTCGTCTGGTGCTGTCGCACCTGTTCGTCGTGGCCGTGGCCGTGGCGGCTACGGCGCTCCTCAGCCAGTCCCTCGCCGGCTCGTTCTTCGAAGCACATCTTGCCGACATGGGGCACGACCCCGCCCTCGGCGGCATGTCGGCGGCCATGGCGGATCAACTGCGCGGGGGGTTCGCCGACTCCTTCCAGGGGGCGCTGACCATTGCGGTCATGGTGGGGGCGGTGGCCGCCGGGCTGGCCAGCGCTTTCGCCGCCTTCCGGGTGCTGCGGCCGCTCGAGAGGGTGCGGCGTGCGGCGCGGCGACTCGCCTCGGGCTCCTATGCCGAACGTGTCCCCATCCCCGCGGAATCGGAACTGGCCGCCCTGGCTCGGGATGTCAACGCGCTGAGCGAGGCCCTGGAGAAGGTGGAGTCGCGACGGGTGCAGCTGATCAGCGAGGTGGCTCACGAACTTCGGACGCCACTCACCACCATCCAGGGCTATATGGAGGGGCTGCTCGACGGGGTCTTCGCTCCCGACGAGGAGATCTTCGCCGCGACCGCGAGGGAGGCAGCACGGCTGAAGCGGCTGGCGGCCGATCTGAGCACCCTCTCCCGGGCCGAGGAGAGCCCGTTGGAACTGGTGGTCGTTCCGGTGGACTTGGGCCTCGTCGCTACCGAAGCGGCCGAGCGTCTGCGGCCCCAGTTCGAGGGCAGCGACGTTTCGCTGAGGGTGGAGCGGTCGGCCGACCTGCCGGTGCAGGGCGACCAGGATCGTCTGGTACAGATCTTCACCAACATCGTGGGCAATGCCCTGACCCACACCCCGGCCGGGGGGCGCGTTGAAGTGACGGCCCGCCGCCGCGGGCACGACGCCGTGGTCACCGTCTCCGACAACGGGAGGGGCATCGAGCCCGAGAACCTCGAAGCGATCTTCGAGCGCTTCTTCCGGGCGGACCGCGACGCCCCCGGCGGCACCGGGATCGGCCTGACCATTGCCCGGCGAATCGCCCGACTCCACGGCGGTGAAGTGAGCGCCGCCTCCGCGGGCCTCGGTTGGGGGGCGACCTTCACCGTGGAGATCCCCTTGGCCGCCCGATCCGCGGCCTGAGCCGCACCGGAAGATCGGACAGCTCAGGAGGACCCCCTCCCGAGGCCGACGGTGCAGCGGCCGGCTCGGCTCTGGCGGCTCAACCGGCCGGCGCCGCGGCCAGGGCTGCGGCCAGGACCCCCTCCACCGTCGCCATGTCGAGCCGCACCGGGTTGCCCCCGATGGGCGCTGTGCACCCCAGCACGACCTGCAGGATTCCCGGGGCGTGTTCGAGCCGCGCTCCTAGGCCCGGCAGGGTGACTGCGGCCCCGGCCGCCTCGAGCAGGCGGCCTACGGCCCCGGCCCGGTCGCCGTCCCCCTGCGGCTCTACCAGGGCGGCGAGAGCGCGATGGGCCTCGTCGCCGGGGCAGCGCTCCTGATTGAGGCCCACCGTGCCAGGCAGCAGGGCTGCGATGGCGGCGGAGTGGGGGATTCCGGTCACGGCAGTGATGGGTTGGGCCAGGGCGCAAGCCAGGCCCGGCCCGGCCTGCAGGGCCATCCCGGCGCAGAAGGACCCGAGCAGCATTCCCGGGAAGGCCTCGGCGTCGGGGGCTCCGGCTGGCAGCGCCTGTAGACCCTCGCTCACCGGCCGGACGCCCTCGAAGAGAAGGGCTCGGGTGAAGGCAGTGGCGCCGAGGGACAGGTGCGACTCGATGCCGTGGGCCAGGGCATCGCAGGCCCCGAACCGCAGCAGGCTCGGCGGCACGCCGGCCTGCGGCAGGAGGTCGAGCACGGCTACGACCGGCACCATCTCCGGCTGCCGGATGCTGCGCACCACGCCGAGACGCCGGTTGCGGAGCGCGGCCACCCTGTTGGCTTCCGATCCGGCGGCCACAGGGGTGGGCACGGCGAGGAAGGGCAGCGGCGGCATCTCCAGGGCGCGGCCCAGTTGATGCTCCTCGGCGGTTCCCGGGTTGACGCCGAGGGCGGCCACGGCCTTGGCGGCGTTCGTAGGCCGGCCGCCTACCCCTACCACGGTGACCACCCCGGCCTATCTGATCTGGCGCCTGTTTACCCGCCCCAGCTACGGCGAGCGCTGCACCGCGTACATCTGCGAGGAGTGCGACCACCACTGGACGGTGGACCCGACCGGATGGCGGGCAGCGCGGCCGCTTCGAGCCCAGAAAGCCGGGTTGGTGCCCCCCGCTTCCGGGTTGCGTTCACTGCGGCAGGGGGCCAAGATCGAGCGCGGAGCGGCGCCTCGCCCCCGGCTGGTTCCTTCCCGCCGCGCCGGGCGCGATGACCCCGGAGCAACGGTCCTCGCCGGTCTGAGTCCTTCTGGGAGGTGCACCTTGGCCGAGAAGCCCGCCCCGGAGGCGGCACTGCCGCCCTGGCACAGCCTCGAGGCGCCGGAGGTGGCCGAGCGCCTCGGCACCGGTCGCGACGGGCTGAGCAGCGCCGAGAGCGCCGCTCGCCTGGAGCGTGACGGCCCCAACGAACTGGCAGCGGAGCACCCTCCCGGATGGTGGGTGGTGCTGGCGCGCCAGTTTGCCGGCCCTCTGATCTTCATCCTGCTGGTGGCCACCATCATCACCTTGGCGCTGCGGGAGCACATCG
>Ga0194112_10008033_pt1 | contig 13642 bp, 14 predicted proteins | sample TA2MahC400mmetaG_FD_146191 | JGI IMG/M metagenome (GOLD analysis project Ga0194112, IMG submission 146191) | Freshwater microbial communities from Lake Tanganyika, Tanzania - TA2015016 Mahale Deep Cast 400m | ecosystem: Environmental > Aquatic > Freshwater > Lake | place: Tanzania: Lake...
TCCCCTCGCGCAGGGCGATCCCGAGATATACTGGCTCCTCCACCGCTTCCTCCTGGGCAATGTCGCGAATCCGTCGCCACAGGCCGTCGCGTTCCTGGTCGCACATCGGCCGAGCGCCCCGGGCAAGATCGACATGAGGCTGCGGTAGGTGCCGGGCGAGCAGCGTCCCAGGCCCCCGGCGGATTCCCGTAGCCCCGCGCCGCGGCCGCGAACTTAGCGGGGCGAGGGGAACTGCCGGGGGCCTGGGACGGTCCATCCGTCGCGCTGGCGGCTCGGAGCGGAATGGGGCGTCCGGTGTAGATGAGTGGGCGCTCGGGCCGATGCCCGCGCGCCGGGAGAGATGTCGCGGATCGAGCGCGGACCGAGTGAGGAGAACGGCCTCCGACCCCGAACGGGCGGAGTCATAGGGAAGGGATGAAGATGGCACCGGAGATGACGAAGGAGACGACATCGGCGATTCAGGAATGCGCGGATGCGAGAGCGCGCATCCTGAGCGAGCTTCAGAAGGTCATTGTCGGACAGGAGCAGGTCGTCGATGAGCTTCTGAGTGCCCTCTTCGCCGACGGGCACTGCCTCCTCGTCGGCGTCCCGGGCCTGGCCAAGACCCTTCTTGTCTCGACGATGGCCCGCATCCTCGACCTCGAGTTCAACAGGATCCAGTTCACTCCCGACCTGATGCCGTCCGACATCACGGGCACCGAGATCCTCGAGGAGGACCGCACCACGGGCAAGCGCGCCTTCAAGTTCGTCAGGGGGCCGGTCTTCGCCAACCTGATCCTCGCGGACGAGATCAACCGGACTCCGCCAAAAACGCAGGCCGCGCTGCTTCAGGCGATGCAGGAGAAGGAGGTCACGGCCGCGGGGCAGACCTTCTCGCTCAGCCCGCCGTTCTTCGTCCTCGCGACGCAGAACCCGATCGAGCTCGAGGGGACCTACCCGCTCCCGGAGGCGCAGCTCGACCGATTCATGTACCACATTTCGGTCGAGTACCCGACCGAGTCCCAGGAAGTCCGCATCGTGACCCAGACGACCGGGTCGCTCGAGGCGCAGGTGAAGCCCGTTCTCACGGGCGGCGACATCCTGCGTATCCAGAAGACGATCCGGCGCGTTCCCGTCTCGGAGCATGTCGTTTCCTACGCCGTGCGGCTCGCGCGGGAGAGCCGGCCCGACTCGAGCAGCCTCCCCTTCATAAGGGACTGGGTCAGCTGGGGCGCGGGCCCCCGCGCATCGCAGTTCATGATTCTCGGGGCGAAGACACGGGCCGTCCTGAACGGGAATCTCACGCCTTCCGTGTCGGATGTTCGCGCGGTGGCGATGGCTGTGCTTCGCCACAGGATCATCGCGAACTTCAGCGCCGAGGCCGAAGGGGTTCGGGTGCCTCAGCTCGTCACCCGGCTCCTCGAGTCGGTCCCCGAGCCGAAGCAGGCCTGATCCCCCGGGATACTGGCAAGATGGTCCGCGCAGATCAGAGCTACCGCGTCCTTCTGGAGCCTTCGTTCCTCGCGAAGCTGCAGGGCCTGGATCTGATCGCCCGGATGATCGTGGAGGGGTTCCTCACCGGGCTCCACAAGAGCCCATACCACGGCTTCAGCGTGGAGTTCGCGGAGCATCGCCAGTACATGCCGGGAGATCCGATCCGCCACGTCGACTGGAAGGTCTATGCGAAGAGCGATCGCTTCTATCTGAAGGAATACGAGCAGGAGACCAATCTCCGCGCGCACATCCTTCTCGACGTCTCTTCGTCGACGCCATTCGCCGACGAGGGGCGGCTGGAGAAGGTCCGCTACGGCACCTACCTCGCGGCGGCGCTCGTCTACCTCATGCTCCAGCAGCAGGACGCGGTCGGCCTGCTGCTCTTCTCGGACCGGATCCACAAGATCATCCCCGCGCGCAGCGCGCGCACGCACAGGCGGATCCTCTTCACGGGGCTGGAGGAAGCGTTGCGGGAGTCTCTGTCACCGAAGAGCAAAAGCGAGCTGCGGCGCACCGACGTCGGCGCCTGCCTCGAGCAGATCGCCGACCGGACGCAGCGGCGAGGGCTGATGATCCTGATCTCGGATCTGTGGGACGCCAATCCGGAGCGGGTCATGAGGAGCCTGAAGCACTTCCGCCACCGCCAGCACGAGGTGGTCGTCTTCCACCTCCAGGATCCGCGCGAGGAGCGCTTCGACTATCGGGACGAGACCGTCTTCGTCGACATGGAGACGGGCGACAGACTGAGCCTCCAGCCTTGGGAGATCCGCGGCGAGTACCGCCGTCTCATGGAGGAGAGGATCGGCTTCTACAAGAAGGAGTGCGGCGCGAACCTGATCGCCTACGAGAGAATCCTGACCGACACGCCATTCGACACGGCTCTGCTGCGCTTCCTCGAGAAGCGCGCGCGTCTGCACTGACCCGTGCTCCCCATTCAGTTTCTCAACCAGATCTTCCTGGTCGGCCTGGCGGCCGCCGCCCTTCCGATCCTGATCCATCTATTCAGCAAGAGGAGGGCGCGGGAGGTCCACTACCCGAGCCTGGAGTTCCTTAAGGAGGTCTCGAAGAAGAAAGTGCGGAGGCTCCAGCTCAGGCAGCTCCTCCTTCTGGCTCTGCGCGTGCTGATCATCGGCCTCTTCGCCCTGGCGATCGCGCGGCCCGCCATGCGGGCGGGCGGCGGGGCGCTCGGACGGGGCAGCACGACCCTCGCCGTCATCCTCGACAACAGTTTCAGCATGGCGGCGCGCGATCCTCACGCGAGCGGCCCTCCCGGCGGGGAGGAGTCGACGCTGTCGCCGGGCGGAGCCTGGCTCTCCGAGGAAGGAACGGTCTTCGCCTCGGCCAAGCGGCGCGCCCTCGAGGTCGTGTCGCTGATGCGGGAGGGAGATCGCGGAGTGGTGGGGCTCGCCGCGCAGCCGGTTCGCTTCCCTTACATGACCGGCGTCGCAGATCCTGGCCTGCTCCGCCAAGAGATCGAGCGCTCCGCGATCGGGGCGACCCGCGCGGATCTGCGGCAGGCCGTTTCGCAAGCGCTCGCCCTCCTCGCGGAAGCGAAGACGATCAACCGAGAGCTCTTCATCGTCTCCGATTTCCAGAGATCGGATCTCGAGGCCTGGCAGGCGGAGAGCCGCCAGAGCGGCGACAGCGCGACCGTGAAGATCCCGGAGGCGCTGAGCCGGGCCGCGATGGCCGGACCGCGCGTCTATCTCATCCCGGCACGCAGGCTCTCCATCGACAACCTCGCGATCGAGCGGCTCAGGCTCGATCCATTGGGGGCGGGGCCGGAAGGCGGCGCGCGTCTGATCGTCACCGTGTCGAACGAATCCGAGAAGGAGGCGCGCGATGTCGTTCTGCGCGCGCTGAGCGATGGGGAGAACCCGGAAGCGCTCGGCGAGGCCTACGTCACCGTGCCGCCGATGGGCAGAACCGAGATGAGCGTCCTCCTGCGCAGGCTCCCCTCGACCGGAGGGCTACGCGTCGCTCTGGCCCCCGATCCTCTCCCCGCGGACAATCAGGCTTTCCTCGTGACCGAGCAGCCGGGAGTGCGCACGGTCCTGGTCGTCTCGGGGGCCCCGAACCCGGAAGAGGATCCCGCGGCCCGCTATGTCTCTCTCGCCCTGGATCCGAGCGGCACGCATGAGTTCTTCAGCGTCGAGGCGATCTCAGCCGACGCTTCGGGGCTCGCGGCCGCGATCCGGGCCGACGCGGTCATCCTGCTCGATCTGGGCCGCCTGCCGGAGGCCGCGCTCGGGCAGATCGAGCGCTTCCGCGCGGAGGGCGGAGGCCTGCTCATCGTGCTCGGGGAGCGGACCGATCCGCGAATGTACAACTCGACGCTCTCCCGCAACTTGGCCGACATCGAGCTGCTCGGGTCCCGGGGCGAAACCGAGGGACCGGACGCCTACCGCAGCCTCAGGGTGGCCGCGACGGGCCATCCGATCTTCGACGGATTCGGAACCGCCGCGGGGGAGAACCTCTCGGCGGCCAAGTTCCGGCGCATCTTGGAGGGAAGGCCCGGGCCGGAGGCGCGCGTGCTCGCCGAGTTCTCGGGAGGCCTGCCCGCGCTGATAGAGGATCGCGGGACGCTCGTGTTCACGTCCTCGCTCGACGGCCGCTGGAACGATCTGCCGACCAGCGGGGCCTTCCTGCCGCTGCTCCACAGGATGATGCAGTACCTGATCGCGCACGGCGGCGGACGCGATCGCCTGCTGGCGGGGGAGATGATCGAGCATGCCGTCGACATCGATCGCCTGGGCGCCCAAGAAGCTCTCATGATCGACCCTCAGGGCGCGCGCTCGGCCATGGAGCGGTCCGAGAGGGAAGGCAGGATCTGGCTCAAGGGTCCGCCCACGAGGTCTCCGGGAATCTACGAGATCGCGCGGACCGACGGGGCTCGTCTCGGGCTCTTCGCGGTGAATCTCGACGCGCGGGAGTCCGATCTGCGCGTCGCCCCCGAGGCTTGGCTCCGGGACCTCTTCGAGCCTCCGGCTGCGATCCTCGCGCCGGATGGAGAGATCACCCGGGATCTGCTCGAGGAACGTCATGGTCGCGAGCTCTGGCCCATCCTGCTTATGATGGTGCTTGGCTTGCTGGCGGTGGAGAGCCTCGTGGGAAGGGGCAAGATTCTTCCGTAGGTCGGCATGCGGAGAGGGCCTGCTTGAACGAGAGGAGAGGTCTGAGATGAAGAGATTCGTTTCCTATGCGATGGTCGCGATCCTGTTGGCCGGGAGTATCGGCTGCGCAAGCCTCACCCGGAAAGAGAAGGGACTGATCATCGGCGGCACGGCCGGCACGGTGATCGGCGGGGTGATCGGCAAGCAGGCGGGCAACACGGCCGCCGGCGCCATCATCGGGGCGGCCGTCGGAGGCGCCGCGGGAGTGGTCATCGGCGACTACATGGACAAGCAGGCGGCCGAGATGGAGAACGACCTGGAGGGCGCCAAGGTTGAGCGTGTCGGCGAGGGCATCAAGCTCACCTTCGAGTCCGGAATCCTCTTCGACGTCAACAAGGCGGAGCTCAGGCCGGCAGCGAAGGAGAATATCGAGAAGCTGGCCTCCATCTTCGCGAAGTACCCCGACACGAACATCCTGATCGAGGGGCACACCGACTCCGACGGAACGGAGGAGCACAACCAGCTTCTCTCCGAGCGCCGGGCCAAGAGCGTCTCGTTCTATCTCGCCTCGCGGAACGTCGAGAGCGGCAGGATGTCGACGATCGGTTACGGCGAGACGCAGCCGGTCGCCGACAACGCCACGTCCGAGGGAAAGCAGGCCAATCGCCGGGTCGAGGTCGCCGTCATGGCGAACGAAAAGCTCAAGAAGGCCGCCGAGGAGCAGGCTCGCAAGGGATAGGGACGTCGAGCGCCCGTGTCCGCGCTCCATATCGATCGCCTGCCGACGGCGGTCGCGGCGGTGCTCTTCGCCGCCGTCCTGGTCTGGTTCATCAGGCGCGCCCGCAGAGGCGGGTCGATCTTCATCCGGAGGATCGCGGGGCTCGAGGCGGTCGATGAGGCGGTGGGTCGGGCGACCGAGATGGGTCGCCCGATCCTTTACTGCCCCGGCCTCGACCCGATGGAAGAGGTCGCCACCGTAGCCAGCGTCAACATCCTGGGCCAGGTGGCGCGCAGGGCCGGGCAGTACGAGACCCGCCTCATCATGCCCAATCGCGATCCGATCGTGATGACCGTGGCCCAGGAGGTGGTGCGCGAGGCCCTCACCGAGGTCGGACGTCCCGACCTCTACGATCCTAACGACATCTACTACACGACCCAGAGCCAGTTCGGCTACGCGGCCGCCGTCTGCGGCACGATGATGCGCGAGCGTCCGGCGACCAACTTCTTCATCGGTCACTTCTATGCCGAGAGCCTCGTCCTCGCCGAGACCGGCAACGCGACCGGAGCGATCCAGATCGCCGGGACCGACGCGGACTCACAGCTCCCCTTCTTCATCTGCTCCTGCGACTACGTCCTGATCGGGGAGGAGCTCTACGCCGGCAGCGTCTATCTCTCGCGCGAGCCGCTCCTGCTGGGCGCACTCAAGGGCCAGGACGCGGCCAAGGCGATGATCCTCTTCGCGCTGCTCGCGGGCACGATCCTCGCGCTGCTCGGGGTCGATGTCCGCTCCATCCTCGAGTGAGAGATGAGGGACAAGCGATGACGGGGCGAGGTTGAGGGTCTGGCGAATGGGAGATCGGCCTTGAAGAGCACCGGCCCCGTCATTCTCGGCTTCCTCGTCGGGATGCTGATGTTCATCCAGTACTTCACGCCCGACAAGTGGATCGAGGCGCGCTATAACAACGTGCTCGACTGGAAGCAGGTCGTCTTCGGCATCACGCTGATTCTCGGCGTGGTCAGCCTCTTCCTTTATCACTGGCGGAAGATCGAGAAGCGCGAAGCGGGCTGGCTCTACTCGATCGTCACCGTCGCCGGGCTGCTCCTCATGATCGCGGGGGCCATCGCCTTCAGTCCCCAGAGGGGGCCCTACACCTGGCTGTTCGATTACGTGCAGTCCCCGATGCAGTCGACGATGTTTGCGCTGCTCGCCTTCTACGTCGCCAGCGCCTCCTATCGCGCCTTTCGGGCGCGGAGCTTCCATGCGGCCCTGCTCCTGACCGCCGGGGTCATCGTGATGCTCGGCCGGGTGCCGCTCGGCGAGCTGATCGGCTTCAGCGCCGGCGAGAAGACCTACTCCCTTGCCACCCTGTCGACCTGGATCCTCGATTACCCCAACATGGCCGCCAAGCGCGGGATCATGATCGGCGTCGGCCTCGGGATCACATCGACCGCAATCAAGATCATCGTAGGAATCGAGCGCACCTATCTGGGTAAGGGGGCGTGATGGCCGGCCGGAGGAACGACGAGGGGCTCCGCGGGACCGGCCGTTTCCAGGACATCCTGGTGAACCTCGATCGGAGGATCATCTTCCTCGCCATCGCGGCGGCAGTCGCTTTTCCGATTCTCCTGCCCCTGAACCTCCCGATCCAGGTCTCCAACGAGGCGCGGGCCTACTTCGAGGAGATCGAGCGGCTCTCCTCGGGCGAGGTCATCCTCCTCAGCCTGGACTACGAGCCCGATACCATGGCCGAGCTCGATCCGATGACCCTGGCGACGCTGCGGCACGCCTTTCGGAAGGACTTGCGCGTCGTCGCCATGACCACCTATGCCGGCGGAGTCGGGATCGTCGAGCGGATTCTAGGGGAGGCGTCGCGGGAGTACGGCAAGGCCTACGGCACCGACTACGTCTTCCTCGGCTACAACCCCGACTGGTCGGCGACGATGCTGCGCATGGGCGAGAGCATCAAGCGGACCTATCCGACCGACCATTACGGCCGCCGCACGGACGAGATCCCTCTGCTCTCGGAGGTCGATTCCTACGAGCAGATCGCCCTCGTCGCCACGATCGCCGCCAGCGCTCTCGCCGAGTACTGGGTGATCTGGGCAGGGGGGAAGTACAACGAGAAGATCATCACCGGGAACACTGCGATCCAGGCCGTCCTGATCTATCCCTACTACCAGACCGGCCAGCTCTCCGGCTTCCTGGGCGGGCTCAAGGGCGCTGCGGAATACGAGAGGCTGATCGAGCGGGATGGGGCCGGCGTGCGCGGGATGGACGCCCAGTCGATGGCCCACCTGCTGATCGTCTGTTTCATCATCGCGGGGAACGCGGGGTTCCTGATCCAGAGGAGATCGCAACGGCGCGCTAGGGTCGGCGGAGGCGACGCCTGATGTGGGGCGATCTGGGCATTGTGGTCGCGGGCCTCCTCACCCTGGCGATCTTCTCGCTCCTATACAAAGACAACCCGGTCTACAAGTTCGCCGAGCACCTCCTGGTCGGCGTCTCGGCCGGATACTACGTCGTCCACTATTTCTACTCGTCGGTGATACGCAAGTTCTATGTGCCCGTCTTCCAGCAAGGCGACATCTGGCTTCTTCCGGGAGGCGTGCTGGGGATCCTGATGCTCGGCCGCCTCTGGAAGCGCTTCCAGTGGATCAGCCGCTACGCGATCGCCTTCTATGTCGCCGCCTGGTCTGGTTACCTCATCCCGTCCGTGCTTCAAGAGCGGATCCTGGTGCAGATCGCCGGGACTTTCCCGCCTGCTGTCGGCGAGGCGTCCCTCTGGACGATTCTCGGCGCGATTCTGATCCTCGTTGGGGTCGCATCGATCCTCGTCTACTTCTACTTCAGCGCGGAGCACAGGGGGGCGGTTGGACGGATCTCGCGGATCGGGATCGTCTTCCTGATGGTCGGCTTCGGAGCGTCCTTCGGCTACACCGTCATGGGCCGCGTGAGCCTTCTGATCGGGAGGTTCCAGTTCCTGTTCGAGGATCTTCCCAAGAGCCTGGGGCGCGTGGGCCCGTAGTCTCGCTCAGCTTCTCTCCCGACCGCAGAACTGACAGGCCTACTTTGGCGGCGCCGGAGCGCATCTGCTCCAGGATCGTGGGCTCCTCGCAACCCGCGCCACCGAAGGAGACGCAGCCGGTGCATTGATCGACCTGACGTCGGAGCGCGCAGGCCCTGATCTCGCAATCATCGCGACCACCGCCCGCCCGGCATCCGGGGCATGCGACGGCTTGTTTCAGGGCGTCAAGAGCCTCCAGAAAGCGATCCCACTCGATGCCTATGGCGGCAAACTGGGGCGCGTCGTAGGCGACGAGGAGCTCGCGCAGTTCCGCTCCCCGCTCGCCTACCGAACCGTTGCCAACGGCGCAGCTCCCGCACCAGATACCGCAGAACCCGACCTGGTCGCGGACGCGTTCAAATGCCTCGCGGTTCGGCTTCATCTCCATACCGGGTCTCCTTCAGAGGCAGAAGCGCGGATCCCCTAACTCATCTTCCCCAACCACCCGCGCCGCTCCATCCACTTCGCCAACTCGAGCACGGGCGAAACCGTAAGAGCCACGGCAACGATGATGGCCCAATCCAGAAGCGGCAGGCTGAACGTGCCGAACGGCTCATGCAGGAAGGGGACGTAGATGATCGCGGCCAACAGCAACAACTCCCATCCAATCGCCAGATTCAACCACCGATTGGCGAAGGGCCTATTCAGCACAGAGTGGCGATCGGAGCGGAAGTTGAAGGCCTTGAAGAACTGAATCAGGACCAGCGAGACGAACGTCATCGTCATGGCCTGTTCAATACTGCGTCCGGAGTTCAACGCCCAGGCAAAGAGGCCCAAGTTGACCAGAGCCGACCACAGACCGCCCACCGCCATCAAGGTGATCACCGGCCGGGTGAAGATGCCCGTTCTCGGATTTCGCGGCTTGCGGAGCATCAAGTCGGGTTCAGGCGGGTCTACGGCCAGAGCCAGTGCGGGCAAGCCATCGGTGGCCAGATTGACATAGAGGATCTGGACGGCGCTCAGAGGCAAGGGCAGGCCGACCAGTGTCGCCCCGGCCATCAGGACGACCTCGCCGATGTTGGACGAGAGCAGGTACATCAGGTACTTCTTGATGTTGCCGAAGATGCCCCGTCCCTCTTCCACCGCCGCCACGATAGAAGCGAAGTTGTCATCGGTGAGCGTCATGGCGGCGGCCTCTTTGGTCACGTCCGTGCCGGTGATGCCCATAGCGATGCCGATGTCCGCCTTCTTGAGCGCCGGCGCATCATTCACCCCGTCGCCCGTCATCGCGGTGATGTGGCCCTTCTTCTGCAGGGCCGTGACCACCCTCAGCTTGTGCGCCGGAGACACGCGAGCGTAGACTTCGATGTCGTCTACTTCCCGCTCGAACTCGACCTCGCTCATCTCCTCCAGTTCCGCGCCGGTGACGACGCGGCCTGTCTTGAGCAGGCCCAGTTCGCGGGCTACCGCTTGCGCGGTCACTGGGTGGTCGCCGGTAATCATCACCGGCTTTATTCCCGCCCGCTCGCATTTCTGAATCGCGGCCTTCGCCTCCGGGCGCGGCGGATCGATCATGCCCACGAGACCAAGAAACGTCATCTCGCTCTCGGCGTTCGCCAGGGATGCGCCAGGCTTGGAAGCGACGGCCAGAACCCGCAACGCCTGACTCGCCATCCGGCGGGCCGCTTGCAGAATCTCCTCCTTGCTGCTCGGGTCGAGCGGCGCTTCGCCCTCGTCGGTCACCCGGCGCGCGCAGGAATCGAGGATGACTTCCGGCGCGCCCTTTGAGAAAGCAACGACACCTTCGGGGCCGGCGTGCAGCGTGGTCATGCGCTTGGTTTCGGAGGTGAACGGAATCTCGTTCACGCGGGGGAACTGAGACTCCAGGTTGGCCTTCGATATCCCCGCCTTGGCGGCAGCCACCACCAATGCTCCCTCGGTCGGGTCGCCCTTCAGATGCACGTGGCCGTGAGCCTCGCTCTGGACGATGTCCGTGTCGGAGGCGAGAGCGCCGGCCCGCAGCAGCAGTTTCAGCGCCTGGGGCGGCTCAATCCGGACGCCGTCTCGCGAGAACTGACCGTCCAGCTCGTAGCCCGCGCCCGAGATCTGGAGGATCTGCCCGGCCACGAAGATCTGCCGGGCCGTCATCTCGTCTTTCGTCAGCGTACCGGTCTTGTCGGAGCAAATGATCGAAGTGCTGCCGAGTGTTTCAACGGCCGCCAGGCGGCGCATCAGCGCATGACGCTTGACCATCCTCTGCACGCCGATGGCGAGCGAGATGGTGACGACGGCGGGCAAAGCCTCTGGAACAACGGCAACGGCGAGAGCGACGCCGAAGATCAACATCTCTATGACGGGTTGCCCACGGAACAGGCCGAGGCCAACAATGACCACCACGACCACCAAGGCGGCCCGTGCTAGGGCGTGTCCGACCTTGTCCAAGCTCTCCTGCAAAGGGGTCTTGCCGGTCTCGATCGTCTGAAGCATCAGGGCGATCTTGCCGAACTCCGTGCCCATGCTCGTCGCGACGACAACAGCGCGGCCTCGCCCATATGTTGCCGCCGTGCCGGCGTAGGCCATGTTCTTCCGGTCGCCCAAGGCCAAGTCGTCGCCGCTGAGGGCGTCGGCATGCTTCTCCACAGGAACCGATTCGCCGGTAAGGGCCGCCTCTTCCACCTGCAGATTGACGGCCTCGATCAACCTGACGTCGGCGGGCACTCTGTCACCTGCTCGCAGGAGGATCACGTCGCCCGGCACAAGATCCCGCGCCGCCACCTCCACTTCAGCTCCATCACGGACGGCTGTCGCCGTCGGCGCGGCCATTTGACGCAATGCTTCGATGGCCCGTTCCGCGCGGTACTCCTGCACGAAACCCAAGAACACAGCAAACAGAACAATGACGGCAATGGCGACGGCTTCAATCCCATGTCCGAGGAAGATCGAGAGCACGGCTGCCGCGAGCAGAATGATAATCAACACGTTCTTGAACTGCTCAAGGAGGATCATCCACGGCGAGATGCCGCGCGCGGCTTGCAGTTCATTCGGCCCGTGCTCTGTTAGACGCTGGGCCGCCTCAGCTCTTGTCAACCCGGCGGGTGAGGACTTCAGCTCCGCGAGGACGGACGCGCTTGAAAGGGTATGCCACGGGGGGAGCCCGTCTTTGAGTTCAGGTTTCATTGGTTTCTCATGAGAGGGGCAACAGGGATCGGAGGCACGTATCGTTCATAGCGCCTGGTTCGATGGCAGTTCTTCTGTCTTCTGAACAGTGATGTAGCGATGAAGCTCGTCAGCGTGCCGTCTCGCGCGTTCTTCGACGGCTTCTTGCGTGTTGTAAACGTTGGGGATGAAGATCATCCCATGCGAGGCGATGGGCCGGTGATACCGCATGCCCGTCAGACTGGCCATCTGCCGCAGTGGCTTCAGCAGTTCGTTGATGGTGAAGTTGTTGTATCCGCCTTCGCGATAGGCCTCTGCCGGGCCCCCGATGGTGAGAGAGGCCAGGAAGTCCTTACCCTTGAGCTTGTCGCCAGTGGAGCCGTATGCGAAGCCATAGGCGAGGACTCGATCCATCCACTCCTTCAGGATGCCGGGCACGCCATACCAATAGAATGGAAACTGGAAGACGACAGAGTCGACCCTCAGTAACGCATCCTGCTCCTCCGCCACCTGGAACTTGAAGGATGGGGACTCCTGATAGAGGTCCTTGATCGTGACTTGCGGGATGCCTCTGACCCGATCAACGATGATCTTGTTGGCAAGCGACTCTTCGGCCAGATTGGGATGAGCAAGGACGATCAGCGTTTTCATGAGTCCTCCGTCGGCTGATCAGAAGCCTGGTTCGGCTCGTCCGGACCACTTGGCGGCAAGGCAAGGAAACGCAACTCGTCCAAGTCCATGATCTCCTTCGCTGGCATCCCCTCAAAAGGCGAGTAGGCGTTCCATAACTGATGGATAGGGTAATGCACATGGAACGGGTCGATTGTACTCAGATCTCGCGCGATGAGGAAACAGAATGGACGAGCCGGGACTGACATCCTTTCGGCCAGCTTCTCGAAGCGCTGAGCGAGTGCCTTGGACTCGCTTACCGCGGCAGGTCCCAGGCGGGGGAAGATAGCCTCCTCGGCTTCTGCCGGAGTCGCCTCGACCCAGAAACAGTCGAGCGGCTCGGCGTTGCGAGTCGTGCCGCGATACCTGCAATCGCGCCAGAAGCAACGAACGAGCATCGCGGCACCCGTCCCACACGCGCTATGGCCGGAGGTCGAAGCGGTCTAGGTTCATCACCTCGATCATAGCAAACCCGCTTGCGCATCTCGGGGCGTCATCGACCGCTTCTGGGCTCATCCGAATCCCGCCGCTCCCGACGGGTACCGGCGAGGACTTACTCCGAATCTCCACTCAGTAGCCTGCCTCCAAATGCGATGCGCCCGATAAGCGGTGGATCATAGAGGATATGGACACTCTCGACCGGCCGGTCGCAGACCCGCGCGATGGCCTCAGCCAGGGCCGAGACCTCTTTCCTGAGGTCGGGCTCTGGTGGCAAGGTCGCCTTGCGGACGTGAACGAATACCGGCTGAATGCCGGGATCGGCGGCACAACCGTTCTCGGAATAGCAGTCCGAAGACAGCCTGTGGAGGCGAACCCATGTGTGGCCTGGAGGCGTCCGAAAGACGGAGGCCGCCGCGTCGGCGAAGGCTCCAGAGAGGCCTGAAGGAACTCCTTCGCCGGGGTGGCAGATCATCTCGATATCTAGGATCGGCATTGGATTCCCATTCCTCCTACTGTGGGCCCAACGGCGGGGTCAGCAGCGATGCGGAAGCGTCACCCGCTGTCAGGCTCGGTCCTCTCTACTCGCTCCCACCACGCGCGCGCGAAGCTTGACGTTGGATCTCAGGTGAAAGGCGGTGGCCCAGGAGACGAGGAAGAAAAGCGCGGCAAAGAGACCTGCGGAGAGGAACGCTGCCCCGAGTCCGCGCGGTACCAGTCGGGTCGTGACGGCGGAGGAGCCAATCCAGAGAAGAACGAACACGACGAAGCTGAGAATCGAGATCGCGGGCGTCCAATCATACCTGAGCAGGGCGCGACAGCTTGGGCACGAGACCCTACCGCCAGAGAACCAGGCAAACTTGGAAGCCCAGAGGCTGATCTCACTACCACATTCGGGGCAAGCGGAGACTCGGCTCATTCATCCACCTCCTTCTGTGTCTTGGTCGCATCAGCGGCGGCGCGCAATGAACCGCCCCGGGATTACCGGAGACTCCATTTCATGAGAGGATGGGGTCATGGCTAGAGCAAGCAGGTATTCACCGGAGGTCCGGGAACGGGCCGTGCGGA
>Ga0194112_10008034_pt1 | contig 13642 bp, 12 predicted proteins | sample TA2MahC400mmetaG_FD_146191 | JGI IMG/M metagenome (GOLD analysis project Ga0194112, IMG submission 146191) | Freshwater microbial communities from Lake Tanganyika, Tanzania - TA2015016 Mahale Deep Cast 400m | ecosystem: Environmental > Aquatic > Freshwater > Lake | place: Tanzania: Lake...
AGCGCGAAGAATGCGCAGCGTTGTTTTGGGCGGACGCGCACGAACAAAGGGGTTGTGTTCGAGGGCGATCTGCGGCATAAGGGCGCGCTGTTGCCGGTGCGGGTGGAACGGGCCACGGTGGTCACGCTTTACGGCGTTCCGGTGAACAAGGATTTATGACGAAACTGGCTTTGATAACAACATTGGTTGGCGGCGCGATCATCGCGGCGCGGCTGCCGGGCGTGATCGCGCCGGCGCGGTATCGGGAGTTCATGGTGAAGTTCCCGCGCTCGGAGTTCTGGGGGCGCGTGTTGATCACCATCGCGGGATTGATCGCGTGGGGCGTGATGTTCAACGCGTCGCGGGAGAGCGACGAATGGAAATGGGCGCAGCCGCTGATCGTGGTCGGCGTGCCGGTGGTGCTGTTTTTGATTTACCGCTACGGCGTGCATTACCTGGCGTTGCGCGCGACGGCGGCGTTGCTGCTGTTGATCGCCAAGCAGATGGTGGACGCCGCGGATGCGAGTGACCTGGCGTTGCGCTTGGTGGTGACCGTGCTGGCGTATGTGTGGGTAGTGGGAGCAATCTGGATGACTGCTGCGCCGCATCATTTCCGCGACCTGATCGGCTGGGCGATGGCCCATGACGTGCGATGCCGCACAGCCTGTGCGCTGGGAGTCTGCGTGGGGGCGATGTTGATGGCGCTGGGGATCTTCATCTATTGATCGGCGCATTCTGTGTCGTGAACACTCCCCACATCCTCGTGGTGCGCGGCGGCGCCATCGGCGATTTTATCCTGACGCTGCCCGCCGTGGGCGCCTTGCGCGAACGCTGGCCCAAAGCCCGCATTGAGATTCTCGGTTATCCGCATATCATCGAACTAGCGAATGGACGCCACTACGCCGATGCCGTTCGCTCCATCGAGGCGGCTGCGATGGCCGGTTTCTTTGTGCCGGGGGGCGAGTTGAATGAACAGTTGGCAGCCTATTTCCGAAGGTTCAACCTCGTTGTTTCCTATCTTTACGATCCCGACCACATCTTTGCCGGCAATGTTCGCCGTTGCGGTGTCCATCAGGTTATCGAAGCGTCGCCGCGCCCATCGGAGTTGCACGCGGCCGAGCATTACTGCAAACCATTGGAGTCGCTCGCCATCTATGTCGAGCGACCCCTGCCGCTGGTTTATCCCCATGATGAGGACCGCGCATTTGCATCGCGGTTCTTTGAGACGGCGGATGCCAGGCCGGTCGTTGCGATTCATTCCGGCAGCGGCAGCGAACGCAAGAACTGGCCGGCTGTGAAGTTCGCCGCCGTGGCGCGCTGGCTGGTGGACGAAATGGACGCCCAACTCCTCCTCGTGCACGGCGAAGCCGACGATGTTCCCGTGGGGCAACTGTCGCAACTGATTGCCTCACGGCCATTCCTGCGGATACACGGAGCAACACTTGTCGAACTGGCTGCCGTTCTCGAACGTTGCGCGCTCTTCATCGGCAACGATTCCGGGGTGACTCACCTCGCGGCCGCCGTCGGGACGCCGACGGTGGCGCTTTTCGGGCCGGCGTCCCTGCCGATCTGGGAACCGCGCGGCGAACGGGTTTGCGTGGTGCCTTTCAGCCGGACTGATATCGCTGCGGTACGCGCCGCCACCGGTCGGCTTGGATTGCGCTGAGCGTTCTTCGTTTCAACTGTTCTTCGTTTCAACTTGTTCGAAATCTCTCCATGAGGTACAGTCGCCCAACAAGTGGCTTATGAACACAACTCGACTTATCGCAATCGTTAGCGTGGCCGGTTCCATGGCGGCAACTTCAACCGTGCTCGCGCAGAGACCCTATATCGGCTTCGGCTATCCCGCCGGCGGCCAGCAAGGCACGACATTCAAAGTCAAACTGGGCGGTCAGAGCCTGTCCGACGTGCAGGATGCCGTCGTTTCCGGTCCGGGCGTTACGGCACGAGTAATCGAGTATTTGCCCCGGCTTGGACCAATTGACATGACGTTGTTGCGTCAGCAGCTCACTGAGTTGAGGAGACCGAAGGCGCCAGTCGCCTTGGCAATGGCATCAGGAATGCCAATGATGACATCAGGCGACACCATGATGTCTTCCGTGACAGATGCCATGTCGCACCCGACCGCCGATACGACTGCGGCAAGGCTGGCCGCAAAACTGGAGTACCGGCTTGGCGCCTACTGCAACCAGCCGGCTTGTGGTTCGCTTGCCAGCCTCGTTTTTGTGGAGGTCACCATTGCGCCCGATGCGCCGCCCGGCGAACGGGAGTTGCGCTTGGTGACACCGCGCGGCGGCTCCTCGAATCCAATTCCTTTTCATGTGGGTCAGCTTCCCGAATACTGTCGCAGGCCGATGAAGACAAGTGACAGGCAGATTCTCGGCAAGGAGAACCTGGCGTTGCGCAACCGGCCGGACGAAGAAGCCGAGAGCCGCATCATGATTCCTTGCACGGTCAATGGCCAGGTCGCTTCCGGCGAAATGAACACCTACCGTTTCGAGGCGCGCAAAGGGCAGCACCTGATCATCAGCGTGCTCGCGCGGCAATTGATTCCGTACATCGCCGACGCGGTTCCGGGCTGGTTTCAGCCGGTGCTGGCGCTGTACGATGCCAATGGGAAGGAACTTGCTTATAACGACGACTATCGGTTCCGTCCGGACCCGACCATTGTCTATCAGGTTCCCGACGATGGCGAATATGTGTTGGCGATAAACGATGCCATTTATCGCGGGCGCGAGGATTTTGTTTATCGCATCACCATCGGCGAGGTGCCGTTGATTACCAGCGTGTTTCCCATGGGAGGGCGCGTCGGCGAGACGCACGCGATTCAAATGGCAGGCTTCAACCTCGACGACGCCCCACTGACCCCGCCGGACAGTGATGCGGCGGCCGGTATCCACTGGATCGCGGCGTCGAAGAAAGGGTTCATTTCCAACCGGGTGCCGTTTGCGCTCGACACGCTGCCCGAGGTGTTCGACAAGGAATCGAACGACACACCGGAGCGCGCGCAGAAAGTGACCCTCCCGGTCAACGTCAATGGTCGCATTGACAAAAAGGACGATCGGGATGTCTTTGAGTTCACCGGCAAGGCCGGTGACGAAGTGGTCGTCGAAGTCCTCGCGCGACGGCTCGATTCGCCGATGGACTCCGTGATCAAGCTTACCGATGCGACGGGGAAGCTTCTGGCGTTCAGCGATGACCACGAGGACCTCGGCACGGGAGTCAACACGCACCATGCGGATTCATATTTCATGACCAAGCTGCCGGCGGACGGCGTCTATCACGTTCACGTCGCCGACACCTCCGGTAATGGTGGCGAAGAATACGCCTATCGTTTGCGAATCAGCGCGCCGCGTCCCGATTTTGAATTGCGCGTCATCAACTCCAGCGGCAGTGTCCGCCAGAAAAGCACAACGGCTTTCAGTGTGATTGCGTTGCGGAAGGATGGGTACAAAGGCCCGATACGCCTTACGCTGAAGAATCCTCCGGCGGGATTTACCCCGTATCCCGTGACGATGGCGGGAACGCAGAATGTCGCGCGGCTTTCTTTCAAGGCCGATGTCGTGACGACAAATGGCCATGCCTGTCTCACGATCATTGGCAGCGCCCGGATTGGGGATGTCGAAATCGCCCGGTCAGCCGTGCCCTCGGAAGACCGGATGCAGGCGTTCTTGTGGCGGCATCTGGTGCCGGCACAAGATTTGCAGGTCATCGTCTATGACCCAAACCATCAGATCCCGAGGCGCGTGCCGCCGCCGCTTTCGCCTGAACTGGTGGCGAAGGCGAAGGCTGTCACGGCCGAAGCGGTGGCTGCGGGGCGCGTGATTACCAAGGGGCAGGTCGCCGGTCGCGTGCGGCAACTGACGCAGTTGTACCAAGAAGGATTGTTCACCGACGATTTCTATTGCGAGCGGGTGATGGAATGCGGCGATCCGCAGTAGGATTCACTTCGCCAATCGTTTGACGGTGTCAATGATCTGCTGCTCCAGTCCGGGGCGAAATGGGCCGTGCCAACCGAAGTACATCATGGCCTCGCCGCCTTCGTAGCCGCCCTCGGCGAGCACGCGCTCCGTTGGAACGTAGGCAGCGATTTCGTTGCAGAAACTGGCGACCCAGATCGGTTGCCCGTCATATTCACGGCGAAGCCGCAACGCGTAATCCACGCACACTTCACCAGCCAGCGCGGCCATCGTCAGGTCGTTGCCAAAACGGAGGACTTGCACGGGGCAAGGGTAGGCGGCCGGCAGCGGACGACCGGCGGCCAGTTCGCCGAGAAGTTGTTTGGCCAGCCGCTGCTGATATTTGTTCTTGTCGTGCAAACGTTGTTCGAGCTGCTCCTTGGTGGGCGGAGCGGTGAGTTTCAATTCCACCCGCTCGAAGCCGACTGACAGCGGGCCGCGCAACGGTCGCAGCGACCCGCCCAGCACGGTCTCAACCGCCGCCGCCAGTGACCGACCATGCTGTTGGGCGAGCGCCAGTTCCCGTCGCGGCTCGGGATCTGTGACAGGCGTAGCCGAAAAGCACGGCGCGCAGGGTGTCGTTCGCGTCTCGAACGACGAGCACCGGCACGCCATGGTCAACGGGCGCTGGCGGTTTCGGAGCGCCTTCGGGTGCTTTGACGCGCAGGATGCGGCGGTTGGCACCGAACGTGGCTTGGCCTTCTCCGAAGGCGAGCGTGGCCGGGCGCAGGTCTTTGAGTGCCGCCTTGACCAAGAAAACGAGTTTGTCGGCGAGCGATTTCGTGTAGCCGTTGACGGCGGTTTGCTGCTGGGTATCGAGATCATAAATAATGGGCGTCACGCCGGTGACAACCGGGCCGCAATGTGTGTGCGAGCAGTTCAGCATTGTCCAATGTTGCGCGAGGCAATCCGCGGCTCGCTGTTGTTCGATCATAATTTAGATTTTGCGGAAGTGGCGTCCGTTGCTGTAGATTGCGGCGGGTAAGGCAGATGCCCGAGTGGTGAAATGGCAGACACATCGGACTTAAAATCCGAAGGAGCGTTAAACCTCCGTGAGGGTTCGAATCCCTCCTCGGGCACCGCCACTACGACTTCGATTCCGTCGCGTTTGCCAGGGCCTTCTGCGCCGTGTGCCAGCTCAACGTGGCGCATTTGACTCGGACGGGAAACTTCATTACGCCTTCCAATGCCTTCAGGTCTCCCAACTCGCGCCCGCCAAACGGAATGGCGCCGCGCATCATTCCGAGAAACTCTTCGATGAACGCCCGTGCTTCCTCTAATGGTTTGCCCGCGAGTTTTTGCGTCATGATGGAGGCGGAAGATTGGCTGATGGAGCAGCCGTGACCGTCAAACTTGATCTCGGCAATCTTGCCCGCGGCCAGACGGATCGTGACTTCGATTTCATCGCCGCAAAGCGGGTTGGTGTCGTGCGCCTGCAAATCGGACGGGCTGATTTTGCCCTTGTTGCGGGGCCGGCGATAGTGGTCGAGAATGATTTCCTGATAGAGTTCTTCGAGCATGATGGTTGGGAGGTTCCGTCGGGATTATCGGATGATGACCTTGTGGTGTCGCATGGCTCCGCCGAGTTTGATCAGGCCGCGGTTGAAGAGGTCGGCCACGATCGCGCTGGTTTCGTGGTCATTGCGTGAGAGCTTTGACACGATTGCGATCAGGTCGGCCAGTTTCATGTGTTTTCGTGTGTGTCGTTTCATGGTTGTGCTCCTGTGACAGGTGTTGTCCCGAAAACTCCCAATTGCCGGCTGGTTGGGCAGGCGCCAAAGAAATTTTTCGTTTTTCGCAACGCCTCGATGAAAGCGTCCACCTCGCTGCGGGTGTTGTAGAGATAGAAGCTGGCGCGTGACGTGGCGGTCAATCCCAGATGTTTGTGGAGCGGTTGTGCGCAGTGGTGTCCCGCGCGAATCGCAATGCCATCCGCGTCGAGAAAAGTCGCCATGTCATGCGGATGGATGTCGCCCATGGTGAACGCCACGAGGCCGCTGCGGGCCGAGGCGTCAGCCGGGCCGTACACGACGATTTCCGGGAATTCAGCCATGCGAGCCAGCGTGTAGGCCGTCAGTTCCTGTTCGTGTTGGCGGATTTTCTGGAGGCCGACTTGCGCGAGGTAATCCACTGCGACGCCGAGGCCGATGGCTTCGGCGATGGCCGGGGTGCCGGCTTCGAATTTGTACGGCAGTTCGTTGCAGGTGAAGCCGTCGGCGCGGACTTCGCGTATCATTTCCCCGCCGCCGAGGAACGGGGGCATCGCGGCGAGCAGGGCGCGTTTGCCGTAGAGGACGCCGCTGCCGGTGGGGCCGAGCATTTTGTGGCCGCTGAGCGCATAGAAATCGCAGCCGAGCGAGGGGACATCCACGGCCAGATGGGGCGCGGCTTGCGCGCCGTCCACGAGGACAACCGCGCCGATGCGGTGCGCCGCATCGGCAATCTGACGGACGGGGTTGATGGTTCCGAGGACGTTGGAAGCGTGGGTGACGGCAACGAGCTTGGTTCGCTCGCTGAAGGGTTGGCTCAGATCCAGCGTGCCGTCGGGAAGCAGTGGGATACGTCTGATGAGCGCGCCGGTGGACGCGGCGAGTTGGTACCACGGGACAAGGTTGCTGTGGTGTTCCATCCATGTCAGGAGGATTTCGTCGCCGGGCTTGAGATTGGCGCGTCCCCACGTTTGCGCCACGAGGTTGATGGATTCGGTTGTGCCGCGCGTAAAGATGATCGTATCGGGTGTCTCGGCATTGAGGAAACGGGCGACCTTGGCGCGTGCCAGTTCGTACTCGCGCGTTGCGCGCTCGGCGAGGGCGTGGATGCCGCGATGAACGTTGGCGTTGTAGCGATGATAATAGTCGTTCATCGCCTCGATGACCGCGCGCGGTTTCTGGGAAGTGGCGGCGTTGTCGAAATAGATGAGCGGCTTGCCGTGGACGCGCTGGGCGAGCAACGGAAAATCGTCGCGGATCTCTTCGAGTTCGACGCTGTCCAGGAGTTCGATCATGTTACTTCAGCACCTTTCGATGGATGATTTCGGCGAACTCCTGACGGACGCTTTCCACTTGAATCCGGGCGAGGACGGGGTCGAGGAACGCCTCGATCAGGACGTTGCGCGCCGTCGTGTCGTCAAGGCCGCGCGTGCGGAGATAATAGAGTTGGTTCTCGTCGAGCCGGCCCACGGTGGCGCCGTGGGTGCAACGAAGTTGGTGCGATTCGATTTCGAGGATCGGGCGGGTGTCGCACTGGACGGTCTTGTCGAGAACAAGATTGCGATTGGACTGGTAGGCGTTGGTGCCGTTGGCGTTTTTCTCGACCTTGATGATGCCGGCGTAATTCGTGGCCGCGCGGTCGCGAAGGACGTTCTTGAACAGAAGGTCGCTGGTGGTGTGGCCGACCCGGTGATGCTGGCGGGTGAACTGCGCGAGTTGCTGCCGATCGTCAACGACGCCGGCGCCGTATATGAAACTGTTGCCGCCTTCGCCGTCCATGATGCACTGGACGTCGTAACGGGTGAGCGAGCCGCCGAACATGCCGACCACCCAGTCAATCTCGGCGTTGCGCGCCACGTGGGCGCGTTTGAGCGTGAAGTCGAGAGCGCCAGGGGCAAGGTTTTGGAAACTGACGTAGTGAAGCCGCGCGCCTTCCTCCAGAAAGACTTCGGTCAGACTGGCGTGAACACCGTCGCCGGGACCGGTGAATTGTTGCACGAGCGTGGCTTCCGCCCCGGGTTCAAGGACGATCAGGGTTCGCGGAAATGCAACGGCGTTGGCGCCGGTGAACTCGCAGGTGATTTCAATGGGGCGGTCGGCTTTGTGGCCGGCAGGGACGCGGAGAAACGCGCCGTGCCGCCAGAGGGCGGAGGCGAGCGCGGCGAACTTGTTTGGTTCGTCTGGCGGGATGGCGCGGCCGATTGGTTGTTGGTCAACGAGGGGAACGAGCGTCACGCCGGGGGCGGAATTGAGGCTGACGCGAACCGATTGCGGACGTTTCTCGATCTCGTTGAGGTTGAGCGCGCGCAAATCGAAACGTTGCCACTCGACATCCCGTCGAGAGGGCAGGGGGAGGCGTTGGTAGGTCTGCCAAGCAAGGGCGCGTTGTGCGTCGAGGTTCATCCGACAGAACCCTCCATTTGCAGGCCAATGAGACGGTTGATTTCAACAGCGAACTCCATCGGAAGCTCTTTGACGACCGGCTCGATAAAGCCGTTGACGATCATGGAGACGGCATCCTCCTTCTTGAGGCCGCGGCTGGTGAGGTAGAAAAGCTGTTCGTCGGAGACGTTGGAGACAGTTGCCTCGTGCTCGATGGTGGCGAGATCGCCGTTGATTTCCATCGTCGGGTAGGTGTCGGAACGACTGTGCGGGTCGAGGATGAGCGCGTCGCAATTGACCTGCGCCCGGCAGCCGGTGGCGTTCCTGGCCACTTGCACGAGGCCGCGGTAACTGCTGCGGCCGCCGTGGCCGCTGATGGACTTGGAATTGATGCGGCCGGAGCAATTCGGCGCGAGAAACACGAGCTTGGCGCCGGCATCCTGCCACATCCCCTTGTCGGCGCTGGCGAGGCTGAGCACTTCGCCGTGGGCGCCTTCGCCGATCATGTAACACGACGGATATTTCACGGTCCGTTTGGAGCCGAGGTTGCCGTCCACCCATTCCATGACGCCCTTGGCGGAGATCATGGAGCGCTTCGTGACAAGGTTATAGACGTCGGTGGACCAGTTCTGGATGGTCGTGTACCGGCAGCGCGCGCGTTCCTTGACGTAGATTTCGACGACGGCGGCGTGGAGCGAGTTCGTCGTGTAGATCGGCGCCGAGCAGCCTTCCACGTAATGGCAAAAGCTGTCGTCTTCGCAGATGATGAGGGTCCGCTCGAATTGTCCGAACTGTTCGGCGTTGATGCGGAAATAAACCGAGAGCGGGATGTCGCATTTGACCCCTTTCGGGATATAAACGAACGAACCGCCGCTCCAGAACGCAGCGTTGAGCGCGGCAAACTTGTTGTCTTCCGGCGGTATGTTCTTCGCGAAATGCTGGCGGAAAATATCCGGGTATTGTTTCATGCCGTCGTCGCAACTCAGGAAGATGACGCCTTTCTTGGCGAGTGATTCCTGGATGTTGTGGTAGGCCATCTCGCTGTCAATCTGCGCGCCAAGCCCCCCGAGGAGCTTCTGTTCTTCCTTGGCGATGCCCAGTTTGTCGTAGGTGCGGCGGATTTCTTCCGGCACGTCCTCCCACCGCCGTGAAGACTTTTCCACCGGACTGACGTAATACGTAAACTCGTCGTAGTGGAACTCGTCGCGCAGCCCCGGCACCCATTCGGGGATGCCTTGCTTCAAAAAAAGATCCAGACTGCGGTGGCGAAATTCGCGCATCCAATTCGGCTCGCCTTTGACGTCGCACATGTAGTCCACAACGGCGTGCGACAACCCTTTGGGCACGGACTTCAACGTCTTGATGTCGTCGTGGAAGCCTTCCTTGTACGCGCGGCCGGCGAACGGCTCGGTTGGGGGAGGGGCGCTCATTGTTTCTTCGTAATCCAATCGTATCCGAATTGTTCGAGATGCGCCGCCAGTTCAGGGCCGCCGGAACGCACGAGACGCCCCTCCACGAGGATGTGGACGTAATCAGGCGTGATGTAGCGGAGCATCCGCTCGTAATGGGTGATGATCAGGATGCCAATGTCAGGTCCCCGGAGTTTGTTGACACCTTCGCAGACGATCTTCAACGCATCAATGTCCAGCCCCGAGTCCGTCTCGTCGAGCACGGCAAATTCCGGTTCGAGCATCAGCATCTGGAGGATTTCGTTGCGCTTCTTTTCGCCGCCCGAAAAACCTTCGTTCAGGTACCGGCGCACAAACTTCTCCTCGATATCGAGGACTTTCATTTTCTCCTGGAGCTTGTCGTAAAAATCCATCGTGTCGAGTTCCTTGCCGGCGCGCGCGTTGCAGGCCAGCTTCAGGAAATTGGCGGTGCGGACGCCGGGCACCTCGCACGGATATTGGAATGCGAGGAAGAGACCTTTGCGGGCGCGCTCCTCGGTGGGGAGGTTCAGTATGTTCTCGCCCTTGAGACGGATTTCGCCGGCGGTGACCTCGTATTTCGGGTTGCCCATGATCGCGTTGGCCAAGGTGCTTTTGCCGGACCCGTTCGGCCCCATGATGGCATGGACTTCGCCTTTGCGAATGGTGAGGTTCAGCCCGCGTAGAATCTCGCGCTCCTCGATTCTGGCGTGCAGGTCAACAATTTCAAACGTTTCGTTCATGCATCTCCTAAATCGGACATGTTTTGTCTTGTTACGGTTTCACTATACGGGGCAGTCATGGATTGTCAAGCCGGCAAGCAAAACTGTGGTCTCTCAGTCTCTCACTGCGCTTGCCGGAGCGTTCAACCGTTGTATAATGCGGCGACTCATGCACAACCTTTTCAATTCACTACAAATCTTCGACGATGGCTCTGGGCGCAAAGGCCACTACTATTCCCTGCCTGCATTGGAGAGGGCCGGACTCGCCACTATCTCGCGCCTGCCGGTCTCCATTCGCATTGTCCTCGAATCCGTCCTTCGCAACGTGGACGGCCAGAAAGTCACAGAGCGCGATGTCCGGGCGCTCGCCGCGTGGAACGCCAAGTCGCCTGCGGCGGAAGAAATCCCGTTCGTCGTCGCGCGCGTGTTGCTGCAAGACTTCACCGGTGTGCCGCTGCTCGTTGACCTCGCGGCGATGCGTTCCGCCGTCGCCCGGCTCGGCAAAGACCCGAACATCGTCGAGCCGCTCGTGCCGGTTGATCTTGTGATTGATCACTCCGTACAGACCGACTTTTCAGGATCGCCCGACGCGTTGGAGAAGAACCTCGCGATGGAATTCCAGCGCAACCGCGAGCGTTACCAATTCCTCAAGTGGGGCCAACAGGCGTTCAAGACATTCAAGGTCATCCCGCCCAGCATCGGCATCATCCATCAAGTAAACCTGGAATATCTTGCCAAAGGTGTCCTCCGATCCCCCACCTCCCATCTACCATCTACCATCTACTATCCCGACACCCTCGTTGGCACCGATTCGCACACTACGATGATCAACGGCATTGGGATCGTCGCGTGGGGCGTCGGCGGCATCGAAGCAGAAGCAGCAATGCTCGGCCAGCCGGTCTATTTCCTCACACCCGAAGTTGTCGGCGTCCATCTCACCGGCGCACTCCGCGAAGGCGTGACCGCAACCGACCTTGCGCTCCACATCACCCAAATGCTCCGCAAAGCGAAAGTCGTTGGCAAATTCGTCGAGTACTACGGCCCCGGCGCGGCGGCGCTCAGCGTTGCCGACCGCGCCACTGTCGCCAACATGTCGCCCGAGTACGGCGCCACGATGGGCTTCTTTCCCGTTGACGCCGAGACGATTGCGTTCATGCGTGCCACCGGGCGCACCGATGCCGAGTGTGCTGCGTTTGAGAACTACTTCAAAGCGCAGCAGATGTTCGGGATGCCGCGCAAAGGCCAGATTGACTACAGCGTTGACCTCGAACTCGATCTCGCCGCCGTCCAACCGAGCGTCGCCGGACCGAAACGTCCACAGGACCGGATCGAACTGCATGACTTGAAGGGCAAATTTCACGAGTTTCTTCAGACCCGTGGGACAACCGTCCCGGTTGTCCCTGTTTCGGAAAGGACAAGCGAGACGCTTGTCCCACTGGACCACGGCTCCGTCGTCATTGCCTCCATCACAAGCTGCACCAACACCTCCAACCCCGGCGTCATGCTCGCCGCGGGTCTGCTCGCGAAGAAAGCCGTCGAGCGCGGCCTGCGCGTTCCGCCGCACGTCAAAACCTCACTCGCGCCCGGCTCGCGCGTCGTCACCGATTACCTCGCCAAGACCGGCCTCCAACCGTATCTCGACAAGCTCGGCTTTCAGGTCGTCGGCTACGGCTGTCTCACGTGCATCGGCAACTCCGGGCCGTTGCCGCAGCCGGTTGAAGACGCCATCGCCAAGAACGACCTCGTCACCGCGAGCGTTCTCTCCGGCAACCGCAACTTCGAGGCGCGCGTTCACCAGCACGTCAAAGCCAACTTCCTCATGTCCCCGCCGCTCGTCGTCGCGTTCGCGCTTGCGGGCCGTGTGGACATTGACCTGACGCGCGAACCAATTGCCAATGGCGTCTATCTCCGCGACATCTGGCCGTTCGCCGCCGAAATCCGCGATGCGATGGCGTCGGCAATTGTTCCGGAAATGTTTCGGCAACTTTACGCCGACTTCGCGAAGCTCAACCCCGCGTGGAACGATGTCCCAGCCTCGGTCGGCAACGTCTATCGTTGGGACGCCAAGAGCACCTACATCCAAGAGCCGCCGTTCTTCGAGAACTTTACGATGCAACCCGGTCACATCGCCGACATCCGCGGCGCCCGCGCTCTCGGTATCTTCGGCGACAGCATCACGACCGATCACATCAGCCCCGCCGGCAGCATCAAGGAAGATTCGCCCGCCGGGAAATATCTCGTCGCCAACGGTGTTGCTCCTGCCGACTTCAACAGCTACGGCGCGCGTCGCGGCAACGACCGCGTGATGACGCGCGGCACGTTCGCCAACGTCCGCATCAAGAATTTACTCGCGCCCGGCACCGAAGGCGGAGTGACTAGGTACTACAAATCCGAAATCCGAAATCCGAAATCCGAAATGGCAGAAGTGATGCCGATCTACGACGCCGCGATGGAATATCAGAAGCGCGGTACGCCGCTCGTCATCTTTGCCGGACAAGAATACGGCACCGGCAGCTCGCGCGACTGGGCTGCGAAGGGCACGCGCCTGCTCGGCGTGAAGGCGGTGTTGGCATTGAGCTTCGAGCGCATCCACCGCAGTAATCTCGTCGGTATGGGCGTATTACCCTGTCAGTTGAAAGAGCCTTTGGTGCTCGATGGCACAGAGACATTCGACATTGTCGGCTTGAGCGACGCGTTGAAGCCCCGTCAGGAGTTGACCCTGATGATTAATGGCAAGAAGCGGGTGCCGGTGTTGTGCCGGATAGACACGCCCATCGAAGTCGAATATTACCGGCACGGCGGCATCCTGCCGTTCGTGCTGCGGCAATTGGCGTCGCGCGCCTGATTACTTGTCCACGATGGTGAACATCACTTCGGCTTCGCTGACGACGTCGTCGCCCACCTTGCAGACGCCGTTGGCTTTGCCGATCTTGCCGCGCATCTTGCCCATGATGACCTCGATGATGAGTTGGTCGCCGGGGCGGACGGGCTTGCGCCACTTCACGTTGTTGGCGCTCATGAAGTAGGCGACTTTGCCTTCGTTCTCGCCGGGGCGCATCATCAGGATGCCGGCGACTTGCGCCATCGCTTCGAGCTGCAACACGCCGGGCATGATGGGATGACCGGGGAAATGGCCTTGGAAATAAGGTTCGTTGACGGTGACGTTCTTGAGCGCGACGACTTTATCGGCTTCGACTTTCAGGACGCGGTCCACCATCAGGAACGGATAACGGTGCGGCAATACGCCGAGCACGCGCATGATGTCGAGGGCGACTTCCTTGCTCGGCATCGCCGGCATGGCCGGGACAAACGGCTCCGCCGGTGCGGCCGGCTTCTCGTTCTCCATCGCTTTCGTCAACGCTTTCACCAGTTCAGCATTGAGTGAGTGGCTGGGGCGGACGACGACGACGTGCGCGGCGAGCGGGCGTCCGAGCAACGTAAGGTCACCGACGATGTCGAGAATC
>Ga0194112_10008036_pt1 | contig 13642 bp, 9 predicted proteins | sample TA2MahC400mmetaG_FD_146191 | JGI IMG/M metagenome (GOLD analysis project Ga0194112, IMG submission 146191) | Freshwater microbial communities from Lake Tanganyika, Tanzania - TA2015016 Mahale Deep Cast 400m | ecosystem: Environmental > Aquatic > Freshwater > Lake | place: Tanzania: Lake...
AAGCCGGTGCGAGAAAAAAGATTTTGGGGGGGCGGGGGCCGGCCGGCCGGTCATGGATTCCAGATCGGCGGGACGGCCCGCCGTCACCTGGACCCGCGTGCGACAAAAAACTCATTCGTCAGGGCTGCGCGACCGGCCCGTAATCGCCCGGTTACGTGTTGAGGTTCGCGGCGCCGACGTGGCACGGCCGCTGTCCGGCCGTGGGAATCTGCGCTGCATCCGCGACGGCCGGACAGCGGCCGTGCCGCAGCCGTGATTCGGTTGTGCCGGCCGGCCGGCGCTGGTATCGTGGGCGGGGCCGAAGAAGGCGGCCCGTTTGCCGCGGCGAAAGGAGCAGCCCGGTGACCTCGCGCGAGCGTTTCCAGGCGACGCTGAACCACCGCCGGCCCGACCGCGTCTGCGTGGACCTCGGCGCCACGGCGGTCACGGGCATCCACGCGGCGGCGCTGTCGCGCCTGCGCCGCCGGCTGCTCGGCCGGCCGGACTACCGCGTCAAGGTCGTCGAGCCTTACCAGATGCTCGGCGAGGTTGACGGCGAACTGCGGCAGGCGCTGGGCGTGGACGTGGTGGGCGTTCCCGGCCGCAAGACCCTCTTCGGCTTCGAGAACAAGGACTGGAAACCGTTTGAACTGTTCGACGGCACGCCCGTCCTGGTTCCGGGCGACTTCAACGTTACGGTCGACGCCAACGGGGACCTGCTCATCCACCCGGAGGGCGACACGTCCGCCCCGCCGAGCGGCAGGATGCCGCGGGGGGGCCTGTACTTCGACGCCATCATCCGCCAGGAACCCATCGACGAGGGTCGGCTGGACCCGGCGGACAACCTGGAGGAGTTCCGCGACCTGGCGGACGCCGAGGTCAAGGACTTCGCCGACCGGGCCGCGAGCCTCGCCGCCGGGACGGATTGCGGCCTTATCGTTTCGCTTCCCGGCGCGGCCATCGGCGACATCGCGCTTGTGCCGGCGACCTTCCTGAAGCGCCCGCGGGGCATCCGCGACGTGGAGGAGTGGTACGTCTCGATCGCGCTTCGGCGCGGCTACCTGCACGCGGTGTTCTCGCGGCAGACGGAGGTGGCCGTGCGGAACATCGAGCGGCTGGGCAAGGCCGTGGGCGGCCGCGCGCAGGCCGCGATGGTGTGCGGCACGGACTTCGGGACGCAGCGCGGCCTGTTCATCTCGCGCGAGACTTATCGAGAACTTTACAGCCCTTATTACCGCCGCATCAACCGGGCCGTCCACGAGCACACGCCGTGGAAGACGTTCAAGCATTCCTGCGGGAGCGTCTGCCAACTTATTCCCGATTTCATCGACGACGGCTTCGACATCCTCAACCCGGTCCAGTGTTCGGCGGCCGGGATGGACCCGCGCAGGCTCAAGGAGGAGTTCGGCCCGCACCTGGTGTTCTGGGGCGGCGGGGCCGACACGCAGCGGACGCTGCCCTTCGCCGCGCCGCAGGAGGTGTACCGCGAGGTCCGCGAGCGGATCGAGATCTTCGGCGACGGCGGCGGGTTCGTCTTCAACCCGGTCCACAACATCCAGGCGAACACGCCGGTGGAGAACATCCTGGCCCTTTTCCGCGCCGTCCGCGACAGTTCCCGGTAAGGTCGCCGTTGTTCCTTATCAGAGCCGCGACCGTATCAGAGCCGCGACCGTACGGGGAGCGGATTTTGTGCGACGCGACGGCGCCGCGGCAAAGCGGGTTGCGCGGCCGGTCGGGAGACCCGCCGCTGGAGAATCGCGCGTGCGGGCGCTCGCGCGCGGCGCAAGGCGCTTGGCAGCAGGGCGCCGGCCGGTGTATACTTCGCACGGTCAAGACAAAGGAGGGCCGAGGGATGAACCGTCGGAACTTCGTTCGTGCCGCCGTGGCGGCGGGCGCCGCGGCCGCCGCCGCCCGCGCCGCGCGGGGGGCCGCTGCATCCGATCTGCCGCCCATCAACTATGACGAGAGCAAGGTGCCCGCGTACACGCTTCCCGATCCGCTCATCATGGCCGACGGGACGCGTGTGACGGACGCGGCCTCGTGGCGCCGCCGTCGCGAGGAAATCCTGCGCCTGTTTGAGACACACATGTACGGCAAGATGCCGGGCCGGCCGGAGGGCCTGAAGTTCGAGGTGCGGTCCGCCGCCGCGGACGCCCTCGGCGGCACGGCCGTGCGCAAGGAGATTGTGGTCCGCTTCGCAGCCGACCCGGCCGGGCCGAAGATGGACCTGCTGATGTACCTGCCGAGCAAGGCGGCCAGGCCCGTGCCGATTTTCCTGGGCCTTAACTTCGGCGGAAATCAGACGGTGCATCCCGACCCGGCCATCACGCTGTCGCAGTCGTGGATGCGCCCGGACAAGGCGGGCGGCGTCGAGAGCAACCGTGCGACCGAGAAAACGCGCGGCTCGTCAAAGAGCCGCTGGCCCGTGGAGCAAATCCTGGCGCGCGGCTACGGCGTGGCGACGGCCTACTACGGCGACATCGACCCGGATTTTGACGATGGGTTCCAGAACGGCGTGCACCCGCTTTTCTACAAGGCGGGGCAGACGCGGCCGGCGGCGGACGAGTGGGGCGCAATCGGCGCCTGGGCCTGGGGCCTGCGGCGGGCGCTTGACTACCTGGAGACCGACAAGGACGTTGACGCCCGCCGCGTGGCCGTCCTGGGCCACTCGCGCCTGGGCAAGACCGCCTTGTGGGCGGGGGCGTGCGACGAGCGGTTCGCCCTGGTGATCTCGAACGACTCGGGCTGCGGCGGGGCGGCGCTGAGCCGGCGCAAGTTCGGCGAGACGGTCGGGCGCATCAACAAGTCGTTCCCGCACTGGTTCTGCGAGAACTTCAAGCGCTACAACGAGCGCGAGGAAGACCTGCCGCTGGACCAGCACATGCTCATCGCGCTTATGGCCCCGCGGCCCGTCTATGTTGCCAGCGCCGAGGAGGACCGCTGGGCCGACCCTCGCGGCGAGTTCCTTGCCGCGAAGGGGGCCGACCCGGTGTACCGCCTCCTGGGGACCGACGGCATGGCCGCCGCCGACATGCCGCCGGTCGAGCAGCCCGTGACGAGCATCATCGGTTACCACATCCGCAAGGGCAAGCACGACGTCACGGAGTACGACTGGCAGCGATACATGGACTTCGCCGACCGGCACATGAAGAAGTAGGCGCGGGTGCTTGCAGTGTGACGGCCGCCGACCAAGAACTACGGCAAGAGCAGCCGCATGCTGTTTCAGACCTGGACGTTCGCGCTTTTCTTCGCCATCGTGTACCCGGTGTATCTGGCCGTCCGGCGCACGCGGCTGCGGGCTGCGTGGCTGCTCCTGGCGTCATACGTTTTTTACGGCTGGTGGGACCCGCTGTACCCTGTGTTGATAGCGTGGTCAACGCTCGTCGATTACGCGGCGGTGCGGGGGATGTCGCGCAGCCGACGGCGGAAGGCGTGGCTGGCGCTGAGCGTCGTCAACAACCTGGGCATGTTGGGTTTCTTCAAGTACGGCGCGTTTGCGGCGGAGAGCCTGACGGCGGCGCTCGCGCGGGTGGGCGTGCCGCTGGCGGTCCCGCCGCCGGGCGTCCTGCTGCCGGTGGGCATCTCGTTCTACGTGTTCAAGTCGCTCACTTACACCATCGACTTTTATCGCGGCCAGGTGTCCGAGGAACCCAGCCTCGTCCGGTACGCGGCGTACGTGTCGCTGTTCCCTCAACTCCTGGCCGGGCCGATTGACCGCGCCCGCAACCTGCTGCCGCAACTTGCGCAGGTGCCGCGCATCACGGCGGCCGACGCGGCCGACGGGGCGAGCCTGTTCATCGTGGGCCTCTTCAAGAAGGCGGCGCTGGCCGATTCGCTGGCCCTGTACGTGGAGAAGGTTTACGCCGCCCCGGGCGCGCACGAGGCGCCGGCCCTTGCGCTTGCGACCATCGCGTTCTCGTGGCAGATATACTTCGACTTCAGCGGCTATACCGACATGGCTCGCGGCATAGGGCGGGCGATGGGCATCCGCCTGATGGAGAACTTCGACCACCCGTACCTTGCGACGGGGCTGGGCGACTTCTGGCACCGCTGGCACAAGAGCCTCTCCACGTGGTTCCTGGATTACGTGTACATTCCGCTGGGGGGCAACCGCCGGGGGCCGGTGCGCACATATGTAAACATGGCCCTGACGATGCTCATTTCGGGCCTGTGGCACGGGGCGGCGTGGACGTTCGTCGCCTGGGGCGCCATGCACGCCCTGGGCCGCGTGCTGACGCGGCGCCTGGAGACCACCGGGTTCTACGAGCGGCGCGTGCCGGCAATCCTGAAGCGCTCGTGGGTCTTCGCCTTCGTGACGCTGGCGTGGGTGTTCTTCCGGGCCGGCTCGATCGGCGACGCCTGGACGATCCTCGCGCGCATGGCGGCGCTGCGGTGGGCCGACCCGGCGTGCCCGCTGCTGTTGGCCGGGCTTGTCGCCGCGGTGTGGCTGTACCAGCGGGTCCTTGAATCGCGATTTCGTCCTGCGTCGCGGCCGCACCTGCGGGTCCTGGAATCGCGACTTCTCGGCGTGGCGGAGTGGGCGCCCGTGCGTGTCGCGCTTGTGGCCGGCATGGCGCTTTACCTGGCGGTCGCGGTTACGGGCAACGGCCAGCCGTTCATCTACTTCCAGTTCTGATGCGGAGGGCGTTGTGAGTGGCGTTGCGGAAAACGGCGGTCGTGGCGGCGTGCGATTGTCGCTGCACGAGTGGCTGGCGGCCGTGGCCGTCATCGCCGCCGTCCTGCTTGCGCTGCCGCAGGCCTGGCGCCGCATCGACGCCCCGGCCGACGCCCCGAACAGCCGCGTTCCGTACCGGCTTAGCGGCGATTACTGGATGTTCGAGCGGCTGGCGGCCCGCGCGGCGGCGGAGGGCGCGGTTGCGGTCATCGGCGATTCCGTCATCTGGGGCCACTACGTTTCGGCGGCGGAAACACTGCCGGCACACCTGGGCGAGGCGGCGGAAAGCAAGGCGGCCCTGGCCGAGGCGGCGACAACGGGCGCCCCCCGCGGCGCCGCCGCGGCAAGTAACGCCCGGCCGGCAGGGGCGGGCGGGGCGGTCCGCTTCGCCAACCTGGGCGTCGACGGCATCCATCCGGCGGCCATGCACGGACTGGTGGCGTACCACGGCCGGGCCGTTGCGGGCGGGCGGGTCGTTCTGCACTGTAACCCCTTGTGGACGAGCAGCCGCCGGCACGACCTGACGGCGGCCAAGGAGTTCGCCTTCAACCATCCGCGCCTTGTGCCCCAGTTCATTCCGTGGATACCGTGTTACCGCGAGACGGCGGACGGTCGGCTGGCCATCGTAGTCGGGCGGTATCTGCCGTGGGGGTCCTGGGCCGAGCACCTGCGCGTGGCGCGCTTCGGCGGGCGCGACCTGGCGGGCTGGGCCGTCGAGCACCCCTATGAATGTCCGGTTCGCCAGTTGGCGCTTGAGTTGCCCTCGGCCGATGACGGGCCCGACCCGCCGCCCGACGCCCGCGCGTGGACCGAGAAAGGCGTTCCCGCGATGGATGCCGACTGGGTGCCGCTCGGCGAGTCGCTTCAGTGGGCGTCGCTGCGGGCGACCGTTGACGTGCTCCGCGGTCGCGGCTGCCGCGTGTTTGTCCTGGTCGGCCCGTTCAACGAGCACATGCTGGCGCCCGCGAGCCGCGAGGCGTATAAGGATATGAAGTCGGCGATGGCGGCATGGCTGCGGGATGCGGGGGTGGGCTGCCTGGCGCCCGCGCCGCTTCCGAGTTCCCTGTACGCCGACGCCAGCCATCCGCTGGCCGAGGGTTACCGCCTGCTGGCCGAGCGGCTCGGCGGGAGCGAGGAGTTTCAAACGTGGCTGAGGAACGAGTGATGCGCGTCGCGGCCGTTGTCGGGGCGATCAGCCTGGCGGCCCTGGCGGTCATTCACGCGCAGGCGGCCGACCGGCAGCAGAGCCTCGTCTTCTCGAGCGACCGGTCGGGGGCGTGGCGGATATGGACCGTGCGGCCCGACGGGTCGGGCCTTGCGCAACTCTCGCGCGGGGCCGCGGAGGGCGAGCAGGATGTTGACCCTGCGATCAGCCCCGACGGCCGGCGCATCCTGTTTACGTCGACGCGCGGGGGGGCGGCCGGCGTGTGGGTCATGGCTGCCGACGGGTCGGATGCGCGGCGTATCTGCGACGGCGACCAGGCGGAGTGGTCGCCCGACGGGCGCACTATCGTGCTTCGCCGCGGCGGCCGCATCTTCGCCCGCGACCTCGCCGCGGGGAGCGAGAAGCCCGTCACGCCCGCCGACTGGACGGGGTGCTCCGGCCCGACCTTCAGCCCCGACGGCAAGACCGTGGCGTTTGCGCGGCTTCAGGATGGCAGCAATGCTATATACATAGTTTCAGCCGACGGCGGGCAGCCGCGCCTTGTCTTCGGCCAGAAGGGGGCGTGCGAGCCGCACTTCTCGCCCGACGGCGCGCGCATCGTTTACGAGACGGAAACGCACCTGTGGACGATCGCGCCCGACGGCACGGGCAACAGGCCCCTCACGTACTTCGGCGGCGTCCAGCGATACGGCCGCTTCAGCCCCGACGGCTCGCAGGTGGTCTTCTGCCAGGCGCCGTCGCCGCAGGGACCGTGGGAACTGTACGTTATTCCGAGCGCGGGCGGATCGCCCAGGCGCGTGACCGAGGGCGGGTCCGACATGTATCCCGACTGGCGGTGACGAGGGTTGCCCGTGGCTTATGCGCCTTTCATTCCGAGCCGATGCCGCCAGGGGAGAGACTCCGCCGCGGTTCTCCTCGTTGCGGCCTGTCTGTGCTGCGCGGCAGGGGCCTGGGCCGGTCCTGCGGCCGACCCGTCGGTGCGCCTGTACGACACGGGGGCGGGCGGGCGCGCCGCTGCGGCGGAAGACTTCGCCGCCAGGAAAGGCTGGGTGCAGGTGCCGGAGGGCAGGCTCGACCGCGCCTTTGCCGGCGACGCGGTCCTCATGAACGATCGCTGCGCGGTGGTCGTGCGCCGCTCCGGCGTGGGCGCATCGGTGTATGCCGCCGCAGCCGGAGGCTGGCAGGAGCGGGCACATCTTTTGCCCGAGCCTGCGGCGGGGCAGGCGCAGGCGGGCGCGGGCGCGGCGCAGCCGGACGCGGATACGGCGAAGTCAGGGCCGGGCCAGGCGCAGCCCGCCGCGCGGCAGTCGCAGCCGGCGGCCATCGCGTGCGTGGCCAACGATGCGGGCGCGGTTGAAGTTGAGGCGTCGGGGCCGTGGATTGTCGCGGCGCCGCCCGGCCCGGCGCTCCGGCCCTCGCCGGCGCCGCCCGTGCCGTTGCCGCCGGGCGGGCAGGCGGGGCCGGCGGGGGGCGGCGCACGCTGCCGGTTCCGCCTGACGGCAGGCGAGGCGATTGTGGAGGTGCGTCCTGCGGCCGGCGTGGCGGCCCTGCTGGTCGCAAGTTCGTTGCGATACGTCGTTGTGCCCGATTTTTTCGGCGACGACGTGGTCTTGTCGGCTGCCCGCGAAGCGGCGGGCACGGCCCGCGTCTTCCCTGCCGGCCTGCCGGCTGAAAGGATGCTGCTTGCGCCCCTGGACGGCGGCGAGGCGATGCTCTTCTGCGCCTGGGAGGCCTCCGACGCAACCGCCGACCTTGTGTTCGTGGGCGAGATGCACAAGGCGGGCTTCTTCGCGGAAGGAAGGGGCGGCACGGACGCGCCGGCGCCGGGGCCCCCGGAAATGGAGTCGTTCGGGGTCTTCCGCGTGTCTGCCGCGCCGGGCAAGCGTGTGTGGCTGGCGTGCCTCCAGGGCGCCGGCATGTGGCAGGCTGCGCCGGCGGGCGCGGCGCGGGCGGGAGAGGCGCGTGGGGGAGAGCCGCCCGCGGGAGGGGGGCGGGCGGGGCTGCCCGCCGAAGCCTCGGCGAAGGCTGGCGAGTTCGTGCGCGGTTTCCGCCCGCCGATGCCGGCCCGGTGGCGCGCGGATTTCGTCGGCCCCGGCGGCATGTGCGATTCCGTTACGTTCGACGAGGCGCCGCCGGCCGCGCTGCCTGTTCCCGATGACTGGCGCGGCGAGATAGTGCTGTACCCCATCGACCGGACGCGGCAGACGCCGCTCGCGGCGATTCTTCCCACCGACGTGCTCCGCTTCACGCTGGGCGTGGGTCCGTGCCAGTACGTCCTGGATGCCGAGGGCCTGGGTTCGGCCGATGCGCCTGCCACGCCCGACGCGGTGATTGATTGGATTGAGCGCCTGGCGAAGCGCGGGCAGGCGGCGGCCGAGCGGCAGGAAATCGAGGCGCGATTGCGCGCGATGCTCGACCACCTTGCGGCCGCCCGCGCGCGGATAGGCGATTATGCCGCGTTCGGCCGCCAGGTGCGCGCTGCGTGTGCTGCCGTGCGAAGCGGCGATGCTTCTTCGGTGCGCAGCACAGGCGCGGGCGCTGCCGCAAGTGGCGCCGGCCGCGCCGAGGCGGCGGGCGATGCCGACGCCGCCGACGCCGCAGCGCTGCTTGCCATCTGCGACCGGCTTGACCATGATATCGCGCGCGGTCAGGACGGGCTGAAGACGGCCGAGGATGCTGGGCGGCTCGTCGGCCAGATGCTGGCAGCCATCGACAAAGGGTCGGCGGCGGCCGAGTTGGCGAAGGTCGGCGGAGAACTGCGGGCCATCGGGGCCGCGCACGATGCGCTGCTGGCCCGCGCCCGCATGGCTGCCAGGCGGGTGGCCGCCACGCTCCGCTTCGGCCGGGGCGACCTGGCGAAGAAGGTGCTCCCGATGGCCGAGGCGGTCCTGCGAAAGCGGTGAATCTCTGCGGGAGCGGCGGTTCGAGGTTTGCGCGGCGGGCGTCCCGACCCGCCGCGCGGAGCGGATGCTGGGCAAGTGTGGCACGGCCGGCTTGACCGGCCGTGGGCCGTGTGCGGCGTTTTCGTTCACGGCCGGTCAAGCCGGCCGTGCCACGTTGCGTCGGGAGGCGCAGAAGAAAGGGGATACGCGTGTCGCCGAGGCTTGTGACCGCTGCTCTGGTGCTCCTTGCGGGTGCGCTTGCGCCCGCCGCCGCGCGGGCCGCCGCGACGCCCAACCTTTTCGGGAACCCGAGTTTCGAGTTGGGTTCCGAAGGCTGGCGGATGGACAAGGGCAAGGGCACGGTCGCCGACTTCCGGGTAGATGCCGCCGAGGCCGCCGACGGGCGGCACAGCGCGCTGGTCTCCATCGGCGAGGTCGGCGACTGGGGCAGCCAGTTCGGCCAGTCGCTCGATGGCGGCCGACGCGGGAAGACGTACACTTTTGCCGTCTTTGTCAAGGCCGTCGGCGGGCCGGTCACTGTGCGGCTGGAGATAGAGCGAGCGGCCAACCCGTACGACCGCGCCGCACGGAGCGAGCCGCAGACGGTCACGCCCGACAAGTGGCAGGAACTGCGCGTGACGTTCACGGCCGAGAAGGATTTTGCCGAGGGGTGGTTCGCCTACGTCAGTTGCAACCAGCCGGGCGCCAAGTACCGCTGCGACATGTTCCGCTTGTACGAGGGCCCGTATGTGCCGCGCGAGGTCGGCGAGAGACAGGGGCCGGCCGACGCGGCGGTGCGGCTGTACGACACGGGGACGGCGGCGGCCCGGCCGCTTCCGCCGGAGGCCCTGGCGGCGCGCAATTGGCGGCCCGTGCCCGCCGGTCAATCGGGGTATGTGTTTGCCGGCGACGCGGTGCTGGCCAACGACCGGCTGACGGTGGTCCTTCGCCGCCAGCGCGCGGGGGCCGAGGTGTACTCTGCGGCCCCGTCGGCGGGCGGCGGTCAGGCCGCGGCGGGGTTGCCCGGCCAGGCAGGAGCCGGCCGCGCTGCGGGCGGCACGCTGCGGGCGGTTCTCTCTCCCGCAGGGGCGCCGCTCCGTGAGGGTGGCGGTTCTGAGGGCGCGAAGGGCGCCCGCGCCGAGCGGATGGCGTCGGTCAAGATAGCCGGCCAGGAGGGCGGCGCCGTGGCCCTCGAAGCCGCGTTCGCGGCCGGCGGCGGACCTGCGTCGGTCATCTATCGCCTGGGGATGGGCCAGGCGTTCGTCGAGACCGAGCCGCGCGGCGGCACGGCGGCGCTGGCCATCGAGGCCCCGTGCCGCTTTACGGTTCTGCCGGACTTCTTCGCCGATGACATCGTGATCGACGCTTCGGAGTGGCCTGCGGCCGTGGCCGAGGCGGAACTGCCCGCCGACCACTTCCTCCTGCACCTTGCGCCGGACGGCGGCGGCATCGTCATGGCCGTGTGGAACCCCGCGGCCGATGTCGTCGGCGCGGCCTTCACGGGGGCGGGCCAGGAGAGGCGCCTTGTGCGTTCCGTCGTCCCGTACGGCAAGGGCGGCAAGGTGTGGGTGGCCTGCCTGGAAGGTTCCGCGATATGGCACGCGCACCCGGTGGCGGCGGCGGACGCCGGCAAGGTCGCCGCGATTGACTGGCGCCAGCCGTTCCCGGCGCAGTGGCGGCTTGACTGGCGGCGGAAGGACGGCCTGACGGACAGTTGGGAGATGGTAACGGAAGGCCAGGACGGCCGGTTCACGAAGGTCGGCCTGTTCGGCGAGGCGCAGACGCTGCCGGCCGACCGCAAGCGGTGGACGACCGTCCTGGGGAACTTCGCGTACCCGTGCTGGATCGACCGCGGCGGCCGGGGCCACGTGCAGCCGCTCCGCAGCAAGGTTCTTGCGTTCGAGGGGCCGGCGGTGCTGTACCCTATCAGCCGCGCGCGGACCACGCCGCTGGAGGCCTTCACGGTGGTTGACGTGGTGCGTGCGACGCTCGGCGTCGGGCCGTGCGAGTACGTGCTGGACGTCGAAGGCCAGCGGTCGCAGTACAAGGGGCGGGCCACGTGCGCGAACCGCGATTTCCTGAATCCTATCTTCGAGAAGGGCGAGCAGCGCCGCCGCCGGGCCGAGGTTGAGCAGTCGCTCAAGGAAGTCATGGTCTTCGTACGTCACATCCGCGACCGTGTTGAGCAGTATGTTGCCTTCGGCCGCTGGACGCTGGAGCACCTGGCGCAGCAGAAGAAGGCGCACCCGCACCTGGCGGCGCAAATCCAGGAACTGGAGCGCCTGGCCCGCGAGATCGACGCCCGCGTGGCCGCCCGCAGGGACAAGATCAAGACGCCCGACGAGGCCCAGCGCATGGTGGACGAGTTCAGGGCCACGGTTCTCGACAACACGGGCCCCGACGCGCCGGCCAAGTGCAAGTCTTTCACCGCCGCCGTCGTCGAAATCGGGGGCAACCAGGATGAACTGGTGGGCGAGTGCCGGTGGGCCGTCAAGGTCGTCCGGCAGCGGGCGGGGCTGCTGGCGGCCGTGGACCCGCGGATGGCCGAGGTCGTCGCCGAAATCCGCCGCCGCAGCCAGCAGGTCCTGCGCAACCCCGCCGGCCATGAGGGAGCACAGCACTGATGGCCCCGCATCGGCTGATGCTTCGCGGTTTCCTGGCGGGGGCGCTTACCGTGCTGCTTGCCGCGGGATGCGGCGAGCCGCCTGGCGCGCCCTCCGCCGCCCAGGAGGCTCCTGGCGCGGATGCGCCGCGGGAGCGACTGCCGCGCGGGGGCTGCCTGGAGGTCATCACCACGCCGACGGGCGTGCGGATGGCCCTGGTTCCCGCGGGCGAGTTCGTCATGGGCGGCGGCGGCGCGGACGACGAGAAGCCGCCCCACCGTGTCCGGCTCGCCGCGTTTTACATCGACGTCACGGAGGTCACGCAGCAGTCGTACCAGGCCCTCATGGGCCGCAACCCGTCCAAGTTCCAGGCCCCCGACCGGCCCGTCGAGCGCGCCAGTTGGCTGGCGGCAATCAAGTACTGCAACATGCGGAGCATGCGCGAGGGCCTGAAGCCCTGCTACGACCCGGCGACGGGGGCGTGCGACTTCTCGGCCGACGGCTACCGCCTGCCCACCGAGGCCGAGTGGGAATACGCCTGCCGCGCGGGAACCGCCGGCGCCTACTCGTTCGGTGACGACCCGCGCGGCCTGGCGGCCCATGCGTGGCTGAAGGACAACGCGGCGGGCACGACCCAGCCGGTCGGGCAGAAGAAACCCAACCCGTGGGGCCTGTACGACATGCACGGGAACGTGGCGGAGTGGTGCCAGGACCTGTACGGCGAGTCCTACTACGCGGCATCGCCGCCGGCGGACCCGCCGGGTCCGGCGTCGGGCGACGAGCGCGTCTTGCGTGGCGGCAGTTGGCGCTGGACTGCCGACGCCTGCCGCAGCGCCGCCCGCGCCAGCGAGCCGCCCGGCCTGGCAGACGTGTGTTTCGGCTACGAGGCGTACGGTTTTCGCTGCGTGCGGCGCGGGCCGGCGCGCCGCTGACACTACAGCGCGGCGGGTCGGGAGACCCGCCGCACAAGTCCGCGCCACACGTGCCGCCCCGGCTTCTCCTACTTCGTCTTGAACGCGCGCTGGTGGTCGCGGGCGGGAATGCGGACCGCGTACGACGCCGCGTCGGGCGCAGCGTGCAGTTCGATGTGGTTGGCCTTGCAGCCGTCGGCAGGGCCGAGGTTGGCGATAAGTTCCTCGTCGGTGTTGTCCGCTCCCGGCCCGAGGTTCTTGTGCAGTTGGTAGTTGGCCTGGATGGAGTCCGTTGCCTTCAGCGCGGCCCTGGTCTTCGGGCCGCAGCCCTTCCGGTGGCCGTTGTTCATCACGGTTACAGTGGGCTTGACGGAACGGACCAGGACGGGATTGTTCGACAAGTCCAGGCCGTGGTGGCCCACCTGGAACACGTCCACCTCTCCGGCGAGATTGACGGGGCAGACGAGGCTTGCCTCCAGGCGGCCCGTCAGGTCGGCCGTGTCGAGGAACTCAAAATCGCCGAACCGCAAGAGGAGCACGGTGGAGTTGGCGTTCTCGGACGTGTCCTCGGCGTAGGCGGGCGACTCCGACGCGGGAATCGGGTTCGGCTTCTGCGCCGGCCCCGGCGGCGCGAACTTCTTCGCCGCGGCCAGGCAGGTGAGGCTGACTTTCGCCGCGCCGTCGGCCTGCCGCAGCGGAATCGTATCCCCCGCCTTCAGGACCGTGTAAGCCGCCGTCTGCCGGAAGGCAAGGTACTTGTCGTAACTGGGGTCCGGCGAGCCCCGCTGTCCGCCCGGGTCGTACACCTTGCGGACGGGAATCCGCTTGGCGACCTCGGCCGCGCCGCCGTGATGGTCGATGTCGAAGTGGGTGACGACCAGGTGGTCAATCTGCTGGATCTTGGCCGCCTGCCTGGCCACGGCGGCGATGCGGTCGGGGTCGCGCCCGCCGTCCATGCCCGCGTCGATGAGAATGGATTCTCCGGCGGGGGTGACGATGAGCGTGGCGCCGCCCCCCTCGACGTCGATCCAGTAGATATCCAGGCGCTTATCGCCCGCGCCGCCCTGCGCCGGCAGGGCGCACAGGCCCGCCAGCACGGCCCCCGCTGCGCACATCAGGACGGCCCGCACGATGCAACCGGTCATATTCCGGCCTCCTGTGACAGGGCGGCTGAGAGCGCGGCCGCGACCTGACTTCGGCACGCCGCGCGACCGGGCTCGCCACCCTGGCACGGCCACGCGCCGTGCCGCGGCCGGCGGCGTCGCCCCGGCCAGTCAGCACTTCCCGCCTCGCGGGGGATAGGTCGAGCCGCCGCTGTAAAGCGGCGGGTATCGCCGATTGTCCAAGATGCCCGCCCGCCCCGGCGGGCGGCTCGATGCGTCCGCCGCGCGGCCATGGGATTATCCTCTACTGCTGCGGGAAGTGCA
>Ga0194112_10008042_pt1 | contig 13639 bp, 8 predicted proteins | sample TA2MahC400mmetaG_FD_146191 | JGI IMG/M metagenome (GOLD analysis project Ga0194112, IMG submission 146191) | Freshwater microbial communities from Lake Tanganyika, Tanzania - TA2015016 Mahale Deep Cast 400m | ecosystem: Environmental > Aquatic > Freshwater > Lake | place: Tanzania: Lake...
ACTGTCAAAGTTATCCTCCTTATCTGTGATTGTTATGCGCTGTTGAGCTAGGGACGCGATGTATTTATGGTCAGACATTATAACACAAAACGCCCATTTTGCCAACGGAGCAACAGTGTGCTATAATTAGTAGATGGGAAAACTCGCTGGAGTGCGGACGCAAGTCCGCCTTTACGAGGCCAGAAGCAGACTTGCGTCTGCACTCCGGCTCCCAAATTCTCAAATACTGATAATCAGTAGATGAGAAAACTTGCTGGAGTGCGGACGCAAGTCCGCCTTTACGAGGCCAGAAGCAGACTTGCGTCTGCACTCCGGCTCCCAAATTCTCAAATACTGATAATCAGTAGATGAGAAAACTTGCTGGAGTGCGGACGCAAGTCCGCCTTTACGAGGCCAGAAGCAGACTTGCGTCTGCACTCCGGCTCCCAAATTCTCAAATACTGATAATAGAAACACCGGTTTGCCTCGTTGCCTGGAAACAGAATGTCATACCGAAAGGGGGGATGTGATATGAGCAAGGACAATCTAGCCAGGTTGTCCATTTTCGCCTTTCAAGGGCCAAACCAAACGTGTTCCCAGTTTTGCCGTCCGCCGATGAAAGACGACGGCGATAACTAAATCCAAAGGAGGAAGAGAAGATGAAAAAGGTACTATTCAGTTTGGTGGGTGTTCTGGTCGTGGCGAGCCTGCTGGCCTCGGCTTGTGCCCCGAAGGCCACGCCGACGCCCACGCCGAAACCCGAGGCCACTCCCACGCCGGTGCCACCGACTCCCACCCCCAAGCCCCCCGAGGCCAAAAAGGTCACCATCACCCTTTGGCATCAGTGGGGTGGTGATTATCTCAAGGCCATTGAGCAAGCTTTCCAGGACTACATGGCCGCGCATCCCAACGTGACCATTGACCTATCCAAGCCTGAGGATACGGCCAATGCGTTGAGCGTGGCCATTCCCGCTGGCGAAGGCCCCGACATCATCGGCTGGGCCAACGACCGGATCGGTGATCAGGCTCTGGCGGGGAACATCGTTCCTCTGGACGACTACGGCATCACCATGAGCTTCCTGGAGAAGACCTACGAGCCGGCGGCGGTGCGTGGGGTGGTGTGGCAGGACAAGATCTGGGCCTTGCCTGAGAGCCAGGAAGGTATCGCCTTCGTCTACAACAAGGCCATGGTGGACGAGAAGTATCTCCCGACGGATCCTACGGACTTCGACGCCTTGCTGGCCAAGGCCAAGGCTTTCTACGAGGACACGGGCAAGTACCTGGTGTGCAACCAGGGCCTGGGCAACCCCGATGCCTATCACGTGGCCCCCATCTACTTTGGCTTTGGTGTGCCGGAGTACGTGGACGACCAGGGCAACGCCTACCTTGGTACTCCTGAAGCCCTCGCCGCAGCGGAGTGGATGGTGAAGTTCAGCCAGTACGCCCCTGGGGAGACCAGCCACGACATCTGCAAGGCCATGATCGTGGACGGCAACGCCGGGGCCTGGTGGACTGGCCCGTGGGCCATCGCTGACCTGGAGGCGGCGGGCATTGACTACGGCATCCTTCCCATGGGCAAGCCCTTCGTGGGCATCAAGACCCTGATGCTCAGCGCCAATGCCGTGGATCGCGGCAACGCCGAAGTGGCTCTGGACATCATGAAGTACTTCACCAGTGGTGAGGTGCAGAAGAAGATCGCCCTGGTGAACAAGACCATCCCGGCGCCGACGGGTGCGGTGCAGGATCCCGAGATCAAGGCCTTAGCCACCCTGGCCGGGTTTGGGGCTTCGATGAATCTGGGTGTGCCCATGGCCAACACCCCCTACGCCAGTGCGCAGTGGGGGCCGGTGGGTGACGCCACCACCGCGTTGTGGACTGGCGCCCAGACCCCCCAGGAAGCCATGGCCGGAGCTCAGGCAGCCATCGAAACCGCCATCGCGGGGATGAAGTAGGCTGGTTACGTTAACAGCGGGAAGGGGCGATAAGCCTCTTCCCGCTTCTTCTACCTCAGAAGGGAGGTGCAAAATGGTCGGCTGGTCGGGACGCCGCAAAACGTTGACCATTCTGTTGTTCGTGGCCCCTACGCTCCTTGGTCTCCTCATCTTCAGCATCTTTCCCCTGGTACTCAACATCTTCATCTCGCTGACCAACCGGGGCAAGTTTCACCCTAACCCCGATTGCACGCAGACGATTTGGAAGATCGTGGAACCCACCTGTTGGCTGGGCAACCCGCCCAAAGGGCTGGCGGAGCCCTTTGGTTTCCAGACCCCTGTCTACCAGAATTACGCCGATCTGCTCGGCGGGCTGTTCGGCAGGGCAGGACTCGTGGCTCTCTTGCATATTGTGATCGCCCTGCTGCCGCTGCTGGCAGCCTGGTACCTGAACCGCCGCTTTGACCGGCAACTCACTCGTCCTGTCCCTTCATGGATGGTCTGGTTGGGTGGGTTGGTCGGCGTCTTCCTCGTGAGCCGGCTGGCGGATGTTCCGGGAGCCTACAACACCTTGCTTCGAGCCGGCAATTTCATTATGGTGAATATTCGCACCATACTGTACGTCGTCGTATGCATGCCGCTTTTCTTCACCCTGGGGTTGATCATGGCCCTCATCTTGAATAACCGCCATATAAAGGGACTGACCTTCTTCCGGGTGATCCTGATCGTCCCCTGGGCCGCCTCGACGGTGGCCATCATGATGTCCCTGGTCTGGCAGTTCTTCTTCCGCGAGCGGGGCACCATCAACCAGCTCGTGGGGTTGCTGAACATCAAAGGGCCGGCCTTCCTCAACAACTCCTTATGGGCCTTCGTCATCGTCGTCCTGGTCAATCTGTGGTACACGTATCCGTTCTTCATGGTCTCCCTGCTGGGTGGCTTGCAATCCATCCCCCAGGAGCTATACGAGGCCGCCGAGGTGGACGGCGCCAGTTGGTGGAAGCAGTTGATCAATATCACCCTGCCCCTGTTGCGCCCGATCGCCCTGCCCATCATCGTCCTTAGCTCCCTCACGACATACAAGATAGATGCTGTGGTATGGTCACTCACCAGGGGCGGGCCTATCGCAGGGGCTGGCAAGCCAGGAGCCACCGAGTTCGTCATGCTCCACGCCTATAAACAGATCTTCGAGACCCAGGCCTATGGTCGCATGGGAGCGTTCGCGGTGATCCTGTTTGTGATGCTCTTCGCTGCCACCCTGTACAGCCTGCGCATCACCCGGATCACGAAAGGAGCCTACGAATGAACCGGCCACCTACTCTTGCTGCCAGGATCGTGATGTATGCTGTTCTGGTGGGAATGACCCTCTTCGCCCTCTATCCCATCTGGTTTGCCATCCTGGCTTCAGGGCGAGCAGGCGATCGGCTCTACACCTTCAACCTGGCTGGGATGTTCGTCCCCACGCAGTGGACCTTCGAAAATTATCGCACCTTGCTCTACGAAACATCGTTTCTCACCTGGATAAAGAACAGCCTGTTCGTGGCCACGCTCACCGCCATAGCCTCCGTGTCTCTCGGCACCTCGGGGGGGTTCGCCTTCTCCCGCTTTCGCTTCCGTGGGCGCGAGGCAGGGCTCATCCTCTTCCTGGCCATCCAGGCTTTTCCGGGCATCCTGGCCCTCGTCCCCATCGCCCAGATTTTGAGCGCCTTCGGCCTGTATCGAAACCACTGGGGGCTGATCATGGCCTACATGTCCGGCCAGCTCGTCTTTGCCACCTGGATGCTCAAAGGCTATTTCGACACCATCCCCATTGACCTGGAAGAGGCAGGGATGATTGACGGCGCCGGGCCCATCCAGTCCTTCGTGCACATCGCCCTGCCCCTGGCCCGGCCCATGCTGGCTACCACTGCCCTGTTTGGCTTTATGGCCGGCTGGGGCGAGTTCTTCCTGGCCAACATCCTCATCCCCGCGCCCGACGCCAGGAAAACGGTGATGGTGGGCATGTTCCAAATCGCCAACGAAGTCAACATCCCGTGGGGCCAATTCGCGGCCGGCGCGGTGCTGGTCATCATCCCCATCCTGCTGGTGTTCCTCTTCCTGCAACGCTACCTGGAGGCCGGGCTGACCATGGGTGGGGTGAAGGGTTAGAGCGACCACTGGAAGAGTTCATTTGACGACTCCGCGGTCGGCTACCGTACCTTCTTCGGTGTGTCCTCCATGGCCCAGATCAACGTCGCCCATCCGGCGGCTCGCGATTGGCTGATTGATGCTGCGCGCTACTGGCTGCGTGAATTCGACGTGGACGGCTACCGGCTGGACTACGCCATCGGCCCCGGCCCGGATTCTGGTCTGACTTCTGGGCGGCGTGCAAGGCCGAGAAGCCGGGCTGCTTCTGCTTCGGCGAGGTGGCGGACGCGCCCGATGAATCGGGCTTTCCTGCCTGGGGCTAACCGCACTTGGAAGATTGGGAGTCAGAAGACTGGCAGGTACTCAACACACAACTCAAAACCCGAAACCCGAAACCCGAAACCGTCGTCGGATTCTGATCGCCATTGTGCTGCTTGCCGCCTTGCTGCGAGGCTGGGCCGTCTGGCGACTACCCGTAGACTATGATGAGCCCGTCTACCTGCAGGCCGGCAATGACTATGCCCAGGCGCTCAGGGCTGGTGACTGGAACGGCGTGATAGACTACGCTGAAAACCGTGAACACCCTGCGCTGGTCAAGCTGCTCTACGGCCTGACGGTGCTGGCTTTGGGCCAGAACGCCAGTCGGGCGGTGGCGCTGTACGCCTGCCGTTTGGTTTCAGCCATATTTGGCACCCTGGCGGTGCTGGCGCTGGCGCTGTTTGATCCGCTGGCTGGCGGCCTGCTGGCCATCCATACCCTGGCCGTGAAATACACCGCCCAGGCCTACCTGGAAGCACTGCCCCTCCTGGCCTCCCTCGGCGCAGTGTCGGCTCTCCGTCGTTCGACCCGCGTTCGCGACCGTTGGTTCTGGCTTTCGGCCTTGGCCCTGGGGGTGACGGCTGCCAGCAAGTTCGCCTACCTGCCCATCGTCTGTGTGATTCTCTATCTGGCCATACGGGAAAAGCGCTTCCGCTGGCCCGACCTGTTGTTCTACCTGGCGTTTTCCATTGCCGCCTTCTGGCTGTTTAATCCGACCCTGTGGCACGATCCGCTCCCGAGGCTGACTGAGTCCCTTCTTTTCCACGGTCGTTATTCGCAGAGCGCCCACGTCCAGGCGTCGGGCTATCCCTGGTATCAGCCACTCCTCTGGATCTCCCGTTCCATGCCCTCGGTTTGGCACCCGGAGGTGATTTTCTACTTTGGTTTCGACGAGGTCATCTTCCTGCTGGCTGTAGTCGGCCTGTGCTGGGAGTGGCGTGAACGCCGCTGGGTTGTGGTCTGGATCGTTACCAACTTGCTCTTCTTACTCGTCTGGCCCACCAAGTGGCCCCAGTACACGCTGGTCCTGGTTCCGGCCCTCTGCCTGGCAGCCGCGTCGCCAGCGGCCCGCTTCTACCGCTGGTTCAGAGAGCAAGAAACCTACTGGGAGTGGCTGAAGGGGATGCTCCCCCGGCCGCCGCTTGCTTTTTGGATCATCTCCGCCGGCCTCATCGTTTTGATCGCCGTAGGATACATCGCCCACAACCTGGACCTGACGTTGGGTCGGCTGGGATGGTCGCACTTTACCGTCCAGGGTACGCTGCTACCTAGCAACACCGTTTATGACATTCTGACAGGGACCGATGGGCAGATGATCCTCGGTACCGACCACGGGGCAGTGATCTGGTCTCCACCGTCAGCCACCGACCTGCCCGACACCTGGATCGTGTTCACCGCCGAGAACTCCGACCTGCCCCACGATCGTGTGTTGGCTGTTGTCAGGGATGAGGATGGCCACCTGTGGTTCGGCACGGAAGCCGGCCTCGGTCGCTACGACGGGACCGAATGGCAAACCTATCGAGCAGAAGATCTGGGCCTAGAAGAAGACAAGGTGCACGCCCTGGAGCTGGGGAGCGATGGCCGTCTGTGGATTGGCACCAGTGCCGGCGCTGCGGTTTTCGACGGCCAAGAGTGGACACCCTTCACCACAGCAACCTCAGGATTGGTAGATGACTTCGTGATGTCCCTGGCCATTGCGCCCCGCCCTCAGGGCGACGTGGTGTGGTTTGGCACACAGCAGGGGATCAGCCGTCTAGACACGGCGACGGGCGATTGGATCAGTGTTCAGATGGAAGACACCGGCGCAGAGTGGAACAGTGTAGCCGATCTCCTGATAGACTCCGGCGGCCGGTTGTGGGCAGCGACGCTAGGTGGAGGGCTTAGCCTTTGGGACAGCGAGGCTTGGCATTCCTACCGCGTCAGCAACTCGGGGATTCCGTTTAATACCGTACAAGCGGTTTTCGAAGCTGAGCCCGGCACACTCTGGGTGGGAACGGCCCTGCCAAATAATGTTGGCGGTGTCGTAGCTACTTTTGACGGCCAGAAGTGGACAGCCTTCACTACCCGCAATTCCGGCTTCTCCGGCGCAGAGCCGTTGACCATTGCTCAGGATGAAAAGCAGCGGGTGTGGATCGGCACGCGCAACGGCGGAGTGGACATTTTCCAGCCGCAGCGCTGAGTATCTCGTGCCGACAAGGTTCAAAATCACAGCGGAGGTTTCACAGATGAGATTCCCGCGTTGCAGCGGTATCCTGCTGCACCTCACGTCGCTTCCCGGCCGATTCGGCATCGGCGACCTGGGCGACGAGGCCTACTGGTTTGTGGATTTTCTGGCGGCAGCCGGCCAATCCTACTGGCAGGTGCTCCCCCTGAGTCCCACTGGCTACGCCGATTCTCCCTACCAGACCCTTTCCGCCTTTGCCGGCAACCCGATGCTCATCAGCCCCGAAAAGCTGGTGGAGACCGGCCACCTCTCGCCAGCGGACCTGGAGGACGTACCTGCTTTCCCCAACGACCGGGTGGATTTCGGGCCGGTTATCCACTATAAGACGGGCTTGCTGAACCGGGCCTTCGCCAACTTCCGGACCCAGGCCCCTGCCAGCCAGCGAGCGGCCTTTGCCCGCTTCTGTGACGAGCGGGCTCCCTGGCTGGATGACTTTGCCCTGTTTATGGCCTTGAAAGAGGCTCACCATCTCCGCCCCTGGCACGAGTGGGAACTGGAAGTCGCCACCCGGCAGCCGGAGGCGTTGGCCCACTGGCGGGAGTCGCTGGCCGACGAAATCGAGAATCAAAAGTACCGACAATGGCAGTTCTTTGAGCAATGGCTGACCGTCAAACGCTACGCCAACGAGCGGGGCATCCGCATCATCGGTGACATCCCCATCTTTGTCTCCATGGACAGCGCCGACGTTTGGGCCAACCCCCACCTTTTCCACTTTGAAGAGGATCTCCAGCCAACCGTCGTCTCCGGCGTGCCCCCCGACTATTTCAGCGAGACGGGGCAACTCTGGGGCCATCCCCTCTATCGCTGGGAGGTGATGGCTCAGGACGGGTACGCCTGGTGGATCGCTCGTTTCCAAATGGCCTTCACCCAGGCCGATGTGGTGCGGATTGATCACTTTCGGGGCTTCTATAACTACTGGGAAGTCCCAGCAGGGGAGGAAACAGCCATCAAGGGACGCTGGTTATACGGCCCCGGCGCCGACCTGTTCCACGCTGTTACCGCTGCGCTGGGCGAGGTAGCCATCATCGCCGAAGACCTGGGCGATTTCGACGACGAATCGCGCGCCGGCGTGGACGCTTTGCAGGCCGAGTTCGGCTACCCCGGCATGAAAGTGCTCCAGTTCGCTTTCGGCTCCGGACCAGGCGATCTCTTCCTGCCCCACAACTTCACCCGCGACTATGTGGTGTACACCGGTACCCACGACAACGACACGACGGTGGGGTGGTACCAGGTGACCTCCACAGAAGCGGAGCGAGACTATGCCCGCAAGTATCTGGGCAGCGACGGCTCCGACATCGCCTGGGATCTGATCCGACTGGCGTGGGCTTCGGTAGCCAACACGGCCATGACCACCGTCCAAGATCTGCTGAGCCTGGGGCACGAGACCCGCATGAACACGCCAAGTACCGTCGGCCCGCCCAACTGGTGCTGGCGTATCTTGCCCAGCGCGCTGACCGATGGGGTCGCCGCGCGGCTCCTCGAACTGACCGCCGTCTACGGGCGGATTCCATGAAGCAATATATCCAGGAGGTGAATGTTGTCAACCGAATTCTCTACCCCCGAATGGGTCAAAGACGCTGTTTTCTACCACATCTTTCCTGACCGCTTCGCCAAGAGCGAGCGGGTGCCCAAGCCGTCTAACCTGGAGCCGTGGGACAGCCCGCCGACCGTTCACGGCTTCAAGGGCGGCGACCTGCTGGGCGTGGCCGAGCACCTGGACTACCTGCAGGAGCTGGGCATCACCGCCATCTACTTCAACCCCATCTTCCAGTCGGCGGCCAACCACCGCTACCACACCCACGACTATTACCAGGTGGACCCGATTCTTGGAGGGAATGAGGCTTTCCGCGAGATGCTGGACGCGGCCCACGCCCGGGGAATCAGCGTGGTGCTGGACGGCGTCTTCAACCACGCCAGCCGGGGGTTCTACCAGTTTAACCACACCCTGGAGAACGGAGTGACCTCGCCTTACCTGGACTGGTTCTATTTCGATGAGGAGCGACTGCGAGCCGGGCAGCCGTTGGATGCCTATCCTTCTCCAGAGAAGGAACGTCGTCTGGCAGGAAGCCGTCGCAGCCGGCAGGAACTGGGTTATCAAGCCTGGTGGGACGCGCCGGCCCTCCCCAAGCTCAACACCAACACGCCGGCCGTGCGCAACTTCATCTTCGACGTGGCCCGCCACTGGATCGAGCTCGGCATTGACGGCTGGCGGCTGGACGTGCCCCACGAGGTAGACGACGATGAATTCTGGCAAGAGTTCCGCCGCGTGGTCAAGACGGCCCATCCAGAGGCGTACATCGTGGGCGAGATCTGGTTCGACGGCCGCCGCTGGCTGCAGGGCGACCAATTCGACGCGGTGATGAACTACATCTTCAACCGTGCCTGCCTCGGCTTCTTCGGTGGGGAGGGCCTGGACACCGCCCAGCGTCCCGGAGGTTTCACCTTGCAGCCGTTGAACGCCGTGCAATTCGCCAATGCCATAGATGACCTGCTGGCCCTCTACCACTGGGAGGTGACGTTGGTGCAGCTCAACCTCCTCAGCAGCCACGACATGCCCCGCTTTCTGACGCTGGTGCGGGGGGACAAAGCGGCGCTGAAACTGGCCACGCTGTTCCAGATGACCTTCCCCGGCGCGCCCTGCGTCTACTACGGCGACGAAATCGGGATGGAGGGTGGCTCCGACCCCGACTGTCGCCGCGCCTTTCCCTGGGACGAGGCCCGCTGGGACCACGACCTGCTGGCCTTCTTCAGACGAGCGATCCATCTGCGCTACGAGCATCCCGCCCTGCGGCGCGGGCGCTACCTTCGCCTCCACGCCGACGACCGACACGGGGTCTACGCCTTTGCCCGCCAGGGGGAGGAGGAGACGCTGGTAGTGGTATTGAACAACGGCCCGGCCAGTTACGACTTGGATGTGCCGGTGCAGGGCCTATTCGCCGACGGCACAGCCCTGCACGACTTGTGGGATGGTGGAACTTCCCCCCCAAAGTTGGGGGGGACCGAGGGGGGGCGAGGCCAGGCGCAGGTAGCCGCCGGGCGGATCACCGGCGCGACGCTGCCGCCTCGGTCGGCGGCGGTGTTGGCGGCGGCAGACAACTGAAATTGACGGGTGGCAAGGTTTGTGTTACAATAAAACCACCTCAGGACGAAGATGGAAGGGGGAATGTCTGATGAAAGAGAACGTTATACCGGTCGTCAAACTCCCACGGGCTGACATTGAGCTGACCGAGTTGATGGCTCGTTTTCAAGGCCAGCCTGTCGGTTTCCAAATCCCAAAACTGGACGGTATTTTGCTCCTCCTCCCTATGGAAGACTACAGTTTTGTGACTTCGGCCATCCAGGCAAGGAAGGCGCTACCTGTCCGCCCATCCGCAACACCGGCCGAATACTTTGCCGAAACGGTACGTGTTCTTCGCCGCCTGGAACGGAAGCACGGCATGACCTCGGCCGAGTTCTACCGCAAGTTCCAGGAAGGCGCTCTTCAGGAAGGCCCAGACGACTACTGGGAGTGGCGTGTCCGTTACAAGAGCCTCTTGACCATGCAAAAGCAATTTGGTTTTTCGGAGGCAGAAGTAACGGATGCCTGATGGAAAGATCAGGGCCTACTATTGGGACATTTTCACGGCACTAGCGGAGATCGCTGACCTGCTGGACACGACGCACGCCGACTACAGTTTCCCTTCCGAGGACGAGGTGGAGTGTATTGCCGCTCTTCATGCCAACCTTGTCTTCAAGGATGGCTATCGGCTGATCGTTCACTCCTGGCTGGATGCTACAGCGGACGTCAGGGAGTATGATTACGCCTATGTTTACCTGGATGAGGAGGGGAACCGTATTTTTCAATACGACGATGCCCCCCATCACCCAGAATTGTCTACCCATCCTCACCACATGCACAAGGGTAGGAAGCCCGCCGAGGGTGTTGACAAGGCTCTTCCCCTGGATGTTCCAAGAGTAGACTTCGCCACTGTCCTCTCAAAGATCCAACGGCTCAAATCGCAGACCCGTTGACCGGCATAGGTCAAGATAACCCGATTGACTGGTTCCACATCTCCACTCGCGCCTATCAACTGCAGACCTATGGCACAGACTACGATTTCCGCTGGCTGGAGAGGAGGCTGGACGGCCTCGGATTCCACCTGGTGTTCTGCACGCGGACGCCGCAATCCTTTGAGCAGGCCCGCGCCGAGCGGCTCAACGAATCTTGTTCGATAAATCCTCGGATTCGCTGTTCTATGCACGCGAGCGGAAAGAAAAGGAGGATGAAATGAACCTGCGATCACGTTTTCTCAATGGCATTCTCGTATTGGCTTTCGTACTGGCCCTGCTAGCCGCCGGGTGCCGGCAAACGCCCACTCCGGCTCCCACTCCGACTCCGGGACCAACAGCGCCACCGCCCACGGCGGAGCCTACACCTACGGCAGCCGCCATACCGTCGCCAGTGGCTGAAAAGCCGCTGTACCTGGCCATCATCTGGCACCAGCACCAGCCGCTTTACTTCAAAGACCCGGCCACGGGTGTCTACCAGAAGCCCTGGGTGCGCGTCCACGCCGCCAAGGACTACGTGGACATGGCCGCCATGCTGGAGCAATATCCCGACATCCAGGTCACCTTTAACCTCACCCCCAGCCTGATTCGCCAACTGGACGACTTAGCCGCTGGCGCTACTGATATGTACTGGGAGATGACGATGGTCCCAGCGAAGCAACTCACCGACGAACAAAAGCGGTTCATTATAGACCGCTTCTTCGACATCAACCCCAAGATCATCGCCCGTTTCCCCCGCTACCAGGAACTCTGGGAAAAACGGGCTGTCAGCAGCAGCTATCCACCCTTCGCCTATACCGTGCAAGACTACCTCGATCTGCAGGTGCTCTTCAATCTGGGCTGGACCGATCCTGACTGGCTGGCCGAAGAGCCGCTGGCCAGCCTGGTGGCCCAGGGGCAAAATTTCGCCGAGGAGGACAAGGCCACCGTTCTGAACGAACACGCCCGCCTGGTGGCCGAGGTCATCCCACTCCACAAGCGCTTGCAGGACGAGGGCCGCATCGAAGTGACCATGACCCCCTTCTTCCACCCCATCCTGCCCCTGCTGCTGGACAGCAACCTGGCCAGCATCGCCGTGCCCGACATCGAACTGCCGCCGCGCTACACCTACGGCTTCGACGCCGTGGCCCAGGTCAACCTGGGCGTGGATTTCTACACCGAAACCTTCGGCCAGCCGCCCAAGGGCATGTGGCCGGCCGAGGGGGCGGTGGCTCAGGGGATCGTGGGCATGGTCGCCCGGGCGGGGATGCAGTGGATGGCCAGCGACGAGGAGGTGCTGGCCCGCAGCCTGGGCAAGACCAGCTTTGCCCGCAGCGGTCAGGAGGTCGTGCAGGACGCCGATGCCCTCTACCGGCCCTACATCGTCAGCAGCCGGGGCGATCAGATGTACATCATCTTCCGGGACAAAGCGATCAGCGACAAGGTGGGCTTCACCTACAGCGGCACCCCTGGTCTGGCGGCGGCCAGGGACTTCGTGAACCGCATCCTGGCCATCCGCGCCAGGCTCGAAGAGAGCGGTGCGGAAGGCCCGAACCTGGTGAGCGTGATCCTGGACGGCGAAAACGCCTGGGAGCACTATCCCAACGACGGCAAGGAGTTCCTCCACAACATGTATCGCCTGCTGCAAGAAGAGCAGGAAAAGGGCACCATCCGTACCATCACGCCCAGCGCCTACGTCACCCAGTTTCCCGACGAGCCTAAAATCGAGGAGCTGTGGGCCGGCAGTTGGGTCAGCCCCGACTATCTGACCTGGATCGGCGAGGACGAAGAAAACCGCGCCTGGGACTACCTGGGCCGGGTGCGGGAGTTCGTGGAGAGACGCAAGAAAGGGCTGGACGAGGACACCCTGGCCGCGGTGATGGACGCCATCTACACCGCCGAGGGCAGCGATTGGTTCTGGTGGTACGGCGCCGATCAGAACAGCGGCGACGACGCCAGCTTCGACCTGCAATTCCGGCTGACCCTGCAACGAGTCTACGAGCTGATGGGCGAAGAAGTGCCCACCTTCCTCAAAGTGCCGGTGATCCCTCAAACCCCCGTGGCTCCGGTGGCCGGCGCCTCGGCGGTGATCACGCCCACTATTGATGGCCTGGCCGGAGAAGAGGAGTGGCAGGGTGGGGGCTATTACGTCGAAGAGGATGGCGTCATCGCCCAGCTCTGGTACGGTTTCGACACCGAAAACCTCTACTTGCAGCTGGACGCTGGCCAGCCCTGGGCCGATACGTTCGCTTCGCTCAGTACAGGGGTGAGCGACGAGACCCGCATCGGCTTCTACCTGACCCGGCCCGGCGGCGGGCCCGAACAGCCATTCAGCCGCATCGGCGCCGAGGAAACCCTGCTGGGCTTCGGGGCCAACGTGTTGCTGGAAGTGACGGCCAAAGGCGATGCTGCCACCGCCACCTTCTACGTCGTGGAAGATGGTAACTACAGCGAAGCCGTTGCTGACTTGCCAGTCGGCCTCTTCGGCAGCACGTTGGAAGTGGCCCTCCCCTACGCCGACTTCGGCAAGCCCGACGCCGGGGATACCTTCAAGCTGCGGGTGGTGATCAGCGAGGGCGAGCAGCGGGACATCCAGGCGGTGCCGGGCGCTGGCCCCGCTCAACTCGTGGTGCCCGACCTGGGGCTGACCACGCCCATTCTCACCGTCGTTGACCCCGAAAAGGACGATCACGGGCCTGGCCACTACACCTATCCCCTGGACGCCGTGTTCAGCGCCCGCGCCTACGACCTGACCGAGTTCGCCGTGGCCGAGGACGACAACAACCTCATCTTTCGCTTCACCTTTGCGGGCAAGCTCAACAACGACTGGGGCGCGCCCAACGGCATGGGCATTCACGCCCTGGATGTGTACATTGACGCCACGGAGGGCGGCGAGCGCAAGCTGTTGCCCGGTCGCAACGCCGCCCTGCCGGTGGGCAGCGGCTGGGAATTCGCCTTATGGGCCGAGGGCTGGACGCCCGGCCTCTACGGCCCGCCGACAGCCGATTCCCCCAAAGCGGTGCAGATCGGTGACATC
>Ga0194112_10008045_pt1 | contig 13637 bp, 9 predicted proteins | sample TA2MahC400mmetaG_FD_146191 | JGI IMG/M metagenome (GOLD analysis project Ga0194112, IMG submission 146191) | Freshwater microbial communities from Lake Tanganyika, Tanzania - TA2015016 Mahale Deep Cast 400m | ecosystem: Environmental > Aquatic > Freshwater > Lake | place: Tanzania: Lake...
ACCGCCGCCATCGTTCGGCCGGTGCCACCCGCCCTTCTCGCCCTCATTGTTCGGGTCGGTTCTCAGCATCCATTGGCCGGTCAGGTCCATGTAAGCACACGACGACGGCGCAACCGTGAATGGCCAGGTGGCGGGGTCGTTGGCCATCAGCTCGCGGGCGTTGAGCCAGGCGAAGCGGTCGTCGGGGAATTCGTCGAGGCGGGCGGACCGGCCCACGGCGCCGGCGGCTCGGAGCTTCGCTTCACATTCTGAGCCGAGGGCCTCTCGGGCGGCGCGGTAGTGGAGGGTAGCCTTGAGCACCTGGGCCTCGGCGTCGCCGAGGAGCCTCGCGGCCGCGCCCGCGGCAGCAATGGCCTGCGCGAACTTCCCCGCCTTCTGCGCGGGTATCGCCTTGGCCTTGAGGATGGTGCGCGCCTCGTCCACAAGGGGCACGGCCGCGGCCTCCGCCCGACGCCAGGCCGTGTCGGGGTCGAAGGAGAGGATGTCCTCGGGCGAGCGGACGCGGCGCAGGAGGAAGAAGCACTGTTCGTGGAAGCGCTGGATGCGGGCGAGGGCCTTGGCGATGGCGGCCTTGCCGCGCTCCTCATCGTTGTACGCCATCAGGCGGCCGTTGTGCGCGCGGTGGAAGGCGCCGTGGCTCGGGCCGGGCTCCAGCTTGCGGGTCTTTGGCTTCTTGCCGTCGGCGGCCTGCCAGTCCTCGCCCGTAGCGAAGGGGTGCCGATTGCCCTTGGCGTCCACCAGCTCGCCCTCGGCGCACACGCGGCTGCCCTCGATGAGCAGCTCGACTTTCCTGGCCCCCTTCTCGACGAAGGGAGCGAGGTCGTAGTCGTCAATCAGGCCGCCATCCACGTTCTCGCCGACGGGTTTGCCGTTGAGCTTGAGGACGTAGCCCCGGTCGCCCCAGATGACGATCCAGCCGCCCGCGGCGCCATCGGGCAGGTTGAATGCCTTGCTGTAGGCGCGCGAGCCGTCGAGGGCGAGGCCCTTCCAGTCGTCCTTATAGTACCACGTGTCGGCCCCGCGCTCCCACCACAGTTCGGCGGAGAAGGCACTCGATGCGGCAGCCAGGACCAGGACAAAACTCAGCGGGCCCACGGGCTCCCCTCCTACGGGATTGGGGAAAGGTCTCGCCAAAGGTCAATCATCCCCATGTAGTTGCGGAACTCGCGCTCGCCCAGGCGTGGCGAGGGGCCATCGGAAGGGAGCAGGACAAAGCGCTCCTTGCCGCCCTCGAAGGCGGCGAGGACTGCTCTCTCGACGGTCTCCTCCGACTCATTGCACAGGACGCGCGCCTCGACGTTGCCGCCGAGCGTGATGCGGCCCGCGGCCAGAGCCTTGGCCTCCGCCATCGTGATGTCGCCGTCGGGCGGCGGCTCGACAGGCTCCGTGTAGTCGGCCCCGCGCTCGATCGCCCGCTGTAGCGCGTGCCGCACCTTGCCGTGGCAGTGAATGTGCACGACAGCGCCCCTGCGGCTGTGAATGAACTCGATGAGGCTGCGTTCCTGCTCCTGCACCAACGCGTCGTAGATGTGAGGGGAGGCCATCGGCGGCGTCACCCACTCGCTGCCGCCGATCCACACGTACTCGATGCCCGGCTTGGCGAAGAGCACTTCAAGGCAAGCGAGGATGCGCTGGCGGCAGATTTCGGTGAGTTCCTGAATGAGCGGCAGGTCGGTGAGGCACAGCTCGTAGAACCATTCGCGTGGCATCATCCCCGCCACGCACACGAAGGGCGATGAGACGCCCGTCCGCACGATGCCGCGCGTGGCAAAGTCGGCGGGCAAGGCGTCCAGCTTCGGCGGCTCCAGCCCGCGCGGAAGCTCCCACGGCACCGAGGTGATCCTCTCGATATCCTCGTGCGTCTCGACGGGGTGCTTCAGCGTCCAGGTAGTCTGGGAATCAGGGTCCCACTCGGTCACGAAGCTCAGCGGCCCCTTCGGCGCGTCAATCGTGCCGTGGTGACGCACATGGCCGTTGGGCAGCTTCTGCTCTTCGCTGCGGATGCGCTGGGGCGGGGTGACGAGCATGCGGTTGATCGGCGCGGGCACGCCCACGTCGAAGTGCATCTGCTCCCACACCCGTTCGGCCAGGGCGCGGCGCCGCGGGTCGCCGATCTCCGCGAGTTGCTCGCCGGAGGCCAGTTGGAGCCTGGGCAGCACGAGCGGCACGCGGTCTGCCGCCTCCCCCCGCATCGTCCTCTGCAGCCGTTCGCGCGGGCTCATGCGCGCCCCCAGACGTTCAGAGCTGGGCCAGGCGCTCGTTGAAGGTCTGCCGGCCGGCGCGGTAGGCGCCGAGCCACTGGGGATTGGGGTCCACGGGGGCCTTGAGGCGAACCATCTGTGCGACGGCTTCGGCGACGGAGCAGCGGCCCTTGACGCCGCGCTCCTTCCGCAGATGGCTCTCGACCGCGGCCAGAGCGGTGACGGCTGCGCCCAGGGCCGGCCCCTCGTCGGACTCGAGCCGCTCCAGGCGGCGTTCAAGGACGGTGGCGAGGATTTCGCACACGAGGTCGCTGCGGGCGATGCCGCCGGAGACGGTGATGCGGGTGATCTTCTGCCCCGCGGCCTCGTGCTCCTCGACGCCGCGGCGAATGAGGTAGGCGATGGCCTCGAGGCTGGCGCGGAAGGCTTGACCGGGCTCAACCCTCCCCTGCCCCTCCCCGGAAGGGAGGGGGGTTGAGGGGAACCAGCGGAGGCCAGCCTTCGCAGCGTCCACGCCCAGCGACGGCTCGGGGGCCACAAAAGGCATCACGGCAACTCCGTTGCAGCCGGGCGGGGAGGCCCGCGCAGCGTCGCCAAGGGCCTTCCAGTCGGGCTTCGGGCCAACCACCTGGTCGAGGAACTGCGCGCCGTTGTTGTAGCAGCGCATGTAGAGGTAGGGGCCCCAGTTGAGTGCCATCACGTCCAGGTTGCCGCTCGTTGGGAGCTGCTTGGAGGAGGAGTTGACGACAGCGGAGTTGCCGAGGATGACGGCCACCTGGCCGCTGTCCACGGCTCCGCCACCGACGAGGCCCGCCTGCTGGTCGTCGGACGTTGGGAAGATGAGGGGGCGGTGCCGCTTGTCAACGCCCGCCTCGATGGCCACGTGCTCGGCCAGGAGGCCGACCGGCTCATAGTGGTGGATGATGCGGGGGAGTTGCTTCCACGCGAGGGCCTGGTAGTCGGGCGACTGGAGCGCATCAAGCATCTCCCGGCACCAGCGCCGGCGGCGGAGGTCCATGATGCCGGTCGAGGCGGCCGAGGACACGCTCGTCACGTCGAAGTTCCCCGTGAGATAGCCTGCGGAGAGCGGGCCGTGGGGCAGCATGCGATAGGTGCGGCGCCACTCGGCCTCGCTGAGCTTCGCCTCGTCCTTCACCAGGTGGCTGAGGCTGTAGCGGATGGCCCAGGGGCCGCCGATGAGCGTCTTCACCCGTTCCTGGCCGCCGAGGCGTTGGAGGCCGATGGCGTTGTACTTCGCCAGGCTGTGGTCGTTCCAGCAGATGGCTCGGCGGACCTGCACCAGGTCGCGGTCAATGCGCCCCGCGGTGTGGTGGGTGGCCGAGATGCCGCCGGCGAGCCAGTCCTTCAGGCGCCCCAGCTCGCGCAGCCTGGCGGCGATGGCGCGGGTGCTGGCCCGCGCCTGCCCCTCGAGCTGCATCAGGTTCAGCTCCGAGATGCCCTCCTCGTCCCCCTCCCGCCACAGGTCCGTGGGCAGGCGCACCTCGGCCAGCACGCGGCCGTCGAGCTCGAAGGCCAGGCACTTCACAGCCCCTGTCGAGAAGTCCCAGCCGGTGATCACGCAGTTCGGCTTGACGCACTGAAGCGCCTTGGCCATGTTGCCGTCCCTTCCTTTCTAGCAGAAGCCATGCTCGCGAAGGGCGCTCTCGGTCAGCTCCTCGCCGCCAAGCTGGCGCGCAACGTAGCGGGCCAGGATGTCCACTTCAACGTTCACCGTGTCGCCTGGCCCCTTCACGCCCAGCGTCGTCTCGCGTAGCGTGTAGGGGATGAGCGCGATGGCAAAGGCGTCGCGAGCCACGTCCACCAGCGTCAGGCTCACGCCGTCCACCGCCACGGAGCCTTTGGCCGCCATGAAGCGGGTCAGCTCGGGCGGCACGGCGACGCGGAGGACCGTCTGTGTGGGCAGCTTCTCCTTCGAGCGGATGGTGCCCACGGCGTCCACGTGGCCGGCGACGAAGTGGCCGCCCAGGCGGTCGCCCACGCGGAGCGAGCGCTCGATGTTCACCTGCTGCCCCTGGGCGAGCGAGGCGAGGTTCGTGCGCCCGATCGTCTCGCCGATGGCGTCGAACGAGGCGCGGGAGCCGTCGAGTGCAGCTACGGTGAGGCACACGCCGTTGAGGGCGACGCTGTCGCCCTGCCTCGTGCCCTCGGCCAGCGGCCCCAGGTCCACCGTGAGGCGCCAGGTGGCGCCGCGCTGGAGCGCCAGGACGCGGCACATCCGCTCGACAATGCCCGTGAACACGCCCGCTCGTCCTCGGCTATGGGAGCGCTCATTGTAGCCCGCGCCATGCGCCATGTCAACCACGGCAACGGCGGTGTACGGCCCAAGCCCTGGTGCAATCATCTGGTGACGGCCTCGGCGCGGCAGTCTGTCCCCTCTCCCCAAGGGAGAGGGAGAAGGCCGGTAGGGGTCATGGTCCAGCGCGGTCGCGGTTGACAGCGCAAGCCGGGGAGAGTAGAATCCGCTGTGAACTGGTGGAGACCCGGCAAGCAGGAGTGTGGCGGATGGCCAAGATTCCCGAGTCGAAGCCCCTTCCAGCCGAGAAGGAGGGGAGACCTGCCGCTGCGCCGGCCGACAAGGAGAGGAAACGGGGGCCCGTGTGGGCTGAGAAGGAGAAGATGCCCGGCACCGTGCCGCCCGACAAGGGCCGGGAACCCGGCCCCGTCTGGGCGGAGAAGGAGAGGCGGTTCGACTGGCGCGGCGCCCTGCCCTGGATCCTCGGGGTCCTGGCCGTCCTCTGCCTCGCCTACGCGCTCTACAGTTGCCTGCGGGAGGACCGCACGGACTTCCTGCCCCAGAACGCCCAGTTCGAGATTCTCCGCCCCCAGTTGTCCGACCCGACTCCCGCCACGCGTGAGAACGCGGTGCAGCTCCTCGGCGAGCTCGGCGACCCCAGGGCCATCCCCCTCATCCAGGAGCGGCTGGCGGACCCCCAGGAAACGCCCGAGGTCGTTGCCGCCGCCTGCATCGCCCTGGGGAAGCTGAAGGACAAGAAGTCCCTCCCCGTGGTCCGTGAGAAGCTGGGGGATGCTTCGCCCGTGGTCGAAGCCGCCGCGTGCACGGCTCTCGCCGCATATGGCGACCGCGAGAGCGTGCCGGCCATTCGCGCGAAGCTCAACAGCAAGGTGCCTGAGGTCGTCGCCGCCGCCTGCGCGGCCCTCGCCGTTCTCGAGGACCGCGATTCCCTCCCAGCCATCCGCAAGAAGCTGGACGACGAATCGCTCCACATCCTCCGGGCGGTGCTCGATGCGCTGGTGAAGCTGGCCGACCAGGAGGCGGTGCCCGCGATGCGCCAGAAGCTGAACGCCGAGGACCCCAATGTGGTGCAGGCTGCGTGCAAGGCCCTGGCCGGCCTCGACGACGTGGGTTCCGCGCCACTCCTCGTCAAGCTCCTCACGCACCAGGAGCACGCGGTCGTCTCCGCCGCGCTTCATGCCCTGGCCCACCTGCGGCCGAAGGAGGCGCTGCCGGCCATCACCGAGCTACTGAAGTCGCCCAACCTCGCGGTGCGGCTCGCCGCTGTCGCCGCCCTGGGCGACCTGGGCGACCCCGCCGCAGTCCCCATCCTTGAGGCGCTCCGCCCCGCCCCCGTCGAGGGCCTTGACCCCGCGCCCACGGGCGACGAGGCCGAGCGGGTCCGCGAGGCCATCGCGCGCGCCGTCGCCAAGCTCACTGCCGAGGCGCCGAAGCAGTAGGTAGTTTCTGTTGCGGAAAGCCAGTTGGCGCAACGAAGACTGCCTGAAGGCAGGACTCCAAACGGGTTCTTCCCCTGTTCGGAGTCCTGGCTTCAGCCAGTCTTGGCTTTCCGCAACAGAAACTAGGTGCTGTCAAGGGTTTTGTGTAAGTTGTCTCTTGGCAGAGAGAGGGCACAGGAGTCCTGCGGGTTCATGCCGCGCTGCGGGTCGCCCCAGCTCCGCGCCACCCATCGAGCCAAAGACCTTGGGACCCTCTCAACCAATCTACACACAACAGTATACGCTACCCAAACGGCAAAAAGATTTCCCTTTCCGCGGCCTTTCTGGTATCATTTTTGGACTGTCCTGAGAGCGCTTCTTCCACACCATTCCGGGACGGGGCCGGCGCCGGAATGCCGGCTGCGACCGGAGGGTCTGCCCCAGGAGGATGTGAATGGCGGCGAAGTACGTGTACTTCTTTGGCGGCGGCAAGGCCGAAGGCAATGCGGCGATGAAGAACCTGCTCGGCGGCAAGGGCGCCAACCTGGCCGAAATGGCCAGCCTCGGCGTCCCTGTGCCTGCAGGCTTCACCATCACCACCGAGGTCTGCACCCACTTCATGCTCAGCAAGGGCAAGTACCCCAAGGGCCTCCAGGAGGAGGTCGCCAAGGCTCTCGTCAGGGTCGAGAAGATCATGGGCATGAAGTTCGGCGACCCGACGGACCCGCTGCTCGTCTCGTGCCGCTCAGGCGCCCGCAGGTCCATGCCTGGCATGATGGAGACCGTGCTGAACATCGGCCTGACCCCCGCCACCATCCCCGGCCTCATCGCAAAGAGCGGCAACCCGCGGTTCGTGTGGGACGCCTACCGCCGGCTCATCACGATGTACTCGGACGTAGTGATGGAGAAGGCTGCGGGCGTCGAGGCCGCCGAAGGCCAGGGCATCCGCCAGCAGCTCGAGCGCGAACTCCACAAGATGAAGAAGGACCGCGGCGTCGAACAGGACACCGATCTGATCGCCGACGACCTGAAGGCGCTCTGCCAAATCTACAAGGCGAAGGTCCAGGAGGTCCTCGGCAAGCCCTTCCCCGACGAGCCCGAGGCCCAGCTCTGGGGCGGCATCGGCGCGGTCTTCAGCTCCTGGAACGGCAAGCGCGCCAGGAGCTATCGCCGCATCGAGGGCATCCCCGACGAGTGGGGCACCGCCACCAACGTGCAGGCGATGGTCTTCGGCAACATGGGCGACACCAGCGCGACCGGCGTTGCCTTCACCCGCAACCCCGCCACGGGCGACAACCATTTCTACGGCGAGTGGCTGCCCAACGCCCAGGGCGAGGACGTGGTGGCCGGCATCCGCACCCCCAACCCCCTCAACGAGGCCACACGCTCCGAGGGCACCGAGCACCTGCCCAGCCTCGAGACGGCCATGCCGGCGGCCTACAAGGAACTCGTCCAGATTCGCAATCGGCTCGAAAGACACTACCGCGACATGCAGGACATCGAGTTCACGATCCAGGAGACGCGCCTGTGGATGCTCCAGACGCGCGTGGGGAAGCGCAACGGCCCGGCCGCGGTGCGGATGGCCGTGGACATGCGGAAGGAGCGGCTGATCTCGGACCAGGAGGCCGTCCTGCGCGTCACCCCGAGCCAGCTCGATGAGCTGCTGCACCCGATCCTCGACCCCGCGGCGGAGAAGAAGGCCGAGCCCATCGCCAAGGGCCTGCCGGCCGGGCCGGGCGGCGCCCTCGGCCAGGTGGTCTTCACCGCCGACGACGCGGTGGCCTGGGCGAAGCAGGGGAAGAAGGTCATCCTCGTCCGCGAGGAGACGAATCCCGAGGACGTGGAGGGCATGCGCGCCGCCGAGGCCATCCTGACCGCCCGAGGCGGCATGACGAGCCACGCCGCACTCGTCGCCCGCGGCTGGGGCAAGTGCTGCATCGTCGGCGCAGGCAAAATCGAGGTTGATTTCGCCGCCAGGGCGTTCCACGTCAACGGCGTCACGGTGAAGGAAGGCGATGTCATCAGCCTCAACGGCACCAAGGGCCTCGTCTACCAGGGCGAGATGCCGATGATCGTGGGCAGCGAGGAGAACCCCTACTTCGTCGCCTTCATGAAGATCTGCGACAAGGTGCGCCGCCTGGGCGTGCGCGCCAACGCGGACACGCCGGCTGACGCTACGAAGGCCCTCGAGTTCGGCGCCCAGGGCATCGGCCTCTTCCGCACCGAGCACATGTTCTACGGCAAGGGCGCCGAGGAGCCCCTCTTCAAGCTCCGCAAGATGATCCTCAGCAACACCACGGAGGAACGCAAGAAGGCCCTGGACGAGCTGTTCCCCCACGTGAAGGCCGACATCAAGGCGACCCTGGCCGCGATGGCCGGCAAGCCGGTCACCATCCGGCTCCTCGACCCGCCCCTCCACGAGTTCGTCCCGAACCGCCCCGAGGAGCGGAAGCGTCTGGCGGACAGCCTCGGCATCACGGTCGCGGACATCGAGGACCGCGCTCAGGCCCTCCACGAGACCAACCCGATGATGGGCCACCGCGGCGTGCGCCTGGGCGTCACCTATCCCGAGGTGAGCGAGATGCAGATACGCGCCATCCTCGAAGCCTCCGCCGAGCTGGTCAAGGAGGGCACCAAGGCCCTGCCCGAAATCATGATCCCCGTCACCTGCGACGCGAAGGAAATCGCCCACCAGGCCGAGATGGTCAAGGCCATCCACGCGGAGGTCGCGGCGAAGTACGGCCTGAAGAAGATTCACCACCTTGTGGGCACGATGATCGAAATCCCGCGCGCGGCGCTCCTGGCCGGCGAGATCGCCAAGGTCGCCGAGTTCTTCTCCTTCGGCACCAACGACCTCACGCAGATGACCTTCGGCTTCAGCCGCGACGACGTGGGCGGCTTCGTCGGCGACTACATCGAGAAGGGCATCCTGCCCGCCGACCCGTTCAACATCCTCGACCAGAGCGGCGTGGGCGAGCTGGTCGCCCTCGGCATCCAGCGGGGCCGGGCCACCAGCCCCAAGCTCAAGGTCGGCATCTGCGGCGAGCACGGCGGCGAGCCGAGCTCCGTCAAGTTCTGCCACAAGGTCGGCATGAACTACGTCTCGTGCAGCCCCTTCCGCGTGCCCATCGCGCGCCTGGCCGCGGCCCAGGCCATCGCCGAAGAGGCCGAGAAGGCCATGCCCGCCAAGAAGGGCGCGAGGAAATCCGTCGAGGGCGATAAGTAGCCCAACACGGCAGGTACGGGGGTGGACGGCGATGATTGAGGGCCAGTGCCCCGTCTGCCGGCGCGTCTTCAAGGTGGACGACCGCTACGCCGGCATGACCGGCCACTGCAAGGCCTGCGGCGCGGCCATCCGCGTGCCCGGCGAGCCGGACGAGGGGCTCGACGGCCTCCCCGAGCCCCCGGGCGCCGCGGCCGAGCAGGTCCCGCCGCCGCCCACTGCCGTCGCGGCCCACGTGGCTTCCCCCCAACCCGCGCCCGCGCTGTCCCCATCCCCGGCGCCCGAGGCCCCGCCCCCCGCCCGGCAGGAGCATCCGGCCGACGAGTTGGCGCGCGCCCACGACGCCCGCGACCGCTACGAACCGTCCGAAGGCCCCACCACCCTCAAGGGGTCCTGGCTCAAGGAGCCGGAGGCGGCGGCCGCGCCTGCGGCACCGGCGGAGCCTGCGGCGCCCGCGCCCCAGCCCGCGCGAGCCCTGCTCTCCGAACGCTTCATCACCCCGCCCCCGCCGGAGCCATCGGCCGCGCAGCACCGCCCGAAGCTTGTCTCCGTGGCGTGTGCTGCCCTGCTCCTGCTCGGCGTGGGCTTTGCTCTGCACTTCGGCACCGCGGGCCGCTGGGGCCTCGCCGCCGCGGGCCTGGGCCTCGCGCTCGCGGGCCTCGCCATCGTGCGGCTCTGGACGGCTCGCTGGGATGGGCTCCTGGCCGGCCTCCTCCTCTGCCTGTGCGTGGCCGGCTCTGCCCGGGTGGACCCGCAGGCGGTCAGGGCCAACTACATCTTCCTTGCCGCGGCGGCCGTCGTCCTGCTGCTCCTCCTCCTCACGCTGGCCCGCCGCTCCGGCCGTGACTACTTCACGAGCTGACTTCATGGGCGCACCCAGGCAGGGCGGATTGACACAATCCGATTTCGCGTGGTAACATGCCGGGGAAGGAGAACCGCGATGGTGACCGTGAGCTTCACTGACCTCCGAAACCACACCAAGGAGTACTTCGAGGCGGTGGAGAAGGGGGAGACGCTCCAGGTCTGCAAGCGCGGAAGGCCGATTGCCGTCGTGTCGCCCGCGCGGCGCCCGGCCTCGGAGTACTGGAAGCACGTGCGGCCCCTCCCGATCAAGCTCGACGGGGTGTCGGCCAGCCAGTTGATCATCGAGGAGCGGGGGGAGGGCCTCTAGTGCGCCTGTTCCTCGACTCCTCTGCGCTGATGAAGCGCTACATCCCCGAGCGAGGGACCGAACAGGTGATCGCGGCCTGCGCCGAGGCCGATGAAGTGCTGTTGAGCATCTTGGCGGCCCCGGAGGTGGTCTCCGCCTTCAACCGGCTCCGGCGGGAGGGGCATATCACGCACGAGGAGTACCGCTCGCTCAAGCAACGGCTCCTGGCGGATGTCGCGCATGCGACGGTGATCGAGTACAGCCTGGCGGTCCTCACGGGAACGTTTGCCTGCCTCGAGCAGTCACCCCTCCGGGCATCAGACGCGATTCATCTGGCCTCGGTGTTGGAGACCAATCCCGACCGCTTTCTGACGGGCGACCGTCGCCAGTTCCAGGCAGCCAAGGCGCTCGGGCTGAACGTGGAAGGCGTGGCGCTCGACGAACAGCCCGCCGGCGCGCCGCGCGGGTGACCCTTTCAAGCCGAACTCGTCAGGGCGAGAGCCATGGCCCACACCACCCCCGAGGTCCGACGCGAAGCCGAACGCCTTCGCCGCGAGATCGAGCACCACAACCACTGCTACTACGTGCTCGACAAGCCCGAGATAAGCGACGCCGCGTACGACCGGCTCTTCGACCGCCTGGCCGAACTGGAGCGGCAGCACCCGGAACTGGTCACGCCCGACTCGCCCACCCAGCGCGTCGGCGCGCAGCCGGTCGAGGCATTCGGCACCGTTCGCCACTCGCTCCCCATGCTCAGTCTCGACAAGGCGACGAGCCAGGCGGAGCTGGCCGAGTGGTGGAAGCGCACGAGCGATGGCCTGGGCGGCGAGCCCTTCGAGGCGGTCGCCGAGCCGAAGCTCGACGGCTTGGCCGTCGAGCTTGTCTACGAGGATGGGCGCCTCGTCCTCGGCGCCACGCGCGGCGACGGCGAGACGGGCGAGGACGTGACGCAGAACCTCCGCACCATTCGCTCGATCCCGCTCCAGTTGGCCTCTGCGCCGGCCCGCCTCGAGGCCAGGGGCGAGGTCTACATCGAGAAGCAGCGCTTCGCCGAGCTGAACCGCCGCCTCGAGGAGGCAGGGGAGGAGCCGTTCGCCAACCCCCGCAACGCCGCCGCAGGGTCCCTCCGCCAGCTCGACCCCCGCATCACCGCCTCGCGGCCCCTCCAGATATTCCTCTATGGCCTCGGCGTGGTTGAGGGCGCCGCCTGTGAAACGTACGACGGCGAGCTTCAACTCCTCGACGCCCTGGGCTTCCGCGTCGTGCGGCCCCGACGCCTCTGCCCCTCCATCGGGGAGACCGCCGCCTTCTGGCGCGAGATGAACGAGGGGCGCGAGCGAATGCCGTTCGAGATGGACGGCGTGGTGCTGAAGGTGAACCGCCTCGACCAGCAGGAGCGGTTGGGCGTGCGCTCGCGCAGCCCGCGCTACTCGGTGGCCTACAAGTTCGCCCCGCGCCAGGCCACCACCGTCGTTCGCGACATCGAGGTCCAGGTCGGCCGCACCGGCGCCCTCACACCCGTCGCCCGGCTTGAGCCCGTCCGCGTCGGCGGCGTCGAAATCTCAAACGCCACGCTCCACAACCAGGACGAGATAGACCGCAAGGACATCCGCATCGGCGACACCGTGGTCGTGCAGCGCGCGGGCGACGTGATTCCCGAAGTCGTCTCAGTCGTCACCGAGAAGCGCACGGGGCGCGAGAAGAAGTTCACTATGCCCTCGGCCTGCCCCGTCTGCGGCGCGAAGGCCGAGCGGCCCGAGGGCGAGGTAGTGGCCCGCTGCATCAACTTCGCCTGCCCCGCGCAGGTGAAGGGCCGCGTCGAGCACTTCGCCTGCCGCGGCGCGATGGACGTCGAGGGCCTTGGCACCAAGCTCGTGGACCAACTGGTCGAGAAGGGCCTGGTCCGCAGCCCCGCCGACCTCTACTTCCTGACCCACGAGCAACTGGCCGGCCTCGAGCGCATGGCCGAGAAGTCGGCCCAGAACCTCCTCGACGCCCTCGAGGCATCGAAGAGCCGCCCCCTGGCTCGCTGCATCTTCGCCCTGGGCATCCGCCACGTGGGCGAACACGTGGCCGACGTGTTGGCCCAGGAGTTCGGCTCCATCGAGGCCCTCGTCGAGGCGGACGAGGAACGTCTGGCCTCGACCTTCGAGATCGGCCCCACCCTTGCCGCCGCCATCCGCCAGTTCTTCGCCAATCCCGAGAACCTCGCCGCCATCGAGCGCCTGCGCCACGGCGGCGTCCAGTTCCCTCCCTGTAGGCGGGCCGTCCCCGGCCCGCTGCCGTTCGCGGGCAAGACCTTTGTCTTCACCGGCGCCCTCCAGCACTCGACCCGCGAGGAGGCCGAAGCTCTGGTGAAGGAGAGGGGAGGGCGCGCGGCCGGCAGCGTGAGCAAGAAGACCGACTTCGTCGTCGCCGGCGAGGCCGCCGGCTCCAAGCTCGACAAAGCCCGGCAGCTCGGCGTCAAAGTGATCACCGAGAACGAATTCCGTGCAATGCTGGGCGGCGGAGCGCCCTGACCCTTGCGACCCTTCAGTCCCTTGGTACGCCGCCCCGCAAGTAAGGGGACACAATCGCGGGCGCTTCGGCCTCTTGCTCCCGAAGGGAGCAGAGCGGGTAGCCGGCGGCTTCAGCCGCCGGGCCTCTTGCTCCCGAAGGGAGCACAGTGGGTAGCCGGCGGCTTCAGCCGCCGGGCCTCTTGCTCCCGAAGGGAGCACAGTGGGTAGCCGGCGGCTTCAGCCGCCGGGCCTCTTGCTCCCGAAGGGAGCAGAGCGGGTAGCCGGCGGCTTCAGCCGCCGGGCCTCTTGCTCCCGAAGGGAGCACAGTGGGTAGCCGGCGGCTTCAGCCGCCGGGCCTCTTGCTCCCGAAGGGAGCAGAGCGGGTAGCCGGCGGCTTCAGCCGCCGGGCCTCTTGCTCCCGAAGGGAGCAGAGTGGGTAGCCGGCGGCTTCAGCCGCCGGGCTCGTGCGCCGAGAGCACACAGGTCCCGAAGGGACGGCAGATACGTGCGCCGGGCCGTGTCCCGCGGGCCTCTGCCGTCCCTTCGGGACTGGGCGGTGGGGGCGCCACGCACCGGCGGCTGAAGCCGCCGGCCACCGACTGCTGTCCCTTCGGGACTCTGAATCTGGCTCGTGCTTGCGTCCCTTCATCCCTTAGTAAGTCGCCCCGCAGGTAAGGGGACACAATCGCGGGCGCTTCGGCCTCTTGCTCCCGAAGGGAGCACAGTGGGTAGCCGGCGGCTTCAGCCGCCCTTTTGCTCCCGAAGGGAGCAGAGCGGGTAGCCGGCGGCTTCAGCCGCCGGGCCTCTTGCTCCCGAAGGGAGCACAGTGGGTAGCCGGCGGCTTCAGCCGCCGCGCCTCTTGCTCCCGAAGG
>Ga0194112_10008050_pt1 | contig 13633 bp, 2 predicted proteins | sample TA2MahC400mmetaG_FD_146191 | JGI IMG/M metagenome (GOLD analysis project Ga0194112, IMG submission 146191) | Freshwater microbial communities from Lake Tanganyika, Tanzania - TA2015016 Mahale Deep Cast 400m | ecosystem: Environmental > Aquatic > Freshwater > Lake | place: Tanzania: Lake...
GCCGCGACTTCTGGCCGCAGGCTGTGTCGTTCGTCGTCACCGATGCTCTCCGTTGCATCGCCTCCTCCTCACTCCTTGCCTGCGGCCAGAATCGCTGGCGTCGCAGCCCGCGTGGGTTCTGAGATAGTTTCTAAGACACTTCGGGCGGGAGTGCTCGACGCAAGAAAGTCTTTCTGTACTGCCAAATAATCGCTTACGTACTGCCTGGGCTCACGGGGTGGGCGCGGCGCGCAGGCGGTAGCGGGGCCAGTGGGCCGCGCTGGTGTGGAACCAGCCGCCCTTGCGCGTGGGGCTGGAGTGGTGGTAGCGCTCCGCGAGGTCGCCATCCTGCACGGCGGCCAGGATGAGCATCTCCTGCCCCGCCATCTCCCACGGGCCGGGCTGCCGCTCCTTCGGGCTGCCGGGGGTCTTGGGCGGGCGCTCGAGCCAGGTGCGGCACTTGGCCGGCGCGCCGAGGCCGAGCCAGGGCAGCCGCAGCTCCGCCGTGTAGCCCGTGTCAACATCGCTCGGGTCGTTGATGGTGGACGGCTTGCCGTCGGCCCTGGGCTTGAGGCGCACAGACTTGGCGAAGCGATGCTCGCCGTCGTCCTTCAGCCACACCTCGTGGCCGAAGAAGATGCCCCAGGTGACCATCGAGGACTGTGCTACGGGCCAGGCCGGGTCAGGAACCATGATCCACACGTCGTTGAACTGGTTGGCGGCGTTGTGGTGGACCTCCCAGAAGAAGCGCTCGCAGCCGAACGACAGGAAGAACTCCACGACGTCCACCTTCTTGTCGTCCAGCCAGATTTCGCAGCCCTCGCGGACGTTGTCGGGCGGCCCCTCGGAGCGGCCGGTGGCGACGGCGACGAGGTTGCGGTCGAACGTCTCGTAGGCGATGTAGAGATACCACTCGTCCCAGGCGAAGCGGGCGACGGCTCGCGGCTCGTCGCTCAGCACCCCCTGCTTGCTGTTCACGTAGTCCACGCGTACGGCGGGCGCCTGCCGCCAGCACGGCTCGTCGAGCACGCCGTCAATCACGACGGGCTTCTCGGCCTTGGGGATGACGCCGGGCCCCTCCGCGGCGAAGGCGAGCGCGAGGAGAGAGAGGATGAATGTCGAATGATGAATGATGAATGATGAATGATGAATGGCCGCCCGCCCTTCTGCATTCGACATTCTGGCTTTCCTTTCCTACCGGTGAAGGGTCGGCTCGGCCCAGTCGGCGGCGTCGCCCTTGTTGCCGTCGCCGGCATCGGTGACGACGAGGCGGAGGCGGTTGACCCCGCTCACGTCGAGGTCGAGCTTCCGCGGCTCGTCGAGGCCCGACATCACGGGCGAGGCCCAGAGCTTCTTGCCGTCGGCGTGGACCTCGAAGACGACCGAGCCGCGGCCCTCGGTCACGGCGTCCACGCCGATCGTGGCGGTGAAGCGGCGGAACTGGCCGTTGAGGGCGAACTCCTGGAGGCTCTGGGCGAAGACGCCCATGCCGTTGGCGAAGCGCGTCTGGCCGATGGCGAGGGGCGCGCCAATGGTGTTTCGCGCCCAGCGAAGCGCGCCCACGTTCTGGTCGGCGTGGAGCGGCCCCACGGCGGAGAGGGGGAAGTCCCCGCCGCGATATTCCAGGGCGCACCAGCCCGCAGTGTTCGCCGGCCCCTGGTAGCGGACCTCGATGGCCGCCTGGGCCTTCCCGCCCATTGGCACGAAGAAGATGGCCTCGCGCAGGCCGCCCTGAAGCTCCGCCGCCGAGCGTGTCAGGTCCCACGTGCCGACGGGTTTGCCGTCGAGCAGCACCTCGGCCTTCTGTCCCGCCCCGTCGAGCAGAAAGCGCTTGCGCAACACCAGGTCGGCGCCCGCAGGCACGGCGATGGTGAAGCGCTCGACGCCGCCTTTGGGGAATCTGACGCCTGACCATTCGGCCATTGCCCCTGTGACGGTGCGGCCGGCGAGCGTGGCCGCCTCTCCGCCCGCCGTGGGCGTGAAGACGGCGAGGACGCGCTGCGGCCAGGCGGGTTCCGCCGCATCGCGGACCCAGAGCTTCGAGAGACCTGCCGTCTGGCCCCCGAGGGTGAATAGCACGGGCACCTTGCCGATGGCATGCCAGCCGTCGCGCACGGGCACGGGGGTGCCGAAGATGTCCTCAGCCGCCTCAATTGGCGTGCCTGCGTGGGCGAAGCTCACCTCGCCAGCATCGGCGTTCCGCCAGGCGATGGTCACCGCCTTGCCGTCGGGCTTGCGGGTGTAGAGGAGGCAGCGGGTGCGGTCGGGCACAACGTCCTGCACTTCGATGGCGCCCTGGGGCGTCAAGCCGTCGAGGAGCTGGCGGGTGCGGGCGATGGCCCACCAGGCGGGGCGGAGCTGGAAAGTCTCGGGTTGCTCGGCCAGCGGCGGGGCCCAGACGCGGCGGCGATGGGTGAGGCCGAGGCCCAGCCGGGCATGGTCCATATTCGTGATGGAGAGCGCGGGGCAGATACCGAGAGCATGGAGCAACAGCTCGCTCCGAGTGAGATAGGCCGCCTGGTCGAACGCGCTGAGGCCCCGCTCGCCGCTCTCCACCGCCCAGTCGAGGTCGGTGAGGAGGACGGACTTTGGTTCCTTCGCCCCTTCGCGGAGGGCGGCCTGGAGGTCGCGGACGGTGGCCACAACACGGGCGTCCTCGGGCGACAGGCGGCCGACGTCGAGGCGGACGTTGATGCCGGTGAAACAGTCGGCGGCGCCGTGCTCGGCGAGCTTGCGGATATAGGGCGCGGCCGTCGCGGGGTTCATCCCGCCGAGGAGCAGCGGCGTCTGCGGGCAGTAGCGGCGGCGCCACTTGTCTGCCGACTTGAGCATCCGGGCGAAGCGCTCGGGCGGGACGGCGATGGGGCCGGCCTCGGGGTTGTTCCAGAGCACGAAGCCCGCAACGTCCTTGCCCAACGCGCGCATCACTTCGCACGCATAGCTGTCCCAATCGGCGGGGCGCTCGGGCACCAGGAAGGTGTCCACCGCGTGGCCGGCATCGCGGAGGCGGCGCTCGAAGGCCCCTGCCTTGAGCTGTTCGAGGCCGACGCCTGCCGCCCAGTAGGCGCTGTAGCCCAGGAGCAGCCACGGCTCAGCCCCGCGCTCCCCCACGGGCCGCATCCGCTGGCGGGCCGAGTCGAGCTGCACGTTCCCCGCGTGGTGCTCCACCCAGTCCCAATCCTCGTCCACCAGCGTGAAGCGGTCCTGGACGGCTGCCCGCAGCTTCCACTCGGAGGCGAGGACGAACGGGTGCAGGCCGCCCGGGAAGCTGGGGGCGAGGATGTCCTCCTCGATGCTGGCGAGCGTGCGGTTGCCATCCGTGAGCTTCGCTCGAAGTGCGAAGGCGCCGGGCGGGAGGGCCTTGGCGACCTCGATGTCACGGGTTTCGCCGGGCTTGAGAGCCAGCTTCTCGTCAACGCCGTTGAGACGCCGCCCGCGCCAGTCGAACACGCCGCCGCTGAACGCTGCCGCGCGGGACGCGACCGCGTCGGAGTTGCTGACCGTCACGCGGACGGATGCGCCGGGGGGAAGGATGTTTGAGTCGTCGGGCGGCTCGTAGCTTAGGGAGAGGCGGGTGGCGGGCTCGAGGTGGGTGCGGACGCGGACGTCGTCCACGTAGAGCGTGCCGCGCTCCGTCGTGGCGTCGGCGGGGTCCACGGCCAGATGGAGGCCGAGGGGGTAACTGGGCACGAAGCCGAGGACGGGCATCGGCTTGTTCCAGCCCGGCGGGATGCCTGGCAGGCGGAACTCCAGCTTCCGCCAGCCCTGCCAGTCCACCTTCACGGCATTCTTGTAGCCGCAAGCGTCCCGCTTGCGGTCCTGCTCGACAAGCGGGACGCTTGTCGCCACGACTTCGGCGAGGAAGAGGTCAAAGGTGCGGAAGTGCCCCCCATGGCTCACGCCCTCGGTGTCGCCGATGAGGGGGTAGAAGAGCGCGCCCGATCTGTCGCCGTGGAGCCACAGCTCGATGTCGGTCGGTATCCCCGGCAGCGGTGGGTCAATCGAGGCGATGAGGAGGGCGCGGGGCGTGGGGTAGCCGTGGCGGGGCGCGGGCTTCTTCGCCTTGTCCCACTCGAAAGCGAGCGAGCGCTTGCCGCTGCGGGCCTGGGCCGCAGAGGTCGCGGCGGCGGGCTTGCCTGCGGGCGGCGAGGTGTCGAGCCCGAGAGCTTTCAGCCCCAGGTAGCCGCGGCCGCTCTCGAAGCCCGTGAGCAACGCCACGCTGTCGGGCTTGGCAAGGACCAACTCGCGCGTCGCCGAGACGCTGCCATCGGCTGCATCGGAGGCGACAACCTGGAGGCGGAGGGGGCCAAGGCGGCTCGCCGCGTTGTGGGCGGGGCCTCCGCGCCCCGCGTCCTGCTTCGCCAGGTCAATGCGGAAGCTAGCGAACTGCGTTGGCGCCAGGCTAAGGTCCTGTGTGCCGCTGGCGATGGCTTCGCCCGCGCGGTCGAGCAGCGCCCAGGTGGCCCGCACCTTGCGGGCGCGAGCCGGCGAGGCATTCTGCACCGTGGCCCACGCGCCGTGCTTGGGGTCGAAGCGGCGGTCAGGGTCGTCGTAGCCGACGTGGACGGCGAGGGTGGTTGCCGCTTCCTGCTGGGTGTGGACGACGATGGGGCCGAGGAGGACGGTGCCGGTGCCGTCGGGCTTTTCGGGGGCGATGCGGAAGGCGGTGAGTTCGAGCGGGAAGTCTAGCTCGTTGGTCGAGCCGCGCGGGGCGTTGCTGCCCAGGCCATTGCCGGGCAGGGGCACGACGATGTAGCGCCAGTCGGCGAAGTCGAGCGTGCAAACCGGCAGCTCGCCGTGGCGGATGCGGCGCCAGCCGCCGGGCCAGAAGTCGGCGGCGTCCGTGTAGTCGAGCGTGAGCACGGACAGGCGCGAGGCGCTGCCATCGCCCTTCACCCACACACCCAGGCGGAAGGCGTTGCCGGGCAGATAGCGCTCGCGGCCGTTATAGGCCACGGCGTCGCCCGCGTAGTCGAAGCGCAAGGCGAAGCCGGGGGTTGTCGGTTGTCGGTTATCGGTTGTCGGGGTTGGGGTCTTGGGCCAATCTGTAATCTGGGATGTGGGATATGGAATCGCCGCGTCCACGCGGCGTATGGCTGCGGAAGTCTGCGCCCAGGGGCTGCACCGCTGGGCCTCGCCGTGGCACCATTCGTTCCAGGAGCCCGCGCCGCGCCCGTCGCGCAGGCTCTCAGGGAAGCCGGCGGTGAACCAGCGGCCAGCCACGTCGGAGAAGTCGTCGAAGAGGAGCACGCTGTTGGCCATCACCACTTTGCTCTCGGTGCGCTGCGAGAGCTGGGGGAGGTCGGCGGACGCCACGTCGGCCTCGAGCGTAAAGGGGGGGAGGAAGGCATCGGGGTTGTCGAGCTTGAGTTCGAGCTTCAGTTCCTTGGCCTCGTTGGGGCCGAGGGCGAGGGGGAAGTCCTGGGCGGCGACGCGGCTGCCGTTGCGGTCGGTGAGGGTGAGGCGGGCCTGGACCTTGGCGGGGGCGGCGACGAAGCTCCGGACGTCGAACGCCAGGGCCACTTCGCGGGCGAAGTCGCGTGCCGGCGGCCCGAGGAGGCGCGTGGCAAGTGTGGCGGGCGGGGCGCCCGCGGCGGGGTAGAGCCGTAGATCGTCGAGCAGCACGACGGCGTCGGTCGGCTCGCCCTCCTTCCGCCGGCCGCGGATGTCCAGGCGTTCCCACCAGATGCTCCTGCCCTTGGGCACCTGCGAGAGGTCAAACGTCAGCTCGCGCCAATCGGTGAAATCGAGCCTCATGGCCGGAATGTCCACGCGCTTGTGGTCGCGGAGATGGCGGTTGCCCTGCTGGTCCGTGAACGGCTCGGCGTGGAGGAAGGTGAACTGAAGCTCATCGCCCGAGCCGTTGCCTTTCGCCCACAGGCGCACGTGCCCCGGCTCGGGGATGCGGATGGCCTCGTTCGGGAGGCCGAGCCAGGCGTGGCCCTGCTTGGGCGTGAGCGAGTAGGCCAGCCGTGCCGCGGCGAGGCCGACCTTGGGCTGCGCATAGTCGGCCTCCACACTCACCGGGCCGCTGGCCGGCAGCGGAGCCGTGAAGTTCTCGATCAGGTGGTAGCCGGCGGCGGAGAGGACAGGAGAAGGCAGAAGGCAAAGGGCAAAAGGCAAAAGGCAAAGATGGAAGAAGGGGGACGCCAACAGCCGCGAGAGCCGGACCGTCCGGTTCCTCCTTTTGCCTTTTGCCTTTTGCCTTTTGCCTTCTTCACTTTGCATCGGCTTTTCCTTGCTTCGGCCCCCAGACGATGGCGGTGCCTTCGTAGGTGACATAGGTTCGCGGCGGAGTGCGGCTGTCGCTCGACGCGCGGGCGGCGACGAGGAACAACTTGTCGCCATAGGGCGCGAGGGTGATGACCTTGCCCTGGCTTTCGGGCGCGCGGAGGCGTCCATCGGGCTGCCCGTCGGCCCGGCGAAGGACTAGGGGGCCGCTCTCGGTGGGGATGAGGAGCTGGGATTGCGTGGCGACGGGCTGGCCGGCCAGGCGGGAGCCGAGGTCGCGCTTCCAGCGCACCGCGCCGTCATGGCCGATCAGGGCGGCGACGCCCTGGTCGCTGACCACTGCGACGCCATCGGGCCTGACTACGGGGCAGGACGAGATGTGGCCGCCCACCTCGACATTCCAGAGCGGCTTGCCGCTGGTTGCGTCGAAGGCGTGGAGCCGCCCCTCCTCATCGCCGATGAAGACCTTGCCCTCGTGGACGGCGGGGCTGGAGCGGGTGTACCTGGCGATGGGCGCCCTCCAGACCAGGGTGCCCTTGGCCGCGTCGAGGGCGTAAAGGAAGCCGTCCCACGAGGCGAAGAAGACGCGGGGCAGGGACGCCCCGCCCACAGGCGCGAGGGCGGGGGCACTGCGCACCTTGTCGCCCGTGGCGAACTCCCAGATGAGCAGGCCGGAATCAACGTCCACCTTGTAGAGCCGGCCGTCATCGGAACCGAAGAACACCTCGTCACCGCTCGGGGTTGGCGCGGAGCAGACGCGGCCCCCGGTGGCGTAGGACCAGAGGGGCATCCCGTTGTCCGCCACCGCATGGAGGCGATGGTCGGCTGAGCCGACGAGGAGGCGGCCGCGATAGCGCGCGGGAGTGGTCGTCGGCGTCACCGTCGCCAGATTCCACGTCGGCCCCGCGTTCACCCAGCGGCCCGAGCGGTCCTTCGGGTCCGGCTCGCGGACGACAATCGAGCGGATCCGCCCGTTCGCATCGCCGAACGTGAACTGGATTGTGGGCGGGGCCTCTGTGCCCCGCGTCGCCTCGTCCCGCTTCTCGCGGGGCAGAGACGCCCCGCCCACAGCGGTCGCGCCGACGTAGTAGGCCGGCTGGTGGATGGAGACGCGGCCCAGCTCAGCGTAGTCGCCCACAAGATCGGGCGGCAGCTTCGCGGGCACGTGGCTAGGCGCGCCCATGAGCATCGGCGTGGCGAGCGGGTCGTCGGGCGCCTGAGCCGTGTGTGGGCCGCCGAGGGGGCCGTAGACCTCGATCTCCGTCAGGCACTCCCTGTGCGCCCGGTGCAGGCCAGGCAGCACCTTGATGGCATCGGTGTGCAGGAGCTTCGGGAAATGGACGACGATGAAGCGGCGGCGGTTGCACCGCACGAGGGCCACGGCCTCGGGCAGCTTCGTCTCCAGGTTGTTCGCCACGATGCTCAGCGTCGAGTAGGCATTGTCCGGCGTCGCGTTGTTCAGGTAGAGGACGAGGTGTGAGACGTAGGCGGCCTGGGTGAGGACGGCGCTGAAGCCAACGTTGTCGGGCTGGTAGAACCAGACGGGCCCGACGTCGTCGAGGCGGCCATTGTGGAGGAACGCCTGCTCCTGGGTGAAGCGTGCGGCGGTGGAGACGAGGCCCTGGCGGAGACCGACGACGTGGTTGCGGCTGCGCAGCTTGTCCGTGAGGCTGGCTGGGACGCGGTTGTACTGCACGCGGATGTCGCGGACATAGGTCGGCTCGACCGCGTGCAGCTCGGGGTCGGCGAGCAGGTTGGCCGAGGGGAAGCGGATGGGGCGGAGGCTCACGTCGTCCACCAGCGCGGAACCGCCCTCGGCCTCGAAGCCGACCTCGATGCTCGCCGTGTCGGCCATCGTCTTCACCGCCAGGCGCCCAAAGGCCCACTCCCCTGGCCGCGCCGCGAACTTCGAGGCCGTGAGCGTCTCCTTGCCGCCCTTGAGCAGCGCGCCGGCGACGACGCGCGTCTGCGCGTCGTCCACGCGATAGAAGAACTCGAGCAGATAGGTGGCCGAGGGGACGACTTTGCGCTGGAGCTTCTGGGTGACGAGCTGGCCCGCGGCAAGGGCAAGGCTCTGCTTGCCCGTGTGGCCGGGGGCGGCGAAGCGGGCATCCCCATCCCATGCGCCCGTCTCCTCGAAGCTGCGGTTCTCGAGCTGCTCCAAGCCCATTCGCAGGATGTCCTTGTAGTCGTCGGGGCGGTCCTGGCCGACGGGGAAGAACTCCTCGGTGGAGTCGGGGTCGCGCGCCTCGGCCTGGCGGACGTAGGCCGGGTAGTCGCTCGGCGGCACTTCGTGGTGGTCGCGGAGCCGGGTCTGCCAGAGGACCTTGCCGGTGGCGTCCAGGCGGGTCACTGTGCCGTTCTGCGTGCCGGCCACGGCCCCGTCGGGGAGAGGGCAGAGGGTGGCCGAGAAGGGGAGCATCTGCTGCCAGAGCTGGCGGCCAGTCTTCATGTCCACGCACTGGATGAGGCCGTCGCGGCCGCAGCGGTAGAGGCGGCCCTCGTCGCGGCTCAAGCGGTCCAGCTCGGGCACCCAGACGGTGTCGGAGCGGGTGGCCCATTGCGTTTGCCCTAGGCGTTCCAGCGACCTCGGCTCGGCTATGAGGCGCCCGCCATCGCTCAGCCTGCGGCCCTCGACGGCGACGAGTTCGCCGCGCTTGCCGTCGGCATTGAGTGGGAAGGCGAGGCCCTTGGAGTGGGCCCAAGGGACGGGCGAGCCCGTTGGCCACGTGACCCACCAGCCCCACGGGCTGGTGTGGTTGCCTGGGTCCTCGTCGTTCTGGGCGAGCACCTTTCCCGTACGGGCGTCGAGGATCATCGGTGTGTATTTCCACACGGGAGCGATCTTGTCGGGCGCGACCTGTGTGGAGCCGCAGATGGCGTACTCGCCGTGGGCAAGGCGGGCGCCGTCGGGACTGAGGGCGAAGTCGCCCACGACCACGGTGCGACCGAACTCGGCCCCCGCCGTCTGCACCGCCTCAGCGGGGTAGGCGGCGATGGCCTCGGCCCTGTCCCGATACCACATCCGCTTGCCGTCGAAGTCCACGGCTAGGATGCCCGTGATGCCGCCGATGAGGATCTGGCGAAGGGGCGGGTTCACGGCGACGGGCACCTCGGTGTTGATTGCGCCCTCCTGATAGGTGTTGAAGCCACCGTGGAAGTGCGGCCACTCGGTCGAGGCGAACTTCTTGAGCACCCGGCCGTCCGCGCCGTCGAGCAGGAAGACGTGGAAGCCGCGGCCCATGGCCGCGACGACCCGCTTGCCGCCGTCGAACCAGTGGGCCGTGTAGACGTTGTGCTCGGGCAAGAACTGCTTCCACAGCAGCTTGCCGTCGGGTGAGAAGCAGAACAGGTTGTGGCCATAGCCGTTCGTACCCACGACCGTGCGGCCCGAGGTGGGCTCAACATCCACGGCCCGCACCAGGTCCTCGCCATGGATGGCATCGCGGAAGCTGGTCGCCGAACGGCCATGCTGCGTCGCGGCAGTTTCGGGTTTCGGGTTTCGAGTTTCGGGTCTCGGGTTTCCGATTTCCTGCTCGTCCCTCTGGATAGCCAGAAGTGCGGCGATGCCTTGCGAAAGGCCCTCGTTGTCGTGAGCGAGCAGGCACACGGTGTCGTGTGCGTTGGAGAAGGCGCGGGGCGCCCAGGCCACGATGGCTCGGCCCGGGCCGGGGAAGCAGCCGCCGATGGGCGGCTCGGCCAACAGATCGCGGCGGACCAGTGCCTCGATGAGCCGGCTCTCGTAGCGCTTGCCGAGGAGGATGAGCGGGGCGTCCACGAACAGCCCGGGGTCCACCACGTTGCCGCGCCAGAGGCGCGTGCCGTCAATCGTCGGCTGGTCGCCATTCCAGTCCACCGGCAAACGCACGACGTCGGCCACCGAGGCCACCTTCGCCTCGCGGCCTGCCGCGGTAAGCGCCTTGGCCAGCCGCTCGGCGTGGGGGCGCACCCACGCCTGCTCCGCGTCCACGGCGATGACGATGGGCGGCTTGGCCTTCAGGAACTCCTGGGTGCGGGGCGCGTCGTGGACGCGCACGGTGCGCTCGTCGAGTGTGGCTGCGGGCAGATCGCGGGGCAGAGACGCCCCGCCTACAGCGATGGGCATTTCGGCGAAGGAGCCGCTGATGAGTTCGCGGACGCGAAGCGTCCAGTTGCCCGCCGGGACGTTCACGGGCAGGTGGAAGGCACCTTCATAGGTCGGCGTCGCGGCGCGGTACACGGTCTGCCACTCGCCGCCTGCGGGGTCCCGAAGCGAGATTTCGATGGGGAGGCCGGCGTCAATCGTCTTGCCCTGGGCATCGAGGACGGAGACCGCGTGATGAATGGCCTCGCCCGCCCTCACGCTGGCCGTGGCCCGCAGGTCCACGCGGGCGATGGGGGCGGGAAGGAAGGCGTAGACCTTGCCTGGATAGGCCCGCATGTCCGCCTTCAGGCTCATCCAGTCGCCATCGCTCTTGGCCTCGACGGGCTTCATCTCCAACATGTCGTAGCACGCTGGCGGGCGCTTGGGGAAGCGAAGGGTCGGTGTGTCGGGGGCCTGGTAGAGGGTCTTGTGCAGGCCCGTGAACTTTGTGGGGGCGAAGTTGGGGATGACCAGGTATTCGGCCTGGCCGCATCGAAGCCAATCAGGGCCGACCAGCAGGTTGTGCTCGGCGGCGGGCGGGATGCGCTTGGCGAGGAAGGCGCGAACCAGCTTCGTGGTCTCCTCGGTCTGGTCGAAGACCATTTCGAACTCGAAATCAATGTTGCGCGGGAAGGCGCCGCCAGCCTTGTCGTCGTACTCGTCGAGGTCGGAATCGAGGCGGACGATGCCCTCGACCGGTAGTTTGCTGCCGCGCTCGACGGCGAGGGTCTTGCCCGCGCCCACGAGGCGCTTCAGGGCGGCCAGGAGCGGCGGCGGGGCCTCCTCTTCGTAGGTGAAGCCGGGGGCGAAGACCACTGCGTAGTCCATCCCGCGGCCCGCCAGGATGTCCGCGTCGTAGAGGAAGTCGGCGGGGAACCCTGCCCGCACGCAGGCCACCCACAGCCCCTCGCAGGCATGGGGCAGGCTGTTGGGTTTGCGGGGATACAGGTAGTCGGCGGTGCGGGAGTAGTAGACGGCGACCTTCTTGTAGCCGCGCTGCCAGGCGGCGAAGAGGCCGCCGTAACGGGTGCAGAGGGGCTCGGCCACATTGCGGACGGTGCTGCGGTTGTCAATGGCGCTGGGGCGGCGGTAGTCGTGGCTCAGGGTGAAATAGGTGAAGCCCTCGACCTTCTGGGACAGGCCGAAGAATGCCTGGCGGAGAATGTGGTCGCCGAAGAGGGGCGGCGAGCCGAAGGTGTGGAGCTGGGTCCACACAGGCAGGCCGTCTCGCACCCGCATCACGTCGGCCTGCATGGGGGCGAAGATGGGTCTGTCCCCGTAGCCGCCGTCCTTGTACATCACGCAGGCCGCGATGTCGAGGGGGGCGAACACGTCGCCCGAGGTGCCGTTGGGGGCGAGGTTGCCGCCGTTGCCGCCCCAGAAGCGCTGGAGGGTGAGGAGGCGGAAACTGCGGTTGTCGGTTGTCGGTTGTCGGTTGTCGGGGTGCGAATCTGGAGTCTGGAATCTGGAATCTGGGATGCCCGCCGCTACGCGGCGGGCCGCGGCGGCCATGCGCTCGGAGAAGGTCCGCCAGTCCCAGTCGTTGTGGGCGGGCCAGGTGCGGTACTTGTCGAGGTCCTCGATGCGGCGGTGGCCTGCGGGGCGGCTGGCGAAGCGGTCGAGGGCCTTGAGGGCCTCGGCGCTGGTCAGCCCCTTGTGCCGCTCGCGGAACACGGCTTCCTGGGCCTTGAAGAACATCTGCGACATCGCCGTGCCCGTGTCGGCGGAGTCGTAGAACTCGTCGTAGAGGCACACGCCCTTGAGCGCGGGGCTGTGGCGCATCGAGGCGACCTCGAGGCTCACGTAGCGCTCGCAGGCCTCGAGCACCTTCGGCTCGCGCGGCAGCATGGTGTCGTTGTAGGTGAACAGGTTCTCGTAGAAGGGCAGGTTGTGTCGGACGGCGGCGTTGAGGAAGCGGTCGCGGCCGCTGGGCTGGTAGTAGCTTTCGACGGGGCCGAGTTCGGGCCGCTCGCGGACGACTTGCTCTAGGTCCAGGTCGTGGCGGAACACGCGGCTGATGTCGTAGGTCATGCCGATGAAGGCGTTGTAGCCCATCGCCACGGTCTCGCGGGCCAGGTCCTCGGCCCCCTCACCCGTGCGAAGGATGCGCTGATAGAGGTCGCCGGCGACGTTGTACTTGCCGACCAGCACGTTGGCGAAGGGCGTGCGAGGCGTGGGGTCCACGATGTCGAGCGCGAGCGGCCGGGCGGCGTGTGCGCCCACCTTAGCCTCGACCCGGTAGCGGCCTGGAGCGAGGACCAAGCTGAGCGGGGCACTGACCTGCACAACCAGCGTCTCGCGCGTCGAGACGGGCTTCGAGAGCGACTGGCGCAGGAGCGGCAAGCGTTGCCCGCGGGGGTCAACCAGGTCCACCTCGACCGGGGTTCCGGCGGGAATGGCCTCGCCGATGGCGAGGATGCCAAGCCCGAGCCAGAATGCCTCGCCGCGGAAGAAGGCGTCGCGGCCCCGCGGCGCGAAGAGGCCGCCGGCCGCCGGCCGCTTGCGCGCCAGGCCTACCCACTGTTCGGCCGCCAGCGGCTTGCCGCCTTGCGGCTTCACGCCCAGGCGGAGGCGGTACACGCCGTCGGGCAGGTCGGGCACGGCGATCTCGGCGTTGCCGCCGTCAGCTTGGCTTAGCCTGAGATCCGTCCATTCGCTGGTCCCATAGGGCTGGACTTGTGCGAAGATGGGCGCATCCACGACGCCCGCCGACTCGATGGCCCGGACACACGCCTTGAGCGGCTGGCCGGGCGTGAGCTGGCGGGAAGCAAGCTCGACCGCCACGACGCGCTGCGTGCCCTTCGCACGGTCCGCGATGTCCACGCCGACGCTCTTGAAGGGCAGCTTCCGCAAGTCGCCCTCGATGCTCAGGATCGGGCCTTCCTTGGCGAGCTGGAGCTCGTAGGGGGCCTGGCGGGGATACCAGTTGGTCAAGTGCCGCCCCGGCTCGCGGTCCCACTTGAAGTCCTCGACGCCTGGGATGACGAGCCTTGCGCCGGGGATGCCCTCGACCGGGTAGCCATAGAGCGGAATCTCGACCGTGTGGCCCGCGATGCGCAGCCCCTCGACGCTCTGGCCCCCGCCCGCGCCTGCCGTGACCCCCTCGGCGCCCAGGTGGCACGTGAGGCCGACGGGGTGCAGGATGTAGCCCTTGCCCGCCTTGTTCGCGGGCAGCCACAGGGTGAGGGGGGCGAACTTGTCGAAGACAGGCAACAGCTCGCGCACTTTGTTCGTAGTGCGGCCTTCAGGCCGTACCTCGCCAGGACGGGCTGAAGCCCGCACTACGAACGCGGCCTCGTG